>Ga0209023_10003623_pt1 | contig 18282 bp, 31 predicted proteins | sample LakOneMetagenome_FD_187468 | JGI IMG/M metagenome (GOLD analysis project Ga0209023, IMG submission 187468) | Freshwater and sediment microbial communities from Lake Erie, Canada (SPAdes) (version 2) | ecosystem: Environmental > Aquatic > Freshwater > Lentic | place: Lake Erie, Canada... | reverse complement strand
TCTCTTTTCGCGCAGCTGCGTGCCGTAGTCCGACGTACGGGCACCGGAGGTGCGGCCGTGCTGACCCGGCTTGCTGTCCAGCTTGCACTTGTCGGCCAGCGAACGGCGGGTGCTCTTCAGGAACAGGTCTGTGCCTTCACGGCGGGAAAGTTTGGCCTTCGGGCCGGTATAACGTGCCACTTTATCTTCCTTTGATCGATCGCGACGCCATCAGGACGCGCCGCGAGTCCGTCATCGATTATGACGGACGGTGGGCTTATGGTTCTTCATCCGCGGCTGTTCAGCCTGCCGGAGGCAACGCAAAAGCATGACGATAACGCCCGCGCCAACACAACGAAGCGCAAGACGCGAACGCAAAACGAAAACCTGCCGCAATAAATTGCAGCAGGTGAACGCGCGATATTACCATAGTCCGAAGCCCTTGACGGAAAATCCGACCAGGGCTTCGTGAACCAAGCGCTTAGATACGACGGCGCTTCGGCGGACGGCAGCCGTTGTGCGGCACCGGCGTCACATCTTCGATCACGGCGATCTTGATGCCCAGCGCGTTCAGCGCACGGACAGCCGATTCGCGGCCCGGGCCCGGACCCTTGATGCGCACTTCCAGGTTTTTGATGCCCTGGTCTTGCGCAACGCGGCCAGCGTTTTCAGCTGCAACCTGAGCAGCAAACGGGGTCGACTTACGCGAGCCCTTGAAACCCTGACCACCGGCGGTTGCCCACGACAGGGCGTTGCCCTGACGATCGGTGATGGTGATGATGGTGTTGTTGAACGAAGCGTGGACGTGCGCGATGCCGTCGGCAACGTTCTTCTTGACCTTCTTACGCGCGCGCTGGGCGGCGTTATTCGGACCTTTTGCCATTCGTTTCTTCCTATGCCTTCGGCTTTACTTCTTCAGTGCCACGCCGGCCTTGCGCGGGCCCTTACGGGTACGGGCATTGGTGCGGGTACGCTGGCCGCGGAGCGGCAGACCCTTGCGGTGACGCATGCCACGATAGCAACCAAGGTCCATCAGACGCTTGATGTTCATCGTGGTTTCACGACGCAGGTCACCCTCGACCGTGACCTTGCCCACTTCGTCACGAAGCTTTTCCAGGTCGGCGTCGGTCAGATCCTTGACCTTCTTGTCAAACGGTACACCGGTAGCCTCGCAAATCTTGCGGGCGCGCGAGCGGCCGACACCGTAAATGGCCGTCAGGCCGATTTCGGTATGCTTGTGGTTCGGGATGTTAACCCCTGCGATACGTGCCATTCGTCAATCCTCTTTCCGATTAGCCTTGGCGTTGCTTGTGGCGGGGATCCGACGAGCAGATCACGCGCACGACACCGTTGCGCTTGATGATTTTGCAGTTGCGGCAAATGCGCTTAACAGAAGCCAGCACTTTCATGATTTTCCTCTTCCTTCAATTCCACTTCGCATCACTTCGTCCTAAAGACGATTCGTGCGCGTGACAGATCATATGGAGTCAGCTCAACCGTCACCTTGTCACCCGGAAGTATCCGGATGTAGTTCATTCGCATCTTGCCGGAGATGTGGCCTAGTACTACGTGACCGTTCTCCAGTTTGACGCGGAACGTCGCGTTGGGGAGATTTTCCAGGACCTCCCCCTGCATCTGGATGACGTCGTCTTTTGCCATACCTGGTGCCCGTCCCGACCCAGCCTACTTAGCGCAAGGTCAGGTTACCCTTGAAATTCGCCTTCTTTAGCAGCGACTCGTACTGCTGCGACATGACATAGGATTGAACCTGGGCCATGAAGTCCATCGTGACGACCACGATGATCAGCAACGAGGTTCCGCCGAAATAGAACGGAACGTTCCAGCGCAGCACCAGGAACTCCGGCAACAGGCAAACCAGTGTGATGTAAATCGCACCGGCCAGCGTCAGGCGCACCAGAATCTTGTCGATATAGCGCGTCGTTTGCTCGCCTGGACGGATGCCCGGAATGAAGGCTCCACTTTTCTTCAGGTTGTCCGCAACTTCCCGGCTGTTATAGACCAGAGCCGTATAGAAGAAGCAGAAGAAAACAATTGCAGTAGCGTACAGCAGGATGTAGACCGGCTGCCCCGGGGACAACGTAGCTGCCAGGTCCTTGATGACCCTGCCAACCGTGCCGGTCGAATCAGACGTGAACCAGCCCGCAATCGTCGCCGGAAACAGAATGATCGACGATGCGAAGATCGGCGGAATCACGCCAGCCATGTTCAGCTTCAGCGGCAGGTGCGACGATTGACCGCCATACACCTTGTTGCCGACCTGACGTTTGGCGTAATTCACCAGGATCTTGCGCTGGCCACGCTCGATAAACACCACGGCGTAGGTCACACCACCAATGATCGCCACGATCAAGATCGCCGCGATAATGCTCATGGAACCCGTGCGAACCAGTTCGAACAGTCCGCCGATCGCATTAGGAAGACCCGCTGCGATACCGCCAAAGATGATGATCGAGATGCCGTTGCCCAGACCACGCTCGGTAATCTGCTCGCCGAGCCACATCAGGAACATCGTGCCGGTCACCAGCGTGATCACCGCCGTCGCCCGGAACATCAGACCCGGATCGATAACCAGTCCACGCTGCGACTCAAGCGCAACCGCGATCGACAACGCCTGGAAAGTGGCCAGAACCACCGTGCCATAGCGCGTGTACTGCGTGATCTTCCGTTGCCCCGCCTGCCCTTCCTTCTTCAGCGACTCCAACTGCGGCAGCACGATCGTCAACAACTGCATGATGATCGACGCCGAGATGTACGGCATGATGCCGAGCGCGAAGACGGTAAAGCGCGACAGCGCACCGCCCGAGAACAGGTTGAACATCCCAAGGATGCCACCCGACTGACTCTGGAAAAGCTTCGCAAGCTGGTCCGGATCGATCCCCGGCACCGGAATATGCGCCCCGATGCGGTAAACGATAAGAGCCAGCACCAGGAACATCAGCCGGCGCTTCAGATCGCCGTACTTCGCCGTATTCCTGGCTTGCGCGCTTGCATTGGGTTTCGCCGTGGCCAAACGATGCTCCGACTGTGACTTCGCCTATGCTGCGAATACTACTGCGTAATTACGCTGCGATCTGACCGCCAGCGGCTTCGATCGCGGCCTTTGCGCCGGCAGTGGCACCCAGACCCTTGATCGTAACCTTGCGGGTCAGTTCACCGGCTTTGATGACCTTTGCGCTCTTGACCAGATCGCCCACCAGGCCAGCTTGCTTCAGGACCAGCAGGTCCACTTCGGCAGCTTCCAGGCGCTCGATGTCGCGCAGGGTAACTTCAGCGGTGAAGGCCTTGGTCAGCGAGGTAAAACCACGCTTCGGCAGACGACGATACAGCGGCATTTGACCGCCTTCGAAGCCAACCTTGTGGAAGCCGCCCGAACGCGACTTCTGACCTTTGTGACCGCGACCAGCCGTCTTGCCCAGGCCGGAGCCGATACCGCGGCCGACGCGACGCTTGGCGTGCTTCGAACCGTCGGCCGGTTTCAGGTTATTTAGTTGCATGTTGCTCTCCGAGTCCCGATCAGGCCAGAACCTTAATCAGGTACGAGACCTTGTTGATCATGCCGCGCACGGCGGGCGTGTCCTGCAGCTCCGAAACGGAGTTCAGGCGACGCAGGCCCAGGCCACGCACGGTGGCGCGATGATCCTCGCGCGTGCCGATCAGGCTGCGCACGAGTTGCACTTTTACGGTTTTCTGCGACATTTCGTTCACCTTAGCCGAGGATGTCTTCGACCGACTTGCCGCGCTTGGCAGCGATTTCTGCCGGCGTGCTCATCTTGCGCAGACCATCGAGGGTGGCGCGAACCATGTTGTAAGGGTTGGTCGAGCCGTGCGACTTCGTCACAACGTTCGTCACGCCCATTACTTCAAAAATCGCGCGCATCGGACCACCAGCGATCACGCCGGTACCTTCCTTGGCCGGCATCATCAGCACCTTGGCAGCGCCGTGCTTGCCGATGACTTCGTGCTGCAGCGTGCCGTTCTTCAGGGCGACCTTGACCATCTTGCGACGGGCTTCGTCCATTGCCTTCTGCACGGCCACCGGAACTTCCTTGGCCTTGCCCTTGCCCATGCCGATGCGGCCATCGCCGTCACCCACCACGGTCAGCGCAGCGAAACCGAGGATACGGCCACCCTTCACCACCTTGGTGACACGGTTGACCGAGATCATCTTCTCGCGGAGGCCGTCGTCGCGTTCGTCCTGCTGGACTTTTGCTTGCATCTTTGCCATGACGTATCTCTCTTTGAGCGCTTAGAACTTGAGGCCGGCTTCACGCGCGGCGTCGGCCAGGGCCTTCACGCGGCCATGGAAGCGGAAGCCGCCGCGATCGAACGCGACAGTTTCCACGCCAGCAGCCTTTGCCTTCTCGGCAACGCGCTTGCCCACCAGGGTGGCCGCAGCAACGGTAGCGCCGCTGCCGGTCAGTTCCTTGCGCACTTCTGCCTCGGCGGTCGAAGCCGAAGCCAGCACTTGCGTGCCGCACGGCGAGTACACCTGAGCGTAAATATGCGAATTCGTACGGAACACGGTCAGACGATTGATCTTCAGTTCCGCGATCTTTGCGCGGGTCTGACGTGCACGGCGCAAACGAGCGTCTTTCTTGTTCATCATTGGACCCCTTACTTCTTCTTGGTTTCCTTCAGGATGACACGCTCGTCGGCGTAGCGAACACCCTTGCCCTTATAGGGCTCGGGCGGACGGTACGCGCGGACTTCCGCGGCAACCTGACCGACTTTCTGCTTGTCAGCACCCTTGATCACGATCTCGGTCTGCGTCGGCGTTTCGGCCTTCACGCCTTCCGGCATTTCGTGGATCACATCGTGCGAGAAACCAAGCTGGAGCTTCAGCGCGGCGCCTTGCAGTTGAGCGCGGTAACCCACGCCAACCAGCGTCAGCTTGCGCTCGAAACCGGTCGTAACACCCTTGACCATGTTGGCCGCCAGGGCGCGCATGGTGCCTTGCAGGGCGTTAGCTTCACGCGATTCGTCGACCGGAGCAAACGTCAGCGTGCCATCGGCAACGTCGACCTTTACCAGCTGATGAATCGGCTGGGACAGCGTGCCAAGCGGGCCCTTCACGGAGAGCACGCCAGCCGCCACGTTCACTTCTGCGCCTTTCGGCAGCGCAATGGGAGCCTTACCTACACGGGACATAATTGCTCCTTACGCGACGTAGCAGAGAACTTCACCGCCCACGCCAGTGGCACGTGCCTTGCGGTCAGTCATCAGACCTTGCGGGGTCGAGATGATTGCCACACCCAGGCCGTTCATCACTTGGGGGATGTCGCTGCGGCCCTTGTACACGCGCAGGCCGGGCTTCGAGACGCGTTCGATGCGCTCGATCACCGGGCGGCCGGCGTAGTACTTCAGACCAATGGTCAGTTGCGCCTTGCCGCCATCTTCCTGCACCGAGTAGTCGTCGATGTAGCCTTCGTCCTTCAGGACTTTGGCGATCGAGACCTTCAGCTTCGACGAGGGCATGACCACCGACGCCTTCTGCACGCCCTGGGCGTTGCGGATGCGCGTCAGCATATCGGCGATAGGATCGCTCATGCTCATACTGTTTCTCCTGTAGCCTGTGCGTAATTACCAGCTGGCTTTCGTCAGACCCGGAATCTCGCCCTTGAAGGCAATTTCACGGATCTTGTTACGCGCCAGGCCAAACTTGCGGAAGGTACCGCGGGGACGACCGGTGATCGCGCAGCGATTGCGCTGACGGGTCGGGTTAGCGTTGCGCGGGAGCTTTTGCAGCTCGAGACGCGCCAGATAACGCTCTTCTTCCGACTTTTCTTGGTCGTCAATAATGGCCTTGAGGTTTGCGCGCTTGTCGGCATACTTTGCCACGAGCTTTGCGCGCTTCTTCTCACGTTCAATCAGAGCCAGTTTAGCCACGGTTACCCCTTAATTACGGAACGGGAACTTGAACGCGCTCAGGAGAGCCTTGGCTTCCTCGTCGTTCTTAGCCGTCGTCGTGATGCTGATGTTCAGACCACGCAATGCGTCGATCTTGTCGTACTCGATTTCGGGGAAAATGATCTGCTCTTTCACACCGATGTTGTAGTTGCCACGACCGTCGAACGAGCGGCCCGACACACCACGGAAGTCACGCACGCGCGGCAGGGCCACGGTAACGAAACGATCCAGGAATTCGAACATACGCTCACCGCGCAGCGTCACCATCGCACCGATCGGGTAGCCCTGACGAATCTTGAAGCCGGCGATCGCCTTCTTGGCCTTCGTCACGACAGGCTTTTGACCCGCGATCTTGGTCAGGTCGCCAACGGCCAGTTCAATGACTTTCTTGTCATTGATGGCTTCACCGAGACCCATGTTCAGGGTGATCTTGGTGAAACGCGGCACTTCCATAACCGACTTGTAGCCGAACTGCTTCATCAGCGCCGGCACAACCTGTTCTTTGTAAATCTCTTGCAGACGTGCTGTCATGCTCAACTCCTATCTGTGCCCAGAATCAAGCGGTCAGGACGGCACCGGTCGTCTTCAGCACGCGTACACGCTTGCCGTCTTCGACCTTGATACCGACACGCGACGGCTTGCCATTGGCATCCACGAGCGCAACGTTGGAAATATGCAGCGGCATCAGCTTGTCGACCACACCACCGGTGGTGCCAAGCATCGGGTTCGGGCGAGCGTGCTTCTTGGCAACGTTCACGCCTTCAACCACGAGCTTGTCGCCTTGCACAGCTTGCACGAGACCGCGCTTGCCCTTGTCCTTGCCGGTCAGCACGATGACTTCGTCGCCTTTGCGAATCTTGTTCATGGCGGCTCCTTACAGCACTTCCGGAGCGAGCGACACGATCTTCATGAAGCGCTCGGTACGGAGTTCACGAGTCACCGGCCCGAAGATACGGGTGCCGATCGGCTCGAGCTTGTTGTTCAGCAAGACAGCAGCATTGCTGTCGAACTTGACGAGCGAACCGTCAGCGCGGCGCACGCCCTTGGCGGTGCGCACGACGACTGCGTTATAGATGTCGCCCTTCTTGACGCGACCGCGCGGCGCTGCGTCCTTCACGGTCACCTTGATGATGTCGCCCACGCTCGCATAGCGGCGCTTGGACCCACCCAGTACCTTGATGCACAGCACTTCGCGCGCACCAGTGTTATCGGCCACTTCGAGCCGGCTTTCTGTCTGAATCATGGTGTTATCTTCCCAACTTAATCCGCCAGCCTTCTTTTAAGAGGACTGCCGGTCAGTCTTGGTCCCGTCGGAGCCAGGCATTGCGCCAGCGCCGTTTGGGTTGATCAACTTGGAAGTCGGTAGTGCCAGCACCCCTTACATCGAGGCATCTGGCAGCGGCTCGCTTTACGGGCCCGCCCGGGTGATACTGCAAAGGCGAACGCAACAAAGCGGAAGTCCAGGATTATAGCAACATAACCCTGGACTTGCAAGTCATGAAAGCACTGTTGTGCTTAGATGACGCGAGCAGCTTCTACCAGCCGGGAAACAACCCAGGACTTGGTCCGCGACAGCGGACGGGTTTCCTGGATCTCGACCTTGTCGCCTTCCTTGTACTGATTGGCTTCGTCGTGTGCGTGGTACTTCTTCGAACGCAGAACGTACTTGCCGTACAGCGGGTGCTTGACGCGGTTTTCGATCAGGACCGTCACGGTCTTGTCCATCTTGTCGCTCACGACACGGCCCACGAGGGTCCGGCGAAGCGACGTTTCAGTCTTCGCAGCTTCAGTCATTTCGCGTTCGCCTTCTCGGTCAGCACGGTTTGCACGCGCGCGATGTCCTTGCGCACCTTCTTCAGCTGGCTGGTGTTCTGCAGCTGTTGGGTGGCCTTTTGCATGCGCAGGCTAAATTGAGCCTTCAGCAGCTCGGAGAGCTCCTGATTCAGGCCTGCGGCGTCCTTGCCGCGCAGTTCGGATGCTTTCATCCCAATCTCCTTACGTACCGACCTGACGCACCACGAAATTCGTGGCGATCGGCAGTTTGGCGGCCGCGAGGCGGAACGCCTCACGCGCCAGCTCTTCGCTCACGCCATCCATTTCGTACAGCATCTTGCCCGGCTGAATTTCAGCCACGTAGTATTCCGGATTGCCCTTACCGTTACCCATACGGACTTCGGCAGGCTTCTTCGAGATCGGCTTGTCCGGGAAGATCCGGATCCAGATGCGGCCGCCACGCTTGATGTGACGGGTCATCGCACGACGTGCCGACTCGATTTGACGAGCGGTCAGGCGGCCACGGCCCATTGCCTTCAGGCCGAATTCGCCGAAAGACACGGCGTTGCCACGGGTAGCCTTACCCGTGTTGCGGCCTTTCTGCTCCTTGCGATACTTCCTACGCTTCGGTTGCAGCATTGTTATTCTCCACTCTTCGCGTCTGCGCCAGGCGCAGCACGACGACCAGCACCGGCACCACCGCGGCGGTTGCCAGCCGGACGGCCTTCGCCTTCACGACGGCGGCCTTCCGGACGACCCGGGCGACGACGACGGTCTTCTTGCGGCTCTTCCACCACGGGCGCATCGTTGCGGCCCAGGTGATCGCCCTTGTAGACCCACACCTTGACACCGATGATGCCGTAGGTGGTTTCGGCTTCCGAGAAGCCGTAGTCGATGTCGGCGCGCAGGGTGTGCAGGGGCACACGGCCTTCGCGGTACCACTCGGTACGTGCGATTTCAATACCGTTCAGACGGCCCGAGCTCATGATCTTGATGCCTTGGGCACCCAGACGCATGGCGTTCTGCATCGCGCGCTTCATGGCGCGACGGAACATGATGCGGCGCTCGAGCTGCTGCGTGATCGAATCGGCGATCAGCTGCGCATCGGTTTCCGGCTTGCGGATTTCCTCGATGTTCACGTGCACGGGCACGCCCATGCGACGCTGCAGTTCGGCCTTCAGCAGTTCGATGTCCTCACCCTTCTTGCCGATCACCACGCCCGGACGCGAGCTGTAAATGGTGATGCGTGCATTGCGGGCAGGACGCTCGATCACGACACGGCCAACCGATGCGTTCTTGAGCTTCTTTTTCAGGAAGTCGCGAACTTCGATGTCTTCTTTCAGCATGCCGGCGAACTTCGTGTTGTTGGCGTACCAACGCGAAGCCCAGTTGCGGCTGACGGCCAGACGGAAGCCAGTCGGATGAATCTTCTGTCCCATCGTGACTCCTTAGTTGCCGAGCGTCACAGTGATGTGACAGGTTTGTTTCTCGATGCGGTTGCCGCGGCCCTTCGCCCGTGCGGTGAAGCGCTTGAGCGAGGTTGCCTTGTCGACGTAGATCGATTTGACCTTCAGCTCGTCAATGTCGGCGCCTTCGTTGTGCTCGGCGTTGGCGATGGCCGATTCGACCACCTTCTTCACGATCCCGGCAGCCTTCTTCGGGCTGAACGCCAGGATGTTGAGCGCACGCTCAATCGGCAGACCGCGGATCTGGTCAGCGACCAGACGCGTTTTCTGGGCGGAGATGCGGGCACCGCGATGAATCGCTTTCACTTCCATGATGGCACCTTACCTCTTCGCTTTCTTGTCAGCCGCGTGGCCCTTGAACGTGCGAGTGATCGCAAATTCGCCGAGCTTGTGGCCAACCATGTTTTCCGTCACGTACACCGGCACGTGTTGACGGCCGTTGTGAACGGCGATCGTCAGGCCGATGAAATCAGGCATGATCGTCGAACGGCGCGACCATGTCTTGATGGGCTTCTTGTCCTTGCCGCCTACGGCCGCTTCCACCTTTTTCAGCAGGTGGTCGTCGCAGAACGGACCCTTTTTTGCGGAACGAGTCATATCTTTAGCTCCTACCTACCGATTAGCGCTTGTGGCGGCGCTGGACGATCATGCTGTCCGTGCGCTTGTTGCTGCGGGTACGGTAACCCTTGGTCGGGGTACCCCACGGCGATACAGGATCGCGACCGGCAGCGGTCTTGCCTTCACCACCACCGTGCGGGTGATCCACCGGGTTCATCACCACGCCGCGAACGGTCGGGCGAATACCGCGCCAGCGCGTTGCACCGGCCTTGCCGATCACGCGCAGGCTGTGCTCTTCGTTGCCCACTTCACCGATGGTGGCGCGGCATTCGATATGCACGCGACGCACTTCACCGGAACGCAGACGCACTTGAGCGTACAGGCCTTCACGGGCCAGCAGCACGGCGGAACCACCAGCAGCACGCGCGATCTGCGCGCCCTTGCCCGGCAGCATTTCCACGTTGTTGATCGTGGTACCGACCGGAATGTTGCGGATCGGCAGGTTGTTACCAGCCTTGATCGGCGCTTCCGAGCCGTTCATCAGGGCCTGGCCAGCTACCATGCCCTTGGTGGCGATGATGTAGCGGCGCTCGCCGTCAGCGAACAGCACCAGCGCGATGTTCGCGCTGCGGTTCGGATCGTATTCCAGGCGCTCGACCTTGGCGGGGATGCCGTCCTTGTCGTTGCGCTTGAAGTCGACCACGCGGTAGTGGTGCTTATGACCGCCGCCCTTGTGACGGGTGGTGATGTGGCCATTGTTGTTACGGCCCGACTTCTGGAATTGCTTTTCCAGCAGCGGAGCGTGCGGGGCACCCTTGTGCAGGTCGCGGTTAACGACCTTCACCATCGAGCGACGGCCCGGGGAAGTCGGCTTGGTCTTGACGAGTGCCATGATTACTTGGCCTCCGCTTCAAAATTGATTTCCTGACCCGGCTTCAGCGCCACGTAAGCCTTCTTCACGTGGTTGCGACGGCCCATGAAACGGCCGAAGCGCTTTTGCTTGCCCTTCTGGTTCAGGATCTGAACGGACTGCACCTCGACCTTGAACAGCAGTTCGACGGCGGCCTTCACTTCTGCCTTGTTGGCATCGCGAGCCACTTCGAACACAACCTGTTCATTCTTGTCGGCGACCAGGGTTGCCTTTTCGGAAACCACCGGCGCGAGCAGCACCTGCATCAAACGATGATCGTTCTTGGCTACTTGCGTCATTTCAGCAACTCCTCGATCTGCGCGACAGCTGCCTTCGTCACCAGCACCTTCTTGTAGTGCACGAGCGACAGCGGATCAGCGTGACGCGGCTCCACGACTGCCACGTTCGGCAGGTTGCGCGAAGCCAGGTAGAGGTTCTCGTCGAGGCTGTCGGTAATGATCAGCACCGAGTCCAGGCCCATGGCCTTGAACTTGTCGGCCAGCAGCTTGGTCTTGGGTGCGTCGACAGCGAAACCGTCCACCACATTGATACGACCTTCACGTGCGAGCTGCGAGTAAATCGAGCGCATACCGGCACGGAACATCTTCTTGTTGACCTTCTGGCTGAAGTTCTCTTCCGGCGAATTCGGGAAGATGCGGCCACCGCCACGCCACAGCGGCGACGACGACATACCGGCACGAGCACGGCCCGTACCCTTCTGGCGCCACGGCTTTTTGGTCGTGTGCTTGACCTCTTCGCGGTCTTTCTGCTTGCGGTTACCGCTACGTGCGTTGGCCTGGTAGGCCACGACGATCTGGTGAACCAGCGCTTCGTTGTAGTCACGGCCGAACACTTCGGGCGAGGCTGCAACGCCGGCGCCGATTTGACCGTTGTCCTGGAGGAGCTTGAGTTCCATTACATGCGCTCCTTAAGCTTTGGCCTTGACGGCCGGGGTCACGATGACCTTGCCGCCCTTGGAACCGGGGATGGCGCCCTTGACCAGCAGCAGCTTGCGCTCTGCGTCGATCTTGGCGATCTCGAGGTTTTGAACGGTACGGGTGACATCCCCGAGGTGACCCGTCATGCGCTTGCCAGGGAACACGCGACCCGGATCCTGCGCCATACCGATGGAACCCGGCACATTGTGCGAACGCGAGTTACCGTGGGTGGCACGACCCGAAGCGAAGTGGTAGCGCTTGATGGTACCGGCGTAGCCCTTACCGATGCTCACGCCCTGCACGTCGATCTTCTGGCCAACCTGGAACAGGTCAACGGACAGCGAGCTGCCAGCTTGCAGCTCGGCAGCCTTGGCTGCATCGATGCGGAATTCTTTGATGACTTCGCCAGCTTCCACACCGGCTTTGGCGAGGTGACCCGCCAGCGGCTTGGTAACGCGGCTTGCGCGTCGGCTGCCGAAGGTGACTTGAACCGCGGTATAACCGTCGGTCTCGTCCGTCTTGATTTGCGTCACGCGGTTGTCGCCGACCTCGACCACGGTAACGGGAATCGAATCACCGTCGTCCGTGAAAATACGGGTCATGCCAACCTTGCGACCTACAAGGCCAAGGCTCATGGTTTGCTCCATTCCCAGCTGCGATTGGCCGGGGCTGATTGATACACGAAAACTGTGTGAGTGCGGGTGCGCGAAAAGGATTGCGCATGACCAAAACGGTCCCCACTACCCGGAGAAACGGGTAGCCTTACACTATAACTCAGTCATTTGGAAAGGGCAAGTTGGTCTGCTGAATACTGTTGCAGGCGTGGGCCGTTGCCCCAGAATTCGACGAAATTGCGACGAAAAGTCGACTCGCCGCGGCTCGATCGCAGCCGATGCCGCGCTCTCAGGCAGCCAGACGGGCGAATGCGCCGCCGTAGAACACCAGTGGATCGCCTTCCGACGCGGCGATTTCGCGCACGGATCCCACGATCAGCAGGTGATCGCCGACCGGCTCAGCCTGCACCACGGCGCATGCCAGCGTGGCGAGCGCCTCCTGCAGATACGGCACGCCGGCCGGACACCGCCAATGCGCGACGCCAGCGAACTTGTCGGGCAAGGGCTGCGCGAACCTGCGCGCCAGGTCGTCGTGACCGGCGCGCAGGATGCTGACGCCGAATGGCGCGCCTACCGTGAACAAACCCGCATTGGGTGAGCGCCGGGCGAGGTTCCACACGATCAGCGGCGGCTCCAGCGAAACTGATCCAAACGAATTGACGGTCAGCCCCACCGCCTGGTTTTGCGCCGTACGTGCGCCAATGATGGCAACGCCCGTCGCGAATCGCCCACATACGCGCCGCAGGCTGGCGGGATCCGGCGCGAGCGCCGATGTCGAAACTGTATCCATGTCCGATGCCTCGCGCATTCAGGCGGCCTTCGCCGTCTGTTCGCCGATCAATTGCCGGCAGGCCGCGGGATCGCTCCACCACGGAAAGAAGTCGGGCGGGTTGTCGAAGCCGTTGGCAATGCGGCTGGCCAGCGCATCGGATGCGCCTGCGGCACCGAGCAGTTCCAGGATATGGGCGGGCGGCGGCGTCAGCAGCGAGTTGGTCCAGTTGACTACGGCGCTGGCGTATTGCCAGTAACGCTCGAACGTCGCATGCATCCAGTCGGCATCGAACGGGGCACCTTCGCGGGCGAGGATGCTGTCGAGATAGACCTTGCAGCATTTCGCCGCGTTGTTCGACCCTTGCCCCGTGATGGGGTCGTTCACGACCACTGCGTCGGCCATGCCGAAGACCAGTCGTCCGGAAGGCAACGTCAGCACCGGCTTGCGCACGGTCGGCGCAAATCGACCGGACAGGACGCCGTTGGCGTCGGTCAACGACACGTCTTCGCAACGCTCTGCCTCCCACGGCAGATACGTACGCAAGATGCGCAGGCTCTCCTGCAGGTGGGCTTCGGGCGTACGCGCCTCGGCCCAGCGGTCCATGGGGCCGCCGGGAATGCCTTCGAACACCATGATTTCGCATGGTCCCGACAGCGTGAGCGCTGGGAAGACGAAGTACTCGCCGACACCGGGGATGAGATTGAAACAAACGCGCGAGAACGGCTGGCGCGGCGTCATGCCCGTCACGTAGGTAAGCGCCAGCGCACGCTGCGGCGCGGCGAACGGGCTACGGTCGGCATCGCGCTCAAAACGACTGACGATTTCACCCTTGCCGGCCGCAAGCAGCACGAGATCATGCTCGACAGTCAATGCCTCCAGTTCGTCCAGGCCCACATCGACAATGCGCAAGTCTCCGCCGCGCGCGACAAAGGCGTCCATCCACGCCGGCATTTTCAGTCGCTGATCCACGGCCTGCGCGGGGCGATGCAGCCGCGCGGCCCAATCGATCACCTTCGCGTCCGGTTGCTCCGGATGCGGAATGGCCAGCCCGATGCCCTCCACGGGCGGGCAGCTGTCTTCCCACCATGTCAAACCCAGTTCCCGTTCAGTCTGCAAGGCGCGATCGAACATGCATTGGCTGGACATCACCTTTCCGGCGCGAATCTGATCCGGCGTACGGTTGGATAGCAGCGTCACGCGGTAGCCGTTGGCCTGCAGCCCCAAGGCCATCTGCAAACCGGACTGGCCGGCGCCGACAATTGCAATACGTTGGCCCATGATTGTCTCCGTGGTCATTGTTGGAAGTCGTCCTCAACCGGCCAGCTTGCCGATGGCGGGCGCATTCTGCTCCGGCCCCATGGCGGAATATCCGCCATCCACCGCATAGTCGGCGCCGGTGACAAAACTCGCGTGATCGGAGCACAGGAACAGCACCACCTGCGCAACTTCGTCCGGCTCTCCAACGCGCCCAAGCAGATGGAACGGCGCGGCCACGGCATCGGTGCGGGCGCGATTGCCGCCGCTGACTTCGTCCATCAGCCTGCACCAGGTCCATCCAGGCGATACGGCATTGACGCGGATGCGGTCCCGCGCGAGGTCCATCGCCATGCTGCGTGTCAGTTGCGCCATCGCCGCTTTCGAAACGGGATATAGCCAGCGCCCGGTTTGCGCCACGCGCGCCGAAATGCTGGTGAAGTTGACGATCGCTCCGCCGCCGCGCGCCCGCATATGCGGATGCACTGCCTGTGCCACCATCACGCTGGACACCACGTTTACGTCGAGTGCGGCCAGCCAGTCGGCACGCGGCGATTGAAATCCGTCGTCGAGATAAGTGCAGGCCAGATTGACCAGGAAATCGATGGCGCCGAAGCGCTCCGCCACGCGCCCGATCGCATCGCGGATCTGCGCGTCCTGCGTGATATCGGTATGCACGAACATCGCGTTCGATCCCAGCGATGTCGCGGCCCGCTCGCCCGCCGCGGCGTCGATGTCGAGGATCGCCACTCGGGCGCCTGCGTCCACAAATGCACGCGCCACGCCGACGCCGATCAGCGTGGCGCCTCCCGTCACAATCGCGACCTTGTCCTGCAAGCCCTTCATGATGGTCTCCTCGTTGAAAATGCCGGGCGGCCTCTGCGTGCCGCCCGTGGTTTGCGGCCGGTTTCAGGCCATCATTTGCCTTCGCTTTCGCGCCAGCGCGGCATCAGCGTGTTCGATGGCAGTGTCTCGTCGAGCAGCTTGCGCGCGGTCTCGACGCCGGCCACCGGCAAACCCTTCGGGTCCAGCAAACCGATCTGCACCAGCACGCTGGCCTGGTCCCAGTAGATATGCTCGTGGTACAGCTTGTCGCCGCGGAACTTCACGATCGCGATCAGCGGTATTTCGACTCGCTTGCCGGTCGGCCGCACGCCGGGCAGCATCCAGTCGATCTCGCACGTATGGGTGAAGCAGAACAGCATCTCGTCGACCACCTGGTTGGCGCCGATCGTGCGCGACAGCGGAATCAGCGTGGTGTCCGGCGGATTGCTGTGGACGAAGTGATGCTGATAGAAGCGCTTGAGCTGGCGGTAGCCGACACCCCCGGTCATCGTCGGGATGTGGTTCACATAGGGTTCCCCGACCATCGTTGCCATGGTGGCATCGACATCGCGGACCGCGAATTCGTATTCGCAATGCTTGTCCCATAGCGCGGAGAAGTCGTAATGCGGGCCCATTTCTGTGCGGAATGCCGCGATCGACCGCTGATGCGCCATCAACGCCGACGCCTTGTCGAAATGCTCGCCGCCCGCCCGCGCGAATGCGTGGTCCATGCCGGCGTACACATACATCTCGATGTTGGGTCGATCTTGCAGCGCCTCGCGGATGCGCGCCTGCGCTTCGGGCGGGCAGAAGCCATCCCGCTCTGCCACATGCAGCACAAGCCGGCCGCGGATGTTGGCGGCCTCGTCCAGCGCGCGCTCGATGCCAACGCCGTAGTAGCCCACCGCGCACGCCACGTCGGGCAGCCGGCACGCGGCCAGGTAGGCAAGCTTGCCGCCCAGGCAGAATCCCAAGACACCTGTCTGGCCGACACACTCACCGCGCTCGCGCAGGGCGCGCAGCGCCGCGCCGACGTCCTGCACGCCCTTGTCCTCATCGAATTGCTGGTAAAGCTCCAGCGCACGCGGAAAATCCCTGCGTTCGTCCAGCTCGATGCCGGGCGCGATGCGCCAGAACAGGTCGGGCACCAGTACCGTGTAGCCCTCTTCGGCGTAGTAGTCCGCCACGTTGCGCATGGTCGAATTGACGCCAAAGATCTCCTGGCACAGCACGATGCCCGGGCCCTTGCCCGCCGCCGGGGTGGCGAGATATCCGGTGAAACGGCCGTCCTGGGTCTGGATCTGGATGGTCTGGCCCATGTTTTTTCTCCTGTAGGTGGTAATGGCCACCGCGTGCGTGTCAGCCCTTGCTTCCAGCATGGACGACCCGCAGCGCAGCAAACTAGCCGCCAGATGCAGCGGTTATCCAATTAGTGCAGGAAAGTGTGTCGCTGTACAAGCGGCCGTGCGGGGACGCCGACGAATCCGCTATAGTGGTGCGCAGCGATTTACCGCCACGCACCCCGCGCCAGACGGCGGATCGCCGCCGGAATCATCTGGCGCGCACGCTTGCCCGGGCGGCTTCGGGGAGGCGGCAGCGTCAGGGCCGGCCCCGCCAGGAGCGAGACATGCTGCCGATGCCCCCGACTGCCCCGCCTGCGACACCGCTGACAGAAGCGCTGCTGCGCGACACTGCGCGGCGCGTATTTGACACCGTCGATCTCGACACCACGCGCGCGCGCGTCGGGTCGGTCTTCAAACCCCATCGGCTAACCCTGCACGGCGGCTCGCTGCATGCGCGCATGCACCATGCCCCACTCGGGTCGGTGTCGTTCAATCGGCTCGCTTATGGCGGCGACGTGACGATCGACCCCGGGCCGCTCGGCGATTTCCTCCTCGTGCAGATGCCGATGGCGGGTCAGGCCGATATCCATTGCGGCAGCCAGCACATTGTTTCGGATGCGGCGCTGGCATCCGTGCTCACGCCAAGCGAAGCGTTGCGGATGCGCTGGAGCGCCGACAACGACCAATTGATTGTGCGCATCGAGCGAAGCGCGCTCGAGCGAATCTGTTCCGCATATGTGGGACACAAGCCCAATCAGCCGCTGCGTTTCCGGCTCGATATGGCATGGCGAGGTACCGGCTGGCATGCACTGATGCAGTATCTGGCGCAGACGTTGGCCCACGCGCCGGAAACGATCAGTCATCCGCTGACCGCGTGCCAGCTGGAACAGTTGGTGATAGGCGCGCTGCTGACGTGCCAGCCGCACAGTCTTTCGGACAGGCTGCGCGAGAACGGCAAACCGCTGGCGCCGCGACATGTGAAGGTGGTCGAGGAACATATTCACGCGCATGCCGACGCGCCGCTGACGCCGGCGTTTCTGGCCGAGCTGGCCGGCGTGAGCTTGCGCAGCTTGTATGCGGGATTTCGCGAACATCGCGGCCTGAGCCCGATGGCCTATCTACGCACGGTGCGGCTGGAACGGGTACGGCAGGATCTGCTCAACGATCCGGCGCTCACTTCAGTGACGAGCGCAGCGTTGCGCTGGGGCTTTTCGCATCTGGGACGATTCAGCGCGGAATATCGGCGCGCGTTCGGCGAATGCCCGGCCAAGACGCTGCAAAGGCGTGGCCGCGGCTGAGGAATGCGGTTGGAGAATGCATGGCGCAACCTTGGCGCCCAAACAAAAAAGGCGAACCGAAGTTCGCCTTTTTTGCTGCATCGGACCGGACATGCCGGCCCAAAACATCCTTACACCTTGATCTCGACGTCCACGCCGGCCGGCAGGTCGAGCTTCATCAGCGCGTCGACGGTCTTGTCCGTCGGATCGACGATGTCCATCAGGCGCTGGTGAGTGCGGATCTCGAACTGATCGCGGCTGGTCTTGTTGACGTGCGGCGAACGCAGGATATCGAAGCGCTGGATGCGGGTCGGCAGGGGCACGGGACCCTTGACGATGGCACCGGTACGCTTGGCGGTATCCACGATCTCAGCGGCCGACTGGTCGATCAGACGGTAGTCGAAAGCCTTCAGGCGGATACGGATCTTCTGGTTCTGCATGATTGTTCCTTAAAAGAGCGATGGGCGATGAGCCCGGATTATAGGGGACATGCCCGCAGGCATGCCCCAGGACGATAACTTAGTCGAGGATCTTTGCCACAACGCCGGCGCCGACGGTACGACCGCCTTCGCGGATAGCGAAGCGCAGGCCTTCTTCCATGGCGATCGGGGCGATCAGCTTGACGGTGATCGACACGTTGTCACC
>Ga0209023_10003622_pt1 | contig 18287 bp, 18 predicted proteins | sample LakOneMetagenome_FD_187468 | JGI IMG/M metagenome (GOLD analysis project Ga0209023, IMG submission 187468) | Freshwater and sediment microbial communities from Lake Erie, Canada (SPAdes) (version 2) | ecosystem: Environmental > Aquatic > Freshwater > Lentic | place: Lake Erie, Canada... | reverse complement strand
AGCCGCGCGAGCACCAGATTAATGATGTTGTCGGCCCAGTCGTGCTCGCCGTAGGTGATGAAAATCTTGGTACCAAATACCTTGTACGTACCATCCGGCTGTGGTTCTGCCCGCGTCTTGACCAGCGCCAGATCGGAGCCGGCCTGCGGCTCCGTGAGGTTCATGGTACCGGTCCATTCGCCACTCACCATCTTCTCGAGGAATGTGGCTTTGAGTTCGTCGGAGCCAGCGAGCAGGATGGCTTCGATCGCACCCTGCGTGAGCATGGGCAACAGTCCAAAGCCCATGTTCGCCGAATGCAGCATTTCATCGGTTAGAGTCACTACCGAACGCGGGAGTCCAAGGCCGCCGAATTCCTGCGGCATTGGGAGTCCGGTGCCGCCCATCGCGCGATAGCCATCGTACGCAGCCTTGAACCCTTTTGGTGTCGCAACCGAGTTGTCTGACGGATTGTGTCTGGCGCCTTCCTGATCACCGGGCCAGTTCAATGGGTCAAGCACACCAGTTGCAAATTTCGCGGACTCTTCAAGAATCGCGGTCACCGTATCTGGCGTGGCGTCGGCGAAATGCGGCAACTTGCAAAGCTCGGAAATCGGTGCAACCGTCTCCAGCAACAATTGCATTTCTTTGAGTGGGGCTTGATAGGTCGACATGCTTGCATCCTGCGGATTGCGTGCTCTCCCGTTGCGAGAGAGGTTTTGGGTGAGCGGGCGCATTGAACATTTGCCCGGTTAAGGCCAGTGGGCTGAAACAACCCTCTTGCCTTAACCCTCTTCCGCGGGGGAAGAGGTGATTGATGCCGTTGTTCCGCCTGAACGGCGGCGGTCAGGTCGTGTTATAGCGCCGCCGCCAACTGCGGCACCGCCTCGAACAAGTCCGCGACCAGACCGTAGTCTGCTACGCCGAAAATCGGCGCATCCGGATCCTTGTTGATTGCGACGATGACTTTGCTGTCTTTCATGCCGGCGAGATGCTGGATCGCGCCGCTGATGCCGACTGCAATGTACAAATCCGGCGCGACAATCTTGCCGGTTTGCCCGACCTGATAGTCGTTCGGCACAAAGCCCGCGTCCACGGCCGCGCGTGATGCGCCCATCGCTGCGTTGAGCTTGTCGGCGAGCGGTGTCAGTACTTCGCGATATTTTTCGCCAGACCCAAGGCCGCGACCACCTGAAACGATGATCTTCGCAGCCGTAAGTTCTGGACGTTCGCTCTTGGTAATTTCCGCCGAGACGAAAGCTGACACGCCGGAATCCGCGATGACAGGGACGCTTTCAACGGTACCACTACCGCCAGAAGTTGCCGCAGCGCCAAAAGCCGTGCCACGCACCGTCAGCACCTTGACGCTATCACCCGACTTGACGGTCGCATAAGCGTTGCCAGCGTAGATCGGCCGCACGAAAGTATCGGCATCAACAACTTTGATGATGTCGCTGATCTGTGCCTTGTCGAGCAGCGCTGCGACGCGCGGCGCAACACTCTTGCCGTAGGCAGTCGCCGGCGCGAGGATGTGGGAGTAGGCGCCCGCAACTGCAACTACCTGTAGTGCCGCGTTTTCCGTGAGCAATTTTGCGTGGGGAACGCCATCGGCGAGCAGCACTTTCGAGACGCCTGCAACCTGCGCCGCCGCTGCCGCCGCCGCACCGGCATTCGCGCCCGCGACCAACACATGCACATCGCCGCCGATTGCCGTTGCAGCCGAAATTACATTCAGTGTGGCGGCCTTCAATGAACCGTGATCGTGTTCAGCAATAACGAGATTGGCCATGATCAGATCACCTTCGCTTCATTTTTGAGTTTGTCGATGAGCGCCGCGACATCGGCCACCTTGACGCCGCCCTGGCGCTTTGGCGGCTCCTCGACTTTGATCGTGGTGAGACGCGGCGTAACGTCGACGCCAAGGTCTGCGGGCTTGAACGTGTCAAGCTGCTTCTTCTTGGCTTTCATGATGTTTGGCAGCGTTGCGTAGCGCGGCTCATTCAGGCGCAAGTCCGTTGTAATGATGGCGGGCAGCTTGAGCGAGATGGTTTCCAGACCGCCATCAACCTCGCGCGTCACTGTTGCAGTGTCGGTGGTGACTTCGACTTTCGATGCGAACGTGGCCTGACCCCAACCCAGCAACGCAGCAAGCATCTGCCCGGTTTGATTGGCGTCATCGTCAATGGCCTGCTTGCCGAGAATTACGAGGCCGGGTTGCTCCTTTTCGACAATTGCCTTGAGCAGCTTGGCGACCGCGAGCGGTTGCAACTCGACGTCGGTCTCAATCAGGATGCCACGGTCTGCGCCGATGGCCATCGCGTTGCGCAGCGTCTCCTGACATTGCGCGACACCGGCCGAGATGGCGACGACTTCGGTCGCCACGCCTTTTTCCTTGAGACGAACGGCTTCCTCAACGGCAATTTCACAGAAAGGGTTCATCGACATCTTGACGTTGGCAATGTCTACCCCCGAGTTGTCGGGTTTAACGCGCACTTTTACGTTGTAGTCGACAACGCGCTTGACCGGAACGAGTATCTTCACACCTTCTCCTGGGCCGGTCCCCGTCGTGAGGCACCAGCAATTGACGTTTACGTTAACTCAGTATTATATGAAGCTGAGAGTGCTGATGATTCTTTCCAAATCCCGTTGAGCCGAGACTCTAAAGCCCTGCCTCAGGTGCGCACTGCTTGATGTTTGCGCAGACGGATAAATGGAAGAGCATTTCACAATTGTCATGCGCGTGTCTTTTCGGGCCGCGTGTCACGGACATGGCGGCTCATCGGCAAGCGCTCAGGCTTACGCGCCTGCTGATACGCTATCGTAATGATGATCGTGATGAGCATTGATTGTGCGTGAAACAGCGGGTCAGGCGGGCCGTTACCTGATCGGCGCGTTCATTGCTCTTGCCATTGATGCATCCATAGTTTCCATCGGCGTCAGGCTGGATATCCCCGTGGTGCTGGCGCGTGTGTTTGCGCAATTGGCGGGCATCACGACGACCTACCTCTTCAACCGCCGCTATACGTTCTCGCCGCAGCATCCCGCGTCCCTCAGGGATTGGGGGCAATACATTGCAGCACAGGCGATTGGCTCACTGCTCAATTTCGCAATCTCGACCGGCCTCTTGTACCTGTCTGATCGCTCGTTGTCGCAGATTTGGGGTTCGGTGCTGGTGGGAGCCGCCGTAGGGTTTTGCGTAAATTTCTTTTCGGCGCGCCGGCAGCTGCACGGCTAGTGCAACTGCAACTGCGCGGTTAGCATCACCCGAAACCCTTGCTGCTCCGGTATCGTGTGCCGTCCCGACCTAGTGGTGTGGACGTTCCCGGCTGCCGCGAATATCCACCGCTGTCGAAGGATTCAGGCTGGCTGGCGATATGGGCGGCACCAATGCGGCTGCCCGGCTCATGCGCCGCATGTGGCCAAGCGCGATCACGGGGACGATGACAACCCAAAGCCCGAGAATCAGCCCGGCGGATCGCCACGAAAACTCTGCGATCAATAGTCCGACTCCCGCGAGAGCGAGGACGATGCTGGTGAGCGGCAACATCACGAGAAGACTGGTGCGGTAACGGCCCCACCATGATTGCCGCGACCATTCGCGCAGCGCATCCCACGCTTCATTGGGGGGCGGTGAGTCGCGCCGCAGGATGCTCATTGGTCGGTCCATTGAGGCATCGGCTGTCGGGTCAGAAACGCGTTGATCCCGGCGCGGGCGTCGGCCGACTGCATGTCACACGCCATGTTTTCAGCGGCCTGCGCATACGCCTCCGTAAGCGTGGCGCCCCGCAACTTGCGCAGCAGCGCCTTGCCAGAGGCGAGAGCATGGAAGGACTTTGCAGCCAGAGAATCCGCGATTTCGCGAATCTGGTCGTCCAAGGTATCGTCGTCGACACAGCGATTGACGAGGCCCCATTGCGCAGCAAGCTCCGCGTCAACGAACTCACCGGTAAACAGCATTTCGGCTGCGCGTTTGGGGGCAATGCCATGAATAAGTGGCACGGCGGGCGTTGAGCAGAACAACCCGAGGTTGATACCGCTGGTGGCAAAGCGGGCAGACCGGCCGGCGACCGCCAGATCAGACGCAGCCACCAGTTGGCAGCCCGCGGCCGTCGCAGTTGCGTGCACGCGCGCGACTACGGGCTGCGGTAGCTCGGTCAGGGTCAGCATGAGGCGTGAGCATTGACCGAACAACGCGCGATGCCACGCCTTGTCGGGGTGCGCCTGCATTTCACGCAGATCGTGGCCCGCACAGAACGCCCGACCGTTTCCGCCGATCACGACCACACGCACCGCAGGGTCAGCACCAATCTCGTCGAGCGCGGACTGAAGCGCTGACAGCATTGCGCTGGACAGGGCGTTGAACTGCGCTGGCCGGTTAAGCATCAGCGTGGCAACAGCACCCCGCGTAGTCCGCAGGACGAGGGGTTCTTCTAAACTTGTATCTATCTTTATTTGCACGACAAGGCGATTACCAGATTATGGGTCATCGTTTATCCAAGATTACAACGAAAACGGGAGACGCGGGTACTACCGGTCTCGGTGACGGCACGCGTATCCCGAAAAGTCACCCGCGTGTAACGGCGCTGGGCGAAGTCGACGAACTCAATTGTGTCGTCGGTTTGCTGCTGACGGAGGAGCTGCCGGCGCATTTGCGGCAGGCGCTGACCGACGTGCAGCACGATCTGTTCGATCTCGGCGGCGAAATGTCGATTCCGGGTTATCACTCCATTTCGGACGCTCATGTTGCACGGCTCGAAGCATTGACCGAGTCACTGAACGCGGACCTGCCGATGCTCAAGGATTTCATCCTCCCCGGCGGATCACGTGCGGCCGCTTATGCACATCTCGTACGCACCGTGTGCCGCAGGGCTGAGCGCGCCCTGGTGGCGCTGGCGCTGGTTGACGAGGTGTCGATGCCGTCGCGCATTTATCTCAATCGACTGAGCGATATGGCCTTCGTGCTTGCACGCGTACTTAACCGGGCACTGGGTCAGCCCGATGTACTCTGGCAAAAGGGCCGTAGCGCTGGCGCGTCAGCTTCGGCTCCCGCAGCCTGATCCAACAATTTTCTTCAAGGTAGTTTCATGAGTAGTAATCCACTCCTTCAAAGCTGGGAAACGGCGTACGGCTTGCCGCCGTTCGACAAAGTCCATGCCGAACATTTCGTGCCGGCGTTTGAGTTTGCGATAGATGCGCATCGCAAAGAGGTTGACGCAATCGCCGCAGCGACCGAGGCACCGTCCTTTGCCAACACCCTGGTGCCGTTTGACCGCAGCGGTCGACTGCTCGCACGTATTCGCGAACTCTTCTTCAATCTCACTGCCGCCGAGACCTCGCCCGAGCTGCAAAAGGCCGAACTCGTGCTTGCGCCGCGGCTCTCATCTCACAACAGCGCGATCTACATGAACGCGGCGCTGTTCGCGCGCATCGATGCCGTCCGTGAACAAGCAGGGACGTCGGGCCTGACGCAGGAGCAGCAACGACTTCTTGACCGTGTCCATATCGATTTTGTGCGGGCCGGAGCGAAGCTCGACGCGTTGGCGAAGACGCGCTATGCAGACGTGGTGGCAAAACAGGCCGAATTGACGACGCAGTTTGCACAAAACGTGCTGGCCGACGAGGCGAACTATCAGCTCGTGCTGCACACCGAGGCGGATCTGGCCGGACTGCCGTCTTTTTTGCGCAACGCGGCGAAGGAGTCCGCCGAGGTGCGCGGCATAAAAGACGCGTACGTGATCACGCTGTCGCGCTCGTTGGTGATGCCGTTTCTTACCTTCTCCGAACGGCGCGATCTGCGTGAGCAGGTGCTTGCCGCGTGGACGTCACGTGGCGAACACGCTGGGGCCAGCGATAACCGCGCTATTGCGGTCGAGATACTCAAACTGCGGCAGGAACAGGCAGCGATTCACGGCTACAAGACATTTGCCGATTATCAGTTGGTCGACCGCATGGCCGCCGAGCCTTCGGCAGTGCAGGATCTGCTGACAAAGGTGTGGGCGCCAGCAAAACGCCGTGCGGCAGCCGAACTGGATGCGATCAGGGCGATGGCGCTTTCGACCGGCAACACGCACGCGGTCGAGAAATGGGACTGGCGCTACTACGCGGAGAAAGTGCGGCAAACGCGCTATCAGCTTGATGATGCAGAAACGAAACCTTATTTCGAACTGAACGCCATGATCGGTGCGATGTTCGATTGCGCTGAAAAGCTGTTCGGTCTCAAATTTGAAGAAAAGCACGGCGTGCCCCTGTATCACCCCGACGTGCGGCTGTTTGAAGTGACGAACGCGAACGGTTCGCTGGTCGGTATTTTCCTGAGTGACAACTTCGCGCGCGCGTCGAAAAGCGGCGGCGCCTGGATGAGTTCATATCGCCTGCAATCGCGCATCGGTGACGGTGGTAGCGAGATCATTCCAATCATCGCCAATCACAACAATTTCGCGAAGGCCCCGGCGGGCCAGCCCACGCTGCTCAGCATGGATGATGTGCGTACGCTGTTCCACGAGTTTGGCCACGGGCTGCATGGCCTGCTTTCGAACGTAACGTATGAGCGGCTGTCGGGCACCAACGTGCTGCAGGATTACGTGGAATTGCCGTCGCAACTTTATGAACATTGGGCGCTGGAGCCGGTGGTGATGCGCAAGCACGCGAAGCATTACCAGACCGGTGAGCCGATTCCGGAAGCGCTACGTCAGCGAATCGAAGAAGCGAGGTTGTTCAACAAAGGTTACGAGACGGTGCAATACACCGCGTCGGCGCTGGTCGATATGGCCGCACATGCACAGAGCAGCTACGACGCTTTTGACGCAGTTGCCTTTGAGAAAGCAGAACTCGAACGCCTCGGCATGCCGTCAGAGATTCCGATGATGCATCGAATGACGCATTTCCGCCACCTGTTCGCTGGAGACGCGTATGCGGCCGGCTATTACGTGTACCTGTGGGCGGAGGTGCTGGATGCTGATGCGTTTGACGCGTTCGTGGAGGCTGGCGATCCGTTTGACGGGCCCACCGCCGAACGCCTGCGCCGTTATGTTTACTCGGCCGGCAACACGGTTGAGCCGCGCGAAGGCTACGCGGCGTTCCGGGGGCGTGCCGCCACTGTCGAGCCGATGCTCAGGAAAAAGGGATTGCTGGAAACGGCGTGATTTGCGGGCGCGCGGCTATGAGGACTTCGATTCGATCAGCTCGATCTTGTAGCCGTCCGGATCCTGCACAAAGGCGATCACCGTGGAGCCGCCTTTGACCGGACCGGCCTCGCGTGTGACGGTTGCGCCCGCAGCGCGAACGGCGTCGCAGGTAGCCGCCGCGTTGTCGACGGCGATCGCGATGTGGCCAAAGCCGCCACCCAGATCGTAGGCTGGTACGCCGTAGTTGTAGGTCAGTTCAATGGTTGCGCCGCCGCTCTCGGCGCCATAGCCGACAAACGCCAGCGAGTATTTCTGCTCGGGCCGATCCGTCGTGCGCAGCAGTTGCATGCCCATCACGCGGGTGTAGAAATCGACTGATCGCTGCAGGTCGCCAACGCGCAGCATGGTGTGGAGGATTCGCATCGGAATGTACCGTCGTTGAAAATTGATCGACAGGATAGCGGTTCCCGGCCTTTGCGGCCGGTCTGCAAGACCGGAATTTGAAGGGTTGGGCCCGTCCCAGGGTCGAGCCGATCTATTCACCCGCAGACGCGAAATGACCTTCAAATTCCGTTCGCGGCTCGTATCGACTTTTGCGTAAACGCCTTATTCAATTGGGGCTGCAAGGCAATAATGGACGAAGTCAACTATTGGGGAAATCGACAGCCTGCCCCTATGTAAACGTTCTTGTAGCGAAAAGCTGTTGCTCAATGCTTGAGGAAACCAATCGCGCTTTCTTGCTCGGTCTCGACGTACCAGCGCACGAATCCGTGTGGCACGTTGAGCGAAATGTCGCTGCCACGTTCACCATCGACGCCGGTGTTGATAACCATAGTGAAGAACGGACCGGTGACGTCCACAGTCTCGCACCGGAAAAAATAGCCAAGCGTGTTCTTCTTCGCGTAGGCGAGGAAGGGCTCAAGCTCTCGTGCGCCGTCGGTCGAGAGCTGGACTGCGATGGTTTTGCTGGTCACGGTTTTCTGTTCGATCTGGTTCAGCCGCCGATGTAGCTCATCTCGACCTTGCGCGATTTTGCAGTGTCGGCGGTGCGGATTTCGCTGTAGCGATCGGTGCGCACGTTCCACAGGCCCGCGAGCAGCGCCGCGATGTCGTCATTACTCGCGCCGCCACGCAGCATCGCGCGAAAATCCGTGCCCTGTTCGGCGAACAGGCAGGTGAAAATCTTGCCGTCGGTCGACAGGCGCGCGCGCGTACAGGTGCCGCAGAACGCCTGCGTGACGCTGGAGATGACGCCGATTTCGCCAGAGCCATCTGCATAGCGCCAGCGTTCCGCAACTTCCCCTTCGTATTGCGGATCGACCGCGACCAGCGGCGCATCAGCGCTGATGCGTTTGACGATTTCCGCGCTCGGAATGACGTCGTCCATGCGCCAGCCGTTGGTCGAGCCGACATCCATGTATTCGATGAAGCGCACGATGACGCCGGTACCCCTGAAGTGCTTTGCCATGTCAACGACCGTGTGATCGTTGACGCTGCGCTTGACCACCATGTTCACCTTGACCGGACCGAGACCGACCGCGAGCGCTGCGTCAATACCCTTCAATACATCGGCAACCGGGAAGTCCACGTCATTCATCGCGCGAAACACCGCGTCGTCCATCGAGTCGAGCGATACCGTGATCCGTTGCAGACCAGCGTCCTTCAGCGCTCCCGCCTGTCTGACCAGCGTGGAACCGTTGGTCGTGAGCGTCAAATCGAGCGGTTTGCCGGCGGGTGTACGCAGCTGCGCGAGCATTTCGATCAGCGTCGGCAGATTGCGCCGCAGTGTCGGCTCCCCACCAGTCAGGCGTAACTTCTCCACGCCGAGCGTTGCCGCGATGCCGGAAAAGCGTGTGATTTCCTCAAAAGACAGCAAGGCGTCATGCGGCAAAAATTTATATCCGGGACCAAAAACGTCCTTAGGCATGCAATAGGTGCAGCGAAAATTGCACTTGTCAGTCACCGAGATGCGCAGGTCGTGCAGCCGCCGTTCACGTGGATCGTTCACGCGAGCCGCCGTGCGCATGGCGCTCAGGGCAGCCGGCGATACTGGCGTGATCGTCTGCACGTTGCGCGCTGGCATCAACGGAATAACCTTACCCGGCAAATTGGATCGCTCGCCCATGGAAACCACTAATCGTTTATGTGCCCTATTTTGCTAAATTCGCCGGGTGAGTGCAGTTCCATCCCTTTTTGACGGTCCAACCGTCTGGCGCGTGAGCGTCTCGTTTCGCAAGCGTCCGGTGCAAAGCCGCTGGGTCGATTTTGAATGGGAAACCGCAAGTGTCGAGGCTGATCAGCGTGCGGACAGCGGTGCACAGGGCCCTATCGAGCTGAATGCGAACGGCGAAGCACGCTGGCAATACGATGGTGAATTCATCGAGCTGCATCCCTCCGAAGGGGAGGGCTATTGGCTCAATCTGAACTCGCCAGCGCCGTGCATTTTCGTGATGTGGCGCATGGAAGAGGATGATCCGGTACCCCGCCCGGTCGTCGTGACTGTTTCCTATAACGAGGCCGGTCGCATGCTGGATGTGGGTGACCATGTTGACAATGTGCCCATGCCGGACGGACTTCGCGAGCAGCTCGTCGCTTACACGGCAGCGCATTACCAACCGGAAGTACGAAAAAAAGTGAAGCGAAACGATCCGTTCAAGGACGGTGCGTTTCGTCGGGGCGGAGCGGGTCATGGCTGAAACGTCGGATAACAAGGTCGTGGGCATGCCGGCGGATGGATTCTCGCTGTCGAGATGGTCACGCCTGAAGCGTGGCGGTGCAGATGCGCAAACTGTCGCACCGGCTGTTCGCACCGAGCCGGAGGTCGCGCATCCGCCTGCAAGGCGGGACGCTGGCGGGCCCGGCCTGGCGAGAGCTACCGGTGGGACGCCTCTCGGTGATGAGCATAGTGCGCTACCTGCCCTGTCTTCCATTTCTCTGGCTGAGGATTTCACGCCATTCATGCAGGCAAAAGTGCCGCAGGCGCTCAGGCAGCAGGCGCTCAAGGTGCTGTTCAAGGAGCCACACTTCAATGTGATGGATGGTCTTGACACTTACATTGACGACTACACACAGTTCGAACCAATCGCTCCGGAAGTGATGGCCACGCTTTCGTCGTGGAAGACGATCATGAACCCTCCGCAACAGGTCGTGACGACCGGTGGATATGCGGTTGATATTGAGAGCGACGAAGGCAAGGCGGTGCTGGCGGCAAGGTCCGCTTCGCTGCAGGAACAGCTACTGCAGGCGACGGACGAGACTGCTTTGGCAGAGACGACCGCTGCGCTGCCAGCAACGTTGAAGCAGGAGGCATCGCCCGGCGCTGCTCATCCACGCTACGGCAGGCGGGTCGGCGACTTCGCCGCAACCGACGCGAATGCACCCGATGCGCCCGAATCCGAATCCATTAGTTCCCCGGACGTGACGGTTTCCGGCGAAACCGCGCTACCTCTGCAGAAAGACGCATGACCCGACAAGTCCATTTGTGCTCGTGCAATCGCACGATGCCGTTCGACGCCGATACTTTTGCGAACGCCGCTGCTGCCGCCGGTGTCACCGAAGTCCAGCGCTTTGACGCCATGTGCCAGCATGAGCTGGCACGGTTCGGCGAAGTGGTAGACGGCGATGCCGTTATCGCCTGTACTCAGGAGTCGCGATTGCTGGCGCAGGCGGCAGGCGATTCGCCCAAAGTGTCGAGTGTTCGCTTCTTCAACATTCGCGAAATGGCAGGGTGGTCGAAGGAGGCTGCGTTTGCGACTCCCAAGCTCGCCGCGCTGATCGCGGAGGCGATGCTGCCGGACGCGGAGCCCACGACCCAGGTGAGCTACAAGAGCGGCGGTCAAACGCTCATCATCGGCTCGATGGCCGACGCGATGCAGGTAGCAGACGCATTGCAGGGTTCAATGTCGGTCAACGTGCTTGCGCTCGACGCGCGAGGGGAGCTGCCCGCCATTCGGAACTATCCGGTGATCAGCGGCGGCAATGTCTCCGCCAAAGGCTGGCTTGGTTCATTTGCCGTTTCGTGGCGCCAGGCCAATCCGATCGATCTGGATGCGTGTACACGCTGCAACGCTTGCGTGCGCGCATGCCCCGAAAATGCTATTGATCTTTCGTATCAGGTCAATGCCGATCTGTGCAAGTCGCACCGTACGTGCGTGAGCGTCTGCGGCGATATCGCTGCCATTGATTTTGCACGTGCGGACGTCGAACGCAGTGGTCAGTTTGACATCGTTCTCAACCTGTCGGAGCAGCGACTCTTCACTCAACACCAGCCGCCGCAGGGCTACATCGCACCGGGCAGCGACCCGCTGGCGCGTGTCAGGGCGATCGCCGAAGTCGCCACGCTCGTCGGTGAATTCGAAAAGCCAAAGTATTTCAACTACCGCGCCAACATCTGCGCGCACAGCCGCAACAAGAAGACCGGCTGCACGCAGTGCATCGATGTGTGCTCGACACGCGCCATTGCGCCCAAAGGCGACCACATCGAGGTCACTCCGCAGCTATGTATGGGCTGCGGCGCCTGCACGACTGTATGCCCGTCGGGAGCGCTGGGCTTTGCCGTGCCGCGCGTCGCCGATCTGGGGACGCAGATCAAGACGCTGCTGAAAGCTTTTCATGGTGCGGGTGGGCGCGATGCAGCGCTCCTGTTGCACGATGAGGGGGAAGGGGCCGCAGCGATTGCGGACATCGCGCGACGTGGCGACGGGTTGCCCGCCCGGTATATCCCGGTGTCGTTGCATCATCCGGCGGCCGCCGGCCTGGATATATGGTTGGGAGCGTTTGCCTACGGCGCGACCGAGGTGTCAGTGCTCGTAACGAGGGCGATTGCGCCGGATTACGGTATCGCGCTACGGGCGCAGGCCGATATTGCCAATCAGGTACTGGCAGCACTCGGCTATCAGGATGCGCGGGTCCGTGTTGTCGACGAGCGCGAACTGGCGTTTCCGCAATGGGCCGCGACGCGCGGTCTGGGCGTTCGGGTGGCTGCGACCTTCAATCTCGGCAACGATAAACGTGGCACGCTCGACGCGGTTTTCGCGCACCTGCTGGAGCACGCACCCACACCGAAGACGATGATTGCGCTGCATGCGGGCTCGCCCTTCGGTGAGATTGTCGTCAACGCAGACAAATGCACGATGTGCCTCGCTTGTGTGGGAAGCTGTCCCGAAGGTGCGCTCGCTGACAACCCCGAACAACCACAGTTGCGGTTTATCGAGAGCAAGTGTGTTCAGTGCGGACTCTGCGAGAAGACATGCCCGGAAAAGGCGATCACGCTGGTTCCGCGCCTTAACCTCACGATGGACGCGAGGAAGCCGCGCGTCCTCAACGAAGCCGAGGTACTGGGTTGCGTCCGTTGCGGCAAGCCACTCGGCGCCAGGAAAATGATCGAGAACATGTTTGAAAAACTTGCCACGCACAGCATGTTCCCCGATGAAAAATCGCGCGCCCGCATCAAGATGTGTGCTGATTGCCGGGTGGTTGATCTGTACAGCGAAGAGCAGCCACTGGATGTCCGCAATCTGCCCCGAAAGATTTGAAGAATCATGGCTGACACCGTTACTTTTCGTTCGTATGTAACACCGGAAGATCAGGGGCGTGCAAACTTCTACGCGCTGATTTCGCGATTGTTTGCGGAGGCGCCGGATTCAGCTTTGCTTAAGGCTATTGGCGGTTCGCCCCCGCTTGCCACTGAAGATGATGGGGCGCAACTGCCGATGGCGTGGTCGCGGTTGATTGCCGCGTGTTCCGTGATGGACACCGACGCATCACGTGAGGAGTACGACAAACTGTTCATTGGTGTTGGCAAGGCGCCGCTCAACCTGCACGCGTCACACCACTTGACTGGCTTCATGATGGAACAGCCGCTCGCCGATGTGCGTCGCAGTCTTGCCACACTAGGGTTTGCCCGCATTGAATCGCAGACGATGGTTGAAGATCACCTCGCTGCGCTTTGTGAGGTGATGCGTCTATTGATTGTCGGAGGCGAAGGCGTTGAACAAGCCGCTTTGTCCACCCAGCGCCAGTTTTTTGACGCACACATCGCGCCCTGGTTCGAGTCTTGTTGCGACGCAATAGCGAAATCTTCGCTTGCTAACTTCTATGCCGTCGTAGCACAATTCACGAGTAGTTTTTTGCTGGTCGAGCGCGAGAGCTTTGCGATTGATTTGTAAGTCTCGCGTCAGCAAAAATGCTCGAATTTCAAGCTGTACAAGGAGTGCATATGGAACACAAGAAACAAGGTGCCGACCTCAAGCGGCGTGGCTTCTTGCTGGCGGGCAGTGCTGGCGCAGCGGGAGCGGTCGCCGCCGTTGTTGTGCCTGCGATTCCTCATAGCGCTCCAAAGCCAGTCGTCAACACTGCAACCGCAGATGCTGGCTATCAGGAAAGCGACCACGTTCGCACCTACTACGACCTGGCTCGCGTCTAGCGTGGCCGACCACGGATTTCCGGAGATTCAACATGCTGGTTAGAAAGTCTCACGATGTGGACGGCTCACGCTTGTCCGGGCCTTCCACAATGCGCCGCTTCGGCACCTTCGGTGCTACCGGTGCGGGGCGACAAGGCAATACGCTCGATCGCCGTGCGTTCCTGAAGCGTTCAGGGGTCGGGCTGGGAGCGGGCGCTTTCGCGAGCCAACTGCCGCTCGGTTTCGTGGGCCGGGTCGAAGCCGCTGCGCCGGCTGAAGGCAACGGCAAGTCTGAAGTCAAGCGAACCGTCTGTACACACTGCTCGGTGGGTTGTGCGATCGACGCGATTGTCGACAACGGCGTCTGGACGCGACAGGAACCGGTGTTCGATTCGCCGATCAATCTTGGCGCCCATTGCGCCAAAGGCGCGGCGATTCGAGAGCACGGCCATGGGGAACATCGACTCAAGTATCCGATGAAGCTGGTGAACGGCAAGTACGTTCGCGTCAGCTGGGAACAGGCCATGAACGAGGTTGGCGACAAGCTCCTCGACCTGCGCAAGACCGCCGGGCCGGACAGCGTATTCTGGGTTGGTTCGTCGAAGCACAACAACGAACAGGCGTACATGTTCCGCAAGTTCGTGAGCATGTTCGGATCCAACAATTGCGATCATCAGGCGCGCATTTGCCATTCCACCACCGTCGCAGGGGTTGCGAACACGTGGGGCTATGGCGCGATGACCAACTCGTACAACGATATGCAGAACACCAAGTGTGCGCTGTACATCGGCTCCAATGCGGCAGAGGCGCATCCGGTATCGATGCTGCATATGCTGCACGCGAAAGAGACCGGTGCCAAGTTGATCGTGGTCGATCCACGCTTCACGCGGACTGCTGCGAAGGCGGATGAATTTGTGCGTATTCGTTCCGGCTCGGACATTCCGTTTCTGTTTGGTCTGTTGCATCACGTTTTCAAGAACGGATGGGAAGACAAAAAGTACATCAATGATCGCGTCTATGGCATGGACAAGATCAAAGAAGAGGTGATGGCGAAGTGGACGCCGGACAAGGTCGAAGAGGCCTGCGGCGTACCGGAGGCGCGGATGGCGGACATCGCCAAGCAGTTCGCAACCAATCGGCCCTCGACCATCGTTTGGTGCATGGGGCAAACTCAGCACACGATCGGCAACGCGATGGTGCGCGCCAGTTGCATCGTGCAGCTTGCGCTCGGGAATATCGGTGTTTCCGGCGGTGGTGCCAATATCTTCCGCGGCCATGACAATGTGCAGGGCGCGACCGACGTCGGTCCAAACCCGGATTCGTTGCCGGGTTACTACGGCATTGCGACCGGTGCGTGGAAACACTGGTCCACGGTTTGGGGCGTGGACTACGAATGGCTCAAGAAGCAATTCGCGTCGCAGACAATGATGGAAAAACCGGGCATGACAGTGTCGCGGTGGATCGACGGTGTACTCGATCCGAACGAGACGATTGATCAGGATTCGAATCTCAAGGCCATCGTCTTCTGGGGTCATGCGCCGAACTCGCAAACGCGTGGTCCGGAAATGAAGAAGGCGATGGAGAAGGTCGACATGATGGTCATCATTGACCCTTATCCGACCGCTTCCTCGGCAATGCCCGATCGCAAGGACGGCGTTTACCTGCTGCCTGCCTGCACGCAATTCGAAACGAGCGGCTCGGCGACAGCCTCCAACCGATCATTGCAATGGCGCGAGCGCGTCATTACGCCGCTGTTCGAATCGCAGACTGATCACGCGATCATGTACGCGTTCGCGAAGAAGTTTGGCTTTGCCGAGCAATTTGCGAAGAACTGCAAGATCGTCAAACCTGATGGTGACAAGAAGTGGGAAGAGCCCGAAATCGAGGACATTCTTCGCGAAATCAACAAGGGTACCTGGACCATCGGCTATACCGGCCAGTCGCCCGAGCGTCTGAAGCTTCACATGAAGCACATGAACACATTTGATCCGAAGACACTCAAGGCCAACGGTGGTCCGTGCAACGGAGATTATTTCGGCTTGCCGTGGCCATGCTACGGCACGCCTGAAATGAAGCACCCGGGCTCGCCAAATCTGTATGACACGTCGAAGCACGTGATGGATGGCGGCGGCAACTTCCGCGCCAACTTTGGTGTGGAACGCGAAGGCGTTTCCCTGCTCGCTGAAGATGGCTCTTATTCGAAAGGGGCCGACCTCACGACAGGCTACCCGGAACTTGATCATGTGCTGCTCAAGAAACTCGGCTGGTGGGACGAACTGACTGATGCGGAGAAGAAGGGCGCCGAAGGGAAGAACTGGAAGACGGACCTCACCGGTGGCCAGATTCGCGTGTTCATGAAGAACCATGGCTGTCATCCTTTCGGCAATGCCAAGGCTCGCGCCATCGTCTGGAACTTCCCGGATGCCATTCCGCAGCATCGCGAGCCGCTGTACGGCACCAATGCCGACCTCGCGAAAAAATACCCAACGCATGCAGACAAGGGTGGCGCATTCTGGCGCGTGAAGACGCTTTACAAATCGGTACAGGACAAGGCCATCGCCGACAAGGTCTACGAAAAATTCCCGCTCGTGCTTACCTCCGGTCGTCTAGTGGAATACGAAGGCGGCGGCGAAGAGACCCGATCGAATCCCTGGCTCGCAGAGCTGCAGCAGGAGAACTTCATCGAGATCAATACGAAAGACGCGAATGATCGCGGTATTCGCAACAGCGAATACGTATGGGTCAAGTCCGCGACCGGGTCGCAGATCAAAGTGAAGGCTATGGTTACGGAGCGCGTCGGCCCCGGGACGACGTTCATTCCGTTTCACTTCTCCGGCTGGTGGCAGGGTAAGGATCTGCTTGAGAAGTACCCAGACGGGGCCGCGCCAATCGTACGCGGGGAGTCGGTCAACGTGGCAACGACCTATGGCTATGACTCGGTGACGATGATGCAGGAAACCAAGACCACTGTTTGCCAGGTCGAGCGGGCATAAGGAGATCAACATGGCACGAATGAAGTTTATTTGTGACGCAGAGCGCTGCATCGAGTGCAATGGATGCGTCACCGCCTGCAAGAATGAGCACGATGTTCCGTGGGGCGTGAACCGCCGCCGCGTGGTGACGCTAAATGACGGCATCGTTGGCGCAGAGCGCTCCATATCGGTTGCCTGTATGCACTGCTCCGACGCGCCTTGTCAGGCGGTCTGTCCTGTCAACTGTTTCTACAAGACGGAAGACGGGGTTGTGTTGCACGACAAGGATCTTTGTATCGGGTGCGGCTACTGTTTCTATGCCTGTCCGTTCGGGGCTCCACAGTTCCCACAAGCAGGCGCTTTTGGTCTGCGCGGCAAGATGGACAAGTGCACTTTTTGTGCGGGCGGCCCGGAAAAAGACAACTCGAAAGCGGAATACGAAAAATACGGCCGCAATCGCCTGTCCGAAGGGAAATTACCGGCATGTGCGGAGATGTGCTCCACGAAAGCGCTGCTTGCGGGCGATGGTGATGTGCTTTCCGATATCTACCGGGAGCGTGTCATGCGTCGCGGGCGTGGTGGCGATCTTTGGGGGCATGCAACTGCCTATGGACGCGGGGATGCCAAATCCGCTGCACCTGCAGCTCAACCAACTCCGCAAAAATCATGATTAAACCGCTCACATCATTGATGGCCTTAGCCTTGCTTGGCGCGATCGGCGGTTGCGGCGAACAACCCCAGACGATCGCTGCAAAACCGGGTCAATCAGCCGCAAAGGCCGACGACAAACCCTACGCGAACGACCAGTTCAAAGGCGATCGGGCTGCGTGGGAGCGTCAGCTCCGAGCACGCGCCGAGAACCAGAACGAATACAAGCGCGTCAATTGATCGTAGACGTACATAGCGTGAGGAGTTGTCCATGAAACGCCTGTTAGCGTCGATCGCTACATTGGTCCTGGCTGCCACGGTCTTTGCGCAGCAAAGTAGCGGGCCGGTGTTGCCGCCTGCAGAGCTAGCGAAGCAGGAGCAGCAGCGTGCCGTGCAGCAACCGTATAACAACGCGCCAATCTGGCAAAACGCGCGCGGAGCGGTAGAAGGCTATGCCAGTATCCCGGCACCGGAAGCGGGTGTACTGATCCAGGATGGCGGCCAGAACTGGCGCGCGCTGCGAAACGGGCTATTTGCAACAACTGCGGGCTGGGCCATTGTTGGCATGATGCTATTGATCGGCGCGTTCTACGCTTGGCGTGGCACGATCCAGTTGCGCGAGGCGCCGACCGGGCGATTGATGGATCGCTTCAGCCTGCTTGAGCGCATGGCGCATTGGGGAACGGCCATCACGTTCCTGATTCTTTCGGCATCAGGACTGATCATGGCGTTCGGCAAAACCCTGCTGATTCCAATCTTTGGTTTCACGCTGTTCTCTTGGCTCGCGATTATTTCCAAGAACCTGCACAATTTTCTTGGTCCGATATTTATCGTAAGCTGTGTCATTACGTTTGTCGTTTTTGTGCGCGACAACGTACCCAAAGCCGTCGATCTGAAATGGATCGCCAGTTTTGGTGGACTCTTCTCGGACAAACATGTGCCGAGCGAAAGATTCAACGCGGGCGAAAAGTTGTGGTTCTGGGGCGGTTTGATGTTCCTCGGAATCGTGATCGGAGCTTCCGGCCTTGTACTGAATTTCCCGAATTTTGGACAAACGCGGGCGATGATGCAGTTGGCCAATCTGGTTCACTTGACCGGGTCCACGTTGTTTATTTTGGGTGCTTTGGCTCACATCTACATCGGAACGATTGGAATGGCGGG
>Ga0209023_10003621_pt1 | contig 18290 bp, 16 predicted proteins | sample LakOneMetagenome_FD_187468 | JGI IMG/M metagenome (GOLD analysis project Ga0209023, IMG submission 187468) | Freshwater and sediment microbial communities from Lake Erie, Canada (SPAdes) (version 2) | ecosystem: Environmental > Aquatic > Freshwater > Lentic | place: Lake Erie, Canada... | reverse complement strand
GGGAAGGACCGCCCGGAACGCCACCTCCTCCAGCAGCACGGTGCCGAACGGCACCCGGATGAACGCTGCCTCCAGCGTCTGGGCCAGGGTCCATCCCTTCACCCGGTCGTCCTCGAACAGCTGACGCGTGGCGGGGATGGCCGCGGCCACCAGGTAGACGGCGAGCACCGTGCCGGCCAGCACCGCGCCCCATCGCAGGCCCCGGTCCAGCTGCGAGCGGGCCAGGCCCAACTCCTCCCACGTCCGCCCGTCGAGCTTGACGGCCAGCGCCAGGAGCACCGCGGTGGAGAACACCGCCCACGGCACGTACATCCAGTGGGGGACCACGCGGTTGGAGACCAGGTTGACGATCACCAGGACCGTTACGATCACCGCGATGGGCCACCAGCCGCGAGCTCGGGCCATGGCGGACGACGGTACCAGCGGCGATCCCCCATCCTCCCCGCCACCCCACACCTCGCCCATCGACGCGCCCACCGCACCGGGCGGCCCCAAGCGCGATCGCTACATCGACTTCATCCGGGCCTTCAGCCTGCTCGTGGTGATCGCCTGGCACTGGGTGTTCACCATCATCATCTGGAAGGACGACGGGCCCCACGCCTCCAACCCCATCGGGTTCACCCGCGGCCTGTTCATCGTGACCTGGCTGTTCCAGGTGATGCCGCTGTTCTTCTTCGTCGGCGGCTACGCCCACACCGAGGCGTGGGAGGCCGGCCACGAGCGGGGCATCTTCCGCACCACGTTGGGCTTCGCCTGGAAGCGGGCCGGCCAGATGGCCCGCCCGGCGCTGATCCTGGCCGGCTTCTACTGGCTGCTCGGGTCCATCGGCGTGGCCATGTGGGACCTCGACGGCGTGCCCCGCGCCGTGAAGCTGGTGCTCAGCCCACTGTGGTTCATCGCCGTCTACCTCCTGCTGATCCTCCTGTTCCCGATCACCCACTGGCTCCACAAGCGCTTCGGCGGCCTGGTGCTGGTCTGGGGCGTGGGGATCTCGGTGATCGTCGACGTGGCCCGCTTCAGCCACCACGTGCAGTGGGCCGGCTGGGTCAACTTCATCGTGGTCTGGGCCACCTGCCACCAGCTCGGCTACTTCTGGGAGGACCTGGTGGCGGCCGGCCGACGCGTGGCCTGGGGCCTCACCTGGGGAGGGCTGTTCACCCTCGCCGCACTGGTGGGATCGAAGCTCTACCCGGGGTCCATGGTCGGCGTCCCCGGCGAGAAGTTCTCCAACATGGCGCCACCCACCATCTGCATCCTGGCCCTGCTCATGTTCCAGGCCGGCGTGGCGCTGCTGGTCCGACCCTGGGTGCTGCACAAGCTCGAGACCTCGCGACGGTGGGCAACGTCCAGCGAGGTCATCAACCGCTTCTCGCTCGCCTTGTTCCTGTTCCACTCCACCGGCCTGGCCATCTGGGCCGCCTTCGGTCACTTCGTGCTGCACAACCCGCAGGTTCGGCGACCCGACCTCCAGTGGTGGCTCACCCGACCGTTCGCCTTCATCGGCCCGCTGCTGCTGACCATGCCCATCATCTTGTTGCTCGGTCGCTCCTACGTGAAGAAGCCGCGGACGACCAGCGCCGCCTGATCGCTGGTGGCCCGGACGATCTGGTCTGGCAGCCTGGATGGGCCATGTCCGAGACCGCCACCGCCCCTGTCGCCGCCGACGCTCCCGTCGACCGGGGCACCCCCCTGCGGATCGGGCCGCACGAGGTGTGGCCCCCTGTCGTGCTGGCACCGATGGCCGGGGTCACCAACGCCCCATTCCGCGACCTGTGCCGGGCCCAAGGGGCCGGGCTCTACGTCAGCGAGATGGTGGCGGCCCGGGGTCTGGTGGAGGGCCACGAGAAGACCCACAAGTTGGCCCGCTTCGGCCCCACCGAGTCGCCGCGGTCCATCCAGCTCTACGGGACCGATCCCGCCATCCTCCGGGCCGCGGTCACCCGTCTCGTCACCGAGCTGGGTGCCGAGCACATCGATCTGAACTTCGGCTGCCCGGTCCGCAAGGTCACGCGCCACGGCGGCGGGTCGGCCCTGCCGTGGCGCCGCCGCCTCTTCCAGGAGGTGGTGAAGGGCGCGGTGGCGGGCGCGGGCGACGTCCCGGTGACCGTCAAGCTCCGCATGGGCATCGACGACGACCACCTCACCTACCTCGACGCCGGACCCATCGCTGAGGCCGAAGGGGTGGCCGCGGTCGCCCTGCACGCCCGCACCGCCCACCAGGCGTACTCCGGGTCGGCCGACTGGTCGGCCATCGGCGAGCTCAAGGCCAGGGTCACCTCCATCCCGGTGCTCGGCAATGGCGACATCTGGGTGGCGGCAGACGCCCTGCGCATGGTTGCCGAGACCGACTGCGATGGCGTGGTCGTCGGCCGGGGCTGCCTCGGACGACCGTGGCTGTTCGGCGACCTGGCCGCGGCGTTCGAGGGACGGCCGGTGAACAGCGCCCCCGACGTCGGCCGGGTGGCCGACGCGATGCGCGACCACGCCCGCCGGCTGGTGGAGTGGCACGGCGAGACCGTGGGCGTGCGCGATCTCCGCAAGCACGTGGGCTGGTACCTGCAGGGCTACCCCGTCGGTCCTGCGGCTCGACGCCGGCTGGTCGAGGCCGAGTCGCTCGAGCAGTTCGAGGCGCGCCTCGACGAGCTCGACCCCACGGTGAACCTGCCGCCCGACGCCCTCGGCCTGCCCCGCGGCCACCAGCACGGCCCCCGACCGGTGACGGTGCCCGACGGGTTCTGGCGCGACCGTGACGACCCAACCCCGCTGGGTGCGGCGGCCGACTCGTTCAGTTCGGGCGGCTGACCGGGTCGACCGGGTTCAAGCCAGCGGCTCGCAACATCCGGGCCGTGACGGCCAGGGGCAGTCCGACCACGTTGTCGAAGCTGCCCTCGATCGAGGTCACGAAGCGGTCGCCCACCTCCTGGATGGCGTAGGACCCCGCCTTGTCCATGGGTTCCCCGGACGCCACGTAGGCGTCGATCTGGTCATCGGCCCACTCGGCCATGGTGACCTGGGTGGTGGCCACCTCGACATCGAGCGACACCGCCGTCCCGGACCGGATCGCTACGGCCACGCCGGTCAGCACCTGGTGCCGACTTCCCGACAGCAGCCGGAGCATCCGACGGGCATCGGCGGGATCGGTCGGCTTGCCCAACACCTCACCGTGGACCGCCACGAGCGTGTCTGCGCCGAGCACGACGACGTCGTCTTCGGGGGCGGTGGCCAAGGCCTCCTCCGCCTTGTCCGAGGCCAGGCGGCGCACCAGGGCTTCGGCGCCCTCGCCCGGTTGGGGGGTCTCGTCGACGTCGGCGGGACGCACCTCGAACGCCACCCCCAGTTGGCCCAGCAGCTCACGCCGACGAGGCGAGGCCGAGGCCAAGACGAGCGGTGGGTTGGTCACGAACCGATCATCGCCGATCGGGCCGGTTCAGGCCTGGGTGGTGCCGGTACCAAGGGCGTCGGGGAGGCGGTCCCGCCACGAGGCGGTGAGGACGTCGAGGTCGATCTCGATGAACGGTGCCGAGCCCTCGCGTGTGGAGCTGATCCGGAACTGGTTCCCGCCCGCCGCGCCGAGCCTGAGCGCGGTGACGTCTCGGCGCGCAGCGGCATCGAGCACCTCGTCGAGACGCTCTGGGGCTACCGCGACCACGGCACGAGACGGGGCCTCACCGAAGAGGTGGGCGGTGTCGGGGACCCGGTGGACGTCGACGCCGACGCCGGAGCGCACCGACATCTCGGCCAGGGCAACCGCCAGGCCACCGGTGGAGATGTCGTGCACGCCGCTGAGCTCGCCCGCGATCACGAGGGTGCGGACGAGATCCACCACCCGGCTGTGGCGATGCGGTTCGAACACGGGCAAGGCGCCGCCCTTCTGGTGGGCAGCCCAGGCCACGGCGGACCCGGCGAGCGAGGGATCGGTGTGGGTGAGGTCGTCGCCGAGCAACACCAGCTCGTGGCCCTCCACGAGGGTGACGCCCGGAGGCCGACGGTCGAGGTCGTCCACCACGCCGAGCACGCCGATCACCGGGGTGGGGTCGATGTCGGTGCCGCGAGACTCGTTGTAGAGGCTGACGTTGCCACCGATCACCGGCAACCCGAAGGCCCGGCAGGCATCGGCCAGCCCATCGATGGACCGCGACAGCTGCCACATGACCTCGGGGTGCTCGGGATTGCCGAAGTTGAGGCAGTTGACGACGGCGATGGGACGGGCGCCCACGCACGCCAGGTTGAGCAGTGACTCGGCCAGGGTCATGGCCGTGCCCTGGTGGGGATCGACGGCGCACCAGCGGTGGTTGCCGTCGGTGGTCAGGGCCAGGCCGCGGCCGGTGTCCAGACCGGTGGTCGGGTGCTTGAGCCGAAGGACCACGGCGTCGCCGCCCGGACCCTCGACGGTGTTCAAGAAGAGCTGGTGGTCGTATTGCGACGAGACCCACGAGGTGTCGTAGAGCAGGTCCAAGAGGACGGCGGTGGCGTCGTGTGCCTCGGGCGCGGACGGCGACAGGATGGCCCGTTCGGCCCGATCGGCCGGCTCGGCCAAGGGCCGGTCGTACAGGGGGGCAGCATCGTGGAGCGCCGACGCGGGGACCGCGGCCAGCACCTCGCCGTCGAACCCGTCGAGGATCCGCAGCAGGCCCACGCCGTGCTCGTCGGGTTCGGTGACCCGACCGACCACGGTGGCCAGCACCTCCCACTTCTCGCACAGCCGCAGGACCTCATCGAGATCACCGGGGGTGACGATGGCGAGCATCCGCTCCTGCGACTCCGAGGTCATGACCTCGAAGGGCTCCATGCCCTCCTCCCGGCGGGGCACGGCCGAGACGTCGAAGTCCATGCCCATCTTCCCGTTGGCTGCGGTCTCGCTCGCGGCACAGGTGAGGCCGGCACCACCGAGATCTTGGATGCCCACCACCAGGCCGGCGTCGAGCAGGGCCAGGCAGGCCTCGATGAGCCGCTTCTCCTCGAACGGGTCGCCCACCTGCACCGCGGGGCGCTTGTCCTCGCTGCCCTCGTCGAACCCGGCGGAGGCCAGCACGCTGACGCCCCCGATGCCATCGCGACCGGTGGTGGAGCCGAGCAGCACCGCGAGGTTGCCGGCTCCGGTGGCCTTGGCCAGCACCAAGCGATCCACCGGCAAGATGCCCAGGCACAAGACGTTGACCAGCGGATTTCCCTTGTAGCAGACGTCGAAGACCACCTCGCCACCGACGGTGGGAACCCCGACGGAGTTGCCATATCCCGAGATCCCCGAGACCACGCCTTCGGCCACCCACCGGCTGCGTGGATCGTCCAGAGGACCGAACCTCAGCGGGTCCATCAGGGCAATTGGTCGGGCACCCATGGTGAAGATGTCACGAAGAATGCCGCCCGCACCGGTGGCGGCGCCCTGATAGGGCTCGATGTACGAAGGGTGGTTGTGGCTCTCGATGCGAATTGCGGCAGCGATGCCATCACCGACATCCATGACACCCGCGTTCTCGCCCGGCCCCACCAGCACCCCTTCGCCCGTGGTGGGCAGGCGCTTCAGGTGGATGCGCGACGACTTGTAGGAGCAGTGCTCGGACCACATCACCGAGAACATGGACAGCTCGAGCCGGTTTGGATCTCGCCCCAGGATCGAGACGATGTCCCCCAGTTCGACATCGGTGAGCCCGAGAGCCCGGTGGATCGGCGTGGCGTCAGCGTCGGTCACAGGGTCGACGTTACCGGTCAACCGCCGGCCGACCCCCCGTCGGCCCTCGGGCCAGCCCTCACGAGCCGGTCGGCACCTCGATCACGACCGATGTGGCCTTCACCGACGCCGTGGCCACCATGCCGGGAGCCAGGCCCAGCTCCTCCACCGCCTCGCTGGTGAGCAGGGAGACCACTCGGTGCTGTCCGGCCTGGAGCTCGACCTGGGCCACCAGGCCGTCCACCGAGACACGGGTCACCAGACCGGTGAAGCGGTTGCGGGCCGATCGCGCAGCCGAAGGCGTCGGTTCGGTGGAATGGCCGTGCTCCACGAGATATCTGGCCAGATCGGCACCGTCGACGTTGCGGTGACCGGTGTCGGACCGGTCGCCCATCACCTCGCCCCGGTCCACCAATCGGCGAACGGTATCGGGGCTCACACCCAACAACTCGGCGGCCTTGCCGATGCGCAGACTGGTCATGCTCGAAGCGTAGGGGCATCCCGTCGACCGGGTGCGACGAGCAGACAGACAGCACCCGATTGATCGTCGCAATTGACCAATTGTGCAAATCATTGCGCCTTCAATGCCCAGTGCTGACTTGTGTCATTGACCGGTAGCTGGTTGGCTTTCTTCATGCCCGCCAAGAAGAAGTCCCCCCGTTCCATGTCCGATGAACACAAGGCCGCACTGGCCGAAGGCCGATCGCAAGGCCGAGCCGTTCGCCTCTATCTCGAAGCACTTGCGGCCAACAAGCCCAAGCGCGGCCGCAAGCGCACCCAGGATTCCATCAAGAAGCGCCTGGCCCTGGTCGAGGTGCAGCTCCCGACGGCTGCACCGCTGACACGCCTGCAGCTCACCCAGGAGCGCTTCGATCTGCTCGAGGAGCTCGAAGCAGCCAATGGCCCCGTGGTCGACCTCGGTGCGCTCGAAGCCGAGTTCATCAAGGCCGCTGCGCCCTACGCCGCCCGCAAGGGCCTGACCTACGCCGCGTTCCGCGAGGTCGGCGTCACCCCCGCTGTGCTGGCCAAGGCCGGCCTGAAGCGCGGCGCCTGAGGGTCCGCCTCAGACCGCAGCGAGCAACGAACGGAGCAGCGGCAGCCCGTCCTCGGAACCGAGGAGGGCGCCGCTCGCCCGCTCGGGGTGCGGCATGAGGCCCACCACGTTGCGTCCCTGGTTGGTGATCCCCGCGATGTCGTCCACCGACCCGTTGGGGTTGTCGACGTAGCGCAGCACCACCCGATCCTCGGTCTGGAGCTCGGCGAGGACCTCGGGCGAACAGGTGTAGTTCCCCTCGAAGTGGTTGATCGGCACCCGGAGCACCGCACCCGCGGTGGCCTGGGAGGTGAGCACCGAGTTGGTGGATTCCACCCGTAGTTCCACCGTGGCGCACAGGAACTTGAGCCCGGCGTTCTTCTGCAGCGCACCCGGCAGGAGCCCGGCCTCGGTCAGGACCTGGAAGCCGTTGCAGATCCCCACCACGGGGCCGCCGCGAGCCGCGAAGTCGGTGACCGCGCCCATCACGGGCGAGAACCGGGCGATGGCGCCGGGACGCAGGTAGTCGCCGTGGGCGAACCCGCCTGGCACCACCACGGCGTCGACCGAACCGACGGAGTCGTCGGCGTGCCACAGGATCTCGGCGTCCCCGCCGAGCAGGCGCACCGCCTCGATGACATCGAGCTCGCAGTTGGAGCCGGGGAACTGGACGACGCCGACCCGCACGGTCATGGGGCGGTGGCGGCGTCGACGGCCGTCACCGTCACCGTGGAGTCCTCGATGACCGGGTTGGTGAGGAAGCGAGCGCAGAGATCGTCGACCTCGGCGCGGGCGACGGCCTCGTCGGCGGCCTCCACCTCGAAGCGGATCGACTTGCCGATCCGCACGCCGCGGACGCCGTCGAAGCCGAGATGGGGAAGGGACCGCTCGACGGTGGCTCCCTGGGGGTCGGCCACCCCCTCGCGCAGCGACACTTCGACCTGCACCGAGAACAACATGGCACCATCGTTCCATACGAGGGCCGGTGGGCTGGAACGATCAGCGCACCCCAGGCCAGTCGGCGAAGGACCGGCCGGTGATGCGCTCGTAGGCCTCCACGTAGCGGGTGCGGGTCGCGCTCACCACCGCATCGCCGAGCGACGGCGGGGGCGGGGTCTTGTCCCAATCCAGACCGTTGAGGTACTCCCGCACCGGCTGCTTGTCGAACGACGGCGGCGTGCTGCCGGGCACCCACTGGTCGGCCGGCCAGAACCGTGACGAATCGGGGGTGAGCACCTCGTCGCACAGGATCAGCTCGCCATCGAGGAGGCCCAGCTCGAACTTGGTGTCGGCGATGATGATCCCCCGCTCCGCCGCCCAGGCCGCACCCTCGGCGTAGATGCGCAGCGAGACGTCGCGCGCCCGCTCGGCCAGCTCGACGCCGATGAGGTCGGCCGCCTCGTCGAACGTGATGTTGATGTCGTGATCGCCCACGTCGGCCTTGGTGGACGGGGTGAACACCGGCTCGGGCAGCTGGCTCGACTCCAGCAGGCCGGCGGAGAGCGTGGTGCCGTGCATGGTGCCTTCGGTCTGGTACTCCTTCCACGCCGATCCGGTGATGTACCCACGGACGATGCACTCCACCGGGAGCATCTGGGCCTTCCGGCAGAGCATGACCCGGCCGGCCAGGTCGGGATCATCGGGCGCCACGCCGAACTCGGCCAGGTCGGCCAGGTCGGTGGAGATCAGGTGGCCACCGATGAGATCGGCGAAGCGCTCGAACCAGAAGGCCGACATGGCCGTGAGCACCCGGCCCTTGTCGGTGATGGGTTCGTCCATCACCACGTCGAACGCCGAGATGCGGTCCGACGTGACCATCAGCAGGCGGTTCTCGCCGGCGTCGTAGATGTCACGGACCTTGCCCGAGTAGAGCTTGGGGAGCTTCGGATCAGCCATGGGGCCGAAGCTACCAATGCCGGTTCTCCGGGCTGGAACCTTTGCTACAGGATGTCACCCGGCCGGTAGGCGGCAGCCTCGGGATCCTGAGCCACCAGCCACTCCACCGCAGCCACGAAGGCGTTGGTCTGGCTCGGGGCCAGGCCCACCAGGTCGAGCGGGTTGGCGATGGCCGACTCGATCTCCTCGCGGGTGAGCGCCACCGTGCCATCGGGGCCGAGCCGGATCCGATCGTCGGCCACCAAGCGCTCGACAAGGTCGTTCTCGCCGCCTTCGCGCATGGCCAGCGCCACGCCGACCGCGGTCTCCTTGATGGCCTCGTGGGCCACCTCGCGGCCCACACCAGCGCGCACCGCGGCCATCAGGACCTTGGTGGTGGCCAGGAAGGGCAGGTAGCGGTGGTTCTCGCGATCGATCACGGCGGGGAAGGCGCCGAACTCTGCGAGCACGGTGAGGAAGGTCTCGAATAGGCCGTCGATGGCGAAGAAGGCATCGGGGAGCGCCACCCGTCGGACGACGGAGTCGCTCACGTCGCCCTCGTTCCACTGCCCGCCCGAGAGGGCCGAGACCATGGTGAGGTGGCCGCCCAGGATCGCGGCGAACCCGCACACCCGCTCGCAGGACCGGGAGTTCATCTTGTGGGGCATGGCCGAGGAGCCGACCTGGCCCGGCTTGAACCCCTCGGTCACCAGCTCCTGACCGGCCATGAGGCGCAGGGTGGTGGCGAGGCTCGACGGGCCGGCCGCGGCCTGGACGAGCGCCGAGACGACGTCGAGATCGAGCGATCGGGGGTACACCTGGCCGACGTTGTCGAGCGAGGCCTTGAACCCCAGGTGGATGGCCACCGACTCCTCGAGCCGAGCCACGGCATCGGGAGATCCCAGCAGATCGAGCATGTCCTGCTGGGTGCCGACCGGGCCCTTGATGCCGCGCAGCGGGTACCGGGCGATGAGCTCGTCGATCCGGCGCAGGGCGACCAGCAGCTCCTGGCCGGCGTTGGCGAACCGCTTGCCGAGCGTGGTGGCCTGGGCCGGCACGTTGTGGCTGCGGCCGGTGATGACGGTGGTGGAGTACTCGGCGGCGTGCTCCGCCAGCCGGGCCAAGGTGGCCAGCATGCGCCCCCGCACCAGCACCAGGCCGTCGCGGATCTGGAGCTGCTCGACGTTCTCGGTGAGGTCGCGAGATGTCATGCCCTTGTGGATGTGCTCGTGGCCGGCCAGGTCCGAGAACTCCTCGATGCGAGCCTTCACGTCGTGGCGGGTCACCCGTTCCCGCTCGGCGATGGACTCCAGGAAGACGTCGTCGATCACCGACTCGTAGGCGTCGAGCGCCTCATCGGGAACGTCGACGCCCAGCTCCTTCTGGGCTCGGAGCACCGCGAGCCACAACCGCCGCTCTTGCACGATCTTCTTCTCGGCGGACCACAGCGAGACCATGTCGGCACTGGCGTAGCGAGTGGCCAACACGTTGGGGATCGATTCCTTCACAACCTGACCTTAGGTGCCGATGGAACCTCCGGAGTTGGAGAGAGGGATTGCGGTGAACCACTGCTTGCGCCACTACGAAGAGCCGCTCATGGCGTACTGCCGCACGTGCCGCAATCCGTTCTGCAGCCGCTGTCTGGTGTTCTCCCACGGCCCCAACAAGCCGCCGTACTGCGTCGGCTGCGCATTGTTCGCCTCAGGAATCCGCAACGGCAACAACCGTGCTCCGGCGCCTGCAGCCGCGCTGCCCGACGAGGGGAGCAGCTCGACACCGCCCCCCTTGGTGATGACCATGGAGAGCTCGCCCACCCAGGATCGGCGCGCCGAGCGGGCCTACAAGCGGGCCGAGAAGGCCGCCCAACGCCAGCAGGCCAAGCTCGCCCGCAAGGCCTCGAAGGGTTCGACCCCGGCACCGTTGGACAGCCCGGAAGAGGCCGAGGTTCCGGCTCCGTCGAGCGTGGTCCCGGCCCCGAGCTCGCTGCTCGCCGGCCACGACGTCGTCTGACCCGACTGGCGTCGATCAGACGACGGCGGCGCGGACCGCTCGGTCTGCGGTGAGGGCCTCGGCCAGTTCATGGTCGGTGACGGCCAGGATCTGCACCGCCAAGAGCGCGGCGTTGACGGCACCGTCGACCGCGACGGTTGCCACCGGCATGCCACGCGGCATCTGCACCGTGGCGTACAGCGCGTCCACGCCGTTGAGCGCACCGCCCGACAGCGGCACGCCGATGACGGGCAGGGTGGTGTGGGCTGCGGCGGCACCGGCCAGGTGGGCGGCCATGCCCGCCCCAGCGATGATCGCGGCGTAGCCGTTCTCCCGGGCCGAGCCCACGAACTCGGCGACCTTGGCCGGGCTGCGGTGGGCCGACATCACCTGGACATCGGCGGTGATCCCGAAGGTGGCCAGGGTCTCGGCGGCTGGTTCCATCTTGGACCGGTCGTTGGGCGAACCCATGATCACGGCCACCTTGTAATCGCTCACCGCACTGCTCCTCTTGGTCGGAAAGGCCCGAACCTACCGTCCGGCCACCGGCCCGGCGATGTCGGATCGGTGGTGCATCCCGGGCCACGAGATGTGGGCCAGAGCCTCGTAGGCGCGCCCTCGAGCGGTGGCGGCATCGGGCCCTCGGCCGACGACGTCGAGCACTCGGCCGCCCGCGGTGACGAGGTCGCCCTCGACATCGGTGGCCACACCAGCGCAGAGGACCGTGACGCCGGGCACGGCACGCGCCCGGTCGATCCCTTCGATCAGGTCGCCGGTGCGAGGCGTTCCCGGGTAGCCCTCGCTCGCAGCCACCACCAGCACCGCGGACTCGTCGGCGAAGGTGGGCTCCGGTGCGGTGCGGAGATCCCCGGCTGCGGCCGCCGCGAGCAACTCGGCCAGATCCGAGGTCATCCGCAGCAGCACCACCTGCGAGTCGGGGTCACCGAAGCGCACGTTGTACTCGAGCAGCTTCGGTCCGTCCGGCGTGACCATGAACCCGGCGTAGAGGGCGCCGCGGTAGTCGATGCCCCGGGCACGCAGGGCGGCCAGCGTCGGCTCGATGAAGCGGGCGGCGACGTCGGCTGCGAAGTCGGGCGCGAGGAACGGCAGCGGCGACCAGGCCCCGATGCCCCCGGTGTTGGGGCCGACGTCGCCGTCACCCACCCGCTTGAAGTCCTGCGCTGGCGGCAGGCAGACGGTGCGCTGGCCGTCGCAGACCGCGAACACCGAGATCTCCGGGCCGGTGAGGCCCTCCTCGATCACGATCCGACGACCGGCGTCGCCGAAGGCGTCGCCCGAGAGCTTGTCTCGCACGTCGGCCTCGGCCTCGGCCAGCGAGTCGGTGACCAGGACGCCCTTGCCGGCGGCGAGGCCGTCGGTCTTGATCACCCAAGGGCCCGGCAGGGTGCGCAGGAACTCCAGCGCCGGCTCGACGTCGGAGAAGGCCCCGTGCCGAGCGGTGGGCAGGCCGGCCTCCAGCGCCAGGTCCTTCATGTAGGCCTTGGACCCCTCGATCCGGGCGCCGTCGGCACCCGGGCCGAACACCGCCACGCCCAGGGCGCGCAGTCGATCGGCCAGGCCGTCGACCAACGGCACCTCGGGACCGATCACGACCAGGTCGACCAACCCGTCGGCCACCAGGTCCTCCACGGGCGTGGAGACCGATCCGGGGATGCCCGGGTTGCCCGGTGTGACGACCACGTCGGCGGTGCGAGCCAGCACCTCGGCCAGCCCGTGCTCTCGTCCGCCCGAGCCCACCACCACGACCTTCACCGATGCATCTCCTCAGGCGTTGCGGTGGACGAACTGCTCACGACCGGGACCCACGCCCACCAGCTTCACCGGCACCCCGACCTGATCCTCCAGGAAGGCCAGGTAGTCCTCGGCGTTCTTGGGGAGCTGGTGGGTCTCGGTCATCTCGGTGAGGCCGGTGTTCCAGCCGGGGAGCTCCTCGTAGATGGGCACCGCGGCGTGGAGGTCGCTCTGGTGGTACGGCAGGTGGGTGACCCGCTCGCCGTTGACGTCGTAGGCCACGCAGACCTTGACGGTGTCGAGCGTGTCGAGGATGTCGAGCTTGGTGATGGCCAGCTCGGACAGCGAGTTGAGCCGGACGGCCTGGCGGAGCATCACCGCGTCGAACCAGCCGGGACGACGCCGTCGACCGGAGTTGGTGCCGTACTCGTGGCCGACGTTCACGAAGTGGTCGCCGAGGCGGATCTCCTCCTCATCGGCCAGCTCCTGGGGCTTGCCGCCCACTGCGTCGCCAGAGATGGCCAGCTCGGTGGGGAACGGCCCCGTCCCCACCCGGGTGACATAGGCCTTGGCCACGCCGATGACCCGGTCGATGTATCGCGGGCCCACCCCGGCACCGGTGCACACGCCGCCCGCCACCGGGTTGGACGACGTGACGAAGGGATAGGTGCCGTGGTCCAGGTCGAGGAAGGTGGCCTGGGCGCCCTCGAAGAGCACGTGCTCGTGACGCTCGAGCGCTTCGTGGACCAACGACACGGTGTCGGCGATGTGGGGCTCGAGGCGCGGACGGCAGACGTCGAGGTACTCGTCGGCGATCTCACCGGGATCGAGCGGCAGCTGGTTGAAGACCTTGGCCAAGATGGCGTTCTTCTCCTTGGCCAGCACCTCCAGCTTGGCCCGGAAGATCTTCGGGTCGAGCAGGTCCTGGACCCGAAGGCCGACGCGGGATGCCTTGTCTGCGTAGGCAGGGCCGATGCCGCGCTTGGTGGTGCCGAGCTTGCGGCTGCCGAGGCGGCGCTCGGTGAGCCGGTCGATCTCCTGGTGGTACGGGAGGATCAGATGGGCGTTGCCGCTGACCTTGAGCCGCGAGGGGTCGATGCCGCGGCTGAGCAGCATGTCCATCTCGGTGATGAGCACCCGAGGATCCACCACCACGCCGTTGCCGATCACCGGCGTGATGTGGTCGTAGAGGATGCCGCTCGGGCACAGCTGGAGAGCGAAGCTCTCGCCGTCGACCACCAGGGTGTGGCCCGCGTTGTGGCCTCCCTGGAAGCGCACGACCAGCTGCATCTCCTTGGAGACGAGGTCGGTGAACTTGCCCTTGCCCTCGTCGCCCCACTGGGTACCGACCACAACGGTCGCTGGCACGGTCCTTCTCCTCGCAGACGGTGAACAGACCGAGGAGCGATCCTAGCTGGCGACCCCAACCGCCCCCGCAGGCTTCCCCGAACCGCCGCAACCGATACAGTTCCGATATATCGGTCAACGGTTCGTGACCGATATAACCTGCGACCACCCTCCCGAAACGGTCAGGATGAGCCCCATGACGATGACGTCCAGTTCCCCCACCCCCGCCGACGGCGGCGCCGCCCAGGTTGCGGCCCGAGCGATCGACGCGCACAAGATCTACGGCGAAGGTGACACCGAGGTGAAGGCCCTCGACGGCGTGTCGGTGGACTTCGCCGCTGGCCAGTTCGCCGCCATCATGGGCCCCTCCGGCTCGGGCAAGAGCACCCTCATGCACTGCCTCGCCGGCCTCGACTCGCTCACCTCCGGCAGCGTGTGGATCGAGGGCGTGAACCTCACCGAGCTCAAGGAGAAGGATCTCACCAAGCTCCGTCGGGACCGTGTGGGCTTCGTGTTCCAGGCCTTCAACCTGATCCCCACCCTAAGCGCCGAGGAGAACATCACCCTCCCGCTGTCGCTCGCCGGCAACGAGCCCGACAAGGCGTGGTTCGACGAGGTGGTGAGCACGGTGGGCCTCGGCAACCGACTGAAGCACCGGCCGAGCGAGCTGTCGGGCGGCCAGCAGCAGCGGGTGGCGGTGGCCAGGGCCTTGGCCAGTCGGCCGGCGATCATCTTCGCCGACGAACCCACCGGCAACCTCGACTCTCGCTCCAGCAGCGAGATCCTCGGGTTCATGCGCCGGGCCGTGACCGATTTCGGCCAGACCATCGTCATGGTCACCCACGATCCAGTGGCCGCGTCCTACGCCGACCGCGTGCTGGTCCTCGCCGACGGCAAGCTCGTCAACGAGCTCCTCGACCCCACCTCCGACGACGTCGTCGACTTCATGAAGACGTTCGGCGACTGATCGATGTTCCGCACCACCCTTCGCTCCCTCTGGTCGCACAAGCGGCGACTCATCTCCACCTGCGTGGCGGTCATCCTCGGCGTGGCCTTCATGTCGGGCACCCTCGTGCTCAACAGCACCATCGGCCGCGTCTTCGACGACCTCTTCGCCAACTACGGCCAGGGCGTCAGCGCCGTCGTCCGCGGACCTGAGCTGTTCAAGTCCCAGCAGGGCGGCAACACCCAACGTGCTCTCCTCGACGACAGCACGATCGACAAGGTCGCCGCCGTGCAGGGCGTGGCCGCGGCCGAGGGCTCGATCGGCACCCAGGACCTCACCGTCTTGGACAAGAAGGGCGACGCCATGGGCGGAGCCGGGCCCCCCACCATCGTCGGCTCCCTCGACCAAGACCCCCAGATGGCCAACTACCAGGTGTCGAGCGGACGAGCCCCCACCGCAGCCGGCGAAGCGGTCATCGACCGCGCCGCGGCCGACAAGGCCCACTTCAAGATCGGCGACAAGCTCACCGTGGTCGGCCCTCGCGGCAGGGAACAGCTCAAGATCGTCGGCATCGTCATGTTCGGCAAGGCCGACTCGGCCGGTGGGGTGCTCTTCGTGGGCACCACCCTTCCCGAAGCCCAGCGCCTGGCCGGCGAGCCGGGCAAGGTCGACGTGGTCAACGCCCGCGCCGACAAGGGCGTCTCCGACGACCAGCTCGTGGCCAACATCGAAGCGGCCAAGGTGGCCAAGGGCGCCAACGTCGTGACCGGCGTGCAGGCCTCCAAGGAGCAGGCCAGCGACATCAAGCAGGGCTTCGGGTTCTTCACCACCATCCTGTTGGTCTTCGCCGCCATCGCCCTGTTCGTCGGCGCCTTCATCATCTCGAACACGTTCGGGATCCTGGTGGCGCAGCGCACCCGGGAGCTGGCCCTCTTGCGGGCCATCGGCGCCACCCGTCGACAGGTGCTCGGGTCCGTGCTCCTGGAGGCGGGCCTCATCGGCCTGTTCTCCGCCGTGATCGGCTTCCTCGTGGGCGTGGCTCTGGCCTCTGTGGCCTTCGCCGCCCTCAAGAACTTCGGCCTGAAGCTGCCCGGGGCCAGCCTGGTCATCCAGCCGTCCACGGCGGTGGAGACCATCCTCGTCGGCCTGGGCATCACGGCCGTGGCGGCGATCATGCCGGCCGTCCGAGCCACGAGGGTCCCCCCCATCGCCGCCCTGCGCGACGTCGCGGTGGACACCTCCGGCAGCTCGAAGCTCCGCGCCGGGTTCGGTGGCTTGCTGCTCCTCCTCGGCCTTCTGAGCATCCTGCCGGCGTACCAACCCGATCCGGCCAGCGCCAAGATCAAGGTCGTCGGCATCGGGCTGGCCCTGATCATGGGCGCCGTGCTGGTCCTCGGCCCGGTCATCGCCCGGCCGCTGGCCCGGGTGGTCGGCTGGGTCCTGCCCAAGATCAAGGGCGTCACCGGGCGCCTGGCCCGCGAGAACGCCATGCGCAGCCCCCGACGCACGGCGTCCACCGCGTCGGCACTCATCATCGGCGTGACGCTGGTGAGCTTCATCAGCATCTTCGCCACGTCGGCCACGGCATCCATCAACGCCGCCATCGGCAGCGGGTTCCTCGGCGACTACATCATCCAGCCAGCGAACCAGTTCACCATCACCGGCGCACCGCCCAGCCTGGCGACCGACATCGCCAAGGCCGACGGCGTGCAGGGCGTCACCGCCATCACCTTCACCGAAGGGCAGATCACCTTGCCCGACGGTTCGAAGGCCGGGGCGTTCGTCGGCGGCATCGACCCCACCACGGCCAAGGGCATCTTCGAGTTCAAGATGAGCCAGGGCGACGTCACCGACCTCACCTCGGGCTCGATGCTGGTGGACAAGGCCGTGGCCAAGGACAAGGACCTGAAGGTGGGCGACAAGCTCACCGTGGTGTCGGGAACGGGCCAGAGCGCAACGTTCAAGATCGCCGGCATCAGCAACGACCCGGCCCTGCTCGGCCAGTGGACCATCAACCGCGGCGACACCAGCAAGCTGGTGGCCCAGCCGTCGGACTTCCTGATCGGTATCAAGCTGAAGCCAGGCGTCACCCCCGACGACGTCCGCTCGGAGCTACGGGCCAAGGTCAAGCCGTACCCGAACCTGAAGCTCCAGGACCGCGAGCAGTACAAGAGCTCGATCGTGGGCACCATCACCGCGCTGCTCAACGTGATCTACGCCTTGCTGGCCGTCTCGATCATCATCGCCCTCATCGGCATCGCCAACACCCTGTCGCTGTCGATCCACGAGCGCACCCGGGAGCTGGGGCTGCTGCGAGCCATGGGCATGACGCGGGCCCAGCTCAGATCCACCGTGAGGTGGGAGGCGGTGATCGTCGCCTTGATGGGCACCGCGCTGGGCATCGTGTTGGGTCTCGGGCTCAGCTACACCATGGTGAAGGTCCTGGTCAGCCAGGGGATCGACACCTTCGACGTCAACCCGACCTTCCTGGTCGTGGTCGTCGTCGGCGGCGCCGCCCTCGGAGTCCTGGCCTCGGTCCGGCCGGCGTGGAAGGCCGCCAAGCTCAACGTGCTCGAGGCCATCGCCACCGAGTAGCCGCCGGGGTTCCCCGTCAGGAATCACCCATGGCGTAGAACTTGCCGCCGCGGGCACCAACGAAGATCTTCCCCTTGAACACCGCTGGGGTGGATTCCACGCACCCCTCCAGGTCCACGCGCCAGAGCTCCTTGGGCTCGGTGCGGGGCTTGGAGAAGTCGAAGCCGTGCAAGACGCCGGCGCAGTCGCCCTGCACCCACACCTTGTCGACGATCACCGGCGACGACCAGGTGGGGCCAGGAAGCTTCTTCTCCCACAGGATCTTGCCCGTCTCCTGGTCGACGCCCACGATGCGGCCGCTGTCGGTGGGAGCCACCACCACCCCGTCGGAGATGGCGGGCGTGGCCCAGATGCCGTTGGGGTCGGCGACGGACCACACGATGGGATCGTCGGGCTTGCGGGGATCGAGCTTCACCAGCTGCCCGACGGCCTTGCTGCGGGCCGACGTGGAGTCGCGCTCCACCTCCTGGCCGATGTAGAGGTAGCCCTTCTTGTCGATCACCACCGAAGCGTCGGTGTCGTCGCCGCTCCAGAACCGGAACGTGCGGTGGACGCTCGACGGGTCCTTCTTCAGGTTGGTGATGTCCCAGCCCTGGAGCAGCCCGCCGGAGTTCGAGAAGTACACGGTGTTGCCAGAGATGGCCACCGAGTTCTCGATGGACACGTCGTTCACCCGAGCGCCCGACCCCGACAGGTCAGACGTCTCCTGGGCGTCCCAGGCCGGGGCGTGGAACACGATCTTGGGGTCGACGCTCACCTTGCCGTCGGCCCCCATCTTCCGGTTCAGCTTCACGATGTGGAACTGGCCGTTCTCACCTCCCTCGAACAGGTAGTCGTCGATCACCAGGGAGGAGCCGTCCCAGTCGTCGTTCCACTTGGTGGGGGTGACGTCCTTGGCGGTCAGGGTCCACAGGGTCTCGGGAACCTTGTCGTCCCGATCGAGGGCGAGGATCTCGAAGTTGTGGCGGCTGCCGCTGTAGAGCAGCGGGTAGCCGTCGGGGTCGCGGGTCACCGAGCCCTTGATGATGTCCTGCATGTCATGGGGCTCGAGGCGGTTCTCGCCGTTCTTGGGGTTCCAGAAGTGG
>Ga0209023_10003620_pt1 | contig 18292 bp, 15 predicted proteins | sample LakOneMetagenome_FD_187468 | JGI IMG/M metagenome (GOLD analysis project Ga0209023, IMG submission 187468) | Freshwater and sediment microbial communities from Lake Erie, Canada (SPAdes) (version 2) | ecosystem: Environmental > Aquatic > Freshwater > Lentic | place: Lake Erie, Canada... | reverse complement strand
GGACAGCACGTGCAGGTGGCCGGCCTGGGCCAGCCGCCAGGGGGCGTAGGCGAAGGAGATGCCGGCGACGGCCCCGCCGATCCGCCCGGAGCCCAACTGCCGGACCAGGGCGTACGCGCCGAAGCAGGCCAGGGCGTGTACCAGCACGTACATGATGTTGTAGCGCAGGATGGCGGCCTCCGGGCCGGCGCCGATCAGGCCGGCCGGCGCGTAGCCGAGCAGGGTGTCGGAGAAGGCGTAGCTGTACCGCTCGGGGTAGAAGCCGTTGCCGTGCCACAGCTGAAGCGGGTTGGTGATCAGCGCATGCCCGGACCAGGCCATCTGCCAAGCCTGCAGGGCCGGGTCGACCGTGTCCTCGGGCAGCGTGCGGGTCGGTTGCCGCATCGTCGGCCAGGTCATCGCCAGAGCGAGCAGCACGCTACCGAGGGCAGCCAGTGTCCACTCGTGTCGGGCCAGCCGGCGCAGCTCGCCCAGCAGCCGGACCCCCCGGCCGGGGACCGGCTCCGGGGCCGGCGCGAAGTTGGCGAACGGGTCGGAGACCTCGGTCTCAGCGGGGGGCGTCGGGGTCGGCGATTGGGCCATCACCGACCAAGCTTGTCACGCAGAAACGCGATATCGGCGGCCTGTCCGGTGACGCCCCCGGGAGTTTCCACGATCGCCGGGGCCCCGGCAGCCCGAATTACCGCGGCGACCACTTCGGCGTCGATGACGCCGGTGCTGAGGTTGTCGTGCCGGTCCCGACCCGAGTCGAACGGGTCCTTGGAGTTGTTGGCGTGGACCAGGTCGATCCGGCCCGTGATCGCCTTGACCCGATCGACCAGCCCCACCAGCTCCTCGCCGCCGGCATGCGCATGGCAGGTGTCCAGGCAGAAGCCGACGTTGTACTCACCGATCGCATCCCACAGCCGGGCGAGGGCATCCAGCCGGCGGGCGCAGGCGTTGTCGCCGCCGGCGGTATTTTCGATCAGGATCGGGACGTCCAGCCCGCCGTTGTCGGCGGCGAAAGCGAACATCTTGCGCCAGTTGTCGAAACCGACAGTCAGGTCGTCGCCCTTGTTCACGTGTCCACCGTGCACGATCAGCCCGCTGGCGCCGACGCTGGCCGCGGCCGCCGCGTGGCTGAGCAGCAGCTTGCGGCTGGGGATCCGGATCCGGTTGTTGGTGGTGGCCACATTCAGCACATACGGGGCGTGGATGAAGACCTCCACGTCCGCGTTGGCCAGGTCAGCGGCGTCCGGCCGGGCCTCCGGCGCTTTCCAGCCCTGCGGGTCCGACAGGAAGAACTGCACGACGTCCGCCTGCCGGGCGCTGGCCTCGGCGAGCGGATCGGTGGGGTCTACGTGGGCTCCGATGCGCATGGGGTCGAGCCTACGGGTTCCCCCCGACGGTGGACCGGCACCCGACGTTATGTCCACCCTCGACAGAAAAGGTCCGATACGTACCGGCCGAGTGGTCTTTTCCCTTCGTCACCCGCGCGGGGTGCGTGTCGTTGTCCAGGCTGCGGGCGTCCAGCTGCAGCCAATCTGGGGAGTGGAGCATGGCAGGGACATCGTTCACGCACCGGCTACGTACAGCGGCCGGTCTCGCGGGTGTTGTCACCTGCGTCTGCCTGCTCCCGGCTGCCCCGGTCGGCGCGGTCTCCGTGTCGGCCGGGCCCCGGGTCGTGATCTTCACCAGCGACAACATGCTGGGCCTGAGCTGCGCCTCCACCCCGGACGTCGACACCGTGACGATCAAGGCCGAGACGTCGCTACGGATCAAAAACCAGACGGGCCACCGCGGCACCCTGATTCTCGACAACGAGCCGTTCGGCGAGGTCGCCGACGGCACGGTGGCCGTGGTCCTCTTCCATCGTGGACCAGTTGAGCTGACCTTGGAGCCGCAGTGTGTGCTGACCGATCACCGCACCGTCCGGGTCCAGGTGCTGGGCCCGACGAACGCGCCGTCGCCGACCGAGGACGGGACGGTCCGCAATCTGCCGGAGGACCCCTCCTCGCCTCCGCCCCCACCAGTAGTCCCCGGTGGCGACCAACCGTCCCCATCCGTGAGCCCTACTCCGTCGGCCTCCGCTGGCGCGGTACCTGCTGATGATCAGGGCAGGACGGGTTCGCATTCGGACGGTTCTGGTGTTGGATCGCGGGTAGCGACGGGATCGTCTGGTTCGTCGGCATCGGCCGGGCAGGGACTGCAGGGGATGGGTAGCGCCCCCGAGGTGGTCCCGCTGGCGCAGGAGGTGTCGCGGCGTCGCAGTTACTCGGGAGAGGAGCAGCCATTGGCCGAGCCGTTGGCCGCGATCGAACCTATGGTCAATCGGGCACCAATCACCCTTTTGGGGCTATTAGCTGCAATCTGTATCAGTGGGGTACTAACTGGGGCGATCCGTGCTATTCTGTCGCAACGTTCAACTCGGATCAGCGGCGCGTAGAACTTCCATCACTGGCTTGGCCAGCTGATCGGCGCCCGGCCAGTTGGTCGGCTTGCTCCGCGGGGCGCCGCTTGTCCACGCTCGTCGGTGTGGTCGTTCCTCCCCAGGTCCCACCCTAGGAATGCGGATAATGCGCCCCGCGGCTCGGCGGCCGAGCTGTGACGTGCCTGCGGGTGCCGGTCGGTGTGACTTTCCCGTCGTTGACCAGCGTGATATCCCAGCTAGCCCGCTGTTCAGAGCTGTCCGGGAGCCCGCTATTCTTACCCGGTTACGCCGCCGACCTCGGCGGTGTGACGACGCTAGACCTCCTGCTGCGGAGATACCGCGGCCAATAGCCCAGAGGAGGTGAGTACGTCTTGCGTCACTACGAAGTCATGGTGATCCTCGACCCCAGCCTGGAAGAGCGCACTGTCGCTCCTTCGCTGGACACCTACATGAACGTGATCCGCACTGCGGGTGGTTCGGTCGAGAAGCTCGACATCTGGGGCCGTCGCCGGCTCTCGTTCGAGATCAACAAGAAGGCCGAAGGCATTTACGCCGTTATCGACCTTCAGGCCTCCCCGGAGGCGGTGGCAGAGCTGGACCGTCAGCTGCGGCTGAACGAGTCCGTCCTGCGCACCAAGGTGATCCGGCCGGACGTTCGCTAAATAGCGAACGCACGGCTCCCTAAGGACCAGCCTCAAGCCGCGCTGTCAGACGCCCATGAAACGGTGTCAGGCAGTTGAGCTGAGCGCGCTGAGGAGTTGGCATGGCAGGAGACACCGTCATCACCGTCGTCGGGAACTTGACCGACGACCCCGAGCTGCGTTTCACCCCGTCCGGGGCGGCCGTGGCCAAGTTCCGCATCGCTTCGACGCCGCGGTTCCTGGACAAGGCTTCCGGCGAATGGAAGGACGGCGACCCGCTGTTCCTGGCGTGCAACATCTGGCGTCAGGCTGCGGAAAATGTCGCCGAGTCCCTCCAGCGGGGCTCCCGCGTCATCGTCACCGGACGACTGCGTCAGCGGTCGTACGAGACGAAAGAGGGCGAGAAGCGCACCGTCTACGAACTTGAGGTCGACGAGATCGGCCCATCGCTGAAGTACGCGACGGCGAAGGTTCAGAAGATGCAGCGCTCGGGCGGCGGCGGCTTCGGCGCCTCCGGTGGCGGTAACAGCTCCAACGGCGGCGGAGGAAACTTCGACGACCCGTGGGCGTCCGCTGCACCTGCTGGCAAGCCTGCTGGTTCCGGTGGGAATTTCGACGAAGAGCCACCGTTCTAAGACGACAGAGGTAACCAGACATGGCTAAGGCCGCTGCGCTTCGCAAGCCGAAGAAGAAGGTGAACCCGCTCGACAAGGAGGGGATCACCTACATCGATTACAAGGACACGGCGCTCCTGCGCAAGTTCATCTCCGACCGGGGCAAGATCCGTGCCCGTCGCGTCACCGGAGTGACCTCGCAGCAGCAGCGTCAGATCGCCAGTGCGGTCAAGAACGCCCGCGAGATGGCGCTCCTGCCGTACACGACCACGGCTCGCTGAGAAAGGGGACCGACATGATGAAGATCATCCTTACTCAGGAAGTCTCCGGACTCGGTGTCCCCGGCGACATCGTCGAGGTCAAGGACGGTTACGGCCGTAACTACCTGCTGCCCCAGGGTCACGCCATCCGGTGGACCAAGGGTGCAGAGAAGCAGGTGACGGTCATCCGTCGGGCTCGTGAGTCCCGCGAGATCCGCGACCTGGGTCAGGCTGTTGCCACCAAGGCTCAGCTCGAGGCGCTCAAGGTGCTGCTCAAGGCGCGCGCCGGTGACGGCGGCCGCCTGTTCGGTTCGATTACCTCGGCGGAGATCGTCGAGGCTGTTCGCACCGCTGGCGGTCCCGCGCTGGACCGTCGTCGCCTCGAAATGCCGACCGCGCTCAAGTCGGTGGGCAAGTACCAGGTGTCGATCAAGCTGCACCCCGAGGTCACCGCGAGGTTCAACCTGGACGTCGTGAAGGCCAAGTAACACCCGTAGCATCCGAAAGCCCGAGACGTTCACTCGTCTCGGGCTTTCGTTTGACTACGACCGTGTCGGTGCGGTCAGCCCAACGCCTGTCCGGTGATCGCCGAGACGGCAACCGTGGCCAGCCCGCCACCCACCACCGCAGCGGCAAAGCCGACCGTACTGGCCTTCCACGTCCCACTGATCCGCCGCAGCACCACGGCGATACCCGCGCTGAGCAGCAGGATCCCGATCATGTTCGGTAGGTGGGCGGCCAGCGACAGCAGCGCCGCCTTCCGCTCCGACGAGCACGGAACGCCAGTCACACAGTTCGCCGACGCTTCCTGGTTCAGCGTCAGGCTCCACAGGGCAAAGCCCACCACCGGTACGGCGAACCACAGCGCCGTGTACGCCACCGCGGCCAGGTAGCCGGCGGAAGAATGCGACTCGGATGCCGGTTCGGCCGGCTCCACCGCCCGAATCCGACTCTGGGTCGACGTCATCGACCCGGCGGAGCGTCCCGCGTCGGGGCGGTACGGGGCCGCCCGGCCAGCCGGCACCGCGGCCGTGGCCCGCTGCCGGTACACCGCCGGTGTGCTACCGGTATCGGTCGTCAGCGGCGGCGCCCCGATCGCCCGGACAGCCGCCACACCCTGGTCACCACCGGCCCGTGAGGACGGCCGCGGCCGACGCGGCGGAGCCAACGGTGGTAGATCCGCGGCCCGGAAGGTGCCCGCTGATCCGTAACCGCGCCCAGCGCCGGTGCTGTCGCTCATCGGCCGACGGGGCGCCTCCGTTGCCGGATAGGCGCCGGTGGGGCCGCTCTCCAACGCCAACGGAGCATCACCGCGCGAACGCCGCGGCCGATACTCAGGCGCGGCCTGGCGCCGGGTCGCATCACCCGGCCCCGGCATTGCCTCATCGCCGCCCCGGTACCGGCCCGGGCGGGCGCCGGTAGCGCCATACCCCTGCGGGCGATCACCGCTCTGGCCGTACGGTGCGACGGCGCCGCTGGCCGGGGTGGCACCGCGCGGGGCGTACCGGTCGTCGGACATGTCCGCCTGGCGACGGGGCCGATAGTCGCGCTCCGACTCCGCAGGGTCCACCGGGTGGCCCCGCCGGCCGTAGTCGGCCGGTGCCGGATCGCGGTAGCCGCGCATCGGCTCGTCGTCCCGGAAGTCGGCTGGCCCGCCTGCGGCGCGCCGGCGGCCGGACCGCCCATAGTCGGGCGTGCCGGCAGCAAAGTCATCGTCGTCGCGGTACTGCCGCGGCGGACGGTAATCCTCGCTCTCCGGCGCGCGGTAGCGCCCGGAGCGGGGCGGGTAGGTCTCCGCCGGCTCCGCCCGGTAACCGCTCAGATAGTCCGCGGCGTCGTCGTCGCGGTAGCGACCAGAGCGGGGGGTGGGCTGGTCGGCCCGGTAGCGGCCAGCGCCGGCCTCGTCGCGGTACGGCGCCGGAGGATAGGCCTCCCGCTGGCGGCCAGTCTGCTCCCCCGGGTAGCTGGACGGCTGCTGATACGTCGGCGGTTGCTGGTAGGCCGGCGGTTCGGGGGCGTAGGCAGCCGGCTCGGCAGCGCGGTACCTGGCTGCCGGCGGCGCAACGTCGGCCGGCTGGTCCGCACGGTAAGGACGCCGCGGCGAGTAGTCATCGTCGTCATCGCGGTAGCGGCGCCCACGCGGCTGATCGAGCCCCGCCGGCGGCGGCTCAGGCTGGTATCCACGCTGGTCAAAGCCGCCATCGCTGCGGTAGTGCCCGCCGTAAGACTCTGCCTGCGCCGCCCGGAAACCAGCCCGGTACGCGCTTGCCGCGTCGTCCGGCTCCGGCTCGGCCGCGTAGCGCGGCGTACGCGGCGTGGGCGGGAAGCCCGGAGTGCCCCGGTAGGTCGGCTCAGCCCGGTATGCCGGGTCGTAGCCGGGGTCCGCGGACTGGCGGTAGGCCGGCGGGGGGGACTCCGCCCATGCCGGCGGCGCCGGATACGTGTCGCGGTAGCCGGCCGGGGCGTCGTCGTACGACCGCCGTACCGGCGGCAGAATTTCGCCGACGTACGCGGTGTCCTCGTCGTCGTGGGGCTGCGCGCGCCGACCGGCGGACCGGTCGGTCTCCCATACCTGGGCCGTGGGTGTGCCGAAACTGCCGTCCGACGTGCGGTGGCGGCCGTACGAACGATCTGCCTCAGCCTGATCGGCCCAGTCCGGCGCCTCGTGGCGCTGGCGGGGCGGTCGGCTGTCGGCGGGGTCGTCCGCGAGCCACCCGTCGGCGGAGCGTCGGGCCGCTCCCACGCGCGGGCCCTCCTCCCAATCTCGGTAGCTCACCAGGGGATCGTTTCGCTTTCGTGACGTTTTGACAATCGGCTGGACAGCCATCGCGGGCCACCAAGAGCGCTCACATGGCCGGTGCCACACGCTTCGTGACGGTGTCAAAACTGGGGGTGAACAGGGGGAATTGTCGGGGTGTCATCGAGGGTAGCTGCCCGGGCAAGGACCTCCAAGGGCGCTCGTGGTGCCCGTTCGTGGCGGTCGTCCTCCACAGATTCGCCAACAATCTTTTGTCCACAACCTGGGGACAAAAGAACCCCAGCTCAACGGCTATATCCGAGAAATTCTCATCACGTTATCCACAGGCTGTGCACAACGTTATCCACAGGAACATGGGCGTGTTTCCACAGGTTGTCCGCAGGCTCCGGGCCGGCCGATTGGAAGCCAGCCCCCCGCTCTCCTATCGTGGGTCTGACCTCCGCGTACGGGCGACAACACCCCTGGTCGCGTGGCGGCGGCGGCGCACACGCGCAGCCGGCGGAGGCGCACCACCAACGCGGAGGGGGCGTCGTGTCGACCGACGACGAAGCACGACCCGGGCCAGGCACCACCGGCGAAAAGCGCCCCGCCATTCCCGAAGGGCGACGGCCCGAAGGCGGCGGCTTCGACCGCACCCCACCCCAGGACGTACCGGCCGAACAGTGCGCCCTCGGCGGCATGCTGCTGTCCAAGGACGCCGTCGCCGACGTGGTGGAGATCCTCAAACCCAGCGACTTCTACAAGCCGCAGCACGCCACCGTCTTCGACGCCATCCTCGACCTTTACGGCCGCGGCGAACCCGCCGACGCCATCACCGTCGCCGCAGCCCTCAACGACTCCGGCAACCTCGCCCGCATCGGCGGCGCCCCCTACCTGCACACCCTCATCGCGACCGTCCCCACCGCCGCGAACGCCGCCTACTACGCCCGGATCGTCGCCGAACGCGCCATCCTCCGCCGTCTCGTCGAAGCCGGCACCAAGATCGTCCAGCTCGGCTACGGCGCCAGCCAGGACGTCGATGACACCGTCGACCTGGCCCAACAGGCCATCTACGACGTCACCGAACGCCGGGTCAGCGAAGACTTCGCCATCCTCGGCGACATGCTCCAACCCACCCTCGACGAGATCGAAGCGGTCGGCGCGTCCGGCGGCATGATGACCGGCGTCCCCACCGGCTTCGGCGACCTCGACCGGCTACTCAACGGCCTGCACGCCGGTCAGTTGGTCATCGTCGCGGGACGTCCTGGTCTGGGCAAGGCGCTCGCGCTCGACACCCCGCTACCCACGCCCGACGGCTGGACCACGATGGGCGAGGTGCGCGTCGGCGATCTGCTTATCGGCGCCGACGGCAAGCCTGTCGTCGTCACCGCGGCGACCGAGGTGCAGCACGACCGAAGGTGTTTCGAGGTCGAATTCTCGGACGGCTCGGTCATCGTCGCCGATGCCGATCACCGCTGGCTCACCCACACCCACCAGACGCGACGCAACGGGGCATTGCCGCAGGTCAATACCACGGACGAGATTCTCGCCACGCTACGTACAGCAACGGTCGCCAAACGACTCAACCACAGTGTCAGCAACACCAAGCCACTTCAATTGCCGGAACGTGAACTGCCCATCCCGCCGCTGACGTTCGGCCGTTGGCTGGGTAATGGTCTTGCCTGGAGCCCGAGGATCACGACCGATGACCTCCGTTTTCGTGAAACTTTGGCGGAGCAGGGATTCCGCCGAACGGGCGCCGACACTTGGGCGTTGCCGGTTTCGGAGGTGACCGACGCGAACGGCCGGGTAGCTGAGGGAAGTATCCCCGCCACCTACTTGCGGGCATCAGAGGAGCAGCGCCGTGCCCTGCTGGCGGGCCTGCTCGACTGCGCTGGCTCGGTGACTCGTACCGGAAAAGTGCAATACCGAACGACCTCACGGAAGTTCGCCGATGACGTATACGAACTAGTCGTCGGACTGGGGTATCGCTGCGATCGAAGCACCCAAGTGCGCAGCGGTGGTGAACTGCACGTGCTGCGTTTCGTCGCTGGCGATGACGTATTCGGTGTGGAGCACCGCAACACCGAGCACCGGCAGCGGCGCACTGTCGGAGCCGCGCGTGGCGGAAGCCGATTCATTACTGATGTGCGCCCGGTCGCGAGCGTCCCGGTGCGGTGTGTGACCGTCGACAACGCCGATCATCTGTACCTGGCGGGGCGTTCGATGATCCCGACGCACAACAGCACCGCGGCGATGGACTTTGCGCGGTCGTGTTCGTTGAAGCACAACATGGCCAGCGCCATCTTCTCGCTGGAAATGAGCAAGGTCGAGATCGTCATGCGTCTGCTGTCGGCAGAGGCGCGCGTACCGTTGCACGTCCTTCGCTCCGGGCAGCTCTCCGATGACGACTGGACCAAGCTGGCCCGCCGGATGGGTGAGATCAGTGAGGCTCCGCTGTTCGTCGATGACACCCCGAACATGAACCTGATGGAGATCCGGGCCAAGGCCCGCCGACTCAAGCAGCGGCACGACCTGAAACTGCTGGTGGTCGACTACCTGCAGCTGATGACGTCGCCGAAGAAAACAGAGTCGCGGCAGCAGGAGGTCTCCGAACTGTCCCGTGGGCTCAAGCTGCTGGCCAAGGAGGTCGAGTGCCCGGTGATCGCGGTGAGTCAGCTCAACCGTGGCCCCGAGCAGCGGACCGACAAGCGTCCGCAACTGTCTGACCTGCGTGAATCAGGGTGTTTGACGGCCGAGACCAGACTCACCCGTGCGGACACCAACGCGGAGATCACGCTGGGTGAGCTGCTCGGCGGTGACGTCCGCGATATTCCTGTGTGGGCGTTGGACGAACGACTGAAGTATGTTCCGCGCACGCTCACTCACGCATTCCCCAGCGGACGCAAGGCGACGTACCGGATGACGCTTGCCTCCGGGCGTTCGGTGGAGGCGACTGGCAATCATCCATTCCTGAGCTTCGACGGGTGGCGGGCCCTTGAGCAGCTCGCGCCTGGCAGTCGGATCGCCGTGCCGCGCCACGTACCGCCCCCGCTGGAAACGCAGAGCTGGCCCGAGCCTCAGTTGATTCAGCTCGCTCGGACCGTGAGCGACGATGGGTACCTGCCGGAGGCGGTTTTTGCCCTTCCCAAGGCACAGGTCACTTTATTCCTGCGTCACCTCTGGGCCACGGACGGCTCGGTAACCGTGAGCAAAGGCGGTCGAGGCGGGCGGATCCACTACTCCTCGACCAGTCGGCAGTTGGCCGATGGGGTCATGCGCCTCCTGCTGCGTTTCGGCATCAGCGCCCGGCTGCGGTCCGCCCCGAACAACGGCCACCGGCCCAGTTTCACCGTGGATATTTCCGGGCGCGATGAGCAACGTCGTTTCGTACGGGAAATTGGTGTGCACGGTGCCCGGTCAGCCGCTGTAGTCGCACTTCAGGCGGTACTGGAGGGCAGGACCAGCAATCCCCACGTCGATACGGTGCCGGTGGACGTGTGGGACAAGGTCCGTTCTGCTCTCGCCGACCAGCGCATCACTCATCGCCAATTCGCGGCATCGATGGGCACTCAGTTCTGTGGTTCAGCGATGCGGAAACACGCGCCGAGTCGGCAGCGGCTCGCACGCGTTGCTCACGTCCTCGACTCGGCCGAACTAGACCTGTACGCCACCAACGATGTCCTCTGGGATGAGGTGGTGCGGATCGAGTCCATCGGTGAGCGGGATGTCTACGACGCGACGGTGCTGGGCCTGCACAACTTCATCGCCAACGGTATTGCCGCGCACAACTCCATCGAGCAGGACGCGGACGTGGTGATCTTGTTGCACCGCGACGACTACTACGACAAGGAGTCGCCGCGGGCGGGCGAGGCCGACTTCATCGTCGCCAAGCACCGTAACGGCCCCACTGACACGATCACGGTCGCGGCGCAGCTGCACTTGTCGCGCTTCGTCGACATGGCGATCTAGCCCCCGGCCGTAGACCTAGTTGTTGGTGGCGGTCCAGACGAAGTCGGTGGTGATGTTGTCGCCGGTGGAGGTGTTCGGGGTGCTGGAGTCCAACGTGTAGGTGAACTTGAACACCCGGGTGTTGCCGGCGGTGGCCGCGGTCCAGCCGGTGCCGTAGCCGTTGGCGAATGACGTCTTGGCGCTGATCGTGGTGAAGGTGTCGCCGGGCGAGGCAGCCGTGACGTCGGTGAGGCCGATCGGTGCGCCGCAGGTGCCCGTACCGACCTGGATGTTCATCTTGAGCCAGGTGGGCAGGGTGGCGCCGTCGGCGGCGCCGTCGGTGGCCAGGTAGTTGGCGGTGTAGAGCTTGATCGTTGAGGTGGCAGTGCCGGAGTAGGTGACCAGGATGCAGTTGTTGCCGGTCGCGCCGGGGACCATGCCGGTGGTGGTGAACAGGGCGGTACCGCTGTCGTTGTCGGAGATGGTGACGGTGCCGGCGGTCATCGAGTTGGACGGGTTCGTGGTGCTGGCGGTGAACGATGCCGCGGTCGACTGCCAGACGAGCAGACCACTGACGCCGAGGGTGCCGGCGGTCATCAGCCGGCGGGCCGCCCGCGTGCGCAGGAACGCCCGGAAGCCGGTGCGTGGTTGCTCGTGGCCGCGCATGGCGTGTCCCCCCGTTGATGCTCGCGGTCATGTCGCCGCGTCAGCACCAAGCTCATCGGGTCCCGTCACCGATTCTGAACGTTTTCGCCGGCGCTACTTACCGCCCGGTCAGTTCTGTCATTGCCAGGGCCGGAAGACCTGCGGTTACCGGGTTAACTCACCGGGCGCGTCAGCGCAGGAGGGACCACGCTGCTGCTGCGGCCATCAGCCCAGCGCTCAGGGTGATAGCGACATTCAGGACAGCGGCCCCGAACCGGCGGTCGGCAGCCAGGCTGACGGTCTCCCAGCTGAACGTCGACCAGGTGGTCAGCGCCCCACAGAAACCGGTCCCGACCAGCGAATATGCCCATTCGGGCAGGGCCGATCCGCTGCCGGCGAGCGCCCCCAGCAGTGCGCTGCCGGCGATGTTGACGGTCAGGGTTCCCCAGGGCAGCCGTACCGGTCGGTGGGTTTGGAGCCATTGGTCGGTGAGGTAGCGCAGGACCGCACCGAGGGCGCCGCCGAGGGCGACGAGTAGTGCGGTCATGGGCGGTCCCACCGGCGGGCGAGGGCGGCGCCGGCGGCGGTGGCGGCCAGCGCCAGGACCAGCGTGCCGATCAGGTAGCTGGCGGCGGTGAGGGGCTGGCCGTCCCGTATCCAGGTGATGTTCTGGACGGCGTAGGTGGAGAAGGTGGTGAATCCGCCGAGGATGCCGGTGCCGACGAAGGGGCGGGCGAGCCGGTGGGCGCGGTGGCTGCTGGGCAGGTCGGCGAGGGTTTGCAGGAGCGCGCCGATCGCGGCGCAGCCGACGACATTGATGAACCCGATGGCGTACGGGCTGGGCCAGGCGACGGTGATGCCGTAGCGGGCGAGGCTGCCGATGGTGCCGCCGAGGGCGACGGCGGCGAGGATGTCGGCGGGCGGTCTGGTCATCTGCGGTCCGCGGTGGCGAGGGCGGGGGCCCAGATGGCGAGTGCGGCCGGGTAGAGCAGGTATCCGAATCGGGTGGCGGGTAGCAGCAGGGTGGCGGCGAGCATGCCCCAGGCGCTGATGGCGGCTGCTGCGGTGGCGGTGGTCGGCGGCTGGCGCCACATCCGGTAGGCGATGTATGCGCCGGCGCTGACCAGGAGGGTCATGGCGATGGCGTGGCCGCCGGGGAGGTGGGCGGCGATGAGGTGGCCTGGTAGCGGTGACTGGGCGGGGCTGGTGACGAGGCCGTGGCCGAGGGGGAAGCCGATGACGTTGTCGGTGAAGGCGCGCGGGTCGACGATCAGCGCCGGCAGCAGGGTGGCCAGCGGGAGGCCGATGGCGCCGGCGGCGAAGCGGGGCAGCTGTCGGCGGTGGCGTACGGCGATGGTGATGGCGGCGACGCCGACGATGGGCCAGGCGAAGAGTTTGAGCGCGGCGGCCGCCCCGAACGCCAGCCCGGCGGCGCCGGCGCGGCCCCGGGCGGTACAGGCCAGACCGAGCAGACACAGTGCCAGTACGGGCAGGTCGTCGCCGCCGGTGGCGAGGGTCAGTGCGGCGATGGGCAGTACGGCGATGGCCTGACCGGCGCGGATGAGCGTGTCGTGGTTGTCGGGTCGGGCCAACAGCCGTAGTCCGGCGATGATGGCGGCGGCGGTGGCGGCGGCGAACCAGATGCGCGCATCGGTCCACCAGTGTGGGCCGAGGGCGGCGCGCGGGAGTCCGAAGATTGCCATTCCCGGCTGGTAGGGCAGGTAGCCGAGGAGCCATTCGGTGGGCGGCAGGGCGGCGATGTCGTGCTGGGTGAGGTAGGGGGTGCCGTGGTCGAGGAGGCGTTGGGCGGCGTTCTCGACGACGATGACCTCCTCCTGCGCCCGGTCGGTACGGCCGTTGGCGCGGGAGATCGCCTGCCCGATCAGCGGGATGGCGGTAACGCCGACGGCGGTGAGGGCCGCCACTACGGACCGAGCCTTAGCGTCGGTGAGCTGCGGAAACCTTCGGCGGGTGAGTAGCTGGCCGACGCTGGTCAGGGCTGCCAGGCCGTACGCGATGGCGGCTACGGCGCCCCAGGCGCGGTGGGGGGCGAGGGTGGATCCGCTGGCGGTGATGGCGGCGAACAGGCAGCCGACCAGGTAGAGCCCCAGGTCGAGCGGGAGTCCGCCGGCGGCTTGGTGGAGCCGGTCCCAGCCGCGCTGGATTGTCACGCCGGCAAGTGTGGCAGACGGTCCCCTCGTCCGATGCTGCGGCGTGCCGTGGGGATGCGGATGACGGCGCCTTCGTCGTGGAGCGGGTCGGCGAGTACACCGGGGCGTCCGCCGGAGCCGCGGTGCAGGGCGGCGACCAGCCGGCTGGCGGCCATGGGGCGGGCGAAAAGGTGGCCTTGGCCTGCGGTGCAGCCCAGTTCCCAGAGGATGCGGCGCTGCGTTTCGGTCTCGATGCCTTCGGCGATCACCGTCAACCCGAGGCCCCGGCCCAGCTCCACACTCGACCGGACGACGGCGGCGGCCTCGGCGGAGGTTTCCATCCGTTGGACGAAGTCCTGACCGATTTTGATCTGCTGCAGGGGCAGTTGGGACAGCACCGCCAGCGACGCGTACCCGCTGCCGAAGTCGTCCAGGGTGAGCCGGACCCCCGCCTCGCGGACCTGGTTGAGGACCCGCTGCACCACCTCCAGCGGGGTCAGCGCCAACGTCTCGGTCAGCTCGAGCACCAGCCGGTCGGCGGGCAGGTCGAAGGTCCGCAGTCGGGCGATCACGCTGCTCGGGAAGTCGGGGTCGAGCAGACTGTGCGGGGCGATGTTGACCGCCACCGGTATGTCGAAACCGGCCTCGCGCCAGTCCGCGGCCGCCGCCAACGCCAGATTGAGCACGGCGTCGCGCAGCTCCGGCACCAGCGCACCGCGGTCGACGATGTCCTGGGCGGCGTGCGGATCGTCGGCATGCTGGCCGGTCTGCCGCCACCGGGCCAGCGCCTCGGCGGCAATGACCTGTCCATCAGCCAAATCAACAATCGGCTGGTACGTCATCGCGAACTGCTGGCTCGCCAGCGACGGCGGTCGTTCCCCGTCCCGGGCCCGTCGGCCCACCTCGCCACCATCGCGGCGGCGGGTATAGACGGCGACCCGGTCACCGGCCCGCTTCGCCTGGTACATGGCCACGTCGGCGCGGCGCAGCAGCTCCACCATCCCACTGGTACCAGTGGCGACGGCTACGCCACCGCTGGCTTCCATACCGACGCGCATTCCTTCGATATCCACCGGATTGTGCAGGGTGGCCAGGAGTTGTTCGGCGCGATGGGTGGCCACGGCCGGGGCGGGCAGACCCGTCAGCAGGACCGCGAATTCGTCTCCGCCCAGCCGCGCGACGATGTCGCCCGGATGGGCAGTCGCGCGCAGCCGCTGGGCAGCGGCGATGATCACCTGGTCGCCGGCGGCGTGGCCCAGGCTGTCGTTGATCTCTTTGAAGTGGTCCAGGTCGATCAGCAGCAGCGCCATCACGCCATGCTCATTGCGCTGACCCAACAGCTTGCCGCCCTGATCCAGCAGAGCGCGCCGATTGGTCAGACCGGTGAGTGAGTCGTGGGTAGCGGCATGCGCGTGCTCAGCGGCCACCCGCTCAAGCTCGGCGTAGGCGGCAGCATTACGCAGCGCGGTGCACAGCGCGGACGCAAAGGTTCGGAGGGTGTAGCGCTCCCGCTCGGAGAGCGTGACTTTGCCACGAAAGTGCAGACGCAGCTCACCTATGACAGCACTGTCGTCGCTGCCATGAAGCGGTATCGCGATGGTGTGTTCGATGCTTGCTGGTGCGGTGTTCGGCGTTACGCCATCGAAATCAACATGCTCGGCATCGCCACGTACGACCCTCTCTCCAGACTTGTCGTAATAAGCGATTTCAACGAGGTCCACTGAGAAAAGAGATGCAGCGTGTGTAATGCCGAGATGGAGGACGTCATCCAGATTGACGTCGTTGAGACCTTCAGTGGTGCCAGCCAGCTGCTGCCACGCTTCACGGTCCGAGCGGGCCCGGATGCGATTCGAGTACCAGAGGTGAAAACTCAGCGCGAGACCAGGGATGGCCATCACGGACTGCGGTGACAGTGACACAACTATCACCGTCCCTATTGCTACCAGTGCCTGTGTGCCCAACCGAAGTAGCTTGATGTCGAAGTTGTCGACAAAACGCTGCAAAACAGGTGTTCGCGAAGCCACGGCGATGACCGGGATAGTTACCAGGTCGTCGGCTAGTTCCATCACGATATAGATGACCAGTTGCGAGAGAATAAATCTCCATGTCGGCGGAGTGCCTCGAGTGATGTCAAGCATCGCCAGGGCAAAACAGCCACTGCCTGCAACTACCAATTCTTTGGCGATTGAAAATATAAATTTGGTGGGGGGAAGTCGCAACAGGATCGCTGCTATTGGTGCGCCGATCGCGATGGCGATAACTGCCCACCAAGGGTCAATCACCGCCAGCGTCACCAGGAGCGCTGTCGAGTTCCAGTTTGTGGAGTGTTGGGTCGCTCGCACTCTCACTCGTACGTGGGTAAGTCGTGAGATCACGCAGAGGCCAGTCAACAAGCAGATCGTGGTGATTGACGGTCTGCTTCCGACGGATGGATCTAAAGCCTCGGACAGTGCCCAAGCCAAGATCCCGGCTGCGACTATGGAAGCGAATGCGACGAGCTGGCGCAGCCTGCGCTCGGTCGCTTCTTCGCTTATCGGCGCCACTCTTACGCTTTCCTGATCCTTCCCCTGGTCCTTGTCGACTCAGTGGGATGCCGGTCTCAGTGGTTCCTCTTAGAGCCAGTCGTTACCGCGCATGGTAGCTCTCCTCGCTCGTTTGTGTCAGTGGTGAAGTTCGCTGTGCAACGAGGAGAACGTTAAAACAGAATCGGCGGCTTGTGTACCGATAAATGTCCATTTATACAGATTCCGCACAAGGCGGCATATTATATAACAGATTGTCCACATAAGACCACGTGGTGCGCGCATTTAATTGCGCAGTCTCATGATGAGTGTCGTGATGCGGAAGCGCTCTGTAATGGGGCGCGAATACAGCCGTATAAGCCCTGGTCAGACGGTGTTGTGCCAGCGCACGAACAGCAGATGGCGAACGGCGCACATCATTCGTGAAAGGGGTCGCTGGGGGCTGTGTCCCCGACCGTATGATCGGTCTGTGGCGGACGATACGGACAGAACGACAAGTGCCCAGCTCACGCACGTCAACGCCGCGGGGGCGGCCCGGATGGTCGACGTAACAGCCAAGGAGGTGTCCGTACGGCGGGCGACCGCCGCTGGCTGTGTGGTCACGACGCCGGTCGTGCTCGACCTGCTGCAGCGCGACGGCCTTCCCAAAGGGGACGCACTGGCAGTGGCGCGGATCGCCGGGATCATGGCGGCGAAACGCACGCCGGACCTGATCCCGCTCTGCCATCCGATCGCACTGCACGGGGTGACGGTGGAGTTTGTGCTGGCCAGTGACCGGGTGGAGATCACCGCCACGGTGAAGACCGCGGATCGGACCGGGGTGGAGATGGAGGCGCTGACCGCAGTGGCGGGCGCCGGCCTCACCCTCATCGACATGATCAAGGCGGTGGACCCGGCGGCGACCCTGGACCAGATTCGGGTGCTGCGCAAAGAGGGCGGCAAGACCGGCGACTGGGACCGGCCGTGAGGGCGCGGGCCATCGTCGCCTCCGACCGCGCGGCGGCCGGCGACTACACCGACCGCAGTGGTCCGCTGCTGGTCGCCGGGCTGACCGAGCTGGGCTTCACGACCGACCCGGCCGTCGTGGTCGCGGACGGGGAGCCGGTTCAGCGGGCCCTGCAGGATGCCATCCACGACGGGGTGGATGTGGTGCTGACCAGCGGCGGGACCGGTGTCACGCCGCGCGATCGCACCCCGGAGGCAACCCGTGCGGTAATCGAACGGGAGATACCGGGCATCGCCGAGGCCATTCGGGCGTACGCCCGCGACACCGTGCCCACCGCGATGCTGTCGCGGGGCCTGGCGGGCGTCGCCGGTCGTACGGTGATCATCAACCTGCCGGGTTCGACCGGCGGGGTACGCGACGGCCTGACCGTCCTGGCGCCGGTGCTGCGGCACGCGGTGGAGCAGGTGCGCGGCGGCGACCATGAGGAGGTCCGCAGGTGATTACCAGCTGGGTTGAGGCGCGGCATCGCGCGTACGTGGCCGGCCGGAGTCTGCGGCCGACCACCCGGACGGTGGCGCTCGCCGACGCCGACGGACTGACCCTGACCGGGCCGCTGCTGGCCCGCACCGACCTGCCGGCGTTCGCCACCTCCAGCATGGACGGGTACGCGGTCCGGGGACCCGGCCCGTGGCAGGTGGTGGGGCGGGCGCTCGCCGGTGGGGTACCGGCGCCGCTGACCGCCGCCGCCCACGCGATGGAGATCGCCACCGGGGCGATGCTGCCCGCCGGCGCCGACGGGGTGATCCGGACCGAGGAGACCAGCATCGAGGGTGACCTGGTCAGCGGCCGGCTGCGGGAGAACCGCGAGTACCGGCTGGTGGGTGAGGAGGCGCACGCCGGGGAGGAGCTGCTGCCGGCCGGTACGGCCGTCACCCCGGCGGTGATCGGTTTCGCCGCGGCCTGCGGCTACGACCAGCTGACCGTTGCCGCCCCACCGGCAGTGGCGATCCGCGTGTTCGGCGACGAGCTGCGCACCAGCGGCCTCCCCGGCGACGGACAGGTCCGTGACGCGCTCGGCCCGGCCCTGCCGAGCTGGGTGCGGCGCATCGGCGGGGCGGTGGCCAGCATCGACGGGCCGGTCGCCGACACCCTGGACGCTCACATCAGCGCACTGCACTCGGCGCTGCAGGACGCCGACATCGTGCTCACCACCGGCGGGACCATGCACGGCCCGGTGGACCACCTGCACCCGGCGCTCGCCGCGATCGGGGCGAAGTACCTGGTCAACACGGTGGCGGTGCGGCCCGGCTTCCCCATGTTGGTCGCCGAACTCACCGCGGACGACGGGCGCCCGCAGTTCGTCGTGGGTCTCCCCGGCAACCCGCAGTCGGCGATCATCGCCCTGCTCACGCTGGT
>Ga0209023_10003619_pt1 | contig 18294 bp, 17 predicted proteins | sample LakOneMetagenome_FD_187468 | JGI IMG/M metagenome (GOLD analysis project Ga0209023, IMG submission 187468) | Freshwater and sediment microbial communities from Lake Erie, Canada (SPAdes) (version 2) | ecosystem: Environmental > Aquatic > Freshwater > Lentic | place: Lake Erie, Canada... | reverse complement strand
CTCTGGCGGCGCTCCCTCACCCGACGAACCGCCGCCAGAGGACGAGCCGTGATCGTCGCTGCCCAGCGGGGCCGGAGTGCGGCCGGAGGTCCCGCTGCCGCCGGTATCGCGCGTGGCCTCCAGCGTGGGCGACTCGCGGTCATCGCCGCTGCCACCGTCACCGCTGCGACGGTCGTCGTGCGCCGGTGCGGAGTCCTCGTGCTGGCGGTCGTCTTGGCGGTCGTCGGGCGACTCGTGACCGCGGTCCGAACCGGTGGCTTGCGACTGGTCCCGTGGCGCGTTGCGGCTCGTCGTTCCGCGTGTCGCGGAGGTCTCGGGCGTGCCAGGTCGGGTCGGTGTCGCGGTCTGGTCGGCAGCTGCCGCGTGACCGCTCACCTGGTTGTCACTGCCGTGCTTCGCCGCCAACGTGACGCCGCCGGCGGCGGCGCCGCTCGCGGCCAGCACGATGCTGAGCTTCACGGCGGTGACGCCGAACAGGCCGGCCCCGCCTGCTTCCACGGCGCTCGCGCCCCCACCGGAAGCCGCCCACACCACCAGCGGCCACGGGGTGATCGCCGACAGCCCGCTGCGCAGCCCCGTCCGTGCGCGGTGCACCAGCTGGTGCACGGCGCCCTCGCTGACGCCCAGCATCCGCGCGGTCTCCTCGCCGGATCGGCCCTCAACCGCGGTCATCAGCATCGCGTCGCGCTGGGCCGCCGGCAGTGCCGCCAGCGCGCCGAGCATCGCTTTGGTCTCGGCCTGCTCGATCACCGTCGCCGCGGTGTCGGCCTGCGACGGCAGCGTGTCAGTCAGCTCGCCATCGCCGTAGCCACGGGCTCGCCGCGCGTCGAGCGCCGCGTTGTGCACCACGCGGTACAGCCAGGCGCGCACGTTCTGGATCTCCGCCCCGTCCTGGAGCGCCTGCCAGGTGCGGGTCAGGCCGTCCTGCACGGCGTCCTCGGCGCGCGCGTCGCCGACGATCGGCCGCGCGTGGGCGACGAGCGGGCGTCGGTAGCGCTCGACCAGCACGGCGAAGGCTGACTCGTGGCCGGTGCCGGCCAGTGTGAGCAGCCGCTCGTCGGACTGCGTGCGCAGGATCAGGTCAGGGAGGCGCCGGCTCATCGTGGTGTCACTCCTTGATCGGCGCAGGGCGCGCGTCGCACAAGTACCTCGGCCGCCGATCGGGGTTGATGCTGGCATGCGCGACGGACCCGCTCCTCGCACGGACGGCGTCCGCGCCGCACGAAGCGGTGAACCACGCGACTGCGGCGGGCCGCGAGCCGCGCCAGGGGAAGCGGCGTGCAGAGGGTCGCGAGCTCCCGGGCAAGCAGCACGATGCGCTCAGCTCGCCCGAGGGGCGGCGGCACGAACTGATTGGTGAAGGCATCCATGGGTGTCTGGTCTGCACGGGCATGGCGGTTCCATGCACGGTCGTCCCTGTGACGCGGATGGCGGTGCCGTCTTACGAAGGTTTTACTACGGTCAGTCCGACGTCGGACATCGTGTCGTAAGAAGCGATGGCCTCGTGCGTCACACCGCCAGAGACCACCTGGCCCGTCCCCTCGGCGCCTGAATCGCACGGCCTTAGGGCCAGGGAGATCACAGAGATGAACCATCACATCAAGATCGCGACAGCACTCGCCATCGCCCTCAGCGGCGGAACTGCGGCGAGCGTGCTTGCGGCGGACGACCACGCGCAGTCCGGCGAACACGCCAGCGTCGAAACGTGCGTTCCGCCGACCACAACAACAACCACCACGACGATCGTCGCCACGGCTGCCGAACGCAGCCGCAGCGGCGGCCACGGCGACGACGATGCCAACGACGACGACGCCACCACGACGACGCCAACCACGAGCACGACGACCACGCCAACGACGACGACCCCCGGGACGACGCCGCGGCACGACGAGGGCGACGACGACGCTCAGGGCACCGAGGCTGACGACCAAGAGCACGGTGCTCGCGGCAACGACCACCTCTGCGGCCGCGCCGGCGACGACGAGCTCGACGGTGACGACGGCAATGACCATCTCAACGGCGGCTCCGGCAAGGACACGCTGCGAGGCGGCGCTGGCAACGACCACCTCGACGGCGGCGCCGACGACGACGACATCGCCGGCGAGGCCGGCAACGACCGTCTGATCGGCGGCAGCGGCGCGGATGACCTCGTTGCCGGTGCCGGCAACGATCAGGTCCGCGCCCGTGACGGAGAGACCGACACGGTGGACTGCGGCGCCGGCCACGACGTGGCCTTCGTCGACCGCACGGACCAGGTGGCCGCGAACTGCGAGGTCGTCAAGGTCGCGCGCGCAGCAGCGACGAGCGGCAAGAAGCACAAGGCGCCGAAGAAGCACAAGAAGGTCAAGACCCGCACCAGCTAGTCGTCACGCAGGAGCGCTGCTCGCCACTCCGGCGAGCAGCGCCATGACTAGAAGTCGATCAAGACCTTGATCGACTCGCGCTCCTCCATCGAGCGGTAGCCGTCCGGCACAGCTTCGAGGCCGATCGTGCTGTCGAACACGGTCCCGGGCTGCAGCGTCCCGTCCAGGACCTCCGGCAGCAGCTCCTCGATGTAGGCCCGTGCGGGCGCGATGCCACCGGCGATCGTGATGTTCTTGAGGAACGCCAGGCCCGACGAGGGCAGCGCCGGATACTGCGGCACGCCGACGCGGCCGATCGCGCCGCCGGGGCGGGCGAGGCCGACGGCCGTCGTGAACGCCTCGTCGAGGCCGACGCACTCCAGCACGCTGTGCGCACCATCGCCGCCGGTCAGCTCCTTGACCCGGGCGACGGCCTCGTCGCCGCGCTCGGAGACGACGTCGGTGGCGCCGAACTGCTCGGCGATCGCGGTGCGGTCGGCGTGGCGACCGAGGATGATGATCCGCTCGGCGCCCAAGCGTTTGGCGGCAAGCACCCCGCAGAGACCGACGGCGCCGTCACCGATCACGGCGACGGTGCCGCCGGGCGTGACCCGTGCGTTGACGGCGGCGTGGTGGCCGGTCGGCAGCACGTCGGACAGCGTCAGCAGGGACGCCATCAGCGCGTCGTCCTCGCCGACCGGCAGCGCGACGAGCGTGCCGTCCGCCTGCGGCACGCGCACGGCCTCACCCTGGCCGCCGTCGACGTCCGGTGTGCCCCAGAAGCCGCCGCTGCGGCAGGACGTGTGCAGGCCTTCGTGGCAGAAGTCGCAGGTGCCGTCGGAGTAGACGAACGGCGCAACGACGACATCGCCGGGCCGCAGCGTCGTGACCTCGGCGCCAACGTCCTCGATCACCCCGATGAACTCGTGGCCCATGCGTGCGCCCTGCTCGCCCGGCTTCTTCGTCTTGTATGGCCACAGGTCGCTGCCGCAGATGCAGGAGCGTGTGACACGGACGACGGCGTCCGTCGGCTGGAGCAGTTGCGGGTCGGGAACGTCCTCGATTCGGACATCCCCGGCCCCGTACATCAGGGTGGCGCGCATGGCGCCGAGGCTACAACGCGTTGGTTGCGATCGTCTTGAGTTTCCCGTGCTCGTTGGCGATCTTCCGGCCGAGCGCGTTGAGCTTGATCGTCAGCGTGATCTGATCACCGCTGCGCAGCGTCACGCCGCGGGCCGCGCCGAGCCTGACCGTGCGCCCGCCGCGTCGTGCGGTCACGAACGCACTCACGGCGCACACCGCGTCGTCTGCACCGGTGCACCGGATCGTTATGCGGACCTTGCCGCCGCGAACAAGCACTCGCCGCACCGTCCCCTTGCCATGCTTGACCACCGTTGGCGTCGTCGGGACCACCTGCGGCCCCTCGGGGGTGGGTGCACGCTTGACGGCTGACAGCGGCGCTGACGGCGGGTCCGCGGCGCCGGTGACCGGGGGCGTCTCGTTCGTGGTGGTGGTCTCCGTTGGCGTCCCCGGCGGCACGTAGGCCGGCAGCGGGTCGAGCGGGTTGCCGGGCGCGATCTGCGCGCAGTTGTTCGGCGCGGGCTCGCCCGCGAAGCGTGCGTTCAGCCATGGCAGCGAGGCATCCAGCCACGGGCTGGTGGCGCCGACGTGACTCAGCGAATCGAACTGCTTGTGCTCCACGGCCACGCCCTTCGCGCAGTACTTGCGGGCGAGCGAACGGACGTCGCCGGCGACCATCACGCCGTCACCCGGTCCAATGCCGGGCGTCGTCCCGAGCGTGCCCTCGGCCTCTCCGCCGGCGCCCTGGAACATCTGCAGCGGCGCAGTCGGCGTGTAGTCCTGACCGAGGATCAGCTTGTTCGACATCGCGGCGTAGACCGGCACGCTCTCCGGCGTCGGGTACTGCCGCTTCGTCAGCTTGCTGAACTTGAGGCCTGGGAACTGGAACAGCGCGTCGACGATCGACGCGTACTGCTTCTGGACGAACAGGTCCTTACCGTAGTCGCTCATGTACGGCGTCAGGTCGACCTCGAAGGCGCGTGAGATGCCGAGCAGCGCCATCGGCATCACGCCGGCCCAGATCGTGCTGCCCTCGAGGTAGCGCAGGTTGTGGTCGGGCATCACGAGCACGCCGCCCATCGTCGCGCCGACGAGCCGTGCGTTGATGTCCGGCGCGTAGGTCGGTGCCATCGAGGCGGCCCAGCCGGTGGCGATCGCGCCGCCGGAGTAGCCGATCAGGCCGATCTTCGTGCTGGTGTCGAGTCCGGTGCCGGCAGCCTGCGACGCTGCGCGCAAACCGTCGAGCGTGTTCATGCCGTAGACCGGACCGGCGCCGAAGGCGGCGTCCTGACCCTCGGTGTCGGCGATCGAGACGGTGTAGCCGGCCGACAGCAGCGGCAGCACCAGCAGCGCCTCCACGTTCGGCAGCGCGCCGCCAAGTGTCGGGTTGCTCTGGCCGGAGATCGACATCGAGGGCTCGTCACGCGGGTCGAGCGAGTCGTAGAACGAGCCGTAGCCGATCAGCTTCGCAGGGCCGGTCGCGTCGAGCGGCTTGACGACGGAGGTGACGTTGACCGTCGGCTTGCCGGTCATGCTCGTTGAGCGGTAGAGCACCTGCACGGCGTTGAACGGCAGCGTCAGGTCGGCGAGGTGGTACGGGACGGTGCGGGTCTTCAGCACGGTGCCCGGCGTGATCTGCGCCAGCGGCGTCGCTCCCGTGTACTTGTAGAACGGATCGCTGATCCGGTCCGACGGCGACTCGGCGCCGGCCGGGGCTGCTGCTGCAACCACCATCACCGCGGCGAGCGCGGCCAACGTGCACGCCCGTGAGCGCATCTGCCAAGACCTGCTGTGCATCAAATCCCCGTCTCTCCCTGAGTGCCGTGCGCGCCGTGGCTACGGCGCCGATGAAAGGTACCGGTTACCGGACTATCCGGCAACCGGAACAGAAAACGCCGCAAACGGCGCGCTTCCACGTCCGCCAGGTTTGCGCATCGTGGTCACGGGGAAGACCGAGAGCACCACCAACCAAGGAGTGCACCAATGGGTGAGTACACCGACAAGGCAGCGGGCAAGGTCAAGCAGGCGGCAGGCGACCTGACCGACAATCCTGACCTCAAGCGCGAGGGTGAAGGCGACGAGGCCAAGGGCAACGTCAAAGAGAAGGCCAACGACGCAGCCGAAGGCATCAAGCACGGTGTCGAGAAGGTCCGCGAAGGGATCTCGAGGACATGAGCGCGCTTTCAGCCCTTGCCGTGATCGCCGGCGTTGGCGGGTACGGCCTGATCGGCGTGCTCGTGATCATCGTGCTGGTGTTGCTGATTCTGCGCATGGTCTGAGCAGACGACGCGCATGAGAGCTCTGACCTGGCACGGTCGACGCGATGTGCGCGTCGACACTGTCGACGATCCGCGCATCGAAGAACCGACGGACGCGATCATCCGCGTCACGACGTCGGGTCTCTGCGGATCTGACCTGCACCTCTACGAGGTGCTCGGGATGTTCATCGAGCCCGGCGACATCCTCGGCCACGAGCCGATGGGGATCGTCGAGGAGGGGGGCGCCGATGTGCACCACATCGCACCCGGTGACCGCGTCGTCGTGCCCTTCAACATCTCGTGCGGTCACTGCGCGATGTGTGATGACGGCCTGATGAGCCAATGCGAGACCACGCAGGTGCACGAGCACGAGTCGGGCGCGGCGCTGCTCGGCTACACGAAGCTGTATGGACAGGTCGCGGGCGGTCAGGCGGAGTTTCTGCGTGTGCCGCAGGCGCACTACGGTCCGATCCCCGTGCCGGAGGGCCCGCCGGATGACCGTTTCGTCCTGCTTTCCGACGTTCTGCCGACGGCGATGCAGGCCGTGCGCTACGCCGACATTCCCGCGGGCGGCAGCGTGCTCGTGCTCGGGCTCGGCCCGATCGGTGAGATGTGCACCCGGATCGCCCAGCACGAGGGTGCCGGTCAGGTGCTGGCGATTGATCTCGTGCCCGACCGGCTGGCGCGCGCGGCGGCGCACGGAGTCGAGGTGCTGGACCTCGAGGGCTTCGACGGCGACCTCGTCGAGGCAGTCCGCGAGTTGACCGGCGGCCGCGGCCCGGACGCCGTGATCGATGCGGTCGGCATGGAGGCGCATGGCTCCCCGATCGGCAAGCTGGCGCACCAGCTTTCAGCAGCGCTGCCGGATCCGATTGCCCGGAAGGTCATCGAGACGGCCGGTGTCGACCGCCTGGCTGCGCTCCACCTCGCCGTCGACGCGGTCCGTCGCGGCGGCACGGTGTCGCTGTCCGGCGTCTACGGCGGTGCCGCCAGCCCGATGCCGCTGCTGCGGATGTTCGACAAGCAGCTGACGCTCCGCATGGGACAGGCCAACGTGCGTCGCTGGGTCGATGACCTGCTGCCGCTCGTCACGGGTGACGACGATCCGCTCGGCGTGGAGCAGTTCGCGACGCACCACATGCCCCTCGAGGATGCGCCGCACGCCTACGAGATCTTCCAGAAGAAGCAGGACGGGGCGTTCAAAGTGCTGTTCAAGCCCGAGCTCGCAGCCGCACGCTGATGCGCATCGTGGTGACCGGCGCCACCGGCAACGTCGGCACGAGCGTGCTCCGAGCTCTCGCCGCCGATGATGCCGTTGAGAGCATCGTCGGGCTCGCGCGGCGGCTGCCGTCGATCGCCTGGCCGAAGACGACGTTCCGGCGCGCTGACGTTGCCGCCGATGACCTCGTGTCGCTGTTCCGCGGCGCTGACGCCGTGATCCATCTTGCGTGGTTGATCCAGCCCGCGCGCGAGCAGCGCGTCAGGCAGGCCGTGAACGTCGACGGCAGTACGCGCGTGTTTGACGCCGTGGCAAAGGCCGACGTGCCGGCGCTCGTTCACGCTTCGTCGGTCGGTGCCTACTCGCCCGCCCCGATCGGTCGGGCCGTTGACGAGCGCTGGCCGACCGACGGCATCGCCTCGTCCTACTACTCGATGGAGAAGGCGCAGGTGGAGCGGCGACTGGATCTGCTGGAGCGCGCGCATGCTGGGCTGCGCGTCGTCCGGCTGCGGCCGAGCCTGATCTTGAAACGTGAGGCCGCGACGGAGATCCGCCGTCTCTTCCTCGGCCCGTTGATGCCGGGGCGGGTTGTTCAGCACGTGCCGCTGCTGCCCTACCCGCGCAACCTGATGCTCCAGGTGGTGGCGACCGACGACATCGCCGAGGCCTACAGGCTGGCTGTCCGTTCCGATGTCCGCGGCGCGTTCAACATCGCCGCCGCTCCGGTCCTCGACGGCCCGGCACTCAGCCGCGTGTTGGGGGCGCGGCCCCAGGCGGTGCCGGTGAGCGTCGTGCGTGCTGCGCTTGCGGCAAGCTGGCGGCTGCGGCTGCAACCGACGTCGCCGGGGTGGCTGGATCTCGGGATGGCCGCTCCGGTCCTCGATACGACCCGTGCCCGACGGGAGCTCGGATGGCAGCCGCGCCTGTCCGGCCCGGAGGTCGTTGAGGATCTGCTCGGTGGACTGCGGGACCACGCGGACGCGCCGACGCCGCCGCTGGCGAACGAGACATCCGGACGCTTTCGCCGCCGCGAATTCTCGTCGGGCGTCGGCGGCAGCGTCTGAGCCGCCGCCGCCGGCTCAGAGTTCCTCTTCCAGGCCGATCGCGCGGTCTAGCGCCGGCTCGGCGTCGTCCCGCTTGAGCATCGCGGCTGCGATCGCATCGAGCTTCTCCTGGATCGCGCGCTCTGAGCGGAGTTCGCTGTTCTTCAGCAGGGCAACGAGCAGCAGCGTCGTCGCCGTCATCGCGACGCCTGCGGCATGCGTCAATTCTCGGCTGCCACCGAACACGTAGGTGCCCAGCCAGGTGCACACGAGCAGCAGGCAGAAGCCGAAGAACGGTGGCGAGCCGGTCACGTAGGACGCCCGCTGGGCGGCCGATTCAAACCTGCCGGGATTCTCCCCGCCGCGTCGCTCGACGGGGTGTTCCAGGGCGTCCACGGACTGGACTAGACGGCCGAGCCGCGTCCGCCGCCGAAGAAGACGAGCAACGCGAGCAATGCGATCAGGAAGAGCAGCGGGTTGACCGCGACGCCTCCGACGATGGCGAGAATCAGTAGGACGACAACGATTGTGGCGAGCATGGTGGTTCCTTTCTGAGACCGCGATACCCACAGGCGCGGCCCTGAAAACGCCGCGGCGGTTAGCTCCGGTCGCTTGCGGGCTCGTCGCGCACTTCGAGAAACGGCTCGCGGTCTGCCGGATGGCCCTGCTCGATCTGGTGACCGCGCTCAAGTTCCGCGTTGAGCTCGGCGCCGAGGAGGATCGCGATGTTGGTGATCCACAGCCAGATCAGGAAGACGATGATGCCGCCAAGGCTTCCGTAGGTCTTGTTGTAGGAGCCGAAGTTCGCCACGTAGAACGCGAAGACCGCGGAGGCGAGGAGCCACAGGACCACGGCGACGACGCTGCCCGGACTGATCCAGCGGAAGCCGGGCTGCTTGACGTTCGGCGCCGCCCAGTAGAGCAGCGCCAGCATCCCGCTCGCCACGATCAGGAGCGCCGGCCACTTGGCGATGTTCCAGACGCTGACGGCCGTATCGCCAACGCCGATCAGGTTGCCGATCTGCTGGGCGATCGGCCCCGTCACCACCACGAGCGCGGCAGAGACGGCCAGGAGGATCAGCATCGCGATCGTGATCGCCAGACGGATCGGGATCTTCTTCCAGAACGGCCGCCCCTCGTCGACGTCCCAGATCGTGTTTGAGGCGTCCATGAACGCGCCGATGTAGCCCGAAGCGGCCCAGATCGAGGCCAGGAGCCCGATCACGAAGGTCAGCCCCGCCGCGCCCTGTCCCGAGCCGATGCTCTCGAGCGAGCTCGTCAACACGTCCCGGGCCGGGCCCGGCGCAACGGAGTCGAGGTTGTCGAGCAACGGCTTGGTGGCCGAGGTGCCGATCAGGCCGAGAATCGAGACGAGCGCGAGCAGCGCAGGGAAGATCGCGAGCACGGCGTAGTACGTCAGCGCCGCCGCCCAGTGGCTGAGGCCGTCGTCAGAGAACTCCCTGACGGTTCGCCGCAGCGCGCCGCCGACCCCGCCGCTGTCCTGCTGCTCGCCCGCGATCTCGCGGTGTGCCATCGCATCCATCGGTGCTGCTCCCTCCGTTGGCCGTCGTCCCCCGGGTGATTCCCCGGTCAGCTGATCCCAAACGGGGCGTCGGTGCGGCCCGCCACCAGATAGGCTGCTCAGTCCCGTCCGTAGTGGACACCTGGAGAGGTGCCGGAGTGGTTGAACGGGGCGGTCTCGAAAACCGTTGTGCGGCTTTGTCGTACCCAGGGTTCGAATCCCTGCCTCTCCGTTTGTCGTGGCGTCGCTTGCCGACACGCGATCAGATCTACCGCAAACGCCGGATTTCTGGCATTCTGTTATTTCATGGGGGGAAGGGGTAGGAGAACCGCAGTCACGCTGGCAGCCGCAGCGACGCTGGTCTGCGCCGCACCGGCGGGCGCACTGACGCCGTACGCCCAGGTTGCCGTGGGCTCGGGTTCGACCTGCGGCGTCACCGAGTCCGGCTACGTCAACTGCTGGGGCGAGGCCGACCATGGCGAGTTGGGGGCTGTCTCCGGCCCCGCGGCCTTGCCCGTTTCGGTGTCCGGGCTCGGTCGGGCGAGTGCGGTGACGATGGGGTTCTTCCACGCGTGTGCACTCATGCGTGACCGGTCTGTCCAGTGTTGGGGGGCGAACGGTGATGGCCAGCTGGGCAGCGGTGCCGCAGGCGGAAACCTCACCCCGGTCGCCGCGAGCGGAATCTCGGATGCGGTCGCGATTTCGGCTGGCGGCTACACAACCTGCGCGGTGCTGCAAGGCGGCACGATCAAGTGTTGGGGCAAGGGCACCGACGGCCAGCTCGGCGACGGCTTGAGCCAATCGAGTGCCACGCCGGTCACGGTGCACGGGATCACGAACGCGACCTCGGTCGGCGTCACCGACGGGACCGTCTGCGCGCGGCTCACCACGGGAGGCGTCTCGTGTTGGGGCAGCAATGCCTACGGGGTACTCGGCACGAGTCAGGCCGGTGCCGCGCCCACGCCGGCCTCTGTTCCGGGTCTGTCGGCCAGCGCAGTCAGCGCCGGGCCGTACGCGATGTGCGCACTGGTCGTGGCTGGCCCGCCAAAGTGCTGGGGACAGAACGGCCATGGCGAGCTCGGCACCGGTTCCGCCTCGCCGACCTACGTGTTCGGGCCCGTGGACATGGTGAATGCGCCGGACGCTACGGCCGTCGACCCGGGTTACGTGAACGGCTGCGCTCTGCACCCGAGCGGGCAGGTCACCTGCTGGGGCCAGAACACGAACGGCGCGCTCGGCAATGGCACGACGACCGCGAGCTTGGGACCGGTCACGGTCGTGGGCATCACCGACGCAGTCCAGCTCGCGTCGAGCTGGGGTCACAAGTGCGTCGTTCGTGTGCACGGCGAGGTCATGTGTTGGGGTAGTGGCATGAATGGCGAGCTCGGCGACGGTGCGAGTACCACGAGCTGGTCCCCGGTGCAGGTCGCGGGTTCCGGGGGTGGCGCCGGCACTGGCGGTGGCACCGGAGGCGGCACTGGCGGTGGCACCGGAGGCGGCACCGGAACGGGAACCGGCACTGGGACAGGCACGGGGGCCGGGACCGGGACGTCCGACGCGGTCGTCGCCACCCGAGGCCCGTTCACCGAGATGTCGACGACGCGCGATCTGCGCTGCGGTCGCAAGGGCGATGGCGTCGGCGAGCTGCTCGCCAACGCTGGTTGCGGCACCTGGATCTCGGACGGCGGGGGGCTGGTCGGTCCTGGCCCGGAGCACCTCAAGCCGGACTGGCCCGTCGCCACGCCGTGGATCCCGATGTCGCAGACCGTGGGCGGCATCGGCTCGGTCGCCGATCCGCACGAGATCAAGACGCTGGTGACGAACGGGGACTTCTACGTTGTCCAGCGCGACACATACGTCGACGGCGCGGACCGCACGAAGACCGAGATCAACCTGGTGAACGCGACCCAGGACACCCAGCGGGCGACGCTGTACGCCGCCGGCGACTGCATCCACACGGACCCGATCAGCGGAGCGCAGACGACGCAGGGGTTCGGCTGGCGGAGCGGCGCGGACATCCTCGCGGGTGACACGGGCTGCAGCGACCGCTCGTACTCCGGCAACACGCTCGACTGGCGGCCCAGCGGGGCGAACTCGTCCTTCACGACCAATACTCCCGCACGCGTGGGCAGTCAGATGCTCGCCGGCGGGCCGATGGACAACGCCTGCCTCTGTGCCGTGCAGTTCGATGACGCTGCCGGGCTCTCGTGGTCGATCGACCTCGCCGGTGGGGCGTCGGTCACGGTGCGCTTCGACCTCGTCCGCGAGGCCGCCGGCCCGGACCAGCCGACATCCGACCCCGGTGGGTCGACCGGCGCCAACGGTGGACCGATCCCGTGGAACATGCAGGCGATCGGGGCACCCACCGCGTGGGCCGAGCCGAACAACCTGAAGGGCGCCGGACAGGTCATCGGGATCGTCGACTCTGGCGTGGATTTTGAGCACGAGTGGCTCGGTGGCCCGTCGGTCACGGCGGACCCGAATCCCAAGATCGTCGACGAGGGTTGCTGGTCGACCGAGATCTCGAGCCCAAGCAACATCTTGTCTCAGGATCTTGAGACGCTCTCGCCGGCGGTCGAGGGGACGTGCCCGACGCGCGACGTGTCCGCACTGGACGACGTGCCGTTCTGGCTCCGCTGGCTGTTCCCCGGCCGGACGACCGATCTCGATCAGCTCCATGTCGGAGGCTTCACGGGACCCAATCCCGTCACCGGGCCCGGCGCCTCCGCGCCGAAGCGCAATCCCTGTGAGTTCGCGCCGGGCGACCCTTGCTCGATCAACGAGATCGATCTCGGCATCGGCACGAGCTTCTTCCAGGGCACGTTCGTCGCCGGGCTCGCAGCTGGGAACAACCCGCGCGGTGTCGGCGGCGTGGCCCCGCAGGCGAGGATCCTCGCCACGAACGCGTCGTCATGGCGGGACCAGATTCAGCAGAAGTCGGTCATCGCCAACCCCAACGACCTCTCGCGCGCCCTGCGCTGGATCGACCAGAAGCGGACCACGAACAAGATCGCTGCCGTGAACCTGATGCTCCCCGGTGCGCTGACGAAGTGGCAAGGGCGCCACTTCTTCGCGGGGGCGTGTATGGGCCGCAGCCCAAAGCTCGAAGCCGCGATCGATCTGCTGGTGAGCCATCGCATCCCGGTCGTTATCGCCGCCGGTGACAACAGCAAGCGCAACGCCCTGCCGTGGCCGGCGTGCCTGCCGAACGTCATCTCAGTCGGCTCGACCGACCCGTCCGACGCCGTGACCGCGACGACGAACCTCAGTTCCATGCTGACGCTCGTCGCGCCCGGGCAGGACATCAATTCCGCGTGGGTGTTGAGTGGGGACGAAACCCGGACGCGGTCCGGCACCTATGCCGCTGCCGCGCAGGTGACCGGCGCGATCGCGCTGTACAAGCAGAAGTACCCGAGCGCCACCGCATCGCAGATCCGGAGTGCCCTCGTCCAGTCCGGCCTGCCGACCAAGGACCGCCTCGGCGTGCAGCGCAAGCGCCTGCGGGTCGATCGCCTGCTGAAGATCGTGGGTGGTGGCTGATGCAGCGACTATTGCTCGTGCTCGCGGCCGTGGTCCTGTCGCTGCCCGCCGCGGCCTTCGCCGCTCCCGAGGGCCAGCCCTACGACTACAAGACCGACGCGTCGCTCGTGTGGGAAAAGAGCATCACCGGCCAGGGGCAGACGATCGCCGTGATCGACGACGGTGTCGTCGTGACCCACCCCTGGTTCCGCGGGCAGGTGGTCGCGGAAGCATGTTTCTCAATTCCGCCTGTCGGCAGCGGCTGGCTACCGACCTGTCCCGGCGCGACGCCCGGAGAGCTCGTCGCCGGCCCGCTGTTCGGACCCGGTACGGCGCTGCCGGCAACGAGCGGCCACGGATTCAGTGAGGCGACGTGGGCCAAGCTCGCACCGACGCACGGGACCGCCGTCGCCGGGGCGGCGGCCGGAGCCAGGGTGTACGCGAACGGGACGCTGGGATACCGGGGCATGGCCCCCGACGCGAATCTGATCGCGATCAACTCCTCGACGGTCGCGCCTGACGGTGACGGCTCCTCCTTGGCAAGTGACGAAGCGCTTGTCTGGCTCGACCAGCACCGCGTCGAACTTGACCTCAGCGTCGTGAACTTCAGCGCCGCGGCAGATGACGGCCCGACCGACGCCAACTGCGACAAGATGAAGCTCCACCCGGTGCTGCTCCGCGAACGTGCAGCGATCGACGCCCTCGTGTCGCATGGGGTGGAGGTCGTGGTCGCCGCCGGGAACGTTGAACGATCTGGCGATCCACGCAGAACGACCCTGGGCTTCCCGGGCTGCCTGTCGGACGTGATCTCGGTTGGTGCCACCGACCCCGCGGTCGGGAACGTGGCGAGGTTCTCGCACACGTCGTCTGTAACGACCGTGTTCGCGCCAGGGAAACAGATCTTCGCTCCGAGCCCGAGCTCGGTCGACGAGATTCCGCGGTCCGGCACCTCGATGGCCGCGCCGCTCGTGGCGGGCGCGATTGCGCTGTACAAGGAGACCCACCCTGACGCCTCCCCCGCAGATGTGCAGCACGCGCTCACGACGACCGGCAGGCTCATCCAGATCCGTCCGGGTATCTGGAAGCGCTCCCTCAACGTGGCGGAGCTGGTCGACCTCAATGAGCCGACGGATCTCGGTGGCACCCATGCCGGGTGTCTCCACTTGTCCCTGCGCACAGTCAGGAACAAACCGCGGCTGCGTCAGGGCTTCGTCAAGCTGTCGTGCAAGCCCAGCGACAACCAGCCGGCGGCGCTCGTGCTGGAGGCCAACGGCCCAGGGACCATCAAGCTGGAGAAGGCCGTAACGGACGTCCCGATTGCGGACAAGAAGTACTACACGGACAACACGGTCGAGTACGGGACGGGGGCGTTCGAGGCTCCGGCCGGGCGATACCGCGTCTGCTGGCATCTGTACAGCTCGGAGGACCTCGAGTGGCCGTCGCTTTCACGCTGCAAGGATTTCACGGTCTAAGCGCCGGCTCCGCGCTGAACACGTGGAGAGGTGCGGAGTGGTTTCAACGGGGCGGGCCGACACCTTCCTGGCGCCCGCAGCTGCTGCGGCGTATGCTGGCGCAATGCCTCGGCCTGTGATGAGCCACGCGCTGGTTGCTCTCCTCGCCTTGGCGATCGGCGGGGCCGCGACAGCCACAGCGACGCAGCTTCTGACTGGCAAGGACATCAAGGACGGCACAATCGGGACGCGTGACCTGTCCAGTGCGGCGCGCCACGAATTGCAGGGCAAGACGGGCCCGCGTGGCCGCGACGGGGCGCCAGGTGTGGCGGGATCGAGCGGGTCCAACGGCGCAAACGGGGCCAACGGCCTCGCCGGCAGCAACGGCACCAACGGCGTCAACGGCGTCGACGGCACGCCCGGGCCGATCATCGTTGCTGCATCGAACCTGTCGCCCTCATATTCCACCCCTGGCGTTGGTGGCAGCAATGCTGGCACCGAGGCACAAGCCCAGGTACCGCTCGCCGTCGGCTACACCGCGAGCCACCTTGTCGTCAAGAGCTCGTTTCCTCCCGCAACCAATCCGTTGAATCTCACGCTACGCATCAACGGCAGTCCCTCGGCGCTGACCTGCGCCATCCCGGTCGGTCAGACCACCTGCCAAACGCCCGCTGCGACGCAGGTCGTCGTCCCCGCGGGAGCGCTGATCGCCATCTCATCCTTGGACGACAGCGCTCCGGCGCGCACGTCGTACTCGTACCGCGCCGATCCCTGATCCGTCGTGGTGGCCGGGTTGCAGGCGCGTCCACGCCGATCTACTGTGGTCGGATGGCTCGCCTCCTTCCGCTGATTGCCTTGCTCCTCCTCGCAGTCCCGGCGGAGGCGAGCGCCGTTACGCGGTACGTCACGCCGACAGCGACAGCGACGTCGGCGCCCTGCTCACAGGCCGCTCCGTGCACGTTGGCGTCGGCGATTCAGACGATCGCCCAGCCGGGTGAGGACGTCGTGGTCGGGGCGGGTGACTATGCCGTGAGCAGCGACATCGAACGCACGACGGGCAACATCTCGGTGCGCGGCCAAGACGGCGTCCGGCCGCGGCTCACCTTCACCGGCGGCAAGTACCTGGCGCTGACCACCACCGGTTCGCTCTCCAACCTGGAACTGCGCGGCGCCTGTGGGAGGTTCGGCTTCAGCTTTTCGGCCTGCGTGTACTTCCCCGGCACCGGCATGATCGACCGGTTGCTGATCGATGTCACCGGCGACATCGACTCGGGGATCGAGGTCTACGACGCGACAGTGCGGAACAGCGCCGTGCGGTTCGTCGGCCCGCCCTCGCACGCCGGGTCGCAAAGTGCAATCGCGATCCTGGCCCACGGCGCAGCCCAGGTCCGCAACGTCACGGCAATCGCCAGTGGCGCCTTCAGCATCGGCATCGCAACAGGGAACGCCGGTTTCGGCACCGTGAACTTCACCACCCAGGTCAGCAACTCCTTCGCGCGCGGGGACCGTGCCGACCTTGGCGTCTTCGGGTCGTCGCCGTCGGCGATCACGATGGCCGTGACACATTCGAACTACGTCACGGCCGAGAACGTCGCCATGTCGCCGTCCTCCGGCGTCGCGGTCGTTCCGACCGCACCGAATCAGACCGCGTATCCCGAGTTCGTCGACGGGGCGTTGCCGGACTACCGCCTCACGGCGGCCTCGCCGATGATCGATGCCGGCGTCGACAACGCCGCCAACGGCCCGGTGGACCTGGACGGCAGCGCACGGGCGCTCGGGGCCGCGCCCGACATCGGGGCCTACGAGTTCGTCCCGCCGGCACCGCCCGTGACGACAACCACGACGACGGCAACCACCACGACCACGACCACGACCACGACCACGACCGACACCGTGCCGAAGACGCCGCCGACGACGGGCGAGCAGCAGGCGCAGCTACGAGCCGCAGTTGCCGATGACCTCCCGACCACCCTGCCGAGAGCCAAAGGGGTGGTGATCACGATCAAGCTCGATGGCCTACCGCCGCAGACCGGCGTCACGGCCGAGATTCAGGCCACCACCCCCGGCAAGGCGTCGGCCGCCGGCACGCTGGTGGTGGCGAAGGGAGCAGCAACGGCGACCGCAGCAGGCTCAGCAGGCCTGGGCCTGCGTGTGACGTCGCGCGGCCGGACACTGATCCGCAAGCTGCGGCGGGATACGAAGGCTCGTCTGATTGTGCGCTTGAAGCAGCCCGGCGGCGTAAACGTGACGATCACGAAGACGGTCAAGCTGCGGCGACCAGCGAGCTGACTCTCCAAGCAGACCGGCACAAGCCGGCTACGGCGCCATCTACCCCGCGACGGTGCTCGAGCCTTGAGGTCCCTGTACCTGCGCTGTTCTACTCCGCTTAGCTGATCACGCGGCCGTCAACCGCGTCACGAAGGCCGTCGCGTGCCTTGTCGCCGATCTTGCCGAACGCGAGCCGCAGCGCGGGGTCGCCGAGTTTCAGCACACCCTTCAGTTGGAGGTCTGCGTCGTAGGTCACGCGGGTACCGTCAGGCCGGTCGGCGAACGTGATCGTGTCGAGCGACACGACCGTGGCGTTCTCGCCGCGAAACGTGACGCTGCGGGGCGCGTCGAGCGCCGTCACGCGGTAGGTCAGCGGCGTCTCGCGGCCCATGAACGCGGCGACCAGCTCGAACTCCGAGCCGACCTTGACCGCGCCCTTGTCGCTGCGCTCGGCGCGGACGACGCCTGGATCCCACTCCTGCGCATTCGAGAAGTCCGCGAGGTAGGGAAACAGCTCCTCGCGCGGCTTCGGTGAGTCGATCACGGTGCGGTAACGGGCCATATGTTCAGGGTACGACCGCTGGCCCGCAATCGGTTGTCGCCTAGAACGCGCCGTGGCGCCCGGCGCCGCCGGCGAACGTTGCAGCGCCGGCAGCAGCGGTGTCCAGCACCGTGCGGCCGAGCTCGCGCTCCAGCACCAGACCTTCGGCGAGCGGTAGGCCCGAGCCTTCGAGTGCGGCGCGGCGGTCGCTCAGCACGGTGGGGAAGGGGAATGCGGCGATCCGTTCGGCGAGCGCCAGTGCCGCGCTGATCTCCTCACCTGCCGGCACGACCTCGCTGGCAAGGCCGATCTGCAGCGCCTCCTCGGCATTCACGGCGCGGCCGGTCAGGATCAGGTCGAGCGCACGGCCCATGCCGATCACGCGCGGTAGCCGCTGCGTGCCACCGTCGATCAGCGGCACACCCCAGCGCCGTTCGAAGCAGCCGAACGTCGCGTCGTCGGCGGCCACACGCAGGTCACACCACAGGGCCAGCTCCAAACCGCCTGCCACCGCGAAGCCGCGCACGGCCGCGATCGTCGGCTTGCTCGGGGTGAGACGCGTGAAGCCGAGCGGGCTGTGGTTCATCGTGTCACGCTCGAAGAGGCCGACCGGATCCTTGAGGTCCGCTCCAGCGCAGAACGCTTCGCCGCCTGCGCCCGTCACCACCATCACGCGTGCGGCGTCGTCGACCTCGAACGCGTTGAAGGCCTCCTGCAGTGCCTCGGCGGTCGCCGCATCGATCGCGTTGCGCCGCTCCGGCCGGTTGATCGTGACGAGCAGCGCGGCGCCGATCCGCTCCGTCAGAACAAGGGGTTCAGCCATCGGCCGAGCCTACCGCCAGGCAATTATGCGACTGAGTCGCAATTGAGCTAGGCTGCCGGTATGGCCCGCCCCAGCCACGTGCGCGATGCAGTGCAGGAGCTGCTGGCGTCGAGCCACCGCCATGACTGGACCAGCGCCTCGGTGCTCGAAGGGCTGCGCGAGCGGAAGATCAACGGTGATCGCTCCTCGGTGTTCCGCGCGCTCACCCGCCTCGAAGCGGAGGTCCTC
>Ga0209023_10003617_pt1 | contig 18305 bp, 11 predicted proteins | sample LakOneMetagenome_FD_187468 | JGI IMG/M metagenome (GOLD analysis project Ga0209023, IMG submission 187468) | Freshwater and sediment microbial communities from Lake Erie, Canada (SPAdes) (version 2) | ecosystem: Environmental > Aquatic > Freshwater > Lentic | place: Lake Erie, Canada... | reverse complement strand
AGCTTTGCGCACCGCGTGGTGCGGCAGGTGCGCTTTCGCGAGCCGCGGCTGTACATGGACCAATCCCTGGCCGGGCGCCCCGTGGCGCAGGATGAAGAGGTCAAGCGCGCCGACCTGCCGTTTGAATTCATGCTCAACGCCCTGCGCCTGCGCGATGGCTTTGCCCTGCAGGACTTCACGGAACGCACGGGCCTGCCGATCACGGCCATCGCCAAAAGCTTGCAGGAGGCAGAGCGCAAAGGCCTGATCGAGCGCGACATGGCCCGTGTGCGGCCCACCGAGCGGGGCTTCGATTTCTTGAGCGACCTGCAGGAGCTGTTTCTCGCCCATTGAGCGGCAACCAACCCCGAGATCGCCGGGCGTTCACTCGCCTATTTGTCCACGCGCGCTGGCGGCACGGAGCCTGGGCGCACCGGCAGCAAATCTCAGCCGCAGTTCACCGCCACGATGCGCCCGGTCGCGTCCACCTCCAGGTTCAGGCGCTGGGCATTGAACTCCTTGGTGATCATCTGACCGGGCCGCAGGATGCGGGCAATCTGCGCCCCCGAGCGTGCGCGTGCGGTTTCCACCACGGTGGACGTGCTGTTCTGCCCCACAGCGCCCTGGGCCGGTTGCGCCGTGCATTGGCCGGTGGCAGGCGGGGGCGGCGGCGCGCTGGCACTCGGGGTGCCCGTGGTGCCACTGGATGCTGCAGGCGCCGTGCCGTAGTTGGAGCAGCCGCCAAGGGCCGCGGCGGCAAGGATCAGGCTGGTCGAGACGATGTGGATGGGTCGGGACATGGCGGGGACTCCTCAAGAATTGTATGCAGCCACCTTAAAGGAACGCCTCGGTGGCGGGGGTGTCCACAGGTAACAGACAAAGGCCTTGCAGCATATTGTTTGGATGATCGAAATTTGACCGCATCCATGTGTAAATTGAAAAATCGGTTCCGTCCTACATGCTGAGTTTTTGTGCGGTTTTACTATCACCAAGTCGACACCCTCTCGACATCCCTCCCGCTTGCAACAAGCAAGTGTTAAGCCCGCACTATGCGGGCTTTTTTTTGGCCGTCCGGCTTGTGCTGCGGCGCGGCGGACCATGCCGATGAGCCGTATGTTGTGCGGTTTGTGGGGAGCTGGGGTACGACCTGGAGTTGGTCGGCTGGCCAACGGCTGTGCAGGCCAAGCCCCACCATCGCGTGGCAGGGCCTGGCGGGAGACTACAGTGCAGTGGCTACCGCTTCAGACAGCAATTGCCCATACAGCGCAACGTAGGGCTTGGCCGCGTGCTCCCAGGCGTAGTCCTGCGCCATGCAGCGCTTTTGCAGCGCAGCCCACTGCTCTGGCTTTTGCCACGCAGCCAGCACACGGTCTGCCGTGGCGTCGAAGTCCCGTTGGGCCAGGCCCGGCATGACGAAGCCCGTCCCCGTGGTCAGGCGGGCGTCTGCGTCCTGCACCGTATCGGCCAGGCCACCGGTGCGGGTGACCAGCGGCGGCGTGCCATACACCTGGCTGTACATCTGGTTCAGGCCACAGGGCTCGAAGCGCGAGGGCATGAGAAAGCAGTCCGCCCCCGCTTCGATGAGGTGCGCCAGGCTCTCGTCGAACCCCAGCGTCACATGCACCTGCCCTGGGTGCGCGGCGGCCAGCTTGGTCAAGGCATCCTCCAAGTGCGTGTCGCCGCGCCCCAGCACGGCCAGCTGTGCGCCCCGCGCCAGCAAGCGGCTGGCACCCGCCAGCACCAGGTCCACGCCCTTTTGCGTCGTCAGCCGGCCCACCATGCCCAGCAGCGGGCCCGCGCTTGTGCGCAGGCCGCAGCGCTCGCGCAGGGCTGCCTTGTTCAGCGCCTTGGCGGCCAGGTTGTCTGCGCTGTATGGCGCTGCGATGAGCGGATCGATGGCCGGGCTCCAGATGGCCGTGTCGATACCGTTCAGGAATCCGTGCAGTCGGCCGGCACGCTGGCGCAGCACACCGTCAAGCCCGAAGCCCAGCTCCGGCTGCTGGATTTCCGCCGCGTAGGTGGGGCTCACGGTTGTGATGGCGTCTGCATGCTGAAGGCCGGCCTTGAGCATCGACAACTGCCCCCAGAACTCCACGCCCTCGATGCCGCGGTGCGCAGGGTGCACATCCAGCAGGTCTGCAGCCGCCATCGGAAACACGCCCTGGAATGCCAGGTTGTGGATGGTCATCACACTGCGCGCGGTGCGCCCCTGGCCCGCCTGCCGGCGTTGGTGCAGGTACAGCGGCACCAGTGCGCACGGCCAGTCGTTGGCGTGGACGATGTCGGCCTGCCAGCCGATGGGCGTCTCGGGGGACCCGATGAGCGCAGCCACATGGGCCAGAAAGCCGAAACGCAGCGCCTGGTCGCGGCCGTCCGGGTCGCCTGGGTTGGCGTAGGGCGTGTCTGCCGTCCCGTACAGGGCAGGGCACGACAGCAACCACAGCGGCGGCCGGCCTGCGGTGGCCGCCATCCGCAGCAACTGTGCGGCCGGCCAGCGCCCGTTGGACGGCAACGCGAGGATGCCCTCCAGGCTGCCATCGATCTTCATGTCGGCGTAGGCAGGCATCAGTAGCGCGACATCGCAGCCCAGCTGCGCCAGTGCGGCAGGCAGCGCAGCGCTGACGTCGCCCAGGCCCCCGGTCTTGACCATGGGGGCGCACTCCGGCGTGACAAACAGTACTTTCATGGAATCATGTCTTGGGTGACCAGCACAGCAAACGGCAGTCGGCTGCCGCCCGGGCCCACAGCGCCCAGTACATCGGACAGCGGCAGGTGGCTGCCATTGTCCAACGCTCGGCCGGTGAACAGCTCGACCCACTGCGCAGGCTTGGCCAGGGCCGGGTGGACATCTGCCAGGCTCACCTGGGTGTCCTGCCAATCGCCGTGGTGCTGGGCATCCCAGGCCGCCAGCAGCCGTCCGCACACCAGTACGATGGCCTGGCCCTCGTGCACACGCGCATAGGCCAGCGCGTGGGACGCTGCGGCGCCTTCCACTGCCAGCGGCAGATAGATGGCGTCGCGCAGCAGCGCTGCATGCCGCGCCCGCAGCTGCAAAAGCCGCCAGGTCACGAGCTGCTTGGTAGCAGCCGGCATGGTGGAGTCAGTGCCCAGAAGGCCGCTCCAATCGCCACCTGTCGGGTACTGACCATCCGCGTACAGGGCCTGCAGCGGCTCCAGCGACGCTTGCAGCGACGCGAAGTCCACCGGGCGCCGGTTGTCCGGGTCCACCAGCGAGAAGTTCCACTGCTCGCACCCCTGGTAAATATCGGGCACGCCAGGCGCTGTGAGTTTGATCGCCAGCTGGCACAGGCTGTTGCGAAAGCCGTAGGGCGCGATGCGCTGCACCCAGGCCTGCAGGGGGCGCAGGAACCGGTCGCTCGACAGGGCCTTGTCGATGTAATGCCGCACCGCCTCTTCATACGCTTCGTTCGGAAACAGCCAGTTGCTCTGCAGCTTGGCCTCGCGCATGGCTTTGACCATGTACTGCGCGATGCGCTCTCGCAGTGCAGGCAGGCACTCGTCGTCGCAGCCCGCTGCAGGCCAGATGCCCACCAGCGCCTGGAACAGGGCCCACAGGTCGTGCGCACTGGGTGCCGGCGCGTCGTCCAACGTGCGGCGAAACGGCTCTGCCGCGCTGTGCAGCGCCTGCACCGTGGACTCCCATTCGTCCACCAGTTCGGACAACACGTTCAGGCGGGCCCGCACATCCTCCGATCGCTTGCTGTCGTGCGTCGACGTGGCCAGCAAGCCGTGCGGCACGTGGCGGGCCCGTTGCATGTTGGCCTGGTGAAACGCGGACACCGGCAGGCCGAAGCGCCGCGGCTCGGCGCCCACATCGTTGAGCGAGACCAGGCGCACGTAGCGGTAGAACAAGGTGTCTTCCACCGCCTTGGCCATCACCGGCGCGGTGAACTGCTGCCACCGTCGCACGAAGTGCGCGCGCAGCTCGGGTGCCGGGCCGTCTTCGCCCAGCAGCACCCCGCGCAGGAAGGCCAGCACGCCGCCCTCGGCCGTGCCCAGCCGCCGGCGCGATGCGGCAATCGCCCAGTCGATGTGCTGCACATCGATGGCGCTGGGCGCCGCGCCGCCCGGCACCACGTAGGTGCGGTACACCGGGAATTGCGTGGCCACTTCCACCAGTGCCACCCGCAGCTGGTTGCGGGTGAAGTCGCACGCGCGCCGGTCGGCCCGGGTGATCTGGCTCAAGGTGCCCACCAGCCACGCCAGGTCGCTGAACAGGGCGGTCTCGATGATGAGCCGCTTGCACTCGCGCGCTGCATCTTCAAAAGCCAGCGTGTTGCCGGTAAAGCCCTGGTACACCGCGTCGAACCGCTCTTGCGCATCCGGGTCGATGAACACGCCGTTGACCAGCCGCGAGAACCGGTACCCCGTGCCCCCATGCACCTGCCAGTCGGCCGGCAGCGGCTCGTGCTCGGCCATGATCTTCTCGACCACGATGTACAGCGCGCGGGGCGGCAGGCCACCGGCCTGCAACAGGCCCTGGTAGCGCTGCTGCAGCCGCGCAAAATACTGCGCCGGGTCCGCCAGGCCATCGGGGTGGTCGATGCGCAGGCCGCTGACCTTGCCCTGCGCCAGCCAGCGGAAGGTCAGCGCGTGCACCGCATCGAACACCTCGGTGGTCTCCATCCGGATGGCAGCGAGCGCGTTGACGTCGAAAAAGCGGCGGTAGTTGATGTCGTCGCCCGCCACCCGCCAATCCGCCAGCCGGTAGGCCTGGCCCTGCAGCAGTCGGTCCAGCAGATCGAAGCTGGCAGCGTCCCCCTGCGTTCCGTTCACCAGCTTCACGTTGGCGTCGATCCAGTCGCGCACCCAGGCCAGGCGCGCTGCAAAGCCCGCCAGGCGCTGCTGGTGCACGCCAGCATCGCGCAGCCGCGTGGCGCGCAAGGCCACGTCTTCTGTGTCGTGCGGAGGCAGCAGGCCAAAGGCATCCACCAGCGAATGCACGGCAGAAAAATCGTCTTGCTCGGCGCCCGGCGTGGCCGCCACGGGCAAGGGCACTGCGCTCAGCAACAGCGCGTAGCTGCGGGGGTCGAGCGGGAAAGTCCGCTCCCAATACGCAACGGCAAAGCGCCCGGTGTCGCCATCGAACCGCACCTGAAACTCGCCGGACTCCAGCACCTTGCCGTAGTGGTCTCCCAACACGGGCAGCAGCACGCGCTGACCGGTCTGCACGCTGGCGGGGTTCCATTCGATGTCGAACGTCGTGGCGTGCGGGGACGACAGGCCGTGCTCCAGCACGTCGCGCCACCACCGGTTGCCCGCATCGTCCACGCCCATGTGGTTGGGCACGGTGTCGAGCAGGTGGCCCATGCCGTGCTCGGCCAGCGCTGCACACAGCGCATCGTGGTCGGCATCGGTGCCGATCTCTGCATTCAGGTGGGCGGGGTCCACCACGTCGTAGCCGTGGGTGCTGCCCTGTGTGGCCTGCAGGTAGGGCGACGAGTACAGGTGGCTCACACCCAGTGCGTGCAAATACGGAACGGCAGCCAGCGCCTGCGCAAAGTTGAACTCTTTGTTCAACTGCAGCCGGTAGGTGGCGCGCGGGATGTCTGCCGTGTCGAGCGCGGGCAGGGGGCCTTCGGTGACATGCGTGCCGCCGCGCTCCTGGCGCACTGCGTCTGCAATGGCGGTAAAGAACGGCCCGGTCGCCAAATGCTCCAGCGTGCAGCCCATGCGGCGGCGCCAGTTGGGGTGGATGTCGTCGGTGGTGCCTGGCACGTTGGGCTGCTCGCGCTGGCCCAGCAGGTCTTCCAGCTGCACGGCCACCAGCATGCACGGTGTGCGCGCCAGATACCGGTGCACCGCGGCGGCCAGGGCCGGTGTCATGTCGGGGGCGGACTGCGCATCCACCGTGACGCCTTCAGGCAGCAGCCCTTCGGCGTGCAGCGCGGCCAGCAGCTGGATGCGGTCCTGCGCGCGCGCCAGCAGGGCGCGCACATGCGCATCTCCGTCCAGCCAACCGAGCGACTCTTGCACCGCCACGTCGCTGGCCGACCAGAAGCCCGCCAGCGTGGGCAGGTCGTGCGTGCTGACCACCGCCAGCGCTGTGCTCTGCCATTGCGCGGGCGGGCGGAAGGCACCGCCTTCCAGCCGCTCGAAGATCAGCGGGCGGTAGGACAACAAGGCGCGCTCGGCCATGGCCTCGCGCATGGCCGGCGCCACATTGCCCAGGTCTTCGCCAATGACCATGCAGCGGTGCCGGTGGCTTTCGATGGCCACCACCGCCAGCAGGGGTTGCAGCGGATAGTTCACATACGTCCCGCCGTCCGGGCTGGTCCAGAACAGCCGCATGAGGGCCATGACGTGGTCCATGCGCAGCGCGCCTGCCGGGGCCATGACAGCCGCCAGCATGTGCCGGAAGGGCAGGTACTGCGCAGCGGCCAGCGCAATCGGATTCACCGGGGGCAGGCCCCAGTCCTGCCCCTGGGTGCTGAGCGGATCTGGCGGGGCTCCGACGTTCATGCCGCGCGCGTGCAGCGTTTGCCCGACCCAGGTGTCGGTGCCGCCGTCTGCTGCACCCACGGCCAGATCGCAATACAGGCCAATGGGCATGAGCTTGCGCGCCATGGCGCATGCTTGCGCCAGCTGCTCGTGCGCGATCCACTGCAGCCACAGGCGGTAGGCCACCTCGTCGGCATGCTCCTGCACCCATGCCTGCACGGCGTTGCTCTGCGGGTCGCGCAGGTCCTCGGGCCAGGCGGGCCAACCCCAGATGGCGGCGTCGCGTGCCTGCAGCGCAATTTGAATGGCTTCAAACCGTGCGTGCGGCTCCAGCGTGGCCACGTGCTCGGCGCGGAACTGGTCGAAGGCCGCGCCGCGCGTGGAGCCTGCGGCCCAGGCCGTGCGCCGGAAGGTCTGCCACAGGCGCGCCAAGGCCGCCTCCTTCAGCGAGGCCACGGCGGTGTAGTCGACGGATGCACTGTGCTGGGCAGCCTGCAGCCGCGCGTGAAAGCCGGGTTCGCTGCACAGCTGCTGGGTATCTTCGCAGTGCAGATATTCCGGCACGGCGGTCACGTCGATGTAGTGCACGTTGAGCGCCAGGCGGCTGCTGGGGCTGTAAGGGCTGGCCGCTTCGGGCTGGCCTGGGCGCAATGCGTGCACAGGGCTCAGCCCGACGAAGGCCGCGCCCTGCGCAGCCACCAGCGCCACGCACCGCGCCAGGTCGGTGAAGTCGCCGATGCCCCAGCTACGCTCCGACCGCAGCGCGTAGACCTGGGCAGTCACGCCCCACCAGCGTTCTCCCTGGCGCAACCCCTCAGGCAGCCAGCACTGGGCCGGGGCCACGAGGACGGTGCGTTGCCCCCCTGCAAAGCGCAGTTGGTAGTACCCGGCGGGCAGCGTGTCCGGCAGCTCTGCGGCAGGGCCATGGCCGCGCAGGCAGGGCGCATCGCCCGCAGATTCCAGGTCGTGCAGTTGCCAGTCGCCAGCTACGGGCAGCGCCAACGGTGCCGCAGTGCCAGCGGCCACCACAGCGGTGTCTGCAGCTTCGGCAGCGTCCGCATGGGTGCCCATGGCCGCCAGCGCGCGCTCCATCACCTGCGTGCTCACCGCCACGGTTTCGCCCCAGAAGCCGGAGTACTGGTCGGCAATGCCGGCGTGCCGCGCGCGTTGCCGGAGCTCGGCTGACGGCTCGCCGGCCGCAAAAGGCCTGTCGAAACTCATGCAAGCCCCTCGGTGCAGGTCCAGCGCGCCGACCAGGGCTCCCACACTGATGGCGCGCCATCACCAGCGTGGGTCCACCGGTGCTGAAAAATCGCGACGCCTTCAGGCGCCGGCGGTACGTTGTGCATGCGTTCAGGTCCCAGGTTGATGTCGAGCGACCACTGCATTCCCCCGCCGTACCGCCAGGTGACGCGCAGGCCGTGGGTGCCGATGCGCTCGGCGGTGTGGTCCATGGTGCGCAGTTCGCGGGCGTGGGGCACCAGCCATTGTCGGCGCACCTCCAGCGCCTGGCGCACCAGCTCGCTGCGCTGGCGGCCTGCGGGTGTCTCTGCCTGCGCCCAATCCAGGCGGCTCGCAGCCAGGGTGGCTGCGTCGCATGGGTCGGGCAAGGTGGCAGCGCCGGACAGGGCATGGCTGAACTCGCGCTGGCGGCCGTTGCGCACGGCCTCGCGCAGGTCGCCGTCCCAGTTGGCAAAGTACAAAAAGGGCGTTGTCGCGCCAAACTCGTCGCCCATGAACACCATGGGCGTGGCCGGGGTCAGCAGCGCCAGCAGCAAAGCCAGTTCCACTGCCGGCTCGGGCAGCAGCATCGACAGGCGCTCCCCGAAAGCCCGGTTGCCGATCTGGTCGTGGTTGCCCATGAAGTTGACCAGTGCTGCCAGCGGCAGTGGCGCATCGGCCTCGGTGGCCGGGTGGCCATTCGGAAAGGCGAAGCCATGCTTGAGCACGCGGGCCAGATGGTCGATGGGGTGTGCCGCAAACTTGGCGTAGTAGGTGTGCGACTCGCCGGTCAGTGCGACATGCACCGCGTGGTGAAAGTCGTCGTTCCATTGACCGTCGTAGTGGCCGCTCGCAGATGCAGACGCAGACGCAGATGCAGGCGCGGCCAGGCGTGCTGGCTGGTTCTTTTCGTTTTCCAGCACCAGGTGCACCTGCCGTCCGCTGGCCTCAGCCAGCATGCTCACCCGCGTGCTGATCTCTTGCAGGATGTCGGGGTCGCTGTCGTCCGCGATGGCGTGCACCGCGTCGAGGCGCAGACCGTCCATGCGGAACTCTTCGATCCAGTAGAGCGCGTTGTGCAGGAAGAACGCGCGCACGACCTCGCTGCCTTCCAGGTCAAAATTTATCGCTCGGCCCCAGGGGCTGTCGTGGCGGCGAGAAAAGAACTCTGGCGCATACGCCTGCAGGTAATTTCCGTCGGGGCCGAAGTGGTTGTAGACCACATCGAGGAACACGCACAGCCCCAGCGCGTGCGCCGCATCCACCAACTGCTTGAGATCGTCCGGCGAGCCGTACGCGGGGTGCGGCGCAAAGGGCAGCACACCGTCGTAGCCCCACCCCCACTGGCCGCCAAAGGTGGCCACGGGCATGACCTCTATCGCGGTGAAGCCCAGTGCAGCCAGCCGCGGCAGCTGTTCCGCCGCCGCCGCGTATGTGCCCGCGGGTGTGAAGGTACCCACATGCAGTTCATAGAAGACCAGTTCATGCCACGGCCTGCCGCTCCAGTCGGGCTGCTTCCACGCATAGGCGCTCGGGTCGGACACCCGGCACATACCGTGCGGCCCCTGGGGAGCCTGGCGGGCGGCCGGGTCGGGTACCGCCAGGTCGCCGTTGATCAGCCATTGGTAGTGTGTGGACGCGGTGGCTGTGGCAAGGCCGACATGCCACCACCCGCCTGACAGCCGCTCTGCAGCGCTGCTGCTCGGCGGTGCTGCGCTGTCGTCCGGCACATGCACGAGGGAGACCTCGGACGCTGCAGGCGCCCACAGCCGAAAGTCCACGCCGCCGCGCCGGCGCAACTGCGCGCCGAACGGCATGTGGTGGGTGCCATCCGCAGTGTCGGCCGCGCTGGTCATGCCGGCTTGGCGTCGGGGACGGGTGCCGGGCCGCGCGACGGCGTGGTGAACGCGGCCAGCGAATGGGGCAGCAGCGTGTACGTGGCGCCTGCCTCCACAGCGGTAGCCGTAGCCGCAGCGTCAGGGGCCGGCGTGCCGTCTGCTGCCTTCGCCGCATCTGCCGAACTGTCCGCCGGGATTGCACCAGCGCCCGCGGACAGGGCCACGTGGTCGTCGCGGGTGTCCAGGCGCAGCGCCCAGTGGCGGCCCTGGGGGTCGGCTGGCAGCGTGAACACTGTTTCTTCACCCGAAGAATTGAAGAGCACCAGCAGCGAGTCTTCACCCTCGCGCGTGCTTTCCATCAAAGCAGACACGCAGCGCACCGCCGGGTCGTTCCATTCGTCGGGCGTCATGGACAAGCCCCACACGCTGTACCAATCCACCGCCACGCGGGGCGCCATGCCTGCGGCGCGATGCGGCCAAGCCGCCAGCCGCACGACCGGCAGGCTGCGCCGCAGTGCCATCAGGTTTGTGGTGAAGGCCTGCAGCGGGGCGTGGTTTGCCGCGCGCTCCCAGTCGAACCACGAGAGGTCGTTGTCCTGGCAGTAGCCGTTGTTGTTGCCGCGCTGCGTGCGCCCCAGTTCGTCGCCACCGAGCAGCAGCGGGGTGCCGTGCGACAGGAACAGCGTGGCTAGCAGGTTGCGCGACTGGCGCTGGCGCAGCGCCAGGATCTCGGCATCGTCGGTATCGCCCTCTGCGCCGCAGTTCCAGCTGCGGTTGTGGTCCTCGCCGTCGCGGTTGTCCTCGCCATTGGCGTCGTTGTGCTTGCCGTTGTAGCTGACCAGATCAGCCAGCGTGAAGCCGTCGTGCACCGTGACGAGGTTGACACTCGCCGTCGGGCTGCGGCGGCGTGGCTCCAGCATGTCGGCAGAGCCGCACAGACTGGCCGCAAAGGCGGGCAGGCTGGCGTCCGTGTTGGTCCAGTAGTCGCGCACCGCGTCGCGGTAGCGGCCGTTCCATTCCATCCAGCCGGTGGGGAACCCACCCAGCTGGTAGCCGTTGATGCCCAGGTCCCACGGCTCGGCGATCAGCTTGACGCGCGACAGCACCGGGTCCTGCGCAATGGCGGCGAAGAAGGGGGCACGCCAAGTGAAATCGCAGGCGGCATCGCGGCCCAGCGCAGAGGCCAGGTCGAACCTGAAGCCATCCACATGCATCTCTTGCACCCAGTACCGCAGGCTGTCCAGCACCAGCCGCAGTGCGGGCGGGCTGCTGGTGTCCACCGTGTTCCCGGTGCCGGTGATGTCTGCACAAAAGCGGGGCTCTTCGGCCAGGCGGTAGTACGCAGAATGGTCGATGCCCTTCAGGCTGAGCGTGGGCCCCAGGTGGTTGCCTTCGCCCGTGTGGTTGTAGACCACGTCCAGGATGACCTCGATGCCGGCGCTGTGCAGCGCCTTGACCATGGCCTTGAATTCATCCACACCGCCGTCCAGGCCCTGCGCTCCAGGCGTGGCGTAACGGGGCTCAGGGGCAAAGAACGCAATGGTGTTGTAGCCCCAGTAGTTGGACAGGCCCAGTTCGATGAGCCGCAGGTCATCGACGAAGGCCTGCACAGGCAACAGCTCCACGCTCGTCACCCCCAGGCGCTGCAGGTGTGCGATGGCGGGCGCGCTGGCCAGCCCCGCGTACGTGCCGCGCATTGCCTCGGGCACGTCGTGCATGGTCTGGGTGAAGCCCTTGACGTGGACTTCATAGAAGACGGTCTCGTTGGGTGCAACGCGGGGCGCCTGGTCGTCGCCCCAGTCGAAGCGTGAGCGCACCACACGGCATTTGGGTGCCGTGCGGCCGTTGTCCGTGGTACTGGGCGCAAGGTCTTCGTCCGCATGGCCCAGCACATAGCCGAACTGGTCGGGTGCACCGCGCACGGGTGCCGCCAGGGCTTGGGCATAGGGGTCCATCAGCAGCAAGGCAGGGTTGCAGCGCTGCCCCTGGGTGGGCTCGTACGGCCCATGCACGCGCAACCCATATACCTGGCCTGGGCGCAGTCCGTGCACGTACCCGTGCCACACATCGTCCGTCAGGGCTGGCAGCGCAATGCGTTCCGTTTCGCTGCCGTCCGGCGCGAAGAGGCACACCTCCACGGAGTCTGCAATGCCGGAGTACACCGCAAAGTTGACACCCTGGCGATCAGCCGTGGCCCCCAGCGGCCAGGGCCGTCCGGCCTCCACCCGGTGGCGGGTTGCGCGCGATCGCTTGGCGGAGCCGGTGGCCGGCCCTGTGGCAGTCACATCGATCTTCATGCAGCCGCCCGGAATTCGCCGTCACACAACGCCGTCGATGCGGCCACGGAATGGGGCGTGCGCAGTCGGCCCACGGTGGTGCTGCTGTCGACGCTGGCCCGCGCAGGAAAGAAATGGCGGGGCACCACGACGATGCCGCTGGGCGTGACATGAAAGCGCTTGCGGTCGGCCTCCATGTCGAAACCGATGCGTTCATAGCCGGGTATGTCGTTGTCCTGGTCGATGATGGCGCGGCGGATGCGGGCACCTGCACCAATGCGCGAGCGTTCCATGACGATGCAGTGCTCCAGGTGCGCGTTGCGCTCCACCAGCACCGAGCGACGCAGCATTGCGTGGTCCAGCGTGGCGCCGTCCACGATGCTTCCCGAGCCCACCACCGAGCGGTGCAGCACGCCGTTTTCGATCTGCGCAGACTCGGCCTGGTCGGGGCTGGCGTAAATGGGCCAGTGCTTGTTCGTCATGCGAAAGCGCGGCGTGGCGCCCAGGGTGTCGAAGTGCGCATCGAAGTACGCGTCGATGGTGCCCACATCGCGCCAGTAGCCGTGCTCTTCGTAGGCTGCGGTGCCGGGAATGGAGTTGGTATTGAAGTCATACGCCATGAGGCGGTGCGACTTGAGCATGGTCGGCAAGATGTCGCGGCCGAAGTCGCTGTGGCCGGTGGCGTGCGCCTTGTGCAAGGCGTCCAGCAGCACATCGGCATTGAACAGGTAGTTGCCCATGGAGGCCAGCGTGTGCGTGGTGCTGCCCGGCATCGGGTCGGCAACGTCGGGCTTCTCAACGAACTGGCTGATGCGGTGCTGCGAATCGATCTCCACAATGCCGAACTGGTTGGCTTGCGCCAGCGGTACCGGCAGCGTGGCCACGCTGACATGCGCATTGCTGGCGCAGTGAAACTCCACCATCTGCCGCACGTCCATGCGGTAGATGTGGTCCGCACCGAACACCGCCACGATGTCGGGCTGAAAGCTCTCGATCAGGTGGATGTTCTGGTAGACCGAGTCTGCCGTGCCCTGGAACCACTCCGGGCCATTGCGCATCTGCGGCGGGACCACCGTCACGAAATGCTGGGGGATGAAGCGGGTCATGGTCCAGGACTGCCGGATGTGCTCGATGAGGGACTGCGACTTGTACTGCACCAGCAGGTAGATCGAGTAGATCTCGGAGTTCACCAGATTGGACAGCACGAAGTCCACGATGCGGTGCTTGCCGTTGAACGGCACGGCGGGCTTGCAGCGTTCTGCGGTGAGCGGGTGCAGGCGGGACCCCTCTCCACCGGCCATGACAATGGCGAGTACGTTGGTTTTGCGTGACATCGGAGCGCTCCAGTTGTCTATGTCAGTGGGTGCCCAAAGGGCGGGTGGAAAAGAAAACACTGGCCAGCGGCGGCACGGTGATCCGCAGGCTGGCGGGTAGGTCGCCCAAAGGCTGGGCAGTCGCTGTGGCCGAGCCCGCGTTGCCTACGCCGCTGCCGCCGTAGCACTCGGCGTCGCTGTTCAAAATCTCGCGCCACACCCCGGCCTGCGGCACGCCGATGCGCACACCGGTCAGCGGTTGGGGCGTCAGGTTGTGCACGGCCAGCACGGTGTCGTTGCCTGCGCGGCGCAGCATGGCCAGTACGGTGGGGTGGTGGGGCTCCATCGGCGCCCATGCAAAACCCGCCGGATCGAAGTCGTTCGCGTGCAGCGCGGGCAAGTGGCGGTACGCGCGGTTGAGGTCTGTCACCCAACGGGCGATGCCGCTGTGGCGGGCTTTGGCCCACAGGTGCCAGTCGAGCGTGCGCTCGTGGTGCCACTCCTCCACCTGGCCGAACTCGCCACCCATGAAGAGCAGCTTCTTGCCGGGGTGGGCCCACATCAGGCCGTACAGCGTGCGCAGCCCGGCAAAGCGCTGCCACTCGTCGCCTGGCTGGCGCATGAGCAGGCTCTTCTTGCCGTACACCACCTCGTCGTGCGACAGCGCCAGCACGAAGTTTTCGTCGAACGCATACACGCCAGAAAAGCGGATGTCGCCCTCATGCCACTGGCGATGAACGTGGGCGCGCTGCATGTAGCGCAGCGTGTCGTTCATCCAGCCCATGTTCCATTTCGTGTCGAAGCCCAGCCCGCCGCTTTGCACCGGGCGCGAGACACCTGCCCACGAGGTGGACTCCTCGGCCATCATGTGCACGTCAGGGAACGACTCGCTCACCGCGCCGTTGAGGTCGCGCAGAAACTGCACGGCCTCCCAGTTCTGGTGCCCGCCGTCGGCGTTGGGCAGCCACTCGCCGGGCTCCCGCGCAAAGTCCAGGTACAGCATGGACGACACGGCGTCCACGCGCAGGCCGTCGAAGTGGTACTTCTCCAGCCAGAACAACGCACTGCTGATGAGGAAGTCGCGGACCTCGTAGCGGCCGTAGTTGAAGATCAGGCTGTTCCACTGCGGATGAAAGCCCTTGCGCGGGTCTTCGTGCTCATACAGCGCGGTGCCGTCAAAGCGGGCCAGTGCGTGTTTGTCCGACGGAAAGTGCGAGCCCACCCAGTCCAGGATCACGCCGATACCGTGCTGGTGCAGCGTGTCGACAAACGCCATCAGGTCCTGCGGGTCGCCGTACCGCCCTGTGGGCGCAAAGTACCCAGTGGTCTGGTAGCCCCACGATCCGTAGAAGGGGTGCTCTGCCACCGGCATCACTTCCACATGCGTGAAACCCATCGCTTCACAATGCGCGGCCAGGCGGTGGGCAATGTCCCGGTAGTTCAGCAGCCGCCCGTCTTCGTGCCGCTGCCAGGAGCCCAGGTGCACTTCGTACACCGACATCGGGCTGTCTGCTGCTGCGCGCTTGCCGCGTGCAGCCATCCACGCACGGTCACCCCATTGATAGTCGAGACGCCATATTTGCGACGCCGTGCCCGGTGCATGTTCGGCACGAAACGCATAGGGGTCAGACCGCTCGGCCCAGACGCCGTGCGTATCTTGAATGCGGTATTTGTAGAGGTCGCCCACGTGGGCTGCAGACGATGAACCCACCCAGACGCCCGACCCGTCGTCCAGCCGCTGCATGGCTGCTGGCTGCCATCCATTGAAGTGGCCCACCAACTCGACCCGCTGCGCATTGGGCGCCCAGACCCGGAAGGTGGTTTCAGCGCTGGTGTGGTGCGCTCCCAGCCAGTCAAACTGCCGGTAGCGAGATGCAGCCGCCGAAGGCGGAGTAGGCACGGAAGCCTGCGGGGGCGTATGGAGCGGCGGCATGGATGTGAACTCGTTGGAATCCATGCTCTGCTGCAATGCAACACGAAGTTGCAGGAATTTACAGGGTGACTTTGTAGGCGGGGGACTACCCATTTGAAATGCGTCGCCGAATGGCCCTGCGCGGCGCACTTTGTCACAGGCGCCAGCGTGCTGTGGCACCGCTCAACAGCGGCTCCCGTGGGCAGTCCCGACTGAACGTCGAAACCTGCGACGGGCCATTGAGTGTGGTGAAAAAGTAGACAAAGAAAAGCCCGCGCGCGGCGGGCTTTATGGTGGTCAGAGTGAAAGCGGGCCCAGGAACTTTGCCTGGGCTGCCTCCAGCGTTCAAGACGTTGTCATGCCGCCCATGGTTCCTTGCAGCACGGCCACCAGGTGGTGCTTGGCTTCCGCCAGCTGCGCCTTGTCTGCGTCGTGCACCTTGCGGAAGAACGCTGCGCATTCGGCAGAGCCGGCCGCCTCGGCGTCCTTGATGTACTGGTCATAGGCCAGAAGCGCCTGTGCCTTGTTCTGCATCAGTGTGATCCAGTCATAGGCCAGATCGCTCAGGGGATGGGGATCGTTGGGTTTTTCTTGCATAGGTGTTCCTTCTGAGGCTCGCGGAGGAATGGTTCGGCAGGGCGAAGGATTCCGGACGGTCTCCTTGCGCCCCGCCGTAGGCGCCGGGTCATCAGCGCCCGTCCAAGCCGTTCGCAGCCGGAGGGGCCGGTGGGTTGTGGAAAGACTTCACCGTATAAGGTTGGTTGAATCTACGCGCCCCACCAACGTCCCGAATGGTTGAGAGCTTTGACCTACAGGCGATGGGCCGACGAATTGCTTCGGGCCACCTGGGCACAGTCCCCAGGCGATTACCGGTCGACGTACTGGTCTTCGAAGCGCTTGCGAGCGACCATGTGCTCGTTGGCACAAGCGGTGGTACCGGGATCGGCCTTGCAGTTGGCAGAGGGTTGGTAAAACTTCGACCACGCACCGGCCTTGCGGGCCTGCCGTTCGGCCTCCAGCCTCTGCGCCAGCGCCTTGGCCGAGCGCAGTTGATCGGCGTCTCGCTCGGCGGCATCACGCGCCTGTGCCTCGGCTTCTCGACGGCTTGCATCGTCGCGCTTCATGCGTTCAGTCTCTGCCTGGATCTCTTGCTGAACCTTGCGCACCGCCAGCTCCGTTCGGAGCGCCAGGATGGCTTCGTAGGTGAACACGGCGGCAAGGCTGCCGATAAAAACGCCGAGTGCGATCTTCAGAGTGTCCAGCAGGAATGTCCCGTCACTCTGGGTGGGGTGCGAACGCCTGTGCATGCTGTGCCTCCTTCGAACCAGTGTAGCCCTCGTGCCGATGCGCACAGGGCTGCGCAGGGTGCGGCAATACATGCGGTGGGACAGGGCGCACACCGTTGTCTCAGCCGGCGCAGGCGCTGAAGGCGAAAAAAAAGCACCCGGCGCGGGGTGCTTTTTGCATTCTGGCGTTCTGGCGGAGACGGTGAGATTCGAACTCACGGACGGTTGCCCGTCGGCAGTTTTCAAGACTGCTGGTTTAAACCGCTCACCCACATCTCCAGGAACGGAAGCTGCGCATTCTAGCCGACGGCGGGTGCTTGTTTTTTCAGCATGCCGCGCGTCTCGATGAACTGCACCACGTCCGCCACGCCCGTCAGGGTCTTGAGGTTGGTCATCACGAACGGCTTGAGCGCGCCCTGCGCGTTGGTGCGCATGCGGGTGGTGTCGGCGTGCATCACATCGAGGTTGGCGCCCACGTGGGGGGCCAGGTCGGTCTTGTTGATGATGAACAGGTCGCTCTTGGTGATGCCGGGGCCGCCCTTGCGGGGGATCTTCTCGCCGGCGGCGACGTCGATGACGTAGATGGTGAGGTCGCTGAGTTCGGGGCTGAAGGTCGCGGCCAGGTTGTCGCCGCCGCTTTCCACGAAGACGATGTCGGCGTTGGGGTGCTCGCCCAGCATGCGGTCGATGGCTTCGAGGTTGATGGAGCAGTCTTCGCGGATGGCGGTGTGGGGACAGCCGCCGGTCTCCACACCCAGGATGCGTTCGGCGGGCAGCGCGCCGCTCACCGTGAGCAGGCGCTGGTCTTCCTTGGTGTAGATGTCGTTGGTGATGGCGATCAGGTCGTAGTCGTCGCGCATGGCCTTGCAGAGCATCTCCAGCAGGGTGGTCTTGCCCGAGCCCACCGGGCCGCCGATGCCCACGCGCAGGGGCGGCAGCTGCTTGGTGCGGTTTGCGATGTGGTGCAGGGCGGTGGCGGAAGTGCTGGAGGTGCTGGTGCTGTTGGTCATGATCGGAAGAGGCGTGAGTACTGGGTTTCGTGCTGGGCCGACAGGATGGCGAGCATGGGTGAAAAGGCTTGCCGTTCGCTGTCCATCAGGCCGATGGCGTGGTCTGCGGCGGCAGGGATGGCGTCGGCCAGGCGGGCCAGGATGCGCTGGCCGGCGCTTTGGCCCAGCTGCATGGATTTGAGCGCGGCCTGCACCATGTTCTCGGCCCAGCCGAAGGCATAGGCCAGCAGCACGTCGCGCACGGGCGCTTGGGTGACAGATGCAGCCAGTGCAAAGGCCACGGGGTAGGTGGGGGGCAGGGCCGCCAGGTATTGCACGGCGGGCATGACGTGGTCATCGCCCTGGTGCTGGTTGCGGAGCCAGTCGGCCATGGATCGGCCCATCTGCTCGGTCTGCAGGCGCAACTCGCTCGTCTCGCGGGTGTGGAGCACCCAGTCGTTGAGCTCGCGCACATGTGCCAGGTCGCCGCCGTCGCCGCGCCGCCAGGCGCCCACGGCCTTGGCGATCAGGGCCATGTCGCCGCGGGACTGGGTGATGTGCAGCTGGTCCAGCAGCCATGCGCCCACAGCGGCTTCGCTGTCGATGCCGGCGTTTTCGATGGCGCTTTCCAGGCCCTCGGAATACGAGAAGCCGCCCACGGGCAAGGCGGGCGATGCGAGCCAGATGAGTTGCAGCAGGCTGGCGGCGGGCAGGGGAGCGGGGCGGTCGGGGCGCACGGGCAGGGCTCAGTAGGCTGTTCGGGCAGGTGTGGGCGCAGCGTGTGGTGCCCAGGCTTCGACAGACTCAGCCCGAACGGTGGGGGAGGCGCAGGCGGTTGCGGTGGCGGTAGCGCTGGGCATGCTCAGTGGTCGTGGTCGTGGCCGTGGTTGCAGTGCGGGCCGTGCACATGGCCCTGGGCCTGGGCCACCACCGGGATGGCCACGGTGCGGCCGCGGACGGGCGCTGCGGGCTGCGATGGATCGGCCTGATGGTGGGACGCATGGTTGTGGACGTGATCGTGATCGTGTG
>Ga0209023_10003616_pt1 | contig 18305 bp, 20 predicted proteins | sample LakOneMetagenome_FD_187468 | JGI IMG/M metagenome (GOLD analysis project Ga0209023, IMG submission 187468) | Freshwater and sediment microbial communities from Lake Erie, Canada (SPAdes) (version 2) | ecosystem: Environmental > Aquatic > Freshwater > Lentic | place: Lake Erie, Canada... | reverse complement strand
CAGAAATTCCTCCGAGGCCCTTACCGAGAGTTGGTAGATCCATTGAGCCGAACAGTTTGACTGCGCCGGCGAGAATCACCATTCCCCACGCCATCGATACTAGTGCCGTGCCCATGGCCAACATCTTCGGGCCACTGATATCTGTCTTATCCAATGCCACCATGATCGCAATGATCTGCGCGGTTGCTCCACTCATTGCCGCAGTGGCCTTGAGTAGCTTTTCACCAGGAATAAACGAGAGCGCAATCATGGACAACGCCAGAATTCCGATAGCTACCGCAATTGACTTGATGGCGTCTGCCTTAAGCTTCTTCTGGAACGCCTTAAGTGTGTCTCCGGCTTCATCAAAGACGCCACTCAAACTGTCCATGGCTTTGTTAATGCCGGAAAGATCCATGAAATTCTTGAAGAACCCAGAGATATCGAATGCCATTTTGAACAACGCAACGACGACGCCCTTGTTAAAGAGATCGTCAAGACTTTGTCCGGCAAAGATGCCCTTGATCCCATCAAACATGTCATGGATTCCATCACCGATGTCATCGGCAACCTGGTACACGAAATCCGCCATCGTCTTAAGACGGGCTTTGAACCGATCCCAAGCGCTAATACCCTTATCGATGGAAGCACTGGTCTTGTCGGATGTGGTAGCCAAGTTTTTTAGACCGTAGATCATGCCGCCGACGTTGCCGCCGGGATCCATCGGGTCACTCTTTTTTCCTCCACCACTACCGCCGCCAAAGATCTTGTCAAAGAACCCGCCGATGGTATCGGCAAGCCCAGAGACGATTCCGCTAAGGGTGATGGTTCCGTTCTTAATTCCATCGAAGAGATCGGCGAAGAATCCACCGATTGAATCGATGATGCCTCCGAATGAGATGCTCACACCTGTGATGGTGTGGAAGAGGTTGACAAAGACGCCGGCGATGAGCATGCCGACAGCCTGGATGATCACAAGCGCAGCACGCATCTTGAGGGCCATGGTCTCGACCGGTGATTTCTTCCACCCAGTGAGCCCAGTCGTGAGGGTCTTTACGAACTCCTTCACAACATCCACGGCGTGGTGGAACGCGTCGACAATCGTCTTACCGAACGCCTTAGCGACCGCGACTGCTTGTGACAGACGCAGGTAAACCACTGCACCCCATTGTGCGAACTTTGACTGAGCGTTTCCAAGCTCATCCGTGCCCTTGGTGAAACCGGACCAAAAGTCCTTTATCGCCGTTTTAACTTCAGCTAGACGAAGATGGATTACTGCGCCCCACTGCGCGAACTTTGTCTGAGCACTTCCTAGTTCATCCGTGCCTTTGGTGAACCCGGAGAAGAAGTCTTTCACTGCCGAAGTAGCCTTCCCGAAGCCTCCAGCAAAGAATCCCACAATTGCTTTTCCGCCATTGACAATCGAAGGAACCAAAGTTGTAAAGAACCCGGCGATGAAACGTCCGACTGTTTGAAAGATGCTGCCGGCAGCGCCGATTCCCTTGACGAGCCCGCCGAAGAATCCGTTGACCGCGGTGGTCCCCAGGTTTCCTGACAAGAAGGTAATGAAATCGGCGATGTTGGCCAGGAACCGCATGATTCCCAGCGATTCGCCACCGCCCATCAGAGCCTTGAACAGCGCGCCGAACACGCTAGCCACGCCCTTAACGATCGTCCAACCAAGCTTGAGCACGGAGAAGAACGCCCGGAGAATCCGGAAGAGGTTCTTTACCGTGTCGCCGGTGATGACCAGCTTGGCCGCGAACTTGGCGAACGAGTTCGTCAGGTTGATTAGCCCAAGCGAAGTGGTGCGTGGGAACATCGACCGGAAGGCGAACTGCACCGTCTTGAAGATGTTACCCAATGCTTCCATTGCGCTGGAGAGGCCCTTGATCAGAGTGTCCCGACCACCAAAAGCCTTCCAGCCCGCAAGCATTCCGTTACGCGCAGCCGCCATGTTGCTGACGACACCGCTCACCGAGTTGTTGATGTCGGTGAAAAGCTTCGTGCCCTCTTTGAAGTCGCCGAATACGTTACGGAAGGTTTCCGACCAGCCAGAGCCAATCGCTTCCTTGACCGTACCAAGCAGCTGTGAGAACGTGCGGACCTTCGTGGCCGCATCCTCTGCGGTCTTTTCCTGCTTCTGGAACCAGACAACTTGGTCGTCACTAAGCCCCATAGCGGACATCTGAACCGCAGTCATGTCACCCGACATAATCTTGAGGTAGTTGGACATGACGTCTGCCGACAGCCAACCCTTCTCGAGGGTTTCGTTGAAGTGAGCAGATGCGTCATTGGCCTTCACGCCAGTCTTTTCAAGCGTGCCCATGGCGCCGGCAATCTTGATGATGCCGTCCTTCATGTTCGAGCTGCCGAGACCGACGTTGGTCAGCGACTTCCAATCCATGAGGCGGACCGTTCCGTTCGAGAGAGCCTGTGACAGCTGGTAGGCCGCACCAGCTGCGCCTTCGGCAGTAACGCCGGAGGCAGCGGCTGCGTTCGAGAAGCCCTTGATCATCGAGGTGGCGTCTTCAATCCGGATGCCCGCGTTGGTGAAGAGACCAATGTTCTTTACCATCTCACCGAAGTTGTAGATGGTCTTGTCCGAGTACGTGTTCAGCTCATCCAGCGAAGCCGTGACCTGCGGAAGAGTCGTGCCGTAACGATCGGTGTTGGCCAGGATAGTCTGGATTGCACCCATGTTGGTTTCGAATTCATGGAAACCGTCCGTGACCGGGCCGAGAGTGAACCCATTTGCGAAGGACGCGGCCATGCCGCCGATTCGGGTAGTGATGCCGCTAATCACGCTGAACGCGACAGCTGACATAGCAACGAACTTGGCACTTAGGCCTTCGACGCTCGTACCGACAGGCGTCATGTCCATGTCGGTCTTGGCTTCTCCGATTCCATGAATTGCGGTCTTCACCTGTCCGAGGGCGGCTACGGGAGCAGCGCCATCGAACTTGGTAGACTTGCTCAAGTCCATATCACCCTTGGACTTGCCAATGTTCTTGATTGCATCCTTCACCTTGGTGAGGGCGCTGACCGGCTTGTCGGCATTGACCTTGTCCATCGCGGATGCAACATCCTTAATGCCCTTGGCTCCCTCAGTCAGCTTGAGGCTATCTCGTAAACGCTGAAGGCCCTTAATGGTGTCCTCCATACGCTTTGCGAACTCAGCGTTGTTGAAGGTCATCGTAACGACCTTGTTATCGACCTCGTTGCTCATTTCCTCACCTCCTTCCAGATGTCGGCTGCAATCTCGTCAAATATGGGTCGCATTGCGGGGTTGATGTAATCTTGCCCTTCGACCCACCCCCCAGTTCCGGTCCCGTGACCGTACTGGATGATGACGGCGATGTTGGTTCCATCGACTTGATGAGTGTTGAACCACTCGATCTTGGTTCGCTGTCCATCTCGGACGATTCGGTAACCCCAGCTGCTGGCAGTTTCGCCAGAGTCCTTGGGCGTTGCACTTTGGAGAGCTCTTACTCCTCGTTCACCATAGGAGCTCAGGTTTCCGAATATGGCACTACTGGATGCTCGCTTGAGGAAGCTGATGGTGTTGTCGAGCGACCCTGAGGTCTCGACGCTGATCATCCTTACAGCACGCCAAGATCTTCAACGGTGATTTGAGCCGGAATGATATCGGACTCAATGTGAACCGTGTGTTCAACGTTGGAGTACATCGACAGTTTGTATCCGCGGGTCCCCCACCCACTGGGGGCAATCACGACTCGACTGCCAGACATGGTAACCAGCCACGAGTTGTCATCGGAGAATCCCGCGGCGCGTACCAATGGAGCGTTTCCACTGGTTTCTCGAAGCGCTAGGGAAAATCGAGTGTTACCATCGAAATCAGAACGAACTGCTCCGGCGATACCAAAGCGATAAGCCCGACCTGGTACAAACGTGTAGCTGATGGAACATCCAGTAACATCGACCCAATCATTCCCCATGAACGAATAGTCTTGCTGAGTTAGAACATCATCGTAGGCCACCAACCCCTTACCAACATCGGAAACGCTGTTGTTGATTGCAAGAGCAATTGCAGTGTTCATCGCTTCTTCAGAAACACCACCGGTCGGACCGGCAAGTCCACGAATGTTTCCCACATTGATTTCTTGCCCACTTCGCTTGGTGAGAATGAGGTTGTAACCAGAGAGATGAGCGTTCACGATGTTGGCATCGGCAAGCTCAAGAGACTTTTCGGCGGTTAGAGCGGTAACTTGCCCCATTGGTACTCCTTGATTGTTAGTCGGACGATTTGGACTTGATCCGGAACATGTCCGAGCCGTCCAATACTGGTTCGACGTCATAAAGTGTAAATATGCCATCGATTTCTTCGATCATTGCATCGTTTTCTGTGATTGCCACCCACGTTCCATCATCAAGCACTCGAATGTCCAACATATCGACTGCCTCTTTAGTATCGGCAATCAAATATGTATCGTGTTCGACATCGATGAACGCAGCGTTAACGTGTTTCAGATCCACAACGCCTGATGCGTCTTCTCGAGGAAATATGAACCCTGGCCGCAGCTCCGTGGCAGTCCACGTTCCATCACCATGATCCACGATCTTGACGCGAGCCCACTGTGACATGAACTCGACGAACTCTCCCATGGGAGGCATCTCTGGATACGCACCAGTGCCCCCATAGAGCTTGAATTCAATGTCCTCCATCAACCACGGATCGATGTCGACCGAGTCAAACGTAAGGTGTGCTGTAGGGCGAGCGCCAGGAATCTCTTCAGGCACCGCAGTAAGCGACCATTCGAACTCTGTGAGCGACGGGTCTTCAGAACGGGTTTGCCGGCTTCGATCAGAAGGCAGAGCTGTCAGGTTGTAGACAACGTGAAGCTTGTAACCGGCGTTGCCTCCACGAGCGGCATCACCAGACATGGTCCGGTAGCTTAGCCCGAAGGTCTGTGGTGGCTGTTCGCCGAGAAGCACGCCGCGTCGTAGACTAGTCATGCTCTCCAGCTCAGAGAACTCTCGAGGATAAGTGACCGCTCGAAGCGTTGCTGCATAGTCCCCTGGGGTGACCAGATCCGAGATCTTCATTCCGTCGAAGTAAACGGACTCTCGGTTGCTGTTCTTGTTCTCGACGACCGAAATCAGACCGTTCCAGGGAACAGCAGACCCGTCGGGGAGGTACAAGACGCCATGATCTAGACCACTTTCGTACGTTCGATCCACTGGGTCGCCCCATTTGATCTTAGGCATGTCCCTCCTTTGCTATCCGGTCGTTTCGTACTTTTTGAGACGTCGCTCGTTCTCTTCGCGTTGCCATTCGGCGATCTCTTGAGGGGATCGCTTCTTTGGTTTCTGCTGTTTGAGGTTGCAGATGCGAATCAAAGCGAACAGTTTGTTGAGATGCCATGTTTGGGCTTCCCATGGGATGTTGAATGCTGTCATCCAGTAGTAGATCAACTCCGCGGTGATCTTTTCGGCTTGCCCCGTAGTTTTGGGCATTGATCCAAAAGTTGTTGCTGATGCCGTAGAGTTGATGTACTCATGGATCTGCTTGTGCTCTTCGGGCGACAAGAACTGAATGGTTTCAGGGTCAAACCCTGGGGTTACCACCATGAACTTGACGTACTCGATGAGTTGCTCGTTGGTTTTTGGATCGTCAACGAGAAAGGCAGTCATGTATTTCGACTCCCATTTTGACAGTGAGACCAGAGAATGCTCGATTTCGAACGTGACTACGGGTTGTGCAACAGTAAACTCTTTCGTTACACTGTTGTAGTTGTAGCCTTCGGGGTCACCGATTGTTACTTTGAGCATCCTCTGGTCTCCTATCATGTTGGGTTTAGAACTCGTACGCCCAATCGTCGTCGATGTCCGAAGCGAACACGTGACCCGGGGTCGGGACAGCGGTGACGATCACGTCGTCGGTGATGGTGAAGGCACCAGCGGGGACGGTCTCGCCGCCAACCTGGTATTCCACACCAACCACGGTGGGGATGGTGATGACGTGGGTTCCGGCGTTGTAGGCCGGGTGCAGCGGGGTGACCACGGTCACGCCGCTCTCGAACATGGCGAGGATCTCACCGGGCATCGGCAGGCGGGGGTCCACGCCGGTGGCGCCGTAGAGGATCTGCTCCAGGGCTGCCAGCGGGACGGAGTCCACGTCAGTCGAGTCGATGATGAGGTGCGCCGAGGGGTCCAGGTTGGGGACCGGGACCGGAGTGGCGTCGAGGGCCCAGCTCAGGGGCATCGCCTCGGGGGAGTCGTTCACCGTGGTGTTCGCTCGCTCGGACGGTGCGGCGGTGAGGCCGTACACGAGGTGGATCTTGTAACCGTACTTCTGCCCCTGGACGTCGTTGCCCTTGAGGGTGCGGTAGCTCAGCCCGAAGGGCTTGCGGTTCTGCTGACCGACGGACACGCCCGGGGTGGGGGTGGCCAGGCCGTCGAACTGCTGGAACTCACGCGGGTACGTGAACGCCTCGAGCGTGGCAGCGAACTGCTCGGCCGAGATCAGGTTCAGGTACTTCATGTTGTCCGCGTACTGGGCATTGGACTCGGCACCGCTCGGGGACTCGGTGACGGTCGTCAGACCGTTCCAGGCCACACCAGTGACGTAGATGCCGTTGTTGTTCGGGATGTAGAGGACGCCGTGGTCGACACCGGTCTCGTAGACCCGTTCACCGACCTGGTCCCACACGATCTTGCTCATGCTGGTAGTGCTCCTTCATGGAAGAGGTTGTAGACGAAGTGATTCAAACCAGCGGCTCTGTAGAACCGGTCGAATGAGCTCATTGGGAGCGATCTCACTTTGCCAGGGATCGCGCTATCAGGATTTCGATCAATGATCGTCACCTTGTACCGCTCATGGATGTTGTACGGAACATTGTCCGCGTATTTGGTGATCTCCGTGTCCAGTTCGTACCGGATGCAGGGATACTCCATCTTCTCGTCTGTTGGTGGCTGGAAGTAGACGTTGTCTGTGATGCTTTCGAGAAGCGTCTGTAGACTAGGCCTTTGGTCCATTGTACACACCCCCTAGCCCGAGAATGAGACGAGGGCGACTGAGCTCACGTGAAGTGACAACCCAGAAACCCCCGTCCCACTCTACGAACCGAACATCTTGGAGGTGCGCAATGGCGTACTCGTCAGCAATAATGCTGATTGAGTGAGACACGGAAACTTCACCAACGACTTCAGCATCCGCACGGAAAGTGCGGCTGTCTCTTTCGACGGTGCCTTTGTAGAACCGGGTGGTGATGACCTCATCGTGAACCCCAGGGCTCACGACTTGGTCGGCACCAAACCCGATGTTTCCACTGAATCTTGCCATCGGTTACCTCCTAGTCGATCAGACGGCGTTCTTGCGGAACTTCCAGGAGCTGACCTCGCTGTTGGCGAAGTAGAACCCGGCCGCAGCCACGGCGGTGACGATGATGGACTCGTTCTCCGCCAGGGTCTTGGTGGAACCATCAGCCATCGATGCGCCGGTCTTCGCGTTGAAGTACGCGACGTTGGTGTCGGTCGGGATGGTCACGACGCCGGTCGCCGAGTTGAAGCTCGGAGCGATGGGCTCGATCAGGTCGTCGTCAGCGGTCTGAGCCAGAAGGATCAGCGCAGACTTCGGCTTCGTGAGGGAACCGGAGATCCGGGTCTCGATCAGGTACTTCTCCTGGTTGAAGTCGATGTCGAACTGGTCGAACAGGGTGACCTCGCCACCACGGTTGGAACCGAAGGTGTAGTCCACCGGGTTGACGATGATCGCGACGATCTCCGGGTACTCCTCCATGACCTCGACGGGAACAATGTTCCGGACGCGAAGCTTGGAGGCCAGAGCCTCGACAGATGCGTACAGGTCACGACCGAGCGTGTCCTCGAGGAGCAGCATCGCGGTGAGGCGGCTCTCGGAGATGTACATGTTCGGGTTGCCAGTGCCCCGGTAGTGCCGACGAGCGCGGATGACGTCCTTGATGAACGCCTTGGCGGCTGCATCGCTGGTGTCGGGGTCGATGACGCTGACCTTGACGGCGAAGAGCTCGTTCTCCTTGGCGATCGGGCGGACGCACTGCTCGTTGATCTTGTCGGCAGCCGAGACGTCACGGCCATCACCAACGAGGGCCGCGCGGGCGACTTCCTCGTCGAGCATGACCTTCATCTCCATCTTCAGCCACGCCACCACGTCGAAGTCGGTGATGTCGAGGATGTCGTCACGATCCAGCTTCTGCTTCTTGTAGATGGTCGTGGGGACGGTGATCCGCTTGGCGATCTGGAAGAACTCGTCCTTCTTCAGCGTGCCGGTGATGTAACCCTTGGCTCGGGCTTCCGTCTCGGTGATGTCCGCCCACATGTTCTTGATGCGGGAGAACGGGGTCTTCGTGGCGTTGGCCATGAAGTCGTCGACCCACTCGGTCCGACGCTTGAGCCACTGCGGAACCTCGCCGCCGACGGTCTTGGCGTCGGGGAACATGATGTCGATGGACTCGATGCCGTGCGCGATGGCGAACTGATCGACCGCGTCCTTCATCGAGTTGAGCTTGGTGGCGTCAGCAAAGATGCCATCCTTGTCGGTGTGCGACAGGACGAACTTCTCCTTGGCCGCACCAGCGCCGTCCTTCTTCTCGAAGATGTTCTCGTGCTGGATGTTGTCGTTCTTCTGGGTGTCCGTGGTGGCCACGTTGGTGCTGCCTTCCTTGGCGTCGGGGTTCTCAGGGTCTCCGGCAGGAGTGCCGTCTTCGTTCTTCTCGCCATCGGGCTCATCACCCTTGTCGGCATCGTCGTTCTTCTCGGCGTCCGGGTTATCACCCTTGTCGGCGTCCTTGTCAGCGTCCGCTTCGGGATCGCTGTGCTGGACACCGTCAGCTGCCTTGCCGTCGAGAAGATCCCCGACAACCTGGTAGAACATGTCCTTCTGTTCGGGGTTGAGGGTCTCAATGACCTGCTCAACCGTCTTTCCCTCACCGGAAGTGGCCGAAGCCGCGTTCGCTGCAGGAACCGAAGTCGTGCCGCCATCAGCGTGAACGAGTTCGAGTTCATCGCCGGTGGTGATGATGGCCTGGTCGTCCAGCGTCTCGATGAAGTCGTCCGAGTGCTTGATGTCGACGTAGTCAATCATCGCGCCGGGATTTGCCCCAGCAAGCACCAGACTGAGCTCACGGATGAGACCGTGGATGACGTTCTGGCCGCGCTTCTTGAGCTGATTCGCCCAGATCGACAGCGACTTGACATCCCCGTGCTCGACGAGCTGCTTGGCGTTCTGACCGGCCGCGGTCTCGTTGAAGAACAGCCAGGCGTACGTGCCGCCGGGGCGCTCTTCCAGGATCGCGTGCCCCAACACCTTCTCGATGGAGTCGTGGTTGTGCTGGTAAACCAGCGGAACCATCGCCCCATCCTGTCCCTTGAAAGCGCCGTGGTCAATAGTGACCCCGTCGGCGCAGAGGAGGCCAGACTTGGTAGCCCAACCTCCAGCGTTTGCACCTTCCATTTTGATGTTTTTCCTTCCGTTAACCAGTTGGTCGTTTGCTGACGAATTCTACGGCAGCTTTTCCCCGAGCCACTTTCAGAGACTTGACGAGTTTGGCCTTGGCCGCCTCAATCTTCTTCTCTACGGCTTTGATCTGTTCTTGCAGACCCGCTTCGGGGTGCGTTTTGTCGTAATAGTCCTTGGCTGCCTTGGCCACTTTCTCTTTCTCAGAAGCGGTCTTTGGTTTGCTGTCTCCGGAAGCCGCAGGGGCCTTGGACGACTTGTCAGCTGGAACATCTTTGGTGGGTTGAACCCCACTACGAGCTTTGGCTTGACTGACTAGCTGTTCTAGTACCGCCTTTAGCTTTTCGAGTCGAGCCTTCAGTTCGCGTACACGCCGCTCGGTGGCAGCCTTTGTGTCCTCGTGGTGGGGTTGGGTGAACACCGCTGGAGGTTTAGCTGCGCCCTTGGTGCCCGATGAGCCGAAGGTGGCTGACTGGCGGCCTTTGGGGGCTGGAGCACTTGATGGGTCACGAGGTTTGAGCTCGCGTGTCTTGAGGTACTGAAGGTGCCGCTGTACTGGATCGTAAAACTCAGCCGCGGGCATTACTTCGACACCTCTAGACTATCGAAGACCTCTGTGATCGCTTTGTCGATCTCGTCGAACCCCGCCGAAGCAGCTGCTCGGTCTGCTTCTGGCGACGAAACTGGTGACGCAGGTGAGGCTGGTTTTGGAACCACGGAACCATCGCCGGCGAGCTCCATGCCCGTCGGGTTGATGTTGCTGTTGAGCAGCTCATCCGCCTTTGGATCATCGTGTGGCTCGATCCCCATGAACCCTCGCATCTCATTGGCTGTCAAGATCTCGTTTCGAGTGAACTTGTCAGCGATGTCGGCCATCTGACCAATCGGCACGAGCGTGAACGGATCTCTGTAGTAGCGAATCCGCTCGCCCCTCTGCCAAGCATCGAGTCCCACGAAAGTTCGAACCATGGCTTCAACAATGGACTCCGCGAACGGCTTGACCGTTCGATTGAAGTAGTTCAGCATCTCCTTTTCATCCGCACTGCCATCCATAACCCCTTTGGTGAGGCCCATCTGGCTATACAGGAGATCGGTCAGGAACTCGATCTGACTGAGAAGGTTGTTCTCTACCGGCCGGTTCAGCTGTGTGATCTTTTCGGACGCGTCGGCCCATGCCACACCGTACTTGCTTCCCTGAAGCTGAGCTTCAAGCTCATCACGACGATTGTTGACTTGTTCTCGCTTCACATCTCCGCGAACGGTGTATGGAAGCTGGATGATCAGGTCAAGCTTGCCCGAACTCGATTGCTCGTCCACAACATCCAGGAGGTTGAGCTTCCTGATCAGTCGGTTGAGGGTAGAGTTGGGGCCGTTCATGACGGTGTACAGCGGGTTATCAGGGATGGCCACCCGCGTTTTCGGCATCCATACATCTTCGCGACGCATGGATTCTGGGTTGAAGACGCTCACCTTGACGTGCTGCGGCTGCCATTCAATGACACGACCAACGCGCATGGTCACAATGTCGACAACCTCGCCGTTGCGGCGGATGATGTCGACGGGAACGATGCATGCTTCGTTCGTGTCCATCATGGTCAGCGCGATGTCTTGACGAAACGCTCGAGGACCTTGGTCCAGGTTTGGCTCGAACGTCAAACAGCGATTAAGCGCGCTGTCGATGTCGTCTGTGTACCGGCCCTTTTTATCAAGCATGACATGTCGGAACGCTAGGTCCGCAACGTCAATGCTGATTCGCATGAGCACTGATGCGATGATCGAGCGCTCGTTGGACCCGCGAAGATACGTCCGATCTGGACGAACTCCGCCTGAATAGCTAGGGCCAGGCGCACGGTAGCCGTCGGCTTCAGGCTGTTGATCTCGGAACAAGTTCCGGATGTTCTTACCAAAGGCACTGAGTACTGACAAGCCGGTCACCCCCTTTCAGATGTTGAGATTTTGTGGTCACTCAAATGCGTCCTTGTTATGCTTCCACACAATGAACGCATCCATCAACGCCGAGACGTTATCGATCTTTTCTTCTGCTCGCTTCTTCTGAAGCTTGCGGTTTCCGTTAGTGTCTTCCAACGTGATGGCGTTGCCCATCGCGAAAGACATCAGGAGCTGATCGAATATCAACGCTCGTTGCTCGGCAAGAATTTTGAGCTCACCAAGCGGGACGGATTCGGTCTTAGCTCCCTGAGGAATCTTCTCAACACCGAACTCTGCGTTATCAGCTATCCATCGTTCGACGAACTCTTTTGCGTTGTATGGGTCGTACCCAAACGCTCGAACATCGATCTCGTTTTCTTGGATGTACGCGTCCATGTCATCGTAAACCTGATTCATGTCCAGAATGTTCCCCGGCATAATTATCAAGGTACCCTCTTCGATGAACTCATCGTACTTGGCTCGAATTGCGCCAGGTAGTTTGAAGTGCGTGAGCTCTGTAATGTAGCTTCGAGTTTTTACTCCGAAGCTTCCGTCTCTCAACGGATGCAAGAACGTGAACGCACAGAAGTCGTCACCTTGAGACATGTCTGCACCGAGGGCGCATGGCGTCGTCCAAAAATGACATCTATTGTGTGGAATGGTGTCCTCGTAGGTGAAGAAGTACGTGTACCCCTCCATCGGGATTCCAAACCGCTTGGCCAGGATGTCGTTACGCGCTGACGGAGCTTTTTCCATTCGCTCTTTGTCCAGCGCATAGGTCTCGTAGGTCACGGTAAGATCTAGGTTGGGGTTAGCCTTGATCCACATCGCGGGGTTTTCAACCTCGGAGACGTCATCCAACTTGTAGTGCCAGATCGACACGTGAGGGGCGTAGTACTCGCCCTTCAAGATCTTTGCAAGCTCCATCTTTGCGGTGTCGCCTGCGCCGTTTCGAATCGTGCCTTCCGAACTAATCGCCACGATCAAGTAGTCATCGAGCTTGGTTGCACCCTGCTCGATTGCCCCGACAACATCCTCTCGAATATCGCCAGACAGCCACTCATCAATGGTTGAGAACTTAGGCCGAAGACCCTGAAGTTTGTTGATCGACATGGGTCTGATTTCGACCAAGGATTCCGTCAAGAAGTTTTGAACACCCTTCTTGGTGGATACCAACTTCTGTCGTAGTGCTTCAGACCCCGACGTGTTTCTAATGGACCCCTCTGTCAAGAATTCAAACAGAGGGCCACGATGCCGCGCAATCGCCGTGCGCAACGGAGCCATGACCTCTTCGGCCTGCTTCATCGTCGGCGCAGTAGCAATCTGGTGTGTGGTAGAGGTATCCATCACGAGGAAATATGCCTGTAAGCAGTAGGCATACATCGACTTGGCTGCGCCACGAGCCACGATCAAATACTGCTTTCGCGTCAAGCGCTTCTTGACGGTCTTTCTGATGTACCTACCTGGTTGTCCATCGGTGCCTGGTTTCCACACCGTTCGGTCTTGGTAGTAGTACCAGCAGAAAATCTGTTCGGCCCAAAAGAGGAAGCTTGGAAGCAGGTGTAGGTCTCCGCCATCCGTGAGTGTTAGTTCACCCTCACAGAACGCCTTGAACCCTTCGACGGGTCGTGGGTCGTAGTAGATGTTTGGGTCGTCGATCAGCCGGTCGATTCTTTGCATTTCGAGGTTGACTTCGTTGTTAACGATGATCTCACCATCAATAACTTTTTGACGGTATTCCCCATAGTACTTAGGGACCGCGTTTGTGGCTAGCGACAACATTCAAACACCTCCTTCGAATTACACGATCATCTTGGTCAGGATCTTTTGGCCCGTCTTGGACGTAGCCTTGGCGAGCGCCTTCTTGACTGCTTCTTGGCCACTCTTCGACTTGACCACCTTGGAGCTGATCTTGTAAACGGCCAGCGCGGTCTTGACTTGTTCTTGGCGCTTTTGACTCTTGGTCTTAGTTCCGGTGAGTCGACGGTTGTTGTTTTCCAGCTCGAGGCGCTTGTTCAGGAATTGAAGCTCTGCGTTGCTCAAGTGCTTGACCTTCTTTGACTGAAGGTGTTGAGCAAGCTTGTGATCTTCATGGGCCTGCTTCTCGTCGGCCTTGGCCTGTGCTCGACCAGCCTTTCGCTCTGCGCGACTGCGACGAACGCCCCAGCGCATGCCCTTGACGCCTGACTGTTCCAGGTACGCCTTGCCTCGAGTTACGGCATCTGCCTTGTTATCCATTGAGTCCTACCTCCGCGGCATAGTTGAGCCGAACTTCAAGCTCAGCTAGTTGGTCCTTCTTGAGCCCAATCATGAAGGACGTGTTGGGCGGGTCCCACATGTTCTGGACCTTTAGGAAGATGTACGTCTTGACTGTCGCAGCCAGCTCGCCCAGAATTCCCGTATCTGCCCAGACTGCTGCCGCGTCTTCTACGACAAACACGCCGGGGGTGACGCCAAGCTGCTGGACGTTGAAGAACGCGTTGTTGATGAGGGTCGCAATCTCGAGATCGAACCCGGAGTCCTCAGCCGACAGGCCGAGCATCTCTTTTGTGCTTTTCAGGATGCTTTGTTCCATTCGTACACCTCCTTACCAGAGCTTTGTGTCGCCGGGACGTCTCTCCACATAACCAATCGGCCCAGTCAGCTCGCTACCGTAATGGATCGCGTTATGAGTGGCCAAGGTGGTCGTGATGAGGTATTCAGGGTCGACGATCCAGTCCGCACCGTGAGCGATGTGTTCTGGTTTCATCGGATTAATGTGATGAACGAGAGGCGCTTCGAATATGTCGTAACCTGGAACGCCCAAATCACATCCGTTGTCTCTCAGTATCACATAATCGCGAGCTTGTTTCCATTCCCACGACTTGTAGAAGCGCTGATTGAGATCTCGATCGACGCCGAAGGTTTCATGAGCGACAGTTCCGCCTAGAACTAGGTACTCATAGCGTTCTTGAAACGTTTCAAACTCTTGGAGCTCGGAATATGACCTAGAACAGCCCAAGGAACCCTTCCTCTTCTTCATCTTCCGGATCGTCGTTGCCGGAATAAGTCTTGAACGCCGCCAAAGCAGCTTCGACGAGCGTTCCCACTCGCTTACCTTCCGAAAGATCTTCAACACGAGCCGCCATAAGGAGGTTTTCGTTCTGGATCTTCTCTTGTTCGAGTCGGCCTCGCTGTGTACCGAGCTTGAGCAACGTCACCGTTTCTTGGGCTGTTGCCGAACCATCAAGTAGACGTTGTTCGACAAGGTCGAAGGCGAGGGAGATGAGTTGGTCTTCTCTTCCCTGCGGCGTATCCGCTGGGACCATCTTTTTGCGGCCCATCTCCCTCCTTCCTTCGTGTTGGGTGTTACTTCTTGGCCTTGATTGCCTTGGTGATCACGCGCTGAGCCTCGGGGACCCAATAGGCGAACGCGGCAACCGTGTCGTGATCGGCCACACCGTCCACGCGAATGCGCTTCGGGTTGTGTGCCATCTTGAGCATGCCGTTGAAGAACTTCTGGGAAGCGATGACCGCTGCCTGAGTCTTCGGGCCGAAGCATGCGGGGTCGTTGATCTCGAGACCCTCGGCCTTGATGAAGCCGGCGAGAATCAGGAAGTTGCACATCCCCTGGAGGAAGCCAACGTCGCCGCCGCAGTCTCCGTACTTGACAATGCGCCCCGCGGGAGGCGGAGGCACGACGGCGGCACCATGCTGCACCATCGCGATGACTTCACCGAACGGGAAGCCCAGGCCCACGTCCCAGTGTGCCGACTGCCCAAAGGCCTTCGACACTGCGTTGTGGTCGTAGATGCCGTCGATGATGCCGGCCTTGAGGTGGCTGGCATCGAGCAGACGCTTCGGGATGTTGTACTTGTCGCAGTCCGCAGCGGTGTCTTCCGCCATGATCCGAAGCATGGCCCAGCTGTAGGGGTCATGCCACTCGGCCGAGGTCTGGCGAGCAACGCCGGCCATCTCCTTGCCGAGGGACCATGCCGACGCGGGCGGGGCGTGGTACGCCGTGTCCTTGTCGTCGACGTAGCGGCAGATGCTGTCGGCGTCGTAACCCTTGTGGGCGGACGACTGCCGGATGTCACCGCGGGCGAAGTAGTTCCCGACGTCCTCGGCGGTGCTGAGGCGCTCCGCAGACTCCATGTCGTGCCAGACGACAGCGCAGATGGTGCCGGCGGGGACGTGAAGTCCAAACCGGTTCTCGCTGCGTCGACCGACGCGGTAGTTGTTGGGATGCGCCATGATGGTGGTTTGCTTGACCATGTGGTCTCCTTCTCAGTTGCATTCCGCAGGGCGCGGAACTGGTTCGAGGAACGGCTTGAGCAGCTCTCTTTGTGCTGGTGTCACTTCATCAACTCCGGTGAACAACCGTGCGATCACGGTCACGAAGCTGTTGAGTCGATCGAACTGCACGCAGTTGATCTTGATCTTCTCACGCGCGGTGCGCTCGGCGGCGTCCGCCCATGCATCTCGAGCGTGTCGGATGACACGGATGTCGTGGTCTTTCGACGCGATCTCCATGTCCTTCGACTTGATCACGTCTCTGGCTGTCACACCAGAGTAGTAGCTGTTTGCTTGAGCTCCGGCCACGGAGACCAAGACCAACACCACGCAGGCAACGATACCCAGTTTCACTTTCTTACTCATGGCTTCATCTCCTCGACTTGTGCCCTCAGGGTTTTGTACTCCCCTTGAAGTTTGCTGAGCGCTGCATCACAACGCTCGGCGTGCCCCGCCGAAGCATGGGCTTGTTCTTCAGCACGGTCAGCACGACGTTCGGCCCGTTCAGCTCGAGCACGAAGTTCACCAACCTGGTTCAGAAGCTCGTTGATTTGCGACTCGTACTGCGCACGAAGCGCAGCGATCTCCCGCGCATGTGAGGCCAAGATGGCATCGATCTCCTTCCGGTAATCGTCGTGGATCTGGTTCAACCGATCCCTCTGACTTGACAGAGCTTGTTCGATCTCAGCACGAGCCATGGTTGAAGCCGTGGTGTCCTCGTTGCTCTTTCGATTCTGACGCTGCCCCATGAACGCGAACACCGCAGTCCCGAGCACGCCCAGAAGGGCAAACGCGGATACGACGATCGGAATCCATGAAGCGGGTGTTGCTTGGTTCATGCAGTCACCTGGTCTTTGAAGAGGACGGGGATCGGGTCTTCGAACACAGGCACAGGCTCACCGCCCGTAACCCGCTTGATGTCCATGTAGCCGTAGTTGTGGGTGATTCCGGCCGTGACCGAATTGTCCAGCATCAACGTGAGCTGGTTCGGGCCGGCCTTGACGACTGTGAACGTTGCGATCAACGGTGAAAGGAACGACTGGCCAGTTCGGATCTGACTCGTGTAGACGTCGTCCCCCAACATGTAGCTGAACCAGACCGGAATTACTGAAGTTCGGTTGCGGAAAATCTTCAGAGCGTCCATCACTACGACGCCGAACGCAGACGAAGTTCAGTGCCCCACATACCAAGTGCTGAATTATCAATAACTGGAAGAGGCAAGTTATCGGTATCGGCATAATATGCTTCTGGGACAAACTGCTGAGTCGGAATCAGCAAGCTTGTTCCTACTCCCGTTTCTGGATCAATGTCCTTGCTTTGGAAATCGAGGATTAGTTCTTCATTAAATGACTTAGTTGAATCGATGTGAGAAAGTTGAGCAATTTCAATACCCCACAGTCCATCGTTCAATCCCAAGTACATCGGCGTGCCTGAATCTGCGACGGACCCAACATCGGTTCCGACCTTGTGCGCGATCCTCTTCCAGTAGTATTCACCTTGGCAGTAATTAGCCATGGCCACACCTTGTTCGTAAATGTCGCCCGCGGCGGCATCGAAGAACTCGTAAGAGGTGCGAACGTATAGCGCCTTTTCCCATACGCCGTTGGAATTTTCGTAGACGTAATCAAATCTGAAATCTCCAGATTCGCCATACGTCATTGGAAGAATCGAAGAGTACAGACGTCCAAGATCGTACTCTCCAGCTTGAACTGGGTATGGCGTGTCGATTCGACAATCCTCTTCAAACGCGAAGAGGTTCCAACGATCCGTGGCTAGCGCAATTTCAATGTTGTCTTGGTCGTAGGCATAGCCTTCGTTTCGGATGTTTGTGATTACTTCAAAGAAATTGACAAACCCGCCTTGGTGAGTCCAGTCCGTTTGAAAGGGGCATACCCTAAACCGTGATCGAATTCCTTCTCGGTCGAATGGGCCCACGTAATCCGTTATGTATTCGCCAGGATCACCGACCAACGCCCATTTGCCACCGGCGTTTTTACGAGCAATGATGTAAGTTGGATGAACGTCAATCGTTTCAATCGAATCATCCACATACTTCTTTGTTGCGACGTCTGAATCCTGAAGTGGTTCGGCCGACTTGTATGCGTAGTCAACCAAGGCGCTTTGATCCAGAAAATTGGACGCCTTGAGATCCATCATCTTGACTGTGTAAACATGGTTGACGCCATTCCCAAAGTCGAAGAATTGGAACACGTAACCATGATCCACTGGGTCTCGAGTGAAGTCCGCAGTCAACCACAAGTCGGGAGGGCCACCGACATCGGAGAGATCGCCATGAAATGCAACCGTGCCCGTCAAGTAATCGCCAGTTGAGCTTTTCACAGAACGAATGACTGGGAGCTCAACGTGATCTGCGAAAATTTGCTGAACAGTCAGCTTTGGAATGGTCAGCTTGATGGCTTGTTCGCCTTCAAACTCGTTGCCTCCTACGAGCAACGCGTACAAAGGATTTGATTCTCCAGACTCTGAATTAGGCGGTCCTGCTGGGCCGATGGGTCCTACTTCTTGTACACGGACCGAGTTGTCGGACCCTACGATGACTTGCTGGGGCATGTCGCTCCTCTCGGTGCGGTAGAAAAAGTTGAAAAGTTTTCTGAGAGATCCCCCCGGAGCCATTTTTGGTAGCCGGGCGATGCAGGAGGGGGGTGGA
>Ga0209023_10003614_pt1 | contig 18324 bp, 16 predicted proteins | sample LakOneMetagenome_FD_187468 | JGI IMG/M metagenome (GOLD analysis project Ga0209023, IMG submission 187468) | Freshwater and sediment microbial communities from Lake Erie, Canada (SPAdes) (version 2) | ecosystem: Environmental > Aquatic > Freshwater > Lentic | place: Lake Erie, Canada... | reverse complement strand
CGAAATGGCGCCCCGTCCGCACAACAGCGGCCACTACACGATCGATGCCTGCGTCACCAGCCAGTTCGCCCAGCAGGTGCGCGCCATGGCCCGCCTGCCGCTGGGCGACGTGCGCCAGCATTCGCCTGCCGTGATGCTCAATATCCTGGGCGACATCTGGTTTGCGCCCGGCGCCGACAGCCCGCGCGAGCCGGCCTGGGCCGAGGTGCTGGCGCTGCCTGGCGCCTGCCTGCATTTGTATGGCAAGGAAGAGGCCCGTCCCGGCCGCAAGATGGGCCACGTCACCTTTGTCGCGCCGACGCTGGCACAGGCGCAGGCCAGCCTGGCTGCCGCCTGCGCCGTGCTCGGCATCGCACCGTGAACGGCCCCATCGACCGGGACCGCATTGCCGCGGCGGCGCGCCTTCTCGAGCAGGGCGCGCTGGTGGCTTTGCCTACCGAAACTGTGTATGGCCTGGGCGCCGACGCCGAAAATCCGGCGGCCGTGGCGCGCATCTACGCCGCCAAGGGCCGCCCGCAAGACCATCCCGTGATCGTCCATCTGGCGCCCGGCGCCGACCTGGCGCGCTGGGCCACCGAGATTCCCCCCGCCGCGCACCAGCTGGTGGCCGCGTTCTGGCCCGGTCCGCTCACCCTGATCCTCAAGCGCGCGCCCGGCATTCCCGACGCCGTCTCGGGCGGCCAGGATACGGTCGGTCTGCGCTGCCCCGCCCATCCGGTCGCCATTGCCTTGTTGCAAGAGTTCAAGGGCGGGCAGGGCGGCGTGGCGGCGCCCTCCGCCAACAAGTTCGGCCACGTCAGCCCCACCACCGCCCAGCACGTGCGCGATGAATTCGGCGCCGACGGCACCGTGGCGGCGATTCTTGATGGCGGCCAGAGCGCGGTCGGGATCGAATCGACCATTCTCGACCTGTCGCGCCTGGCCACCCACGGCCCGGTCCTGTTGCGCCCGGGTCAGATCAGCGCCGACGCGATTGCCGCCGTGATCGACCAGCTGCCGCTGGCGGCCGACGCGGCCGCGCCGCGCGCCTCGGGCACGCTGGCATCGCATTACGCGCCGCACACCCCGGTGGCCATGCAGACCAGCGCGCAACTGGCCGCCACGCTCGCTGGCGCCGGTGCGGCGGCGCGCCGTATCGCGCTGATCCATTATTCGGATTTTCCCGCCACCCATGCGGCCGTGCGCCTGCCCGCCAGCCCCGACGGTTTCGCCTTCGCTCTGTACGCCGCCCTGCGCGCCATGGATGGCAGCGGCGCCGAACTGATCCTGGTGGAAGCGCCGCCCGATGACGGCGCCTGGCTCGGCGTCAACGACCGCCTGCGCCGCGCTGCGCACGGATCTGTTGGGATCGTGCACGGATTGTTAAATAAGGCAGCGGACTGAGCGTCGCAGCCGATTTCGGTTGGTATAATTTCCCTGAAATCCAACAGCTGGAAAGATGCTTCCCGCAATGTTGTATTGAACTGACGTTATGCTCCGTTTATTCCTATACAAGAATAGGGAAGACTGGCATATTAGCTGGGATGCGAATAGCACGCGCGTTCGTTTTACACCAAAAAATATTTACACCTAGGAGACAAAATGCGTCAAACCAATTTTGCGCTGGCTATACTCACGGCAGCCGTTCTTTCGGCTTGCGGCGGTAGCGGCAACGACACCCCGGCCGCCCAGCCAAAACCGCACTTCGCCTCGCAAGTTTCGTTCGGCGATTCGCTGTCCGACGTCGGTACCTACAAGGTCGGTACCGTGGCAGCCCTCGGCGGCGGCAAGTACACCATCAATGGCAACAATACCGCGATCAACGCGACCCTGACCGGCAAGAACTGGACCGAGCTGATGGCCACGACCTTCGGCCTGCCGGCGCCATGCGCCGCCCAGACCGGCCTGGACGGCGTTGCCGCCTCCGGTTTCTCGGTCCCTGTCGTCAACAACCTGGCCTGCACGGGCTATGCCCAGGGCGGCGCCCGCGTCACCAACCCTGTCGGTCCTGGCAACAAGCTGACCGGTTCCCCGCTGGGCCAATTGACCGTGCCGGTCGTGACCCAGGTCGCGACCCACCTGGCACGCAATGGCGGCAAGTTCAGCGGCACCGAAGTGGTGTTCGTCATGGCTGGCGGTAACGATGCCCTGCAACTGCTGGGTGAACTGACTGCAGCGGCCCAGGCCGCCGGCGCCGCCGAAGGCGCCCGCGTCGGTGCGGCTACCTACGTCAGCTCGCTGGTGACCCGTCTGGCCGCCGGTGCGACCAACCCGGCCACCGCCGCCGCCGCCATCGGCGCCGCTGCCCAGACCGAAGCGGCCCGTCCAGGCGCCACCTCGACCACCATCACCCAGGTTGCCGTCGGCACCGCTGCCGTTCAGCCAGGCAACTCGGCAGTCGCCAGCCCGGCCGTCTACGGTCCGATGACGGTGGCCGCCCAGGCTGACGCTACCGCCGCCGGTAATGCTGCCGGTGCCAAGGCCGGTGCCGATTACGCTGCCGCCAACGGTCCTGCACTGGTGCCGAAAATGGCTGCCGCCGGTTCCGAACTGGCTAACCTGATCCGCACGGAAATCGTCGGCAAGGGCGCCAACTATGTGGTCCTGGTCAACCTGCCGGATCTGGCCACGACGCCATCGGGCAAGTCGCAGTCGGCATCGGCCCAGCAACTGATCGCCGGTATGGTCAGCGGCTTTAACATCGCCCTGCGCGTCGGTATCGACGGCCTCGAGTCGAAGGTACTGCCAGTGGACCTGTACACGGTCAGCGTGGACGAGATCGCCAATCCAGCCAAGTATGGCATCAGCAACGCCACCACCCCGGCTTGCGGTACCAACCCGCTGAGCGGCACTTCGCTGGTGTGCAACGCCAGCAACGTGATCGCCGGCGATGTCAGCCACTACCTGTTCGCCGACACCGTGCACCCTACGCCATTTGGCAACTCGCTGATCGCCAAGTACGTGGCCGACCAGATGGTCGCCCGCGGCTGGCTGTAATCCGGTAACACGCCGCAGCGCGACTGCGGCGCCAGACAAATGCCGCCCGGCTCACACTGGGCGGCATTTTGCGTCTTGGGGGGCGCTTTTCATGCAGTGTGCGTAGCTGCTGGCATGTTTGCGCAAGCCCTTTGTCACAAATGAACAAGACGAGACCACGGCCGCCGCTTAGTCTGGTAGCCGTGGCAACAGGCCCGCTTGCGTGCATGCGCAGGTCAGACAAGACCAACATCAGGAGATACAATGCGTCAAACCAAATTCGCGCTGGCAGTCATGACCGCCGCGCTGTTGTCCGCCTGTGGCGGCGCCGGGGAAGAAAAAGCCGGCGACCAGACCCTGCGCACCAAATTCACGTCCCTCGTTTCCTTTGGCGACAGCCTGTCCGACGTGGGCAGTTACGCGGTCGGCACGGTCGCTGCGGTCGGTGGCGGCAAGTTCACCATCAACGGCAACAATACCGCCAAGGCGCCTACCCTGACCGGCAAGAACTGGACCGAATTGATGGCCGTCCAGTTCGGCCTGCCCGCCGTGTGCGCCGCCCAGACCGGACTCGATGGCGACCCCGCCAAGGGCTTTTCGGTACCGGTGGTCAACCATGCGGGTTGTCTCAGCTATGCCCAGGGCGGCGCCCGCGTGAGCAATCCCATCGGCCCCGGCCACAAGCTGACCGGCTCCCCGCTGGGCATGCTGACAGTGCCGGTCTCGACCCAGATCGCCAGCCACCTGGCCACCCAAGGCGGCAAATTCAGCGGCACCGAAGTGGTGTTCGTCACCGCCGGCGGCAACGACGTGCTGGCGCTGCTGGGCCAACTGACGGTGGACGCCACCGCTGCCGGCCAGGCCGCCGGCGCCGCCGAAGGCGCGCGCGTGGGCGCCCAGACCTACGTGGCCACCCTGGTGGGCTTGCTGGCGGCAGGGGCCACCGATCCGAACGCGGCCGCCGTGGCCATCGGCACCGCGGCCCAGACCGAGGCCGCCCGTCCGGGCAGCACCAGCGATTCCATCACCCAGGTCGCCATCGGCACTGCCGCTGTGCAGCCCGGCAATGCCGCCGTGGCCCAGCCGGCCGTGTACGGCCCGATCGTGGTCAAGGCCCAGACCACGGCCCAGACGGCAGGCGCGGCCGCCGGCGCCACCGCCGGTGCCGCCGCCGCTGCCGCCTATGTCAGCGCGCAAGCCCCGGCCCTGGTCCAGGCCATGGGCGGCTACGGCGCCGAACTGGCGGCCCTGGTCAAGACCCAGGTGGTCGCCAAGGGGGCCAACTATGTGGTGGTCAACAACTTGCCCGACCTGGGCGGCTCGCCCGCAGGCAAATCCAAGGAGGCCGCCATCCAGGCCCTGATCAATGCCATGGTGGCCACCTTCAATGCCCAGCTCAAGGCGGGCGTGGCCGGCGAAGCGAAGATCCTGTACGTCGACCTGTACGCCACCAGCCATGACCAGGTCATCAATCCCGGTCCCTACGGCCTGTCGAACACGTCCACGCCAGCCTGCGCCACCAACATCCTTGGTGGCAACTCGCTGGTGTGCAATGGCAGCAACCTGATCACGGGCGACGTCAGCCACTTCATGTTTGCCGACGACGTGCTGCCGACACCGTATGAAAACGCGCTCATCGCCAAATTCGTCGCCGAGCAGATGATCGTCAAGGGCTGGTTGTAAGCGCCGCACACTCAACAAGAATACGGAGAACACATGAAATTTCGTTTGCATAGCGCACTGACCGTGCTGGCCGCGATGGCCGCACTGGCTGCCGCGCAGGGCGCGTCGGCGCAGTCGGCCGGCCAGTGGACCTTCAAGGGCGGCCTGGGCAAGATTACCCCGCACGTGACCAGCGGCGACGTCAGCGCGCCGGCATTGCCGGGCAGTAAGGCCGACGTCAACAGCGACACCAAGCCCATCTTCGCCGTCGCCTACGGCCTGACCGACAATGTGTCGGTCGAACTCGATCTGGGGTTGCCGTACAAGCACGAGATCTCGGGCGCTGGCGCCATCGAAGGCGTGGGCGTGGTGGGCACGGTCAAGTCGCTGCCGCCGACCCTGTTTGCCCATTACCGCTTCTTCAAGCCGGACGCGACCGTGCGGCCGTATGTGGGGCTGGGCGCGACCGTTGCCTATTTCGCCAGCGAGACCGGTTCCGGCCGCCTGACCACGCTGTCCGACATTGGCGGTCCGCCCACCACCTTCTCGATCAAGAACAAGGTGGCGGCCACGCTGCAGGTCGGCGCGACCTACGCCATCAACGCCCGCTGGTTCCTCGATGCCAACATCAGCAAGACCTGGCTCAAGACGCGCGTCTCGTTCTCGTCCGGCCAGACCCAGGACATGCAGCTCGATCCCCAGGCGGTCACGCTCGCTGTGGGTTACAAGTTCTGAGCTTTGCCCGCGTCATGAAAAAACCCGCCGCCGGCGGGTTTTTTTTCGGCCCGGCGTGTCAGGGGCGCCTAGCGTCCGTGCCAGAACCAGGAGCGCTGCGCCGACGCGGCGCGCCATCGTTCGGCCTGCTCGGACTTGAACCAGAACAGGAAACCATACAGCAGCAGCGACACCAGGGCCTTGTACAGCAGGGCCAGCGCGGGCGAGCGCACGGCGGCATTGACGATCGGCTCGCGCGGCAGGTAGCTCACGTGCACGCGCTCGCCGATGGCAATGCCGCAATTCGGATTGCCCTGGCCCGAGCGGTCGCTGCCATGGATGGTCACGCCATCGGCCACGAAATGGTAGTCCAGCATGACGCTGCCGGCGCCCCTGCCGCTGCCGCACTCGACGAAGTCGACCAGCGCGCTGGCCGGCACGCCCGACCAGGCCAGGCGTACGTCGCGCACCAGGGTGCCGTGCAGGAAGGGCGAGGCCAGCAGCACCGTCAGCAGGGCGATCCACCAGCGCTGGGCCGGCGGCCAGTCCAGCTTGAGGTAGGCGGCAATCAGGGCGATGCCGATCAGCAGATTGAATGGGTGCATGGTCGGGGCGAAAAAAAACCCGCCGCAGCGGGTTGTGACAATGCTTACTGGAATGCCTGGATGCCGGTCTGGGCGCGGCCCAGGATCAGCGCATGGATATCGTGCGTGCCTTCATAGGTGTTGACCACCTCGAGGTTGACCATGTGGCGGATCACGCCGAATTCGTCCGAGATGCCGTTGCCGCCAAGCATGTCGCGGGCGACGCGGGCGATGTCCAGCGACTTGCCGCAGGAATTGCGCTTCATCATCGAGGTGATTTCCACCGCGGCCGTGCCCGCATCCTTCATGCGGCCCAGCTGCAGGCAACCTTGCAGGCCCAGCGTGATTTCCGTCTGCATGTCGGCCAGTTTCTTTTGCACCAGCTGGTTGGCGGCCAGCGGACGGCCGAATTGCTGGCGATCGAGCACATACTGACGCGCCGTGTGCCAGCACGCTTCGGCCGCGCCCAGCGCACCCCAGGCGATGCCGTAGCGCGCCGAGTTCAGGCAGGTGAACGGACCCTTCAGGCCGCGCACGTCGGGGAAGGCGTTGTCTTCGGGGCAGAACACATTGTCCATGACGATTTCGCCCGTGACGGAGGCGCGCAGGCCGAACTTGCCGTGGATGGCGGGGGCGGACAGACCGGCCATGCCTTTTTCCAGCACGAAGCCGCGGATCGCGCCTTCATCGTCCTTGGCCCAGACCACGAACACGTCGGCCACCGGCGAATTGGTGATCCACATCTTGGCGCCCGTCAGCGCATAGCCGCCCGGCACTTTCTTGGCGCGGGTAATCATCGATCCCGGGTCGGAACCGTGGTTCGGCTCGGTCAGGCCGAAGCAGCCGATCCATTCGCCCGTGGCCAGCTTGGGCAGGTATTTCTGGCGCTGGGCTTCGGTGCCGAACTCGTAGATCGGGACCATCACCAGCGACGATTGCACGCTCATCATCGAGCGGTAGCCGGAATCGATGCGCTCGACTTCGCGCGCGATCAAGCCATAAGCCACGTAATTGAGGCCGGGACCGCCGTATTGTTCAGGAATGGTCGGTCCCAGCAAGCCCAGCTCGCCCATTTCGCGGAAGATCGACGTATCCATCTGCTCGTGGCGGAACGCTTCCAGGATGCGCGGCGCCAGCTTGTCCTGGCAATACGCGGCGGCCGCATCGCGCACCATGCGCTCGTCGTCGCTGAGCTGGTTGTTCAGAAGGAGAGGATCGTCCCAGTGAAATTGGGCTTTGGCTTGGGTCATGGCAATTCCTGTCTCAGTGTTGGCTTTGATAGTGGTAGGCGAATGGCAGCTTGTATAGACTACTTGCCGAATCCATAATTTTACCGTGTTTGGGTGCTTCCGAACTGTCCGCCGTGAAAAATCAGCGACGATTGCGGGTCACAGGCGCAATCTTCCACTTCACCGACGAAGATCACGTGGTCGCCCTCGGGGTAGCGGCTGCGGTTGTGGCATTCGAACCAGGCGCTGGCGCCCTGGAGGATGGGCTGGCCGGTGCGCGAGAGCACGTACTCGACACCCTCGAAGGGATTGTCGGTGCGGCGCGAAAAGCGTTGCGCCAGGTGGGCTTGCCCGGCATTGAGCACATTGATGACGTAGTGGGAATTGCCGCTAAACACAGGCAAGCTGTTCGCCACATTGCCCAGGCTCCACAGCACCAGGGGCGGGTCGAGCGAGACGGAATTGAACGAGCTGGCTGTCAGCCCGCGAAAGCTGCCGTCAGCCAGGCGCGTGGTGATCACGGTGACGCCGGTGGCGAACTGGGACAGGGCCTGGCGGAACTGGGTCGTGTCGAAGTCGCGTTCGAGCGCGCGGGGAGAGCGTGTGTTCATTGGTGCCTCGAGCCCATCGGCTCTGTCGGAGTTCCGCCATTATGCCAAATAATGGGAAGCCGAGGGCTGGGGCGTGGCACATCGGCATGCTTTTGCGTTACAGTTGGGATCATGATTTCTGTTTAACGAGGTGTGTAATGACCAACCCATCAGCAACGCAGCTGGCGGTGCTGGGTGGCGGTTGCTTCTGGTGCCTGGAGGCCGTCTACCTGGAAATGCGCGGCGTCGTCAGCGTCGAATCCGGCTACATGGGCGGCCACGATCCCGCGCCCACCTATGACGCCGTGTGCAATGGTGGCACCGGCCACGCCGAAGTGGTGCGCATCGCCTTCGATCCGGCCCAGGTCAGTTACCACGATGTGCTCGAGGTATTCTTCACCATCCATGACCCGACCACGCCGAACCGCCAGGGCAACGATGTCGGCACCCAGTACCGCTCGGTGATTTTCTACGATTGCCCCGAGCAGGAAGCGACCGCGCGCCAGGTCATCGCCGAAATGGCGGTGGTGTGGGACGGCCCCATTGTCACCGAGGTGGCGCCCATGGCCGCCTGGTACAAGGCCGAGGACTACCACCAGAACTACTTCGCCCAGCATCCCCTGCAAGGGTATTGCGCATTTGTCGTGGCACCAAAAGTGGCAAAATTTCGTAAGACATTTACCAACAGGTTAAAATAGCGGAAGGGCAACAACGCAGTGGCGCGCTGTCCCATGGGTGCAACAGGATCGGATTCTCGATGAAGGTAGTGATCGTCGACGACACGCACATCAACCTGGTGTTGATGTCGCGTCTGATGGAGAAGCTCGATGACGTCTCGACCGTGGCGTTCCAGTCGGCGCGCGAGGCGCTCGACTGGTGCCGCGCGCATCCCTACGACCTGCTCATTCTCGATTACATGATGCCCGACATTAACGGGCTCGACTTCATCGTCCAGCTCGATCCCGATCCCCGCGCGCGTCCGCCCGTGCTGATGGTCACCGCCAGCCAGGATGTGGAAATCCGCCACCGCGCGCTGGAAAACGGCGCCAACGATTTTCTGATCAAGCCGATCGACAAGGTCGAATTCCTGGCCCGCACCCGCAACATGCTGGAACTGCGGCGCGCCACGGTGGCGCTGCAAAACCGCGCCAGCTGGCTGGCCAGCGAAGTGGCCAAGGCCACCGCCGAATTGCGCGCGCGCGAACAGGAAACCATTGTCCTGCTGTGCCGCGCCTCCGAATACCGCGATCCCGAGACCGGCGCCCACATCCAGCGCATGGCCCATTATTCGCGCCTGATCGCGGCCGAACTGGGCATGTCCGAGGAGGAGCAGGAGCACATCCTCAATGCCGCGCCCATGCACGATATCGGCAAGGTCGGCACGCCCGACACCATCCTGCTCAAGCCGGGACGGCTGAACCAGGACGAGATGGAAGTGATGCGCCAGCATGCCCTGATCGGCTACAACATCCTCAAGAGCAGCGAGACGCGCATGCTGCAGCTGGCCGCCGAAATCGCCTATTCCCACCACGAACGCTACGACGGCGCCGGCTATCCGAACGGCCTCAAGGGCGACGCCATTCCCCTGGCCGGGCGCATCGTGGCCGTGGCCGACGTGTTCGACGCCCTGACCAATGTGCGTCCCTACAAGACGGCCTGGTCGCTTGACGCGGCCCGCACCTTCCTGGTGGAAAACAGCGGCAGCCATTTCGATCCCAAATGCGTCGACGCCCTGCTGCGGCGCTGGGCCGACGTGCTGGCCATCCGCGACCGGCTCGACGATAGCGCCACCCGAGACGCGGCCTGAGCCGGCCCGCCATGCGCCACAGAAAATTGGTGCGCCAGGTGCGCCGCGCCTTCGGTGTAGCCAGCGACCAAGCCCTGCACGACATGCTGGGCGAGGTGGGGGCGGGCGGCCATGCGCCCCTGGCCCATGGCATCGCTTCCTTGCTGCACGTGATCGAACGCACCTACGACGAGTATGACCGCGACTTGCAGGTCCGCACGCGCATGCTGGAAATCAGTTCCGAAGAATTACTCAGCGCCAACGCCCAGCTGCGCGGCGAAGCGGCGCGCCAGCGCGAAGTGCTGCGTTCGCTGCAAGCGAGCGTGCAGCGCCTGACCTTCGACGTGGGCGGCGCGCCCGAGCCGGCGCCGCTCGATCCCGACCATGACTTGCTGGGCCTCACCCGCGCCCTCGAGCAACTGGTGCAGCAGCGCGAAACGGCGCGCGAACTGACCGAGCAGATTCTCGACCAGTTACCCATTCCCGTGTTCCTCAAGGACCGCGAAGGCCGCTTCGTGCGCTTCAACCGCCAGTTCCAGGAGTTTTACCAGCTCACGCGCGAGCAGCTGATGGGCGCGCGCATCGAAGACTTCACCCCGCCGGCCTGGGCCAGCGTGACCCAGCAGGAAGACAGCCTGGCCTGGCGCACCGGCCTGATGGTCAGCAGCGAGCGCCGCGTCACCCAGATCGACCCGCCCATCGACCTGGTGGTCAACCGCATCGTCATCCACAGCGGCGGCGAATCGTATCTGCTGGGTTTTTCCATCGATGTGAGCGAGCAGCGCGCCGCGCGCGACGCCATGCAGCGCGCGGTCGAGTCGGCCCAGGCCGCCAGTCGCGCCAAGAGCGAATTTTTGGCCAACATGAGCCATGAAATCCGCACGCCCATGAACGGCATCTTGGGCATGACCGAACTGGTGCTCGCCTCGCCGCTGGCGCCCGAACAGCGCGACGATATCGCCCTCGTCAAGGCCTCGGCCCACGCCCTGCTCACCATCGTCAACGACATTCTCGACTTTTCCAAGATCGAAGCGGGCAAGCTCGACTTGGAAGAGGTGCCGTTCGACCTGCGCGCGCTGGTGCGCGATACCGTGCGCCCCATGACCCTGCGCGCCCAGCAAAAGGGCCTGGAACTGCGGGTGGACTTGCCGCCGGCGATACCGCGCACCGTCAAGGGCGACCCGGGCCGGCTGCGCCAGGTGCTGATCAATTTGCTGGGCAACGCCATCAAGTTCACCGAACGGGGCACCGTCACGCTGGCGCTGGCCCTGCGCAGCGAAACGGCGGACCGCTGCGAGATCACCTTTGCCGTCAGCGATACCGGCATCGGCATTCCCGCCGACAAGCAGCAACTGATCTTCGACGCCTTTTCCCAGGTCGACGGATCGACCACGCGCCAGTTTGGCGGCACCGGCCTGGGCCTGACCATTTGCCGCCGCCTGGTGATCTTGATGCAGGGCGATCTGGCGGTCGACAGCGCTAGCGGCAAGGGCAGCACCTTCCGCTTCACGGTGCCGTTGCACCATGCCGCGGTCGATTTGCCTGCCGAGACCGATGACGCCAGCCTGGCCGCCGGCGTGGCGGCCCCGCCCGACTTGCTGCTCAGCGCGCCGCCGCTGGCCCATGCCGCCGCTGGCGGCAGCGGCCTGCGCATCCTGCTGGCCGAAGACAACCCGGTCAACCAGCGCCTCGCCCTGCGCCTGCTGGAAAAATTGGGCCACCGCATCACCGTCGTCGACAATGGCATCGATGCCTGCGAACGCATCACCCGGGGCAATTACGACCTGGTCTTGATGGATGTGCAAATGCCCGAACTCGATGGCTTGAGCGCCACCCGCCGCATCCGCCAATGGGAAGCCGAGCATGGCGGCCACGTGCCGGTGATCGCCATGACGGCGCGCGCCATGCAGGGCGACCGCGAGCGCTGCCTGGAAGCGGGCATGGACGATTACCTGTCCAAGCCGATCGACAGCGAACGGCTGCGCCAGCTGGTGAGCCGCTTCCATATCGAGCAGGCCGGACCGGTACTGGCCTGGCGCGGCGCGCTGCTGCGCCTCGATGGCGATACCGGCCTGCTGCTGGAACTGGCCGCCCTGTTCCTCGACGATGGCCCGCAGCTGATGCACACGCTGGTGGCGGCGATCGAGGCGGACGACCTGCCTGCCTCGCAGCGCGCCGTCCACAGCCTGCAGGGCGTGCTGGTCAATTTTGGCGCGCAGCGCGCCATCGCCCAGGCCGAACGCCTGTCGGCCAGCCTGCACGAACCGGCCCAGGCGGCCCAGTGGCGCGCCCAGGTGCATGAGCTGGGCGCGGCGGTCGAGGAAGTCTATGGCGCCCTGCAAGCGCTGATCGCCGCCGGCGCCGAGGCCATGCTCTAGCGCCAGCGCTAGGGATACATGTAGCGGCGCGACCAGGGCATGGCGTCCGGACTGCGCCCCGCCTTGCGGCACACCACCTGATACAGGCTGATCCAGTCGTTGCTGAAGGCATACGTGCATCCGGCCAGATACACATGCCAGATCCGGAAGCGGCGTGCATCGGTGAGCGTCTGGATGTGCGCGGCCCTTGCCTCGAAATTGTCGGTCCAGGCGGCGCAGGTGCGCGCGTAGTGGCGCCGCAGGTTTTCCACGTCGAGCGCTTCCAGTCCCCCTTCCTGCATGGCGCGCAGCACCGTGCCCACATGCGCCAGTTCGCCATGCGGGAACACATAGCGCCCAATGAATTCGCCCGCGCCGTAGGGCGCCGCCTTGCCCTCGACGCTGGTGGTGGTGATGCCGTGATTCATGGCCAGCCCATCGTCGGCCAGCAAGGCGCGCATGCGCGCAAAGTAGGCGGGCAGCTGGCGCAGCCCCACGTGCTCGAACATGCCGACGCTGGTGATGCGGTCGAACTGGCCGCGCACGTCGCGGTAATCCTCCAGCCGGATCTCGACCCGGTCCTGCAGGCCCGCGCGCGCCACCCGCTCGCGTGCCAGCGCCGCCTGGTTGGGCGAGAGCGTGATGCCCACGCAGCGGGCGCCGTGGCGGGCGGCCGCGCGCATGGCCAGCGCGCCCCAGCCGCAGCCGATGTCGAGCAGGGTGTGTCCGGGCTGCAGGTTGATCTTGCGCAAAATATGATCGATCTTGCCGATTTGCGCTTCGGCCAGGCTTTCGCTGCCCTGTTCGAAATAGGCGCAGGAATACACCATGGCCGGATCGAGCCAGGCTTGGTAAAAGTCATTGGAGACATCGTAGTGATAGCGGACGGCGGCCGCGTCCAGCGATCGCGTGTGGCTGCGGCGCCAGCCGCGCAGCAGGCGCTGGCGCGGCACGCTGCTGGCAGCGAGGGCGCCGACCACGTCGAGCATGTCGCGTGCCCGCCCGCTGACCTCGATGGCGCCCTCCACATAGGCCTTGCCCATATTGTCGAGCGAAGGCGTGAGCAGGTAGCGCAGCGCGCGCGCGTCGGGAAGGCGGACCGTCACGCGTGGTGGCCCGGCGGAAAAATCGAGCCGTTGGCCATTCCACAGTTCGACCCGCAGCGGCAGCGCCAGCCTGCTGCGGATCCCGTCGTGCCATGCGGCGAGTCGGAGTTGATCGAACACGGTACACCTCCTGCGTCCAAGCTGCGCAGGGAGCGCCCGGTGGCGCGCTGCGCTAGGGTTGCAACCGTTCGCGCGCCCAGCTGCCGTCCGGCTGCCGAATGTACACGATGCGGTCATGAAAGCGCGAGCGGCGGCCTTGCCAGAATTCCAGCCGCTCCGGTACCAGGCGGAAGCCGCCCCAGTTGGCCGGACGCGGCGGTTCCTCGCCGACTTGCTGCGCCACGACGTCGTAATTGTGTTCCAGTGCTGCACGGCTGGCGATCGGCTTACTTTGCGCCGAGGCGATCGCCGCCAGCCGGCTCTTGAGGGGACGGCTGTGGAAATAGGTGTCGCTCTCTGCGTCAGCAGTTCGCTCTACCCTACCTTCGATCCGGATCTGGCGCTCCAGTTCTGGCCAAAAGAACAGCAGGGCGGCGAACGGATTGGCGGCCAGCTGGCATCCTTTCTGGCTGTCATAGTTGGTGTACCAGGTGAAACCGCGCGCGTCGAATTGCTTGATCAACACGATGCGCGAGGTGGGCCGTCCGCTGGCATCGACCGTGGCCACGCTCATGGCATTGGGCTCGTTGACTTCGGCCTTGAGCGCCTGCTCGAACCAGGCGGTGAACTGGGCGATGGGGTCGGCCGCCACATCATGCTCGCTCAGCGTGGCCTGGCCATAATCCTTGCGCAGGCCGGCCACGGCCTGGCCTGCCGACACGGGCGCGCCGATGCCGCGCCGCATCTGCATGGCGTCGCCCAGCGCGGCCATCTGCGCGCTGCTGAACAGCCGCTTGGCCATGGGGGCGATCTGGCTTTCCTCGCGTTCCATGTGCCCCGCATACAGCGCGCCGAAACGCCGCACCTCGCTTTCGCGCAGGGCGGCCGCGCTGCCGTCGGCAATCGCGCGCAACTGTTCGTGCAGGTTTTGCCAGAGCGCCGACATCTGGTCGTGTTCGGACAGGATCAGCGGCACCAGCTGCGCCAGCAGGTCGGCGTCCGCGCCCGCCGCCGTCGTTTGCAGCATGGGAATCAGGTCGTGCTCCTCATCGTCGTGGTGCAGCTGGGCGGCATGATCGAAATACTTGATGACTGCCGCAGCCGCCTGCTGGGCCTGGACGTCGGCACCATGCTCGGGCAGGTGCGCGCACAGCTTGTCGAGCGTGGCGAGCTGCTTGCGGATGCGGTCGTGACAGTGCTTGAGCACGGCGATCGGCTGGTCGAAACCGGGGGCGGGGTCGGGCAGGGTGTTCATCTGGGGCTTTCAAAGTTGCTGGTATGGTCACAGCCTCATTTTAGAGCAGTCGGAACGGCCGCGTCCGTTAAAATGGCGGCATGCACACCGAACCAACCTCCATTTCCCCGCTACCCGACGAACCGATCGACGCCGAGCGCCGCTTTGGCGGCATCGGCCGCCTGTATGGCCAGGCCGCGCTGGCCCGCTTCCGCACCGCCCACGTGTGCGTGATCGGCGTGGGCGGCGTCGGTTCCTGGATCGTCGAAGCGCTGGCCCGCAGTGCCATCGGCCAGCTTACCCTGATCGACCTGGACAACGTGGCCGAATCGAACATCAACCGCCAGATCCAGGCCCTCACCGGCACCATCGGCCAGGCCAAGATCGGCGCGCTGGCCGAGCGCATCGCCCAGATCAATCCGGACTGCCGGGTCAACCTGGTCGAGGATTTCGTCGAGCCCGACAATGTCGACCAGATGCTGGGCGGCAAAGGCTTCGACTACGTGATCGATGCCATTGACAGCGTCAAATCCAAGGCGGCCATCCTGGCCTGGTGCCGCGATCACAGCATGCCCGTGGTCACCATCGGCAGCGCCGGCGGCCAGGTCGACGCGACCCGCATCGATGTGCGCGATCTGGCGCGCACGGAACAGGAACCGCTGCTGAAAATGGTGCGCAAGCGCTTGCGCAGCCAGTACGGCTTTCCGCGCGGTATCAAAAACAAATTCCACATCGATGCCGTGTTTTCGATGGAGCCATTGAATCTGCCCGAAACCGACGCCACATGCGAGTTGGATGCGGTGACCGGGCTCAATTGTGCCGGCTTCGGTTCCAGCATGGTGGTGACGGCCACCTTTGGCATGATTGCCGCAGGCCATGTGTTGAACAAGCTGGCGCTGCCGCAAACGGCCGAGGCTGTGCAGGCCGAGCCCGCCTTGCTATCATAGAATCGATTTGTTCCAGTCCACTCAACGAAAGAACACAAGATGATGCGTCGTTCCCTGTCTGTCCTGATGATCTGCGCCGCCGGCGCCGCGATGGCCCAGAATGCCGGCCAGAGCGCTTCCGCCTCCGTACAGCCGCAACAGACGCCTGTGACACCGGTCACCCCGGTCACGCCCGTGTCCCCGGTGACACCCGGCATGCCGGTCACGCCCGCAACGCCAGTCACACCTGTGACACCCATCACGCCGGTCACGCCCACCACGCCAACCGCGCCGGTCACGCCCGTCACGCCAGCCACGCCTGTCACGCCTGTCACGCCTACCACCGCGGCCACGGCCGCCACGCCGGCCGAACCGGTACTCGATCCGCTGGTCAAGACCGACACCGTGGTCGGCAAGGGCGCCGAAGCGCTGCCCGGCTCCAAGGTCTTCGTCCACTACACGGGCTGGCTGTACAAGCCGATGGCGCCGCGCCAGCGCGGGCGCCAGTTCGATTCGTCCATCAGCCGCGGCGAGCCGCTCGAATTTGTGCTGGGCACCGGCCGCGTGATCAAGGGCTGGGACCAGGGCATCAAGGGCATGCGCGTGGGCGGCAAGCGCACCCTGATCATTCCGAGCCACCTGGCCTACGGCGCGCGCGGCGCCGGCACCATGATCGGGCCGGGCGCGGACCTGATTTTCGATGTCCAGCTGGTCGACGTCAAATAATCCAACATCGCTACGGCGGGGAGCACACCATGAGAATCGCAAATGATGTCACCGAACTGATCGGCAATACCCCGCTGGTGCGGATCCGCAATCTGGCCAAGGGCGCCGGTGCCGAGATCGTCGCCAAGCTCGAGTTCTACAATCCGGCCCACAGCGTCAAGGACCGGATCGGGCTGGCCATGATCGAGGCGGCCGAGGCGGCCGGCAAGATCGGCCCCGACACCGTCATCGTCGAGCCCACCAGCGGTAACACAGGCATTGCCCTGGCCATGGTGTGCGCGGCGCGCGGCTACCGCTGCAAGCTGGTCATGCCCGAAACCATGAGCAGCGAGCGGCGCATCCTGCTGCGCGCCTATGGCGCCGAGCTGGTGCTCACGCCTGGCCCGGAAGGCATGCTGGGCGCGATTCGCACGGCCGAAGAACTGGTGGCGGCCAACCCCAACTACTTCATGCCGCAGCAGTTCAACAATCCCGCCAATCCGGACGTGCACCGCCGCACCACCGCCGAAGAAATCTGGCGCGACACCGACGGCCAGGTCGACATCCTGATCGCCGGCGTGGGCACGGGCGGCACCATCACCGGCGTCAGTGAACTGATCAAGTCGCGCAAACCGGGTTTTCAGGCGATCGCGGTCGAACCGGAAGCCTCGCCCATGCTGTCGAAGGGTAGCAAGGGACCGCATCCGCTGCAGGGCATCGGCGCCGGTTTCGTGCCGGCCGTGCTCAATACCCACAGCTACGATGAAGTCATCACCGTCAAGAACGACGATGCGTTTGCCACCGCGCGCGCGGCGGCCAGCCAGGAAGGCCTGCTGGTGGGAATTTCATCGGGTGCGGCGCTGTGGGCTGCCATCCAGGTGGCGCAGCGGCCGGAAAACGCCGGCAAGCTGATCGTCACCATCATCCCGTCGTTCGGCGAACGCTACCTCTCCACCGCGCTCTACGCCAACCTGGCTTAGTGCCATGCTTGCGTACCCTCGCGCAGGCGGGGGTGCGGCAGCGCGCCCCGTGCGCTTACTCCGTCTTGCAGCTGGCGATGGCCTTCGCGTGGAACGCCGGGGCGGCGCTGCGCCCGGCCAGGTGGGCGCAGCCGCCCGCGATGTGGTCGCCGCAATGGTGCTGTTCGCACGCTTCCATGTACGCCGCGTGGTAGTCGCCGGCGAAGGTGCTGGCGCAGGTGCGCTGCGCGCCGGACAGCTTGTTGTAGGCGGCGAGGGCGTCGCTGCCAGTGCTGGCAGTGCCGGCATTGTTGATAGACAGTGCCGCGCCATGGCGCGGATCGGCTTCCAGGGTGGCCTGCATCGCTTGCAGGCATTGCTGGTGCCTGGCGCTCGCGGCGGCGCTGGCTTGCTCCGATTTGGCCGCGGCCTGCTCGATGGCCTTGCGGTCGGCCGCACATTCGGCGTCGGCCACCGCGCACACCCGGATGGACAGCAGCGTGCCGATGCGCGCCTTGCTGCGCGGGTCGGTCGCGCTGCCGAACACGGCGCGCACTTCCTGGCCCTTGCGGATCGATTTGAGCGAGCGCAGCGCACCCGCGCCGGCAATGAAGCCGATGTGGGCGCTGCCATCCTTCTGCTGCAATATCAAGTGTTCGGGCGAGACCGATTCCACGATGCCCACTTCCACATCGCTGGCGCCCGCTGGCGCCATCACCAGCGCGACACAGCACGCCAGCAGGACACGGCGGATGCTCGGGGCGTGCCTGATCATGGCGGCGCTCAATGCCGGGTGTGCAGCGTGCAGCCGTGCACCGTGGTGCCCTGCTCGACCTGCAGCGTGCAGTGGTCGATCGCGTAATCTGCCTTGAGCTGGGCGACGATGGCATCGATCGCCGCGTCGCCCGGGTAGCCGGCCGGGATCACCAGGTGCGCCGTGAGCGCGGTTTCGGTCGTGCTCATGGCCCAGATATGCAGGTCATGGATGGCGCTCACGCCCGCCTGCGACGACAGGAATGCGCTGACCCGCTGCGCGTCGACGTTCTCCGGTACCGCCGCCAGCACCATGCGCAGCGATTCCTTCAGCAGCGCCCAGGTGCTGACCAGGATGAACAGCACGATCACGATACTGACCAGCGGATCGAGCCAGGTCCAGCCGGTGCCCATGATGGCCAGGCCCGACACCACCACCCCGAGCGAAATGACGGCGTCGGCCGCCATGTGCTGGTAGGCGCCGCGCACGTTGATGTCGTCCTTGCTGCCGGCCATGAACAGCCAGGCCGAAAAGCCGTTGATCGCCACGCCGATGGCCGCCACGATCGCCACCGTGGTGCCGGCCACCGGCGAGGGCGTCGCGATCCGGTGCACCGCTTCCCAGCCGATGGCGCCGCACGCCATCATCAGCAGCAGCGAGATCG
>Ga0209023_10003613_pt1 | contig 18325 bp, 14 predicted proteins | sample LakOneMetagenome_FD_187468 | JGI IMG/M metagenome (GOLD analysis project Ga0209023, IMG submission 187468) | Freshwater and sediment microbial communities from Lake Erie, Canada (SPAdes) (version 2) | ecosystem: Environmental > Aquatic > Freshwater > Lentic | place: Lake Erie, Canada... | reverse complement strand
CACGACCTTGCCCGCGTCGATGTCAATGACGACGACGTGCGTCGCATGTGACACATACACCCTGCGGGCCGCGGCGTCGACGGACAGGTAGTCCCAACTCCCCTCGCCGCCCACCTTGATCTCGCCGAGCAGGTGATAACCCGTGGTGGCCGCGCGGACAGCAGGCGCGCACACCGCGAGGCCTGCCAACAGACACAGTAGCTTTCGCATCACGATCTCCAGTGTCCCTGAACTATACAGAACCCCTGATGAACGGACGATGAACGCCCTGTCGCTGACCCACCGCTCACGTCAGCGGTGCATAAATCCCTCGGCCAGCCGATCGAGCTGCCTGCCAACTGGCGTGTAGGACACGACAACCGACATCACGAATGTTCCAACGGCCGTCAACGCAGCTTCGGTGTAGGCACCAGGATAGTGTGAGCCGTGCACGACCGCGTCTGCGAAGAATGCGCAGATGGCGACAAACGCGCTGGACGTCCACCGATTGGCGAAGTGGCGCGCATGGGAGGTCAGGCTCAGGCCCAGCAACGGAAACACCGCGAGAGCGCCGGTCTCTGACGCGACGAGGAAGTGCCCGGCCGTCACTTGTGCGAGCTGACCTTGCACCATGAGCAGGAGGCACGAGCCGCCGACCTCGACGACCTTGTGGCTGCAGAGCAGCAGGCGGAAGCGCTGGGCTTTGCTCAGGGACTGCGCGATCGCGGTGTTCTTCAAGTGGCTGTGATTATACGGGCGACGCTCACCGCTCCAGGTTCCGGCACATCGAGGCGCTGATACGTTCGCATCAGTCATCGCCGACGAGGGGGACAGCACGCGTCGGGCTTGACGGTTTCTTCGCGCACCCGAAGTACCTGATCTGCGCAAGCGAGCACCCGTTCTCGTCCTTTTCTTCACCTCGCGTCTGACCGCAGAACTCCATGGCCGGGCGTTCACGTCACGGTGCGAATGTTGCTGTCTCACTCAACGGCGCAGGTTTGCGTCGAGTGCATTTCAAGGGAGTGGGTATGCAAGCACATCGCTCGCATCGAGGCATCTACACAGTCGTGTTTGCCAGCGTCCTGTCGTTGTCGGTGATGCACGGCGCCGCGCAGGCCCCAGCCGACAACACGAAGACGAACGAGCGTGACCGAGCGAAAGGCGCGGTCACTGCCGATCAACAGAAGGAGAAGGCTGGCGACCGCGAGCTGACGCAGAAGATTCGGCAGTCGATCATGCGCGACAAGTCACTGTCGACCTACGCACACAACGTGAAGATCATCGCGGTTGATGGCCAGGTCACGTTGAAGGGACCTGTTCGCTCGGAGGAAGAGAAGCGCACCGTCGAGAGCAAGGCGACCGATGTCGCCGGTGCGGGTCACGTCACCAACGAGATCAGCATCGCACCTGCCAAGACCAAGACGTCACGTTAGGTCTCGCGTCAGCGAGCCGGCACCTGTTGCGCTACATCAGTGGAGAATGACATGGAAGATAAGAAGACCGCCGTATTCGGCATCTACTCGAGTGTTGCTCACGCGGAAGCGGCTGTAGACACCCTCGTCCAGGACCGCTTCAGGCACGACGCGATTTCCGTGCTGCTGCCGGACAAGCAGGGCTCGAGGGATTTCGCCCACGAGAAGCACACGAAGGCGCCCGAAGGCACCACCACTGGCGTGGCGGCCGGAGGCACCATCGGCGGAGCGCTCGGCCTGCTCGCCGGCATCGGCGCATTGGCCATACCCGGAGTAGGGCCGTTCATTGCGGCCGGTCCCATCATGGGGGCGCTTGCGGGCGTCGGCGTCGGCGGTGCGGTTGGCGGCTTGATCGGCGCGCTGGTTGGCATGGGCCTGCCGGAGTATGAGGCCAAGCGATACGAGGGAAGAATCAAGGAAGGCGGCGTGCTGTTGTCGGTGCACTGCAACACTAGCGATGAGATCAGCCGCGCCAAGGACATCCTGAAGCGCACAGGTGCAGACGACATCGCGTCGGCCGGCGAAGAGTCCACCCGCGAAGAGTCCGCTCGCGAAGCGGCCGTCGGACGCGAGCGCTCCCGGTTCTAGCATCGTCCTGTCCCACCGCCTGCCAGGTGGTGGGACAGGAGCCGTTCGCTCAGCGATCGGTATGATGGCCAAGTGTCCGGCTCACTGCTCCGCATCGGCGCCCTCGCCACGCTGACCGGTACGAGCGCCGACTCGATCCGCCACTACGAACGTCTTGGCCTGCTGCCTCCTGCGGTGCGCACTGACGGCGGTTACAGGATGTATCCGGCCGAAGCAGAAGACCGCGTGCGGTTGATTCGCAGCGCGGTGCGCGCGGGCTTCTCGCTCGGCGACCTCGGTGCGTTCCTGCAACAGCGCGACACGGGCGGCACACCGTGCCGCACAGTACGAGCGGCCGCCGACGTGATTCTGCAGGGAATCGACCGCCAGATTTCCGAGTTACAGGAGACGCGCGAGACCCTCGAGGCGATGCTGCGCGACTGGGACGCCCGGCTCGCTATCGCCGGCGACCAACCAGCACGACTGCTCGACGCGCTGCCGCGAACGCGGAAGCGCCCCGAACGCCAGACGACCCACCTGAAACGCAATCGCCGCTGAACGCATGAACGGTCTTGACCTTCGAACGGTTCAAGGCTTTACGATGAGCGGCATGACCACTCTCGCCACACGCCTGGGCATACTCGCGGTCGCGTCGTTCACGCTCGCGACGCCCGCCCTTGCGCAGCAGCACACGGCGATGCCGGACGGCATGACGCACGAACAGCACATGGCCCAGATGGAGAAGGACGCGGCCATGAAGGAACACGGCCACGAGGCCATGGGCTTCGACCAGGACACCACCAGCCACCACTTCCTCATCGAGGCCACTGGCGGCGCCATCGCGGTGAACGTGAACACGCCGGGTGATGCGACGGGTGTGCGTCAGATCCGCGCGCACCTCACCGAGATCGCTGCCTCGTTCAAGGCGGGTGATTTCAGCAAACCGTTCATGACGCACGGCGAGCAACCGGCCGGCGTCGTGGTGCTGCAGCGACTGAAGTCAGACATGACCTACACCTACGCAGACACCAGCCTGGGCGGGATTGTGCGCATCACCACGGCGAACGCCGAGGCGCTGGCGGCGCTGCACGAGTTTCTGCGCTACCAGATTACTGAGCACAAGACGGGCGACCCGCTCGTTCGCTGAGGCGCACCCGAAGACGCGATGCCCGGGGCGAGAAGCGCGCCATCCAGCAGCAATCGCCATTGCCTCTCGCTGACACGCGGCCGGGTGTTCGCTTAGGCCGGCGGCAGGCTTTGATAGCCACCAACCGCTCGAGTCGCGTGTCGCTCGCTCAGGACTTGGCGGGGACCGCCGGCGCCGATCGCTGCGACGACTTCGTGAGGTCAGGCCGTGCCCCGGCAGCAATGACATTCGAAGTTGGCACGACCTATTTCTTCAGCCCTTCGGCCCAGTTGAGCACGACGCTGAGCGGCGATGCCTCAGGGGGAGGCGACATGTCTACGGACACGAGAAAGCGCTGTCCATCTTTCGTGGTCGAATATGGAAAAGGTGTGTTCGATTGCCTCGTCACCCCTGCAGAGGGAAAGGCGACGCGGACATCGAACAACGGCACGGGTGCACCGACATCTATTGCCTCTCCGCTGGTGCGTATGGCCACGGACATCAGCTTGTTGGCCGGGCTGATGTAATAGAGCTCTTTCCCATCAGCGCGCCATCTCGCATAGGTCCCGCCCGCAGTCGAAATGGGCGTCTTGCTCGGTCCTGAAAGAGGTCTGACGTATATCTCAAAACGACGGGTTTCGTCGGACTGATACGCGACCCACTTGCCGTCGGGTGACACCTGCGCCGACATCTCGCGGAATTCTGTCTGCAGCCACGGACGCGGTTTGCGCTCACCGGTCAGCGGCAACAGCCAGATGTCATGCTGGGTCTTGGGATCGATGAGATCGAAGAGGATGAATTGCCCGTCCGGCGACCAACTCGTGGGCTGTTTCCATCCTTCGGTAAGGCCGGATGACGCCGAATTCAGAATTGTTGCCGTCTCGCTACCCCCATCAGCGCGCTTCGCAAACAAGTTGAACGTTCCTCCGTAGACGAGGTCCTTCGGAGGTGGTCCCGACAGAGGGACGTTCGAGCCGTAGACGATGCGCGCGCCATCGGGCGACCAGATCGCTTCTGTATTGTGACCTCCGAAGGTCAGCCTGGTGGATGCTCCGCGCACGAGATCTCGCAGCCACATGTCGCCGCCAGTCTCGTTTTCGTGATGATGCTCAGCCAGCGTTCGCCCATCAGGCGACAGTTCGATGCTGCGATAATCGCCAACATCGCTTGCAACGCCAAGCGTCTTTCCACTACGGTCAAACCACGTCAATTGCATTGGAATTCGTGGATTGGCCCGCACCACCCCAGTCTCATATAGCAACACTCCGCGTCCTGATGCGGCAAACGGAGCATTCGCATTCGTTGGATTGACGGTGACCTGCTCAGCCAGCGCTATCGCACGTCCCGACAGGGTATTGGTGCTGACGTCGAATGGTTGCGCAAACAGTGACGTCTGCCTCGCGAATACGAGGTAGCCGCCTGCATAGACGGCCCGGGAGTCAGCGTTCAGCAAGCTGGTTCGTTCTGGCGAATCGAGCACACCGAGAAATACGTGATTACCGGGCTGAACGACGTACGTGAAGTGCCGCCCATCCGGCATGAAGGAAGGACGACGGTGGCTGACCTCCTGCTGCTGGTTGTCCAACTGCGTTGCCGGAACAAGAGCCGCACCCGAAGTGGACGTTCTCATCAGCCCGCCGTAAGCCACGCCTATGAGAATCACGCCGTCCTTCCCCCAGCTTCCACCGGTGTTGCCGCCGACTGGGGTGTCGCCAAGAATCCGCAGTGTCCGGTCCTCGATGTCGAAGGTCTTGAGTTTGCCGTTGGCGAAGAAGCCGATCTGCTTCCCATCCGGAGACCAGAACGTATCGCCGCCGTCCTCGGTGCCAGGGAGCAGCTCGGCCTCAAACCTGTCGATCGACTGCAACCACAACGTCTGAGGCTCGCTAGGAGCCCGGGTGGCAGCGTAAATGAGGCGGGTTCCGTCGGGTGACGACGCGATAGAACCGGTAACCAGCGTCGCGCCAGCCGGAGGGCGAATCCAGAACCGGATCGTCGGCGCCGGGTCCGGCCGACGCCCCGGCCAAAGGACACCGGTCGCACCGAGAGCCACCACGAGCAGCGCAGCCGTCCCCCAGGCGAACTTCTCGCGACCGCCAACCCGTCGCGGCGACCCGACCGCCGCAGCAATCGAGACCGCCGTCGACGAATCCGACTGCGCGGAAAGTGCCTCGAGCGCAAACGCCAGGTCGTGCGCTGAGTGAAAGCGCGCCGACGGACTCTTCTCCAGACACCGCTCGACGACGCGCGCGAGCGCCGGCGGGATGCGCGCCGTCGCTGTTGGTAAGTCGGGAGGGTCCTTATCGAGAATCGCACTCATCGTGTCGGCTGGCGTCGCACCGCTGAACGCACGCTGCCCCGCCAACATCTCGTACAGCACGGCACCGAACGCGAAGATGTCCGTGCGATGGTCGACGGCGTGTCCCCGCACCTGCTCCGGCGACATGTAGCCCGTCGTTCCAAGCACGATGCCCGCCTCAGTTCCGGGCGCAGATGTCGGCAGCGCCGTCGCGTCGGGTTGAGACGCGTGCGCGTGTTCCGTCAGCTTCGCGAGGCCGAAGTCGAGAATCTTGACGCGTCCATCCGTCGTGATGAACAGGTTCTCCGGCTTGAGATCGCGGTGCACGATCCCCTTCTCGTGCGCAGCCGAGAGCGCCTTCGCTATCTGGACCGCGTAGTCGATAGCCTTCCTGACGCTGAGCGTCCCAGCACTATCGACGCTGCTGCCACGGGTCTCACTGCCACGCGCGAGTCGCGCACGCAGCGTCTCCCCTTCGAGCAGTTCCGAAACGATGTAGGGCGAATCGGCCTCAGAGCCGATGTCGTACACGGCGAGAATGCCGGGATGGTTGAGCGCGGCCGCCGAGCGCGCTTCGAGTTCGAAGCGGCGCAGGCGATCGGGGTCTGCCGACATCGAGATCGGGAGCACCTTTATGGCCACGTCCCTAGCGAGGCGCGTGTCGCGGGCTCGATAGACTTCGCCCATGCCGCCCGCACCAAGGGCAGCGAGAATTTCGTACGGGCCGAGACGAGCGCCGGGAGCGAGCCCTGTGCCCATGGATGTAACTGGTGTCGCGGAATTCTAGCCCTGACTATCTCGCTCGTTGGTAACGAAATAGTTGCGACGTCCGAACATCAGCGCTGTGACAAATGTTCCTTGACAGGCTCATGAGTGGAACCCTTTCCCACCAGGCCCGGTCGGCAGCACAGGTTGATGCGCCATCGTCAACGTGAGTTGTCAACGCTTGTGGAGATAAATCGACGATGGTAGCGTCGTCGCGGCGATGCGGACGCGGCGCGCATCGTCAGCTGGCGGCACGCACCTGGCAGTGAACGCGGCACCGCTTCGTTCGTGGTGAACGATCCGGAGTGCCCCGGAGCAGCACGATGCCGCAGAATGACCTAGAGATTCGCGTGGAATTCCTTGAACAAGCCGTCGCCGGTCTGAGCGGCTTGCCCCAGCAGATGCGGGAGCTGTCAACGCAGTTTCTGCAACTGCGCGAGGACGTGCGGAGCGATATTTCCGGCGTCCGTGCCGAGGTCGGCGAGCTTCGCAATGAGCTGCACGGGGTGCGCGACGAGTTGCGCGGAGAGATGCGCGGCTTGCGCGACGAACTGCGCGGAGAGATGCACGGCGTCCGCGACGAGCTGGGCGGAGAGATCAGCGGACTGCATCGCAAGGTAGACGGCGTCCGCGACGAGCTGCGCGGCGAGATGCGCAGAATGGGCGACGAGTTGCGCGGGGAGATGACCTCGATGCATCACGAACTCGCAAAGGTCATTCTGGCAACCCAGGCTCAGGCACTCACGTTGCACGAGAACCTCGTCGAAAGAATCAAGCGGCTCGGCGAGGGTTTCAAGTCCACGCCCGAGTCATAGCTAGACACTTACGCGCGCACCACCACATGTTCAGTGGTGCTGAGCTATCGCTTTTCGGAAGCCAGGCACGCCACGGTCGAGTTCGAACAAACCCGCTGGACATCACCCTCCTTACGGTTTACTTTCTCAGCAACCTGGGAGGGCAAACCGTGAGCGATTCGAAAGCGCAACGCTTGGTCGGTTCGAACTACACCACACCAGACCTCATCGCGAAAGTCACCGGTCGCGCCAAATACGCAGAGGACTACAACGCCGACGGCATGCTCTGGACCAAGCTGCTCCTGAGCCCGATGCCGCACGCGCGCGTGACGCGTCTCGACACCAGCAAGGCGCTGGCACTTCCCGGCGTGAAGGCCATCCTCACCGTCGACGACCTGCCCGCAGTGGTCGCAGGGGCCAACCTTGGTGAAGGCATCATCGTCAGCACCTACAGCGAACGCGGACTCACGAACGAGCCCCTCTACGAAGGCGAACCGATCCTGGCGGTGGCCGCGGTCGACGAGACGACAGCCGCCGAGGCCATCGAGGCGATCGAGATCGAATTCGAGCCGATGCCGTTCGTCACTGACCCGCTCGTCGCTATGCGACCAGGCAGCCAGAACCCGCGAGTCCAGGGAAACGTGTGGATCCGTCCCGCGCCTGGTGCGTCCGGCAGCGCCGAACCGAAGACCGTGAAGTGGACCGAGGCCGACTTCGCCGCAGCCGGCGATGGGCAGCTGCCACTCGGCGCCGTCACTGACGAATGGAGCTACGGAGACCTCGACAAGGGGTTCGCAGACGCCGCGCTGGTGCTCGATGAAACGTTCGTCGGCCCGAACGTCAGTCACATCTCGCTCGAATCGCGCAGTGCCATGGCCTACTGGCGCAACGGCAAGCTGTATATGCACTGCTCGACGCAAAGCGTGATGCGTACCGTGTCGGCCGTGGCCCGTTGGGTCGGCATTCCGCCCGAGGACGTCGTCATCATCAGTGAGTACACGGGCGGCGGCTTCGGCAGCAAAGGGTCGAGCTCGGTGTTCACCTGCATTCCGGCGCTCCTCTCGAAGAAGGCGAACGCACCGGTGATGATACGTATCACCCGCGATGAGGAGTACTTCATCGGCCGCGCACGTCCCGCGCTCCACTCGCGTGTGAAGGTGGGATTCGCGAAGGACGGACGCATCACGGCAATCGACGGACTCGCGCTCGTCGACAACGGCCCGTACGACCCGGTCAACGACGGGCGCTCGGCCGGCGATCACATCTCGCTCGCCTATCAGCCGCTCGCCATGCGCTGGCGCTTCTCGGCCGTGCTCACCAACACGCCGCCCCGCGGCGCGCAGCGCGCTCCCGGCGGGCTGCAAGCCACCATGCTGATGGAGCCGGTGCTGGCGAAGGCCGCGGCACAACTCGGCATCGACCAGGTCGCAATCCACCACCTGAACGCACCTGTGGGGAAGGCGCGGTTCGGCGCGGCCAATGCCCGCGGCGCGCGGCAGTACTCCACCAGCGCGTTCGCGAAGGAAGCACTCGACCGCGGCGCGGAACTCTTCGACTGGGAGAACCGCAAGAGTCGCGGCGGCACGCGCGTCGGCTCGAAGGTGCGCGGTGTCGGCGTAGCCCTGAGTACCTACTCGGCCGGCTCGATCGGATTCGACGGTCTCTTGGTCGTCAAGCCGGATGGACGCGTCGCCATTCAGTCAGGCATCGGCAACCTCGGCACCGAATCGGTGTTCGACGCGCACCGCATTGCCGCGGAACTGCTCGGCGTGCCGTGGGAGAAGTGCGACGTGGCGTGGGGGAACACCGCTCGCAACTTCCCCAACACGTGCGGACAAGGCGGCAGTCAGACGTCGCATGCCATGCCGCGCGCCGCGCACGCCGCCGCCATGGACGCCGTACGTAAGCTGAAGGCCGTTGCCGCACAGACGCTCGGCGGCAGCCCCGACAGCTACACGGTCGCGAACGAACGGGTATCGAGCGGCACAAGGGGACTGTCACTCGCTGAGGCCGCACAGAAGGCCATCGAACTCGGCGGCGCGTACGACGGTCACGAACTGCCCGAGGACATCAACACCTACACCAGGCGATCGGCCACGGCGCTTGCCGGACAGGGCCTGATGGGTGTTGCGAAAGACAACTATCCGCGCGACGGCGTGTCGAAGTCGTTTGTTGCCGGCTTCGCCGAAGTGGAAGTGGACGTCGAGACCGGTCGCTACCAGCTGCTCGAACTCGTTGCAGTTCTCGACTGCGGCACCGTGCTCCACCCGCGCGTCCTCGGCGGGCAGCTGCTCGGCGGCTTCGTCCTCGGCGTCGGCCACGCCCTCGGACAGCGGCTGGTGGTGGATCAGCACTTCGGCGTCGGCCTTGCCAAGCGCTGGTACAACAGCAAACCACCGACGATCGTCGACATGCCGCCGGTCATGAAATGGGCGGCGCTCGACATTCCCGATCCGGAGACGCCGGTTGGCTCACGCGGGATGGGCGAGTCGCCGGTCGGCGCCGGCTTCGGCGCCGTCGCCAATGCCATCGCCAACGCGGTGGGTCACGACGTGTTCCGCCGTGCGCCGATCATGGCCGACATGATCCTCATGGCCCTCGAGCAGGGGGCGCTCGCTCACGAGCGACTCACGGCCAACATCTAGGTGCCACGTCGCTCAGCCGTTCTCGCGCAACGTGAGCCCGGTGATTCACGCGGCCACGTAACTGATTGCGTGGCCGCCTTCCCGCGTGTAGGGTACCGCCCATGAAACGCTTCCTCGTGTACCTCGGACTCGTTGTCGCTCTCTGCGTTGGACTCCTGGCCGGCGCGACCGCGCAGCAACCGGCCGCAGGCGCCGTCGTTGCCGTCGATAGAGACGACATCGGCGGAGTCGTGACCGGGCCCAGAGGACCCGAGGCTGGCGTGTGGGTCATCGCTGAGACGACGGACCTGCCAACCAAGTTCGTCAAAATCGTCGTCACCGACGATCAGGGACGCTATCTGTTGCCCGACTTGCCGACCGCCACCTACGACGTGTGGGTGCGCGGCTACGGACTGGTCGACTCGCCAAAGACGAAATCGGCAGCCGGCAGAAACCTGAATCTCACCGCGGTGCTGGCGCCCAATGCGCGGGCTGCCGCGCAGTACTACCCGGCCGGTTACTGGCTGTCGCTGATGAAAGTGCCGGCGGCCGATCAGTTCCCAGGCACCGGCCCGAACGGCAACGGCATCAATCCGGCGATCAAGAGTCAGTCGGAATGGATCTCGCGCACGCAGTCGTTCGGCTGCACACAGTGCCACGCGCTTGGCAGCAAGGGGACGCGCGAGGTTCCCGAAGCGCTCGGCCACTTCGACTCCGGCGCTGCCGCGTGGGACCGCCGCGTCCAGTCAGGACAGGCGGGCGCTCAGATGAGCGGCATGATGAACCAGTTCGGTCGCAAAGCCGCCCTGCAGGTGTTTGGTGACTGGACCGACCGCATCGCCAAAGGCGAGGTGCCGCCCACACCGCCGCGCCCACAGGGCATCGAGCGCAATATCGTCATTACCGAGTGGGACTTTGCCGAGCCGAAGGTGTACTTGCACGATGTCGTGTCGAGCGATCGCCGCAACCCGAAGGTCAATGCGAACGGACCGATCTACGGCGCGCTCGAGCTGAGCGCCGACTACCTGCCAGTCCTCGATCCGGTGACGAATACCGCCAGCAAGATTCCGCTGACCGTGCGCGACCCCGCAACGCCGCCGACGCCGCCAGCCATGCTCGCGCCGTCCCCGTACTGGGGCGACGAGCCGATCTGGACCAGCAAGAACAACGTGCACAACGCCATGCTCGACGGCCAGGGCCGCGTGTGGATGACGTCAACGGTGCGCCCGTCTGCGAACCCGAGCTTCTGCAAAGACGCGTCGCTGCATCCATCCGCCAAGGTCTTCCCGCTCCAGTCCTCTGGCCGCCAGCTCGCGATGTACGACCCGAAGACGAAGCAGCTGACGCACATCAGCACGTGCTACAGCACGCACCACTTGATGTTCGCGGAGGACGCCAATAACACGTTGTGGTTGAGCGCCGGCGGCGGTGGTGGCGTGATTGGCTGGTTGAACACGAAGATGTTCGACGAGACGCACGACGAGGTGAAGTCGCAAGGCTGGTCGCCGTTCGTGATCGACACCAACGGCAACGGCAAGCGCGACGCATGGGTCGAACCCGGACAGCCAGCTGACCCGACGAAAGACACGCGCCTCAACTTCGGCCTCTATGCCGCGTCGCCAGCACCCGATGGATCGATCTGGGGCACGGTGCTCGGCTTCCCCGGTGCGGTCGTCCACGTCGTGCCAGGCGCGAATCCCACCGATACGGCACTCACCGAGTACTACGAGTTGCCGTGGAACGACCCGAAGGTGCCCGTGAAAGGCTTCTCACCTCGCGGCGGCGACGTCGACCGTCACGGTGTCTTCTGGGCGGCGCTCGCCAGCGGTCACATGGCCAGCTTCGATCGACGCAAGTGCAAGGTGGTGAATGGCCCGACCGCCACCGGCAACCACTGCCCCGAAGGCTGGACGCTCTACCAGGAGCCGCTGCCGCAGCTGCAGGGCACCACGCTGCCAGGCAGCGCTGAAGCGAGTTATTACACCTGGGTCGATCAGTTCAACACGTTCGGACTCGGCGCGAATACCCCCATCAACACCGGCAATGCATCCGAGGCGCTCCTCGCGCTGAAGGACGGTCAGTGGGTGAAGATGCGTGTCCCCTATCCGTCCGGTTACTACGCCAAGTGGATGGACGGCCGTGTAGACGATGTGAATGCCGGGTGGAAAGGCAAGGGCCTCTGGTCGACGACAGGTACGCGTACGCCGTTCCACATGGAAGGCGGGCGCGGCACGACCAGCAAGGTCGTGAAGTTCCAGATGCGTCCCGACCCACTGGCGAAGTAGTCAGCACGCGATAACGTCGCTACTCTGTGTCCGTGCGAACTGGAACGGTCATCTGCGCGGCGTGCCTGCTCTGGGTGGCGAGCACGCTGCTCTCGGCGCAGCGCGGCGGCATGTTCCAGGGCAGGTCGGATGATCCGGCGATCAACTACCTCACCGGTCCTCTCGACAACGTCGTCGACACGCTGAACCGGCGGCTGGCGGCCGGCGAGGCGCGGCTGTCGTTCGAGGGCCGCAGCGGGTATCTCAAAAGCACGCTCGAGGCGCTCGACGTGCCGGTCGACTCGCAGCTCCTGGTCTTCTCACCAACCAGTCTGCAGGCGCGACGAATCAACCCGCAGAATCCACGCGCACTGTTCTTCGCCGACCGCGTCGCGGTGGGTTGGGTGCGCGACGGCGACGTCCTCGAGGTGGCCGCCCACGACCGCACGCAGGGCATCGTCTTCTATACGCTCGAGCAGAAGCCGGTCGAGCAGCCGCAGTTCACGCGCATGACGATGTGCCTGGGGTGTCATGGCGGCGGACCGACGCTCGGCATCCCGGGTCTGCTGATGTTCAACACGCGAGGCGCTGACGCCAGGAACGTCGACCGGTCGGAGATGATGGACCATCGGAGTCCGCTGACCGAGCGATATGGCGGCTGGTTCGTCACCGGCGCGAGCGGACGTATTGGTCACATGGGCAACGGAGTGCCCGCACTCGACAACCGTCCGACTCGGATGATCGACAGTGTGGCCGGGCTGTTCGACAGCGACGGCTATCGCTCGACATACAGCGATATCGCAGCGCTGATGGTGTTCACACACCAGGCGCACATGACCAATCTCCTGATCCGGGCGAGTTGGGAGGCACGCGCGGCCGATCCGGCGCTGCATCCGCCGTATTCGGTCGACCCGGAGGAATCCGCGCGCATCGCGACGGTCATGCGCGGAGTCGCCGAGGAGGTCGTCGACTACCTGCTCTTCGTGGACGAGGCACCGCTCGTCGACCACGTCGCTGGGGGGTCTGGCTTCGCCGCACGCTTCTCCGCGTCAGGCCCGCGCGACAGCAAGGGCAGGTCGCTCTATGAACTCGACCTGCGCACGCGGCTCCTCAAGTACCGGTGCAGCTATCTCATTTACTCGCCAGCCTTCGACGCACTGCCGCCGGCGATCAAGGCGCCGATCTACGAGCGCCTCCGGCAAGTGCTGTCGGGCGAGGAGCACGCGCCGCGCTATGTGTCTGCGCTTCCTCGTGCTGATCGCCAGGCGATTCTCGACATCCTGCGCGACACGAAGCCTGACCTCCCGGAGGTCTTTCGAAGTGCGAGTCTGACTGTCCGATAGACGGAGATCAGCGGCGTCGGCTTACGGCCACGCGATCTGGAAACGCGCGCACGTGCGTTCGACCCATGCGACAGCGTCTGCGTCAGTCTCGCGGTCAAGATGTTCGAGCGCCTGAGCGGCAATGCTCCGACACTGCTCGCGGTCGAGCGCGAAGCCGCCAGCCACGCTCGCAAAGACCCTGGCTTGTAACAACGCCTTGAGCGTTGCACCGCGATCGCGACCAGCGGACCGCACGGGCGCTGCTTCAGCGAGGAGATCACACGCTCGCGCGAGCGCCAACTGCGGCGCCGGCATCGGGTGAACGGCACGGGCGAGCCACTCACCAATACTGCTTACGTAGGCATCGCCTGGCCCGAACTGAGACGCATACGCGTCGAGGTACGTCGCTCCGAGTTCGTGCAGCAACGCACCACGTATCGCAGGGCTCGCAGACTCGAGGACGTGATCGACGGCCGTCTGGGCGCGCGTGAGTAGCGAGCCATCAGGGTTCTTCGTCAGCGCTGGATGGATCACAAGCAGATATCCGCGCGTCGCTGCCAGGCACAGATCGCGAGCCAGCGGTTCGAACGGCATCGCAAACGCACTTGCCAATGCGACATCTGCCGCCTGCACCGGAAAGGCTCCCCCATCAAGTGCCTGTTCGATGAGCGGATTGAACACGACCTTGATGTAGGTGCTCGACAGCAGACCGGCAATGTCTGGCTGGGAAGCGTGCTGCCTCGCTTCGTCGAGCGTGATCGTGCGAGCGCGCAATTGCTCGAACAGCGCGTGCAGCGGACCGAGCGTCGCGTCGAAGGTGTCCGGTCGTTCCCAGAAGCTGCGTCGCGCCTGATCGAGCAACGTCACCAGCGCGCCGTCGACACCCGCTTCCAGCAACAGATGATGTGCCTGCGCGGATAGCAGCACGGGATGTCGGAACACGAATGACTTGCGGTCGGCGCCTGTTGCCTGCAGTGTGAGCTGCTCGCACAGACTGAAGACCCACTGATGCTCGGTCACGTGTGCATTCATCCTGTCACTCCACGCGAGATGAACACCATGCGGGCCAGCTGCGTGTCGTCTGGTCTTCTATCGGAAATTCAGCGCCGGCGCAAGGCACCGCAGGCATCAGCGGTCGCAAGGTTCTCGTGTCGGTGGAGCACGACCTGGTCTAGGATTGCGCGCATGCTGAACCTACTTGCCCTTGCCTGGGTCCTTGTCTTTGCTCAGGGCGCCGCACAGGCGTCTGGTACGTTTGTCGGGAAAGCCGCCATCGACGAGGCGCTGAAGAAGGCGCTCGCCGGTCCCAACGGCAACATCGTTGATCAACGGATCTCAACGACGGAGATCGAGGGCGGGAAGGCGCATGTCGCGCATCTGCGCCGCGTGCAGCCGGAGACCAACGCGCTCATCCACGATCACGTCACCGAGATCTACTACATCCTCGAAGGGTCGGGCACGATCATGACCGGCGGGCGACTGCAGGACGCCAAGGAAAGCGACCTCACGAACCTCGGTGCGGGCATGAGCCACACGGGCGCGCACATTGGCGGTGTGACACAGCGGCTGGCACCTGGCGACGTCTTCGTCGTCCCCGCCGGCATGGCCCATCGTCTGAGCCAGCTCGATGGACCCATCCGCTACGTGGTCTACCGCTTCGAACCCAAGCCGTAAGCGCTCTTCATTGCACGCTCGCGAGGTGGCGGCTCCCGTCCGCCCCTCGCCGCGCGCTCGCTCGTCCTTCCCTCCTCCACAACAGGCACCCGCGCGATTCCACCCGAGGTCACCATCGGGAGTGCATTTGCCTGCGGTTGCCGGACTTGGCAGCTGCTGAGCGCAATCTCAGCCTTACGGTTTCTTGAACCGATCAACTTCCTTATGCAAAAGCGACGGCTATAGGCTCTCGTGTCGAGCTTCGGGTGCCGTAGCCTTCAAGCTCTACATGCTGGCCAAAGAGTTTCCCGACGCTCCGGATGAAGGTGACGACGCCACCGGCAGTTCGAAAAAGCGCCGCCCGGGCGCGCCCAGGTCGCGGACACAGGGGCATGAACTGCGCCTGGCGAGCGAGTCACGCGCGAGCCAGACGCCGGAACCAGCAAACGATGCGGCCGATGCATTTCTCGCACGACTCGAACGTGTGGACGCCGGCACGCTCGATATCAGCCAGCTGATCGACGACCTCCCGGCCGCCGCTACACCCGCAGACACCCCGACGGCGGTCGCCCAGCCAAGTCGCAGCGATGTGCAGCGAGCGACTGCGCCCGCCCTGGCGTCAACCTCCTCGCCTTCTCCGGCTGCCGGGCCTCGTACCGCCACGAAGCAGGCACCAGCAGCACGGAAGTCGTTGCTCGATGTCCCAGTGCCGGATGAGGACGTGGCGGCTGATGCCGGTGCAGACTCCGCGGTGTCTGGCGGGTCGAGTCGTCAGCCGGCGAACGGCGTTCGACTTGCGCTCTTCGGACTCGGCGCCTTGGCGATCGTCGGAATCGCCTCCGTCGCGCTGCAGCGCAGTCCGCCAGCAGGCACGAGTTCAGCCACGGGCAGTTCCGCGACGTCGGGGCCGGCCAGTGAAGCTGGTGCGCGGCCGGTACTACCTGCAGCGACGGCGCCCAACGCGGCAGCGAGTCTGGACACGCGCGTCAACCAACTGGCCGACACTGCGCGGCAGCGACTCGCCGCCGGTCAACGGTCAGAAGCCGTCGACGCGCTCACGGAAGGTCTCGCGCTGCGAAGCACCGACGTGACCCTGCAGTCACTCGCGACTCAGCTGCTTGCCGATGCCCGTGAGGCGTACGCCGGAGCGCGGCGGGACGCGCGCGCCATCAACGCAACGGGGACGCCACGATACGTTGAGGCCGAACGGCTCGTGCGAGACGTCACTCGCCGACGCGGCGTACCCGTGCTCGATGCCGCGCGCAGCTACGAGTCGGCAATTGCGAACATGAATGCGGCGAGCGATGAAGCACGCAAGGCAGCCGACGCCAGGGCCGCGGCGACCCTCGCTGCGTCTTCGTCGGCGGCGAGCGCGACCACCGCGGTCTCGACATCCACGCCTCAGGCGTCCGCTCCGTCACTCTCACCCGCTGCTGCGCGAACCGCTGACGTCAGTGCGCCAGCCGTTCAGAGCGCACCGAGCGCTGTGGCATCCTCACCAGCAGTGGCTGCGCCGAGGCCTGAGACGACGACTCCCCCGGTGGCGGCGCCTGTTCCAACGCGAGAAGCACCGGTTGCACAGAGCCCTGCTGCGCCCGCTGTTCCGGCGCCAGCGACGGTGACGGCTGCTCGTGAGGCTGCGCCAACACGGTCTGCGGCTGGCGATGAGCAGTCCATCCGCGGCGTGCTGCAGGCGTATGCGGACGCGTATTCACGTCTCGATGCGCGCGCCGTGCAGGGTGTGTATCCCTCGACGGATATCGCCGGACTCGAGCGCAGCTTTGCCCGCATGCGTTCGCAGCGCGTCCAGATCGCCAATGAACGGATTCAGGTCAACGGAGCCACCGCCACCGTCACCTGCATCTGGCAAACCGTCTTCGAACTGAGTGCGGCTGCTCCGAATCGCAGCGCTCCGCAAACCACCCTGACCCTGCAACGCTCCGGCGACACCTGGCTCATCGTCGGGCGCCGATAAGCAGCAATCCAGACGAGGAGAATCGACGTGGTGAGGTCTACCCGAATGGCCCGCGTATGGGCTGTGGTGTTCATGCTGTGTGCAGCGCGTGGTGCGTCTGCGCAATCGTCGACGCTCGTCGGCCAGATGACGGATTTCTTCTCGCAGGCCGTGGTTCTGGCGCGCACGCCGAGCGGCAGCGGCATCGCCGGCCACACGGCGGTGTTTGCCGAGAGCGATCACGTCGAAGAAACGGAACAGCTGATCACGCAGGTGAGCCAGCAGATTGGTTCGCAGGTATCGAACTTCCCTCTCGGGTCGTCGGCCGGCGGATTCACGTTTGCGTACGACCCGTCGACGGGCACGTTCAACCGCACGAGCGAGACCTTCGGACCGTCCTTCGCTGAACGCGCCGTGACACTCGGACGCCGCCGCATGTCGTTCGGCATGACCTACATGCACACCGGCTACAGCAGCCTGGATGGCCACGACCTCTCGAAGGGCAGCATCGTCTTCAATCTGCTGCACCAGGATCTCACTCCGCCCAGCTACGTCGAGGGCGACGTGGTGCAGGCCAAGCTTGGTCTCGACCTGACGACGAACACCACGGCGTTCCAGTTTGCGGTTGGCGCCACGAACCGGCTGGACGTCGGCATTGCCGTGCCGATCGTCCACATCGATTCGAAGCTGACGTATCACGCGACGATTCTCGACTTCGCGACGCACACGGTGTCGCCGCTGACGCACATCTTCGCTAACGGAACAAAGACGGCCGACTTCAGCACGTCTGGCGAAGCCACGGGCATCGGCGACATCGTGTTGCGGGGCAAGTACCGCCTTCGTGACGTTGGTCGCAGCAACCTCGCGCTTGGTCTCGATCTGCGTCTGCCGACCGGCGATGAGTCGAACATGCTCGGGACGGGATACGCGCAGACGAAGGCGTACGCGATTCTGTCTGGACGCGCCGGCGACCGTCTCGCGCCGCACGCCAACCTCGGATACACCTTCGGACGCAGCGGCAACGCGGCACTGAATCCGAGCGACCAGGTCGACTACAACGGTGGCGTCGAAGTACTCGTCACGCCGCGCGTGACGTTCGTGGCTGATGTGCTCGGTCGTCGCTTCAATCACTCCAATCGCCTTTCCGACACGCTCACGCCTCACACCTTTCAGCAGGGTGCGACGGCCGCCATCGAGACGACGCAGTTGCAGTCGATTGGGCTGTCGGATCAGGCGCTGTGGTCAACGCTGGCGACGACGGGCGTGAAGATCAACGTGTGGCGCAACTGGCTGCTGTCGGCGCATCTGCTCGCGCCGGTTGGGCGTGCGGGGCTTCGCATCAAGCCGACGCCGGTGCTCGGGTTCGACTACGCGTTCTGAGCGCCTGTGATGTGCGGCGTTCGCGCCGCCATACCTTGCGACATCGTCGTCGCCCGATGGGCAGGTGCGTCGGCTGAGGCGTGACAACGCCTTAATGTCACGCGCGTCAGTCATGATGGCGAGCTA
>Ga0209023_10003612_pt1 | contig 18327 bp, 14 predicted proteins | sample LakOneMetagenome_FD_187468 | JGI IMG/M metagenome (GOLD analysis project Ga0209023, IMG submission 187468) | Freshwater and sediment microbial communities from Lake Erie, Canada (SPAdes) (version 2) | ecosystem: Environmental > Aquatic > Freshwater > Lentic | place: Lake Erie, Canada... | reverse complement strand
GGGACCGTCGGCAGCGGCGAGATCGGCTGGTACGACGTCGAGATCGTCGACCTCACGGGCGCGGTCGGGTTCGAGTCCATCGTGGTGTTCCTCGTACCGGCCAGCGACGCGCCGGAGGCCATGACCGACGAGTCCTACGAGACGCCGGACCAGCCCATGTCGTGGTTCCGGGGCACCTCGAGCTTCCGGCTCCGGCTCGGCGCCGGCGGCGTGATCGAGGGGGGCACGCTCAACGTCGACGAGGTGGTGGGCCGACCGCTCGCCGAGCTGGTGGGCACCGCGGTGATCGACCTGGCCCACCCCGACGATCGGGCCGCCGCAGTGCGCGGCTGGCTGGCGATCGTGGCCGGCCCCGACCAGCAACCGCCCTCCCGCTTGCGGATCGCCGTGGCCGACGGAGGCTGGCGCACGTTCGAGATCACGTCGTGGAACCTGGTCGAGATGGCCGGCTTCGACGTGGTCATCAGCGACTTCCGCGACGTCCAGGACCAGGTGGAGGCCGAGGAGGCGCGCGAGGTCACCGCCCGAGCCCACGACCGCCTGGTCCGGGTGCTCGACGAGGTCGACGACATGGTGCTGGTCGGCAGCCTCGATCACGGACTCATCTACCTCAACGCTGCGGCCAGCGCAGCCCTGGGCTCCGACGCGCTGGGGACGTTCCTCGTGGACCACCTGGGCGAGGACCTGAGCCGGTTCGCCACCGAGGCGATCATGCCGCAGCTCCGCGACCTCCAGCGCTGGACCGGCGAGGTCGAGGTGCTGGTGAAGGGCAGGCGGCGGGTGATGCAGGCCACCGTCAGCCCGGTGGCCTCGGCCGGGGCCGAGAGCGGCATCTACTACGGCGTGATCATGCACGACGTCACGGTGGAACGGGCCTACGCCCGGGAGCTGGCCGACCAGGCCCGGCGCGATCCCCTCACCGGCCTGCCCAACCGCTTGGCCCTCATGGAACAGCTCGACGGGTGTCGCACCTCGGGACCGCCCGACGGAATCGTGTCGGTGTGCTTCATCGACCTCGACAACCTGAAGATCGTCAACGACGGACTGGGCCACAGCGTCGGCGACCAGCTGCTCCGGGCGGTCGGCACCCAACTGCTCGAGCACCACGCCGGGGCCATCTCGCGCTTCGGTGGCGACGAGTTCGTGGTGGTCCTCGAAGACGTGAGCGCCGAGCTGGCCGAGGCCACCGGCGCCACGATCTTGTCTGCCATCCAGCGATCCCACGTGCCCGGCATCGCCGCCCGGGTCACCGCCAGCATCGGGGTCGCCGCGTCTCGCCGAGACCAGCTCGACCCCGAGACGATCATCCGAGACGCCGACGCCGCCATGTACGTGGCCAAGCGCGGCGGCCGGGCCCGGGTGGTGCAGTTCGACGAAGGCATGCGGGCCATGGCGGCCCGCCGGTTCCACCTCGAGACCACCCTGCGCACCGCGCTCGACCGAGACGAGCTGGCCATCCACGTCCAGCCCGTCGTGGACCTGGCGAGCGGATCGATCTCGGGCTTCGAGGCGCTGAGCCGCTGGTCCGAGGCCCGGCCGAGCGAGTTCATCCCGGTGGCCGAGGAGTCCGGCCTGATCAGCCGTCTGGGCTGGTGGGCGCTGCAGCGATCGCTGGCCGGTCTCGGTCTCATCCACGCCCTGGGGCCCCGGTACGCCTCAGTTCGGATGGGCGTCAACGTGTCCGGGCACCAGCTGCTGGACCCCGACTTCGCCCACCTGGTGGTGCAGGAGGTCAGCGATCTCGGACTCGATCCGTCGCACCTCGTGCTCGAGCTGACCGAGTCGGTGCTCATCGACCCGCGCGAGGAGATCGACCGCGTCCTCCGGGACCTTCGCGACGCCGGGATCTCGCTGGCACTCGACGACTTCGGCAGCGGCTACTCGTCGCTCGGCTACCTGCGGCGGTACCCGATCGATGTGTTGAAGCTCGACACCAGCTACACCCACGGCCTGCTCACCGACACCGGCACGCGCATCATCGCCGAAGGCGTGGTCACCATGGCCAGCCGGCTGGGGTTGCACGTGGTGGCCGAAGGGGTGGAGACGGAGGCGCAGCTCGAGGTGGTGCGAGATCTCGGCATCGACTTCGCCCAGGGCAACCTGCTCGGCGAGCCGATCTCGGTCGAGGACACCCTCGACGTGTTGCGGGTGGTCCCCACCACCGGCGGGGACGTGCTCGCTACCGACGGGTGATCAGCCACACCGACGCCGACGGGGGCGCGGCATCGGGCCAGCTCAGGGTGGCGGCACCCAGCGGAGCCACGGCGGAGCTCGGTCGCCCCGGGGTGAGATCTTCGACGTCGAACGCCCACAGGTCCTTCCCGGCGAGCCACGGCAGGGCGAGGACCTGGTTCCCAGGTTCGTCGTCGGGCAAGCGGTAGGCGAACACCACGGCCCGGTCGCCATCGGCTGAGCGGTAGGCCCATGCACCCCGGGTGGTGCCCACGGGCGAGGCGAGACGGTGGAGGTCGCCCTGCTGCACCAGGTCGCGGATCCGCCGATAGGTGGCAGCCGACGCCGCGCACACGTCGCGGTCCTCGTCGGACAGGGCGACCAGATCCAGGTCGAACCCGAACCGACCGCTCAGGGCGACGGCGCACCCGAACGGCACGGGCCGCAGACCCCAATGGGTGACGTGGGCCGCCACCACCGAGGCCGGCAGCAGGTGCGACGCGCCCCATTGGATCCGGACGCGGTCCACCGGATCGGTGTTGTCCGACGTCCACAGCTCGTGGAACCAGCGCAGGGTGCCGAGGTCCGAGCGTCCACCGCCGGAGGCGCACAACATGAGTTCGACGTCGGGGTGGTCGCGGGCGACGTCGTCCATGAGGTCCCAGGTGGCGCGCACGCGATCCACCGGAAGGTGCGACTGCCGATCGGGCGCCAACGCGGTGGAACCCGGCTCGGTGATGTCGCGGTTCGCGTCCCACTTGAGGTACGAGATGTCGGGATGGTCGGCCAGCACCCGGCTCACCACGTCGGCCGCGAACCGGCGGACCTCGGGTTGGAGCACATCGAGCACCAGTTGGTTGCGCTCCTCGCGACGATCGCGGCCTGACTCGGCGATCACCCAGTCGGGGTGGGCCTTGTAGAGCTCGGACACCGGGTTGACCATCTCCGGTTCGACCCAGAGACCGAAGCGCAGGCCGGCGGCCAGGGTGTGATCGATGAGGGGCTGCAGCCCGTTGGGGAGCTTGGAGCGATCCACCCCCCAGTCGCCGAGCGAGGTGGTGTCGTCGTTGCGGGGGTGGGCCGAACCGAACCACCCGTCGTCGAGCAGGAACAGCTCTGCTCCCACCGCGGCAGCCTGATCGACCTGAGCGGCCAGGCCGGCGTCGTCGAGCGCGAACCCGACCGCTTCCCAGGTGTTGGCCACGGTGGCACGGATCTCGGTGCCACCTCGCACCACCTGCTCCCGGGCGAAGCGGTGCAGGCTCCGGCTGGTCGGTCCGATACCGGCCTCGGACCACACCCACAAGGCGTGGGGCGTCTCGAAGCGGTCGTCGGGGTCGAGGTGCCGCTCGGCACCCCGATCCTGGTGGCCGACGATGAGGCGACCCTGGTGGTGCTGGGCCACCTCGGCTGCGAACCGGGCATCGCCGCCCCAGACCAGCGTGCAGACCCCCACGCTCCCGGACTCCTCGGTGGCAGAACCGTCGGGCGACAACAGCACCACGGGCGGGAGGTGGAGCGAGGGCCGAACCCCTCCGGCTGACGCCAGCACCTTGGTCCCGTGGGCCAGGGTCTCGGTGGTCTCGGACCACTCGCCGGCCCAGCCGCCTCCCCAGTGGGTGAGGCGGGCCGACGACGCGGCGAAGGCCGGCGCGGTGGCGGCCGCCTCGTGGAGCGTCACCGGCTCCCCACCGAAGTTCACGACTTCGACCCATGTCTCGAGCAGGTCGTAGCCCGGCCAGGTGCGAAGCAAGATGTCCACGCCGATCGGAGCCACGCGATCGACCAGGGCGATGCGGTGCACCTCGCCGTGCTCGTGGGCCTCCACCACCGCCGACGCAAAGGTCAGCCGGGTGGACGTGGCTCCATCGGCGTGGGTGATCCGCAGCGCCGGCTCCCGTGTGGGCTCCTCGCCGAACGTCGGGTAGGCCAGCGGGTAGATGCCCACCGGGAAGTCCGGCGTACGCCCGGCCAGGCCGCTCCCGAACCCGAGCTGGTGCAGCCGGCCGTCGTCGGCCACCGCCAGCACAACGCCGGTGGTGCCGGCGAGGACCTCGATCACCCGCTCGGTCATCCGTGGTCCTTCAGGTAGGCCTCGGCGTCGGCGGGCGGCGCGACCGCCAGCCAGGCGTCGACGATCGCATCGAGCAGGTCGGCCTCGCCCACCACATCCAGTTGGATCAGGAACGCGGGGTAGCCCGCGAAGTGCTCGATGTCGAAGAAGCCGGGGTGCCCGGCGGCCATCACCGCGGCCTTGTCGGCCAGGTCATCGACCGACACGGCGAAGATCGGACCAGACGGCGGGGTGACGGTCCCGAAGCGCTTGATGTCGGCCTTGGAGAAGGGCCGTTCCCAGGCGAAGCTCTTCTTCCCGACGAACCAGGTGCGATGCCCGTGGCGGGTCCCCTCCGTCACGCCGGGAAGCTCCCTGGCCAGCTCGGCGGCTCGGTCGATGGTCACCATGGGCGCAACGTAGCCGGGAGGTGACGTGGACGGACCCTGCCGTGCGCCAAGCTGTGCAGGACAATCGAGCACTGGCGAAGGGCAGGCCGTTGAACGACGCGTTTTCACTGGATGGGCGAACGGTGGAGTACACCGTCGGGCTCGACTCCTCCACGGAACTGGGCGGCTACGTCGAGATCGCGGTGGGCCCCGACACCCGACTGCTGTGCCAGGTCAACGAGCACCGATCGGAGGGCGCCGACGAGGAGCGCCGCATCGTGGGCACCGCCCGCGTCCTGGGCCGCATCGACGGCTCCGTGGTCGATGCCCGCGCGCCGATCGGGGCCTTCGCCGGCGGTTCGCTGCAGCCGGCAGATCCCGCCCCGGTCCGAGACCACCTGGAGAGCGCCTGGCCCGGCGATGCCGTGGTCCACCTGGGGCAGGTCAACACCGGCGACAAGTCCCTGCCCGCTCGCCTCCGGGCGCGGGGGTTCTCCCGCCACACGTTCATGTGCGGCCAGTCGGGCTCGGGCAAGACGTACACCCTTGGGGTCGTGCTGGAGCAACTGCTGGCCAACACCTCCCTGCGCATGATCATCATCGACCCCAACTCGGACTACGTGCACCTGGGCAGCGTCGATCCGGCCGGGGCTGGGGTGCCCAACGAGCTCACCGATCGGCTCACCGCCCTGCAGTCGAAGGTGTTCGTGTTCGGCAACGGCCACCCGCAATCGCTGCGCGTGCTCTTCGGCCGCCTCACCGCCGAGCAGCAGGCCACCGTCCTCCGACTCGACCCGCTCCACGATGCCGAGGAGTTCGCCGCCTTCCGCACCGCCGTCGGCCCGCTCGGAGCGGAGTACTCCATGGCCGACCTGGTGGCGGCCCTTGGGAGCAACACCGATGCGGCGAGTGCCCGGCTCGTGGCCCGCTTGGAGAACCTGGGCATCAGCAACGCGGAGATCTGGGCCGCCAGCCCCGGCGACGCCATGCTGGCCGGGCTCCCCGACGACTGGCGTGTCGCGGTGCTCGACCTCGGCTCGCTCGCCCTCGCACGTGATCGCTCCATCATCGCCGCCTCCACCGCCGTCTGGCTCTGGGAGAACCGTCACGCCCGCCAGCCCGTGCTGCTGGTGATCGACGAAGCCCACAACATCTGCCCGAGCAAGCCGCTCGACCCCAACCAGACCATGGCCACCGATCTGCTGGTGGCCATCGCCGGCGAGGGACGCAAGTTCGGGCTGCACCTCCTGTTGGCCACCCAGCGCCCCCAGAAGCTCCAGGAGAACGTGCTGTCGCAGTGCGACAACCTGCTGCTGATGCGGATGAACTCCTCGGCCGACATCACCGTGCTCGAAGAGGTCTTCTCGCACGTGCCCCCTGGACTCATCCGCCAGGCGTCGGCGCTGACCATGGGCGAGGGCCTGGCCGCCGGCCCCATCACCGCCGACCCGCTCATGTTCCGCACCGGCGCGCGCTACACGCCTGAGGGCGGATCCGACGTACCCGCCGACTGGGCACTGGAGCGGTGATGGTTCGCGGTACCCCTGAGGAGCTCGCCGAGGCCAAGGCCCAGCGAGCCCGGCTGCGCGAGAACAAGGAGGCCCGGATCGCGGTCGCACAGACGGCGGGGATCGTGGTCGGCGGCTGCGTGCTCTACGCCATCGTGCCCATGGTGGGGCCCAAGTGGTGGATGGGCCTGATCACCGGGCTGGTCGCGTTGCTGATCATCGTCCCGGTGACCGTGCGACGCTTGATGGCGATCAACCGGTCCAACCGACCGATCGTGGATGCCATCGAGGCCGTGGTGCTCCTGCTCACCATGTTGTCGCTCGGGTTCGCCACGGCCTACGTGGTGCTCAACGATCGCAACGGCCAGATGTCGGGCATCAGCACCAAGGTCGACGCTCTCTACTTCTCGGTGACCACCCTCACCACCGTCGGCTACGGAGACATCCACGCCACCGGCCAGGTGGCCCGGCTGGTGGTCACCGGCCAGATGGTGATCGACCTGGTGTTCATCGCCGCCACGTTCAAGCTCATCGGCGGCGTGGCCCGAGATCGGGCCGCTCAGCTCAGGGCGATGGAGGAGTCGCCGCCGGCGTAGCGGACGACCCCGGCTCTGGCGTCGCGGCCCGGGGCGCTTGCAGGTGGGCCGAGGCCACGTAGGCCACCACCACCGCCACGATGATCAGCGGCATGAGGTGGACCGCATCGGTCTCCAGGAAGACGGCCGTGAGCAGCACCGAGGTGAGCGGGAGGCGGAGCATGGTCACGGCCATGGCGCCGATGCCCATGGCGGCACCGGCGATCATGGGCAGCGACGAGAAGTGCGACAGGGCCATGCCGCCCGCCGCACCGATGAACAGCGACGGGAACACCGCACCGCCGCGCAGGCTGCCCAACGACAGGCTGTACGCCGCGCTCTTGGCCAACATCAGCGCCACCAGGGCGCCGGTGGTCCAGGCGCCCGGGTTCTGGAGCAGCCCGGTGATGGCACTCTGGCCGGAGAACAGGACCTGGCTGACCCCGTGGGTGGTGACGTGGGCGAACAGGGTGGCGATCAGGCCCACGCCGGCACCCACCAACGGGGTGAGCAGCAGCCGCCGCGCTGCCACCACCGGTTGGAGCGCCTTGGCGCCCCACATCACGGCCGACCCGAGCACGGCGGCACCGAGCCCGATCACGATCGCCCAGAGGAACAAGATGCCGTTGATCTGGGTGAAGGCAGGTATGCCGCCCACCGCCAGGCTGAAGGTGCCGTAGCCGGTGAGGCTGTTGAGCCCGAGGAAGACCAGGGATCCGATCGCGGAGGCCAGGAGGCCGGGGATGAGGACCACGCCGAGCATCGGACCGCCCAGGCCGAGGACCTCCATCAGCAAGAAGGCGCCCACGAGAGGGGAGCCCAGCAGCGTGCTGATGGCGGCGAACGAGCCGGCGGCCCCGATCACCACCACGGCCTGGTCGGGCGCGTCCTTCTTCACCAGGTGGAGGATGAGCACCGCCACCCCGCCACCGATGGCGATCAGGGGCGCTTCAGGCCCGAGGACACCGCCCAGGACCAGGGTGGCGAAGGCCGCGATGAAGATGCCGGGCAGCTTGGCGGCAGTGGGCGGACCATCGGACTTGAAGCCCTCGGACGGCTCCTCGCCGCCGGTCCCCGGCAGGTGGTCGATGGCGAGGGCCACGATCAGCCCGGCCAGGGCGACCATCGGGATGGGCCACCACGACGGCGTGACGCTGAACCCGAGGGCGTCGGGCAGCCCGTCATAGACCCATTTCTGACCCTCGGAGACCACCTTCAGGAAGTAATACGCCACCAGGGCGACGGGCAGGCCGATGATGGCACCGAACACCAGGAGCACCAGGTAGGCCGGGCTGCGCAACAGCTCCTGGGGATCGGGCATCGCGGCGGGCGCATTGGATGAAGCGGGGGTGGCCTCCGACATCTCGACATTCTCACACGACGGATCGGGCACCTTCGACGATCCCGGGCTTCACGTACCGGTCGCAGCCGGGCAACCTCGTGGAAACCTGCGTCTGGCACGGTCGATTCCTTGATGGCCCACATCGATCCCACCGACATCGGCAGCCAGCTGATCCCCCCGCTCGAGCCGCACGTGATCGTGCTGTTCGGCGCTACGGGCGACCTGGCCCGTCGCAAGCTCCTGCCGGGCCTGTTCCACCTGGAGCTGGCCGGTCTGCTCCCCGAGTGTCGGATCGTGGGAACGTCGCTCGACGACCTCGATCACGACGGGTTCCGCGAGGTGGCGCGAGGTGCGCTGGAGGAGTTCTCCCGGCGTCCGATCACCCCCGAGCGGTGGGCGGCGTTCTCCGACACCCTGCGATTCGTGCCCACCGAGGCCGGACCCGATGCCCTGGCCAAGGTGGTGGCCGAGGCCGAAGCCGACCTGGGCGGGATGCCCCGTCGGCTCCACTACCTGAGCGTCCCGCCTCGGTCGGCTCTGGCCGTGATCCAGCAGCTGGCCGACGCCGAACTCGTGGACCGGGCCCGGATCATCATGGAGAAGCCGTTCGGCACCAACCTGGCCACCGCGCTGGCGCTCAACGAGGCGGTGCACCGCACCTTCGCGGAGCACCAGATCTTCCGCATCGATCACTTCTTGGGCAAGGAGGCGGCGCTGAACATCTTGGCGTTCCGGTTCGCCAACGGCCTGTTCGAGCCCATATGGAACCGCCAGCACATCGACCACGTGCAGATCGATGTTCCCGAGACCCTCTCCATCGGGTCACGCGCCGCCTTCTACGAGACCACCGGTGCCTATCGGGACATGATGGTCACCCACCTGCTGCAGGTGTTGGCCTTCATGGCCATGGAACCGCCCACCGCGCTGGAGCCGGGCGCCATCGGCGAGGAGAAGAACAAGGTCTTCCGTTCGATGAGCTCGATCCAACCGACCGACGCCGTACGGGGTCAGTACACCGGCTACCTCGACGAGCCGGGTGTGGCGCCGCATTCCGACATCGAGACGTTCATCGCCATCAAGTGCGAGATCGACAACTGGCGGTGGGCCGGCGTCCCCTTCTACCTCCGCACCGGAAAGCGGATGGCCGAAGGCGCTCGGATCATCTCGATCGCCTTCCGAGAGCCGCCGCGGAGCATGTTCCCCGCCGGCTCGGGGGTGGGCGCCCACGGTCCCGATCACCTCACGTTCGACCTGGCCGATGCATCGCGCCTCTCGCTGTCGTTCTACGGCAAGCGACCGGGACCCGGCATGCGGCTGGACAAGCAGAGCCTGCAGTTCTCCCTGCACGAGAACTCCGACGTGCTGGAGGCCTACGAGCGCCTGATCCACGACGCCATGAGCGGCGACCACACCCTGTTCACCACGGCCGAGGGCATCGAACGGCTCTGGCAGGTGTCCACTCCCCTGCTGGACAACCCGCCCCCGGTGCGGCCCTACGCCCCTGGCTCGTGGGGACCGAACGCGATCCACCAGCTGATCGCCCCGTACGCCTGGCGCTTGCCCTTCGAGCGGAGCTGGCGCGGGCCCGAGGGCTGATCGTCGTCTGGGCGGGTGTCGCCCGAGCAGCTGGATCAGTTGGTGCCGAAGATGGCGCCCTGCATGCCAGAAGCCCTGTGGTACTTGCAGTACACCTGGACCGACGAGCCGGCGGCCGGGACGGTGATGTCGACGGTGGCGGTGTCTCCGGGCTGGAGGACCTCGTTGATCTTCAGCGAATCGATCGTGAAGGTGTGCGGCATCTGGCCCTTGTTCTCGACCGTGGCGTGCAGCGTGGTGCCGCCCTTGGCGTTGAGGAAGGTCGGTCCGATGTAGAAGTCGTTCAGCTCGATGTCGATGTCGCTCGACGTCGCGGTGGCGATCTGCTCGTCCTTCTCGTCGGCCAGGTTGACCTTGCCGGTGAGTCCGGCCTTCTTGATCAGGGCTGCGGTGGCGGCATCGCCGGTCCCGGCATCGCCGCTGTCGGAGGTGTCGTCCTTGGCCATGGTCGTGGTGGTGGCGTCGGCACCACCTCCCTTGCCGTACCCGTACCCGTCGCCGGAGGCGGCGGTGGTCTTGGATGTGGCCGCCGTGGTGTCCGACGCCTTGGCGTCGGAGGAGGACGACCCGCACCCGGCAAGAGCCAGGACGAGGGTGGCGGCGGCGATGAGGGCAAGGGTGCGGCGCATGGGAGTACCTACGGACGGTGCGGTCGGAGGGATTGCGCAATCCCGATCGGAGCGCCGAACGTAGGGTCCTGGTGATGGCTGATGCTGCTGACGACGCGCTCCTCGCCGCCATGTCGGCCGGCGACCGCGAGGCGGCGAGCCTGTTCGTCCGTCGCCACCAGCGTCGGGTCTTCGGTGTGGCCTACGGCGTGCTCGGCGATCGGGCCCTGGCCGACGACGTCGCCCAGGAGGCGTTCCTCCGGGCGTGGCGCCACGGCTCCACCTTCGACGCTCGGCGGGGTTCGGTCACCACCTGGCTCTCGGCCCTCACCCGCAACCTGGCCATCGACTCGCTGCGCTCCCAGCGGGTCCGGCCCACGGTGCACCTCGAGGATCACCTGCTGCGGGTCTCCGAGCAGGTCCGCGACGTCGACCCGAACGCCACGTCGGACGGCACGGTCGACGACCGCGAGCGGGTGTTGGCCGCGCTCCGCACCCTTCCCGTCGATCAGTGCCGGGCGGTCGTGATCACCGCGATCGGTGGCCGAACCGCGCTCGAGCTCGGGGAGATGGAGCACATCCCGCTCGGCACGGCCAAGACCCGTGTCCGCACCGGCTTGCGCCGGTTGCGCGAAGCCCTCGATGCCGAGCGGGTGCAGCCATGACCGCCACCTGCCCCGAGATCGAGCCGCAGCTCCCCGAGTTCGCCCTGGGCCTGCTGGATGGCGACGACCGGGCCCGGGTCCTGGACCACACCCGCTCGTGTCCCACCTGCGACGCCCGCGCCAAGGGGTTGATCGGCGCGGTCGACGACGTCACTGCGGCCCTGGCGGACACCGACCCGCCTCCGGGCTTCGAGAGCCGCGTCCTCGAACGCCTCGACCTGCCGACGTCGCAGCCGGTCGGTGCCCGCCGCTCCCGGGTCCCGATGCTGGCGGCTGCAGCCGTGCTCCTCGTGCTGGTAGCCGTGGTCGGCACACTGGTGGTCACCCGGTCCAGCACCTCGTCGCCCGAGGCGGTGCGCCAGGCCACCATGCGGACACCGTCGGGTGCAACGGTGGGGCGAGCCACCATCAGCGGAGACCCGGCCGCGGTGTTGCTGGCCTCCCCCAACTGGTCCACCGCCGCGGCGGGGCCGTACCGACTCCGCATCGTCACCACCAGCGGGGCGATCCACCAGGCCGGGCCCGTCGAGCTCGACGAGGGCTACGCCGGATACGGCCTCGACGGGGTGCACCCCGATGACGTACAGCGGATCGAGATGATCACGCCGGACGGCACCTTGGCCTGCTCGGCCGACTTCTCCTGACGGCGCGCGCCGCCGTGGTAGCTGGTGAGGAGCGACAGGACGAAGGAGGCCCCGGTCGCCACGGAAACCAGGGCGAACAGCGTGGCCCGACTCGAACGTCGGATCGGGAACCGTCGGGCGAGGCGCCATGCCACCAGCAAGAACGCCGGGAACACCAGGTAGACCTGCTCCTCCACCGAGAGCGACCAGGTGTGGAGCATGGCGTTGGCCTCGGCCGCCAGGCCGAAGTAGCCGGCCACTCCGACGCGCGACAGCTGCACGTTCGCCACCAGGATCGACGCGGCCGATCCGGTCTTGGCCGTGGCCTGCTGCGGGCCGAGCGGCCCCAGCACGGCCATCGAGGCGACGGCGACGACCACGCCGAGCAGGGCGAAGGCCGGCATCAGGCGACGGGCCCGCCGGGTGTAGAAGTCGGCGAACCCCACGCTGCCGGACGGGCCACCACGGCGCAGCAACATGGCGGCGATCACGTAGCCCGAGATCACGAAGAACATGTCGACGCCCACGAAGCCGCCCGGCACGGCGAGTCCGGCGTGGAAGGCCACGACGAGCACGATGGCCACGGCCCGCAGGCCCTGGATGTCGGCCCGGCGACTACTCGTCGTCGGACCAGTCGATCACGTAGGCCTCGGGACGGTCGACGAGGATGTTGGGCCGCTTGACGCTGAAGTAGTCCCAGCCCCAGGAGATGAAGGCGTCGACCTTCCGACGGGTGCCGCTCAGCAACATGGCGTGGACCCCGAGCCAGGCGCCGAAGGCGATCGGGCCGTCGACCTCGTGGCGGTGGGCGCCCATCTCGGCGACGGCGGCGTTCTTGCCGATCATGGCCATGATGCCCTTGTCCCGGTAGTGGAACGCCTTGCGGGGCGTGCCGGCCAGGTCGGCCACGATGTTGGCGCCGGCGCAGGCGCCCGACTGCTGGGCCACCGACCCGAGCTGGGGCAAGATCTTGCCGTCGTGGCCGGTGATGTTGGCCGCGTCGCCCACCACGTAGACGCCATCGACGCCCCGCACCGCGAGCTCGGGCGTCACGTCGACCCTGCCACCTCGGCCCTGTGGGAGGCCGCTGCCGTCGAGGGCGCTGAACGCCATCTCGCCGCCGGCCCAGATCACGGTGCGGGTGGCGATCTCGCTGCCATCGTCGAGCACCACCCGGCCGACCTCGACCTCCTGGACCCCTCGACCGAGGCGCAGCTCGACGCCGTCGTCCTCGAGCCGCTTGCGGGCGTAGGCGTGAGCCCGATCGGAGAACCCGTTGAGCACCACGTGGCCCCGGTCGACGAGGTACACCTTGGCCGCATCGGCCAGATCACCTGGGTAGAAGTGCGGCATCACGTGGTTGATGAACTCGGAAAGGGCGCCGGCGGTCTCCACACCGGTGGCGCCACCACCGACGATCACGAAGTTGACCCCGCCCTTCTCGATGTAGTCGGCGTTGCGGTCGGTGGCGTCGAAGGCCCCCAGGATGTGGGATCGCATGCGGTCGGCGTCATCCACCGAATAGAGCGGAAAGGCGTGCTCGGCCGCACCGGGCGTGTTGAAGAAGTTGGGCTGCGCTCCTCCGGCGATGACCAGGATGTCGCCGCTGAAGGTGACGCCGTCGATGGTGGTCACCGATTTGGCCTCGACATCGATGGATTCGACCTTGCCCGTCTTGATGTCGACGGTGTCATCGTGTCGGAAGATGGCCCGCAGCGATCGGGCGATGTCCTTCACCCCGAGCTGGGCCGTCGCCACCTGGTAGAGCAAGGGCTGGAACTGGTGGTAGTTGTGCTTGTCGATGAGCACGGTGCGGACGTTGTGGTCCGCCAGCTCCTTGGCACAGGCAACCCCGGCGAACCCTCCGCCGACGATGATCACCTCATATGGCTCGTTGCCCGACATGGTTCTCTCCACCCCTGTTGGCTGCGGACGATACCGCTATTGTCCAGCTCGCATCACCGGGACGAACCCACGCGTGCACACCCCAATCCCACCCCTTTGCGGAGCGGCCCGTGTCCCCCACCAACCAGGCGCCGGAGCCGGTCTCCGTGTCCGGCGTCCAGCTCCTCTCGGATCCGCTGCTCAACAAGGGCACGGCGTTCACCATGGAAGAGCGCGACGCGTTCGGCCTCCACGGCCTGCTCCCCACCCACGTCGAGACGCTCGAGCAGCGCGCCGACCGGGTGCGGTCGCAGTTGGCCGACGAGACGGCCGACCTCAACCGCCACGTGCTGCTCCGCGACGTGCAGGACTACGACGAGACCCTGTTCCTCCGCCTCCTCCTCGACGACATCGTCGGCCTGCTGCCCGTGGTCTACACACCGGTGGTCGGCCTGGCCTGCCAGCAGTTCAGCCGCATCTACCAGCACCACCGCGGGCTGTTCGTGTCGTACCCCGACGTCGAACGCATCGAGGAGATCCTGCGATCGGCCAAGAACGACAAGGTCGAGGTCATCGTGGTCACCGATGGCGAGCGCATCCTCGGGCTCGGCGATCAGGGGTCCGACGGCCTCGGCATCCCCATCGGCAAGCTGTCGCTGTACTCGGCGTGCGGCGGCATCGACCCGGCCACCACCCTGCCCATCGTGCTCGACGTCGGCACCAACAACGAGGCTCGGCGCAACGACCCCGACTACCTCGGTTGGCGCCACGAGCGCGTGGTGGGTCCCGACTACGACACGTTCGTGGAGGCCTTCGTGCAGGCCGTGATGCGGGTGTACCCCAACGTGTTGTTGCAGTGGGAGGACTTCGCCGAGCACCACGCCCACCTGCTGCTGGACCGTTACCGCGACACGCTCTGCACGTTCAACGACGACATCCAGGGAACGGCCACCGTCGCCTTGGCCGTCTGCCTGTCCGCTCTGCGCCAGTCCAAGCGCCGGCTGGTGGACCAGAACGTGGTCATCGTGGGGGCCGGCTCGGCCGGGACCGGGATCGCCGAGCAGATCGTGGCCGCCATGGTGGACGACGGGCTGAGCGAGGCCGAGGCCCGGGCCCGCCTGTTCATGGTGGACCGGCCCGGGCTGCTCACCTCGGACATGGATGACCTGCTCGGGTTCCAGACGCCCCTCGCCCAGGCTCCCGAGGCTCTCGCCGGCTGGACGCTGGAGACGGCGGGCTCCGTCTCGCTGCTCGACGTCATGCACAACGCCAAGCCCTCGATCCTGATCGGGGTCACGGGCGTGAAGGGCCTCTTCACCGAAGACGTGATCCGGGCCATGGCCGCCGGCAACGACCAGCCGGTGATCCTGCCGCTGTCCAACCCCACGTCGCGAGCTGAGGCCACCGCGGTCGACGTGCTCACCTGGACCGACGGCAGGGCCTTGGTGGCCACCGGCAGCCCGTTCGATCCGGTGGAGCTCAACGGCATCACGTTCCAGATCGCCCAGAGCAACAACGCCTACATCTTCCCGGGCATCGGCCTCGGGGTGCTGGCGTCGGGCGCCACCCGGGTGACCGATGAGATGTTCATGGCGGCCGCCCACGCCCTGGCCGCCGCGGTCGACGCCGAGGCCATCGGCGACCGCTTGCTCCCGCCCCTCACCGAGATCCGTGCCGTCAGCCGCAAGATCGCCATCGCGGTGGCGTCCCAGGCCCAGGTGCAGGGACTGGCTCCCGCCCGGTCCGACGAGGAGCTGGAAGCGGCGGTCGACGCCAAGATGTGGCAGCCCGAGTACCGCACGTTCACCTTCACCCCCGCCGGGAGCCCCGAATGATCGACCTCAGCAGCTACCGAGCGCTCGGCGACAAGAAGAACTCGGACTTCTTCGAGGAGTACCTGCCCAAGGTGTACGAGCGCCGCACCACCTGCGGGCTCGACCAGCTCGTAGGAGACATGGCGGCGGTCCTCATCCAGGTGGAACACGGCGACGCCATCGCCTACCTCGCCGAGCTGGCCGTCATGGGGCCCTACCGACTCACCGATGTGCGGCTGACCGAGACCCACAAGGTGTTCCTGCTCACGTCGCAACCCGAGTTCCCTCGGCTGATCGTGCTCGAGCCGCTCACCGCGTCCTACGAGGACGACCTGACCCGCTGGAACAACCTCTATCCCCTGTCGGCTCGCAAGCCCAATGCCCGCTACATCGGCGAGATCTACAAGACCTCTTCGGTCGCCGACGTGCGCCAGGCGCTCGAGCCGCAGAACATCCGGTTCCTCTACGACGGAGATTCGCTCAACTCGCTCTACGTGCGCGAGCACCTCACGTTCACGTTCCTGTCGGACTTCACCTACAACCGCGTCGGCTACGTCGACGTCGCGCTCGACGATCTGAGCGAGCTGCACCTCGGCGAGCGCATCAGCCTCTCGAGCGCCGAGCAGGCCACGCTCGATGCCGCCGCCGCCCTCCAGGCCGAGCACGGGATCGCCGGGCTGGTCCTGGGCCTGGACCACATGGCCACCCGAATCCTGGCCGGCGAGCGCGAGGACGCCATCCTCGAATACCTCACCATGGTCCCGTACTACTTCTGGGGCGCCTACAACATCGCCGACATGAACTCGTCCACCAACGTCACCCGCAACCCCAACGTGGACGACGACAAGAAGTCACCGGCTCGGGTGTTCACGGCCAACAACACGCCGTCGTTCGTGAACTCGTTCGACAACCTGCCCATGCCCACCGAGGACTTCGTCCGCAACTTCGGCCGGCGCATGCACCACATGGCGGTGGCGGTGATCGACGGGCACATCGCCGAGGAGAAGAACGTCGACTACGTCGTTCGCCAGCTGAGCGAGATGGGCACGCCGTTCCTCGCCCACGTGGTGGGTGAGTGCAAAGACGAGCCCAACCTCAAGCAGATCTTCTCCAAGAGCTCGCCGTACTCCGGGTTGATCACCGAGTACGTCGAGCGCTGCCACGGCTACGAGGGGTTCTTCACCAAGGGCAACGTCGCCGCACTCACCGAGGCCGCTGGTGCCGACGAACGCTACGAACACGGCCACGTCTTCGACTGACCCGCGACCCCCGCGATTGTGCGGCGCCCAGCAGCCACTCTTGGCCTCCTGGCGCGTGCAGTTCCCGGCCACCCTCGGCGACGAGCCGAGGTGGTCGCGCTGAAGCGGAACCGTTGCGCCTCAGCGCGGCCACCTTCGCTGTTGCACCGTCCCGGCACGGCGGTTCCCCTGACGCGACCCACAGGTGGGACCACCTTGTCGCTTGTCGCTGCTACACGGGCGAGAAGGCCGGCGGCACCGTCCCACGACCAGGTCGAACGCGGCCACGGACCTAGACCGATGAGGGCCTCGGACGCCTTCGACAGCCCGAATCCCCACGCCTGCTCGAACGAGAGGTGCGGCGGCGTGGTGAGCTCTGGGTGTCAGTTGGCGTACGGGACCGAAGGGTGGAACGACTCGGCCGTGACGGAGTCCCAGTAGGGCACGAAGCGCGCCGGGGCCGAGCCGTCGAGCAGCGACCCGGGCAGGATCATCGGGTACATGACGTCGAAGCTGCTGACCTCGGTCTGGCTGATCCGTCGGTACACCTGGTGCGGCCGCAGTTCACTCGGGTGGTCGAGGCCCATGGCGGCGACCATCTCGGCCAGAGCGCGGATCGTGTTGCGGTGGAACTGGTGCACCCGCTGCGACTTGTCGGGTACGTCGAGCGCCCGCTGCAACCGCTCGTCCTGGGTGGCGACGCCCACCGGGCAGGCATTGGTGTGACAGCTCTGCGACTGGATGCAGCCGACGGCGAACATGAATCCACGGGCGGTGTTGCACCAGTCGGCGCCGAGCGCCATCGACTGGGCCATGGCCGACGCCGTGACCATCTTCCCGCTCGCCCCGATCTTGATCCTGTCCCGCAACCCGGCGCCGACCATCACGTTCTGCACGAACATGAGTCCCTCGGTGAGCGGCATGCCGAGGGAGTTGGAGAACTCCAGCGGAGCGGCTCCCGTGCCGCCCTCGCCACCGTCGACGACGATGAAGTCGGGCGTGGTGCCGGTGGCGAGCATGGCCTTCACGATGGCCATGAACTCGCGCGGCTCGCCGATGCAGAGCTTGAACCCCACCGGCTTGCCGCCCGAGCTCGTCCGCAGCTGCTCGATGAACGCCATCATCTCCAGCGGCGTGGAGAACGCCTTGTGGTAGGTGGGCGAGAACACGTCCTCCCCGACGGGAACGAGTCGGGCCTCGGCGATCTCGTCGGTGACCTTGGCCGCCGGGAGGATGCCGCCGTGGCCGGGCTTGGCCCCCTGCGACACCTTGATCTCGATCATCTTGACCTGCGGATCGGCTGCGTTCTCGGCGAACAGATCCGGGTCGAAGTTGCCGTCGAGGGTGCGGCACCCGAAGTAGCCGGTGCCGATCTGCCAGATGAGGTCACCTCCGCTTGCGCGGTGGTAGCGGGAGATCCCGCCCTCGCCGGTGTCGTGGGCGAAACCTCCGGCCTTGGCGCCGGTGTTCATGGCACTGATGGCTGCACCACCAAGGGCACCGAAGCTCATGGCCGAGATGTTCAGCACCGAGCTGTTGTAGGGCTGGGTGCAGTCGGGCCCGCCGACGGTGATCCGCATGGACTCCTCGGGGTGCTCCGCCATGGGGCGGGGCGCGATGGAGTGGCTCAACCAGGTGTAGCCCGCCTCGTAGACGTCGAGCTCGGTGCCGAACGGCTTCTTGTCCTGCACGTTCTTCGCTCGTCGATACATCAGGCTGCGGGTGTCGCGGTCGAAGGGCCGCCCGTCCGTGGCGTTCTCCACCAGGTACTGGTGGAGCTCGGGTCCCATGCCCTCGATCAGGAACCGGAGGTGGCCGATGATCGGGAAGTTGCGCAAGATCGCATGGCGCTTCTGCACC
>Ga0209023_10003611_pt1 | contig 18334 bp, 14 predicted proteins | sample LakOneMetagenome_FD_187468 | JGI IMG/M metagenome (GOLD analysis project Ga0209023, IMG submission 187468) | Freshwater and sediment microbial communities from Lake Erie, Canada (SPAdes) (version 2) | ecosystem: Environmental > Aquatic > Freshwater > Lentic | place: Lake Erie, Canada... | reverse complement strand
ACATCATCAATTGCACTTGCGACGCATTCTCAACTGTGGCTAGGTGCTTGGATATTGGGGCCGTTTCTGCTGCCCTCTCCGTCATCACGCATTTGGCGAATCGGCGCTTCATGACTCGGCTTCGACCATCATCGGCACTTCTGAAAAGAGCGTTCGCCGGGCTGTTGCTCGGCGCGACGCCTTGGGGTGTTGCCGTGGCGGCCGATCAGCCTTCCAAGCTGCCGGTCAAGGCTCCTCGTCTTGCCCCCGTTTTCGACTGGAGCGGTTTGTATATCGGCGGACATTCCGGATATGGCGGCGGCACGTTCGGGCCCGGCACTAATCCGCTTCCGCAGCAGGGCGTCTTTTTCCCGCACAGCATCACAGGCCTGATCGGCGGTTATCAGGCGGGCTACAATCTTCAGCTTCCCAACAAATGGGTGCTTGGCGCTGAAGCCGACATTTCTTTTACAAGTCCGCTCGATCGCCCGAAGCTGGTGGCGGCGCCATTCAACACCACGTTTGATTATTTCAACACGGTGCGCGGACGTATCGGCTACGCGTTCGGGCCGTGGCTGCCCTATGTCACCGGCGGCGCTGCATGGGCACGCACCCGCGTCGATGTGAACGATCCATCCGGCGATGTTGTCGGACATAAATCGCTTGTGCATTTCGGCTGGGTCGCTGGTGCCGGCGTCGAGATGGCGATGGGCGGCAACTGGAGCGGAAGGATCGAATACAACTACATCGATCTTGGTGCACGCACGTATGGACTCGGCGACGTTCCGCTGCCTGATGTTCGGGTCGATCCGCAGATTCATATCGTGAAGCTCGGATTGAACTACCGATTGTGGGATACGCCGCCGTGGAGCGACGCTGCGATCAAAGCCCCGCAGTTCGCGGCATCACAGGACTGGAATATTCACGGCCAGACCACGTTCATCGCGCAGGGCTATCCGAGTTTCCGCTCTCCCTATCAGGGCCCGAACAGTCTGCCGGGCGTCGGCCGCACGCGCGAAACGTGGACGACTGGCGCGTTTATCGGATGGCGGCTGTGGGAGGGCGGCGAGTTCTACTTCAATCCGGAAATCGCGCAGGGATTCGGCATCGGGGGCACATTGGGTCTCGCCGGATTTTCGAACGGCGAAGCGCAAAAGGGCGGCGCGGAATATCCGAAGTTTCGTGCACAGCGCTATTTCTTCCGCCAGACATTCGGTCTCGGCGGCGAGCAGGAAGACGTGCCCGATGCCGCCAACCAGTTAGCCGGCAAGCGCGATATCGATCGTGTCACGCTGACAGTGGGGCGGTTCGCCGTCGGCGATTATTTCGATGGAAATTCCTATGCGAAAGACCCGCGCGCCGATTTCATGAACTGGGCGATGTGGGCATCGGCCGCTTATGATTTCCCGGCCGACCTGCCGGGCTTCACGCGCGGTGCCGTGGTCGAACTCAACCGCAAGAACTGGGCTTTCCGTGTCGGTGTGTTTCAGGTGCCGTCACAACCCAACAGCGACGTGCTGACATTCAACAGCGCGGGCGCGGTTGCTGAATTCGAAGAGCGTCACACTATTTTCGATCAGCCGGGAAAATTGCGGGTCGGTGTTTTCGCCAATAGAGGCAACACCGGCAACTATCGCAACGCGCTCGGCATCAGCGAGGCAAATCCTGCGCTCGATATCAACGACGTCATGCTCGGTCTGCGCCGTGAGCGGTCGAAGTATGGATTTTACATCAACGGCGAACAGCAGATCGCAACCGATATCGGGATATTCGCACGCGCAAGCTGGAACGATGGTCAGAACGAAATTCTTTCGTTCACGGATGTCGACCGGGGCCTGTCCGGCGGCGTCTCCGTCAAAGGCAGCTATTGGGGACGTCCCACCGACACCATCGGCCTCGGCGGCGCAATCAATGGGCTTTCAAGCGCGCATCGGGATTTTCTCGCCGCTGGCGGCAAAGGTCTGTTGATTGGCGACGGGCGGCTAAACTACGCCAATGAACGCATTCTGGAAACTTACTACGCGCTGTCTCTCTCCAAGGCCTTCACCTTCACTGCCGATTATCAGTTCATCGCGAACCCGGCCTACAACGCCGACCGCGGCCCGGTTTCGATATTTTCGGGACGTCTGCACGGCGAGTTCTGACGTTAAGCGCGGACCGCAGGCAACGCGGCGATCACCTCTTCCTGGTTTTCCGTCGGCGCAAAGGATTCCGCCTGCGCATAGAACCAGGCATGGAAGCGCGGGCTTTCCACATTTCCATCCAGCAATTCACCGGGTCGCAATTCCGGATAGAGCCGGGCGAACGACAGCACATCCGTACCAGACAGGCGGTGTGAGAAATGGATCGGCCTTATTTCCTGCGGATGGTTGAGACCCGAGGCCGCAATCAACTCTGCCAGGGCATGCAGCGTCGCGTGATGATAATTGAAAACCCGCGTGGTCTTGTCCGGCACCACCAGCGCGCGATTGCGGGTTGGATCTTGCGTCGTCACGCCGGTCGGGCAGCGATCGGTGTGACAGCTCAGCGACTGGATGCAGCCCAGCGCGAACATGAAACCGCGCGCGGAATTGCACCAGTCCGCGCCGAGCGCCATAGCCCGCGCCATATCGAAGCCCGTGGCGATTTTTCCCGCAGCTCCGATCTTGATGCGGTCGCGCGCGTTGATGCCGATCAGCGCGTTGTGAACGAAATTGACGCCTTCGCGCATCGGCATGCCGAGATGGTCCATGAATTCGGCGGGTGCCGCACCCGTGCCGCCTTCATTGCCGTCCACGACAATGAAATCGGGATAGATGCCGGTTTTCACCATCGCCTTGCAGATCGCCAGAAATTCCCAACGATGGCCGATGCAGAGCTTGAAGCCGACAGGCTTGCCGCTGGACAGCCGCCGCATCTCGCCGATGAATTGCATCATCTCGATCGGCGTCGAGAACGCACGATGATAGGCCGGTGAAATACAATCCTCGCCCATCGCAACACCGCGAATGCGCGAAATTTCTTCCGACACTTTCGCCGCCGGCAGCACGCCGCCATGACCGGGCTTGGCACCCTGACTGACTTTCAATTCGATCATCTTGATCTGGTCGTCGCTCGCAACCTTGGCGAACAGATCGGGGTTGAACGTGCCGTCGGGATTGCGGCAGCCGAAATATCCCGAGCCGATCTCCCAGATCAGATCGCCGCCGTTTTCGCGATGATAGGGACTGACACCGCCCTCGCCGGTGTCGTGCGCGAAGTTTCCGCGCTTTGCTCCGGCGTTGAGCGCGCGCACTGCGTTGGGACTGAGCGCGCCGAAACTCATCGCGGAAATATTGAACACCGATGCCGAGTAAGGCTTGGTGCAATCCGGTCCGCCGATGGTGACACGAAAATGCTCATCGGCGCGCGGCTTCGGCGCGACCGAATGGTGCATCCATTCGTAGCCTTCCGCATAGACGTCTTCCTGCGTGCCGAACGGGCGCTTATCGAGCACCATCTTGGCGCGCTGATAGACAACTGCGCGTGTGTCGCGGCTGAAGGGCTTGCCGTCCTTTTCGCTTTCGAAAAAATACTGGCGCATCTCAGGCCGGATTTCTTCGAGAAGGAAACGGATATGCGCCGATATCGGATAGTTGCGCAGAACCGCGTGGCTCTTCTGCAGCAGGTCGTGAACGCCGAGCACTGAGAGCGAACCGAAAATGACAATCGGAATCACGAACAGCACGAGGTCTTCGGAATCGTAAATCGCAGCCCAGACAAGAAGTGCGGTGATGAAAATACAGAGCGTGAGAATGATGAAACGCGGCGAAAACGGAAGCATGAGAGTTTGCATGAAAACCTCGGTAGCCGATCCGACTCCACGTTGCGTCATGTTGACGCCAATCTTTGTCGCGGTCGATAGCTAAGTTGAAATAGCCTCAACAGATGAAGGCCATACAACACTTCGCGATCAATCGCGACGATATGTATGCTGTATGAAACAGTGACGATTGTGCGTGTGCGTTGCGGTTGAGCGATAAGACTTAACCGACATTATTTTTGCAGAGCAGCAAATCCCATCACTGGGCTCCAAAGCGCGCCGCCTTCTCAGTGCTGATGCGGTCGCATTTCTCCGGGGATTCCACCTTTTTCCAGACCACCATCGGCGATCCACGCCTCGGTATTCTCGATAGCCCGCTGGATGTGATCGTCTGTACGGGTGAAATCGTAGGGCGAGCCGACAAGCGGGCACAAAGGCGGCACGACGCAATAGTCGATGCCCTGTTCGAGATACTCAAGCTCGGTGGTCATTTGCCGCGAAATCAGCAGCGTCAGAGCATGAAGCGCTGTCGCCACGGCACCGACTGGCGGCGTCTGCCCCGAACATGCAAAGCCGGTCGGCATGATGATCAGCCGTTCCGCGCCCTTGTCGATAGCGACACGGATCGGCGTGTTGCTGGAGATCGCGCCGTCAGCCAAAAACCGATTCTTGTGCTTGACCGGCGCGAACGCGCCGGGAATGGCCGTGCTCGCGACGATGGCTTCCGCTGCTGACCCTTCCGACAGAACCACGGTTTCCCCCGTCACGATATCGGTCGTGACAATGTGCACGGGGACAGCCGCCTCCTCGAGATTCTTGTAGGGTAGATGATTGTTGATCAGCTTGCGGACGCCGTCATGCGAGATCAGGAAATCGCGCCTCCACAGGAAGCTGACGAACGAATACAGCGAGACAGGAAACACGTCATGCCGTGTGAGGCCGCGCCAGATTTGCGCCAGCTTCTTGACCCCGTCGAGCGTCGGATCGCCTGCGTAGTAAGCGCCATTCATCGCACCGACACTTGAGCCCACCACGAGATCTGCGGTGACACCGTGGGCCGCGAGCGCCTGCATCATGCCAACCTGAATGGCACCGAAACTCCCGCCGCCCGCGAAAACAAATGCTGTCTTTGGTCCGGGTTGACTGCCGTGCATTGCGTACAACAAGTGCCTCTGCGCCAGTCCGCGGCAGATGTACTGCGGAGGTCATGAATCTATATCAACGGGTGTGAAAACGAAGCAATCAAGATTGCTTGTCTGGCGAAAAGCCGAAGGAAGTATGCGAGTGGCGATCCCGGGAAGACTCGAACTTCCGACCTGCGGTTTAGGAAACCGCCGCTCTATCCGGCTGAGCTACGGGACCGGTATGAATTCCTGCCGCAAATGAACGGCAGGAGCGCTTAAAACTTTCGCAAATTCCATAGCAGAGCGCATCCGCCGCCGCCACCCTGCCTTGTAACCGTCATGGCCAGACACTAATCTTGGGAACGCGGGGCAGACGCGATCGACAGGAGACGACAATGGGATTGCTCGACGTTCTTAACGGCATGCAGAACGGTCCGCGCGGACCGAGCGAGCCAAGCCCGGAAGGCGATAAAAGCGGAATGTCGCCGATGACCATGGCGATCCTTGCGCTTCTTGCCTACAAGGCGGTCAAACATATTGGCGGCAGCCATGCCAGCCCGGCAGGCAACACGCCGTCGACTCCAACTCCCGTACAACTACCCGGCACGACCACCGCCAGCACTGGTGGTGGCCTTGGTGATCTGCTTGGCGGCGGACTTGGTGGTCTGATGAAAGGCCCGCTTGGCGGTGCTCTTGGCGGTCTGCTGGCCGGCGGTGCCGCAGGCGGCGTTCTCAGCGGCGGGCTGAACGATCTGCTCAAGCAGTTTCAGGACAGCGGCCATACCGATACCGCAAGCTCGTGGGTTAGCCCCGGCCCCAACAAGCAGATCTCGGCCAATGATCTCGCTTCGGCGCTTGGCGCAGATCAGATCAGCACGCTGACGAGTCAAACCGGATTGTCCCGCGAGGAATTGCTCTCTGGCCTCGCAAAGCAATTGCCCGACGTGATCAATCACCTGACACCCGACGGGCGGCTGCCGACTGAACACGAAGCTTCGCGCTGGATCTGATCTGAATACAGACGACGTGGAGCGCGATCTGGCGCTCCACGTGAATTGCGCCCCATGACCTCACGCATCAAGGACACTGAAAATGCTTTACATTCTTTTCGTCGGCTTGATCGCAGGCCTCATCGCCCGGTTTCTGTCGCCGGGCCCGAATAACCCGACGGGATTCATCCTGACCATGGTGCTCGGCGTTGCGGGCGCATTCCTCGCAACTTTCATCGGGCAAGCTGTTGGACACTACGGTCCTGATCAGGGTGCCGGATTTATTACCGCAACCCTCGGTGCGCTGCTTGTGCTGTTCATCTGGAACAGACTTGTTGCGCGCGGCGTCGTGTCCGATCCCGGCAACAAAATCTGATCGCGCGATTTCCTCGCTGCTTAATTGCGGCGAGGCAATGTGACTCCGCCGAGATGTGCACCGGCATCGATGCGAATGATCTCGCCGGTCACGCTGCGTGATTTCGGGCTCGCCAGAAAACAAACCAGCTCTGCGACGTCCTGTGCGTTGGTCGCAAGCTTGAGCGGCGAATTTTCCGTGACCATCTCGCGAATTTTTCCCGCAAGTTCGGGGCCGCGCCCCTTGGTGAACCACGGCGTGTCGATATAGCCCGGACACACAGCGTTGACGCGGATCAGTGGCGCGAGCGCGCGCGACAAGGACAGCGTCATACTGTTGAGCGCGCCCTTACTCCCGACATAGGCGACCGACGACCCGATGCCGGCGACGCCTGCTATGGACGAGATATTCACCACAGACGAAGCATGACCTGATTGTTTGGCACCGGCTTCCAGCAATGCGCGCGCCGCGCGGACCATCTGATATGGCCCGATGGCGTTGACCGCGTAGATGCGCTGGAAGTCTTCCGCCGACAGGCCATCGAGATCGCCGTGATCGACATGCTTGGTGATGCCGGCATTGTTGATGAGTGCGTCGAGCCTGCCCCAGGGAGCGGCTGCGGCCACGATCTTTTTGCAATCCTCATCGCGCGACACATCGCCCTGAACGACGACGACCTCGCCGCCAGCCGTGCGGCACACATCCGCGGTCTGCTCGGCTTCTTTCTGGCTGGACGAATAGTTGATGACCACGCGCGCGCCCTGCCCGGCCAAAATCGCAGCTGACGCGGCACCAAGGCCGGACGCCGAACCTGTCACAATCACCGTCATTTTTTCCGTTGCCATTTTTTGTCCTTAGGTGAGGCTGCGTTAAGGGCGCAATCTAGCGGTCAAGACCGGCACCGAACAGCGCTTTTGCCCGAACGCCGTCGCCGGTCGGCCATGCGCGGCTTGACTCGTATGATGTGGAGGCGACAGATTTCGCAGATCGGAATTCATTTTTTATCCCAAAACATTTTCCACTCTGATCCAACATTGTGCACGGCGATCATCTGAAACAATTCTGCTGCGCAGCACTGCTGATCGTATCCGTCAGCGGAGCGAATGCGGCTTGCGAGTTCGCGCTTCAGGGCGAAGGCCGTGTCGCCCAGATCATCGACGCGCGAACGCTGCGCCTCGACGACGGACGCGATGTACGGCTCGCCGGGATTGAAACGCCGACAGACGATGCGGCCCGCGGACGCGACGCGCTTGCGACATTGATCGAAGGGCGTGAGGTCACACTGCATGGCGCGGACGACCGGCCGGATCGCTACGGGCACCAGATCGCATTCGTCGCGGTGAAAGGTACTGGCGCGTCCGTCCAATTGGAGCTTGTCGCACGAGGCGAGATGGCCGCCTCCCCAACGATCACGGACAAACCCTGTCTCGCCGCACTTTTTGCTGCCGAGGAAACTGCCCGCGAGGCCGGGCGCGGCATTTGGGGCAGTTCCGCTGCCTTAAAAAACGCGGAAAGAGCCGACGATATTTCGGCGCGGATGGGACGGTTTGCCGTGATTGAAGGAACTGCTTTGTCGGCCCGGCTGGCAGGCACGGCGTTCTACGTCAATTTCGGGCGGCGATGGACACGGGACTTTGCCGTGACTATTTCAAAGCGCATGATGCCGTCTTTCGCGGCCGCCGGGATTGACCTTAACGCACTGACAGGCAAGAAAATTCGGGTCCGAGGCTGGATCGAAAGACGCGGCGGGCCGAGGATAGAGGCCAGCCATGTCGGGCAGATCGAGATCGTTGCTGCTGCGGAAGCGGCCGGCAGCAATAACGGGGCTGGGACTTTAGCGAGGGATGAGGGCAAATAGCGGCGTGGCGGCACCTGCAGGCCAGCGGTACTCAAGGACGACGCACCGCTTTTTGGCGGCAGCCGGGCTATGCGTGACGCTCGCTCTCGGGGCATGCGGCGATATGGGCCGCTTTCAGGTCTCATCCACGCCAGGCTTCGCGCCGGTCAAGCCGAACAAGCCCGCCGCCCAGACACCCGCCACGGAGCGCGAACACACCCGCATACTATCGTCCTATGGCGGCGCCTATGACGACCCGCGGCTGGAAGCTCTCATCACCAAGACGGTCGATCGTCTGGTGGCGGCATCCGAGCGGCCTGACCTCACCTACAAGGTGACGATCCTTAACTCGGGCGCGGTCAATGCCTTCGCGCTGCCGACCGGACAGCTTTACGTCACGCGCGGGTTGATCGCGCTGGCCAGCGACACGTCGGAACTATCATCAGTGCTGGCGCACGAAATGGCGCACGTTCTCGCCAAGCATGCCGCGATCCGCGAGGATCAGGCCAAGCAAGCCGCCGTCGTGACCCGCGTGGTCGCGGACATGAGCGCTGACCCGGATATGAATGCGCTGGCGCTGGCGAAAACCAAACTTACAATGGCGAGTTTCTCGCGCGCGCAGGAATTCGAGGCGGATGGCATCGGCGTCGGCATCGCATCGCGCGCCAAGTTCGATCCGTTCGGCGCGGCGCGGTTTTTGACCGCGATGGAACGCAACGCCGTGCTGAAAGCCAATCGCGCGCCGTCTGATCCGCGTTCACTGGACTTCCTTTCGTCGCATCCGGCGACACCGGAGCGCGTGCAGAACGCGCAAGCCAATGCGCGGCAGTATTCTTCACCGGAAAGCGGCGAGCGCGACCGCGATGCCTATCTCTCGGCTATCGACAATCTGGTCTATGGCGAAGACCCGAGCGAAGGCTTCGTGCGCGGGCGGCGCTTCCTGCATCCCAAGCTCGGCTTCACCTTTCAGGTGCCGGATGGCTTTGTGCTGGAGAATACAGCGCAGGCCGTGGTCGGCGTGCGTGAAGGCGGCACGCAGGCCATGCGCTTCGACGTGGTGCGTGTGCCCGCCGAACAGTCGCTCGGCGACTATCTCAATTCCGGCTGGATGGAAAACGTCGAAAAGACCTCAACAGAAGACGTGACCATCAACGGCTTCCCGTCGGCGACCGCGACCGCCAGCGGCGACCAGTGGCAATTCAGGATTTATGCGCTGCGCTTCGGCAGCGATGTCTATCGCTTTATCTTCGCGGCAAAGAAGAAGACTGTCGAAACCGATCGCGGCTTCCGCGATACCGTGAATTCATTCCGCCGCCTAACGCTGGCCGAGATACAGGCCGCGCGGCCACTTCGCCTCAAAGTCATTACCGTGCAGCCCGGAGACACGGTGGACTCACTGGTACATCGCATGTCGGGCGTCGATCGTCCCGCCGACCGCTTACGCGTGCTCAACGGCCTCGACAGCCGCTCGGTGCTCAAGCCACATGACCGCGTCAAGATCGTGGTGGACTGATCCGGTTATCGAAGCGTGTCTGACCCAACGAAAAAGCCCGGCTGCGAAGCCGGGCTTTTCAATTCAAAAATGTCGTTCAGCTCAAGCGGCTTCGTCGGCGGATACGGAATCTTCCCCGTCACCGTCTCCGTCACTATCGCTGTCGTCGGCCCATGCCTCGGCACCTGCTTCAGCTTTCGCAGCACCACGGCGCGGGCTCTTGGCAAGGTTCGCCTCGATTTCCTTCACCGCCTCGGTTTCGGTCACATGCTGAACCACCGCGATTTCACGCGACAGACGGTCGAGGGCTGCTTCGTAAAGCTGCCGTTCGCTGTAGGACTGCTCGGGCTGCGACTCGGAGCGGAAAAGATCGCGCACCACTTCGGCAATGGCGACGATGTCGCCCGAATTGATCTTCGCTTCGTATTCCTGCGCGCGGCGCGACCACATCGTGCGCTTGATCCGCGCGCGGCCCTTGAGAGTCTCCAGCGCACGCTTCACCAGCGAGGGGTCCGACAGCTTGCGCATGCCGACATTGGCGACCTTCGCGGTCGGCACGCGAAGAGTCATCTTGTCCTTGACGAAGGTGATGACGAACAGTTCGAGGCGAGCGCCCGCAATTTCCTGTTCTTCGATCGCAAGGATCTGTCCGACGCCATGCGCCGGATACACCACGAATTCATTGGTCTTGAAGCCTTGGCGCTGGGTCAGAACCTTCTTCGGCTCCTCCACGCGCGGGGCAGCCGCAACCGGCTTGGCGGCCACGGTCTTCACAGGGGCCTTAGCGACAGGTTTGGCAGCAGGCTTGGTCACGGGTTTGCTGACAGGCTTGGCAGCAGTCTTTGCAACAGGCTTGGACACTGGCTTCGAAGGCTTGGCGGTTGCCTTCGCGGCCGGCTTGACGGTCTTTTTAACTGGCATTGTGCTTCTTTTATTTTTGGAGGGCGGAGCGGATGCGCGAGCATCCTTTTTGGATGCGCTACGGCTGGCCGCAGACACCTTTTTGGTGCCCTTATCCTTGGAACCCTTGTCTTTTGTTTTGGCGTTATTTTTATGACGCGATTTGTCTGACACAGCGCCCATGCGTGGAACCGCCACGCCCCTGTTCAATGGTTTATCGGGAACCCATCGGAGCCCAAATTCGGGGCAAAAGGGGTTCAGCTCACGAATGTGCCCAAAATAGCACATTTCCCGCAAAAATCAATGATTTATGGGCCATGTCCCGGGTCAGGACAGGCCAGATCGGTCATTCATCGCCGATAGGGTTAAGAACATCGCCGCCGTCAGACTGGGCGGCGGGCCAAGGCCTAGACCGGAAAGGCTGGATCAGTCGCCAGAGCCCGGATTCTTGGAAAAATATTTGTCGAATTTGCCCTCGACGCCATCAAATTCCTTGGCGTCGCCCGGGGCGTCTTTTTTCTGGGTGATGTTGGGCCAGGACCGGGCGTATTCGGCGTTCACCTCAAGCCATTTTTCAAGGCTAGGTTCGGTATCGGGCTTAATCGCATCAGCAGGGCATTCTGGCTCGCACACGCCGCAATCGATGCACTCGTCCGGATGGATGACCAGCATGTTCTCGCCCTCGTAAAAACAGTCCACGGGGCAGACTTCAACGCAGTCCATGTACTTGCACTTGATGCAGTTATCAGTGACGACGTACGTCATCCAAGGCTCCGAAAGGCTCTAAATTGCAGGGTTGGGGTAGCGCAGGATGTGCACCGCCGCAAGGGAATGAATACCGCTATTCTGGAGCAGATACTTACTTCGGCGGCGTTTGCAAATCCTCGCAAAGCATGCGGGCTGCGTCTGCATCGCCTCTCCGTTCGGAAAATCCGACGACTTTCAGGATGCGCACGCGGCTGTCGAGCGCCACGGTGAGCACATCTCCGGCTTTGACCGGATGTCCCGGTGATTTCTGACGCTGGCCGTTGATGCGGACGTGGCCTTTGGACACCAGCGCCGCCGCATCCGTCCGGGCTTTCACGACCCGCGCGTGCCAGAGCCACTTATCGACGCGCTGACGGTCCAAGCTGGCGCGGTTTCCCTTCAGTCCTTGCGTGGGCCCGCGAGCTGATCCTTCAGCGCCGCGAGCTTTGCAAACGGCGAATTCGGATCGGCGGGCCGGTCACGCTCGCGCGGCGCGGCGCTGGTCGCATACGTGCGCAGAGCGCTGCCGCCGCGATCATCCTTGCGTCCGTCGCGGCCACGCTTGTCGAATTTGCCCTTCGAACGATCTTGATCGCGGCCACCCTGATTGCGGTCGCGGCCCTTGAAGTTATCGCGTGGCGGACGACCGCCTCCATTGTTGCGATCCTCACGCGGCGGACGCGCCTGCGCGCCCTCGCCTCCTTCGGCAGCGACAGCTGGCGCATCGGTGCGCGGACGGCGATGCTCGTTGTTGTTGCGGCGATGACGGTTGTGACGTTCGCGCTTGTCGTCACCGGATGCTGCTTCGCCTTCCGTTGCCTGCGCGGCAGGTTTGTCCGGACCCTTGTAGCGGCTGCGGTCGTGACGCGGACGGCGCTCATCCGAGCGCCCGCCGGGCCGCCAGACTTCGACAAGCTCGGGTGTTGCAGGTGCTACGGCTTCGGCAGCGGCAGCGGCACTTACGGACTCGGTTGATTCAGGAGCAGCTTCTGTCGCCGCAACCTCAACAACCGTTTCCGCTACAGGTGCAGCGGCAACATCAGGCGACGGTGCAGACGCTTCCGCAGGTATTGCCGTCTGATTGGTGATATCGGCGATGGCGTTCGTTGCAGCAGCCGCCTCAGGCTCGCTCACGACAACTTCATACGAGGTCTCGCCACCGGTTGCAGCGGGATCGGATTCGATCACAGCGCCCGTTGACGCCGCATCAATAACAACGGCTTCAACGGCAGGCGGTGCAACCACCTCCGGCAACGGCGGCCGCTTTTCCATGCGATAGCCGAGCGCCTTGAGGATCGAGGCGAAATCATCGCCCGCCGATCCGGTCAGCGATGTCATCGCCTGCGTTGCCATGAAAGAGCGTCCATCGAATGCGCCGGCAGGCTTGTCGCCAGGCGCGCCCGCACGCCACGACAGCGCAGGACGGATCAGGTCTGCAAGACGCTCCAGAATATCGACACGCACCGCGCGGTCGCCCGCGAGCTTATAGCCCAGCGTGCGATAGCCTTCCGCATCGAGCGCCTTGTCGGCGGGAAACGAGGTACGTCCACTCGCCGCCAGATGCTGCGCGCCCGTCAGCGCCGACCAATCCGTATTGTCGTGCTTCAGCGCCCACAACAAAGATGCGAGGCCGCGCGCCGCAGGCTTCAGCAGCGCGGGCAGGAAAATATGATACGCGCCGAAGCGCACGCCGTACTTGCGCAGAGACGCGCGCGACGGCTGATCGAGATCCTTCATCTCGGTAGAAATTTTGGTGCGCTCGATAACACCGAGCGCTTCGATCAGCTGGAACGCGATGCCGCGTGCGATGCCGGTGACGTCTTCGGCCTTCGACAGTTCGAACATCGGGCCGAGAATTTTTTCGATATGCGTCTTCAGCCACAGATCGAGCCGCGTCTGCACAGCTTCGCGCGATGGGCCGGTCAGCCGCTCATCCGCTATAATGCGAATCCGTGGATGCAGCACATCGTCGGCGGCGACGAGCTTTGCCACCGCATCTCCGGTCCAGCGCAGCGTGCCATCGGACGCCAGCACAAACTGATCGTCGGCGGCCTTAGCCAATTTCTCGGCGCGCGCATCGATCTCGCCGGCCAGCGCCTTCAGCGCCGCAGCCTGCAACGCTTTGGCGTCGGAGCCAGCTTCCGCCGACTCCGGCGTGAACATGAATCCGTCGAGACGGCCAATCGCATGGCCCTCTACGATCACTTCGCCAGTCTTCCCAATTTCAGTATTTAGCATCGTGTTTTCCCGCAAGCGGCGCATCAATACACTGGTCCGGCGATCAACGAAACGCTCAGTTAGCCGTTCATGCAGGGCATCTGACAATTTATCCTCGACGCCGCGGGCGATTCCCTGCCAGTGCTCGGGGTCTTTGAGCCAATCAGGACGATTTGCCGCAAAAGTCCAGGTCCGGATCTGGGCAATACGGGCCGATAATGCATCGATATCCCCGTCCGTCCGCTCGGTTTGCGCAATCTGGGCCGCGAACCAGTTATCCGGAATGCATCCCTTTTGCATCAGGAAGCCGAACAGCGTCGTGACCAGTTCGGCATGAGCTGCGGGCGACAGTTTGCGGTAATCCGGAATCTGGCAGGCTTCCCACAGCCGCTCGACGGCGTCCGCGCCCTTCGCCATGTCGCGGACGTCTCCGTCGCGGGCGGCATGTTCGAGCACGCGAATATCCTCGGCGACAGGCGCGCGCGTCAGCACCTCATGATTGGGTGTCAACGCCAGCGACACCTGAAGCGCGGCCAGCGAGGAGAAATCCAGTTTTGAATTGCGCCATTGCAAAACCTTCACACTGTCGAAGGTGTGGTTCTGCAACGCGTTGACGAGTTCGGGCTCGAACGGTGCGCAGCGGCCCGTGGTACCGAAGGTGCCGTCGCGGGTGGCGCGACCGGCGCGGCCTGCGATCTGCGCGAATTCCGACGGCGTCAAACGGCGGAACTGATAGCCGTCATATTTACGGTCGGACGCGAAAGCGACGTGATCGACGTCGAGATTAAGGCCCATTCCAACAGCGTCAGTCGCAACGAGATAATCGACATCGCCGGACTGAAACATCTCGACTTGTGCGTTTCGCGTCCGCGGCGACAGCGAACCGAGCACCACAGCCGCGCCGCCATGCTGACGCCGGATCAGTTCGGCAATCGCATAAACTTCATCGGCGGAAAACGCGACAATGGCAGTACGTCTTGGCTGCCGTGTGATTTTGCGGTCGCCCGCGAATTCAAGCTGCGACAGCCGGGGCCGCGTGAGGATATTCGCGCCGGGGAGCAACCGCTCGATGATCGGCCGCATGGTCGCAGCACCAAGCAAGAGAGTCTCGTCACGTCCGCGCCGATTGAGAATCCGGTCGGTGAACACATGACCGCGCTCGAGATCGGCGGCGATCTGCACCTCGTCCACCGCAAGGAACGAGACGTCGAGATCGCGCGGCATCGCCTCCACAGTGGAGACCCAGTAGCGCGCATGCGGCGGCTTGATCTTCTCTTCGCCAGTAACCAACGCAACGGTATCGGCACCCGCACGCGCGGCGATCTTGTTATAGACCTCGCGCGCCAAGAGCCGCAGCGGAAGCCCGATGATGCCGGAGGAATGCGCCAGCATCCGCTCGATGGCCAGATGGGTCTTGCCCGTATTGGTGGGACCGAGGATCGCGGTGACGCCCGCTCCGGGAGCACGCGAGCCGGAAAACAACGGCGCAGAAGACGACAGAGACATAATCACAAAGTCCGCATGGCACTCACGACGCGGACGCCGCAGCCTGATTGGTATGAGGTAACTCGCAGATAGCTTGGAAGTGTCTCACAATGCGACGCTTTTCACGCCGCATTTAAGGTATGGAACGGTACCGGAACGAAAGAAGCCCGAATCGCTGACTCTTGCTCTGGCCTGCCTGTTCACTGCCAGATGTCGCGCGCCGGGTTTGTCGGCAATACTATATCAGGTTTGAATACGTTCCGTTTCATCGCTGAACGAGACGATTTCGTTAAAACCGGAGTCGAATCGGATCGGGATGAGAGTCAACACGATTCAGAGCGAAATTCGCGAGCGGCGCGCCACCCCATCATCGGGCTAGTTGGTTTTGGCCGTCTTTTGCACCGAGTAGAATTCCGTCGCTTCGATCACACCGGTGCCAAGCGGGGTCGGAATCGAGATTCTGTACGGAGCCAGCACGCGCGTTCCGGCAATCGGCGCGAACCAAATTTCCATATCGCGCTGCGCGGCCACGTATTTGATCGAAGCGCGATCCGGAACATAGCCCGCGATCGGCACGAAAGTGACGCCGCAGACCACGACCGGACCCTGATAGCCCTTAGCGCCTTTGACGTTTTCCATCCGCTTATGATCGAGACGCAGGTCGTAACGCATCCGGCCGTCGAACACCGCCAGGGTCTTGCGGCAGGCGTCGGGGCCTAGCGGATCGCCGGTGCCGGGCACCTTCAGCAGCGCGCCAGTCATCGGATCGAGCACGCCACGCCGATGCGCATCGGTCACCGGAATCCGATCCGGATTGACCGGCGGCTCCGGCTCGATGGACGAGTCCTTCACATTGCCGCCGCCGAGCGAGATGCGAATGGTTTCCGCTTTTTTTCCGTAGTTGACGGTCGAGGCATAAGTCTGCGGCACGAACTGGCCGGCAGCGATGCGACCTTGCGAGGCGCCCGTTCCGTTGCCACCGCCAATCGACTTCATGAGACCGGTGGTGGCACCGCTGAGCGCGGTCGCGTACTGATCCTCGGAGACGTCGACGATCCAGGCGCCCTTGCCGATTGGCAGACCGGCCAGCGAGGCCTCGTATTTGGCGTCCAGTCTGCCCTGGGCACCGGCCGGAGGCGCGACCAGCACCGTACCGATCAGGCAAAACAACAGGCCGCCCAGCAGGCGACGCTCAGGCCGCGACAACTTCCGTAACCGGGGTGTATCCACCAACGAAAATCCTGTTGGGCCATAGCCCGTGAGAGCTTTTTCACCCTCTGTCTGGTCAGGGATTGCGTCGATTATATGTTGCGAAATGCCTGTATTGATGGGGAAAATCCCGGTTTCGGCACACACCAGTCCCGCCCGGCACGCAACCCGGATAAACCTCTGAAATCGGCTGCAAACCTTGACGCTGGGCGGCTGGCCCCTTATAGCTCCGCCGTTCCTGAAATGGACGGTTTCACACCCCCACGCGATCCCCTTTACGGGCGGTCCGGGGAGACACAAGATTTCGCCAAAGGATAACACGATGTCTCGGCGCTGCGAATTGACGGCCAAGGGCCCTCAGGTTGGCCACAAGGTCAGCCACTCGAACCACAAGACCAAGCGCCGGTTCCTGCCGAACCTGTGCAACGTCACGCTCATCTCGGAGACGCTGGGCCGCAACGTGCGCCTGCGTGTGTCGACCAATGCGCTGAAGACGGTCGATCATCGCGGCGGTCTCGACGCGTTCCTCATTAAGGCGAGCGCTGACGATCTGTCGCCGAAGGCCGTCGCGCTCAAGCGCGCTATTGAAAAGAAGAAGCTCGCCGCTGCAAGCTGAGCTTTCGATACAAACATGATTTCAAAAGGCCGGGTTTCGACCCGGCCTTTTTGTTTGCGTACATCACGCATCCACCAGCGTGAACTGCAAAAGCAGCGTCCGCTGGATCATCGAGAAATTATCGTCCGACACCATTGTCAGCACCGTGCTGCCGTCCTCGGCAACATGGCTATCGATGCCTTCCATGTTGTCGATCTCGTATCCAAGATCGACTTCAAAAATTGTCGGCCCATCGATGACCGCATCCGGCACCACCGCACTGATCGGCACCCGGCGGATACGAATGCCAACGCCTTCCAGCAGCGAGAATTTCCGTTCGAGCAGCAGCAGATTTCCAGATGGCAGCAGCATGGCATCGCTGATGTCGAATTTGTTCGTTCGCTTGACAGTGAACTGTCCCGGCGACGGACCGCCGATCAGAAACGCTTTGATGTTTCCGGCCGTATCCAGTCCGGCCTCTGAAATCGCGATCAGTGTGCCGCTCAGCGGTTGCCCCTTCGGCACGAACACAAGCGACTCGAGTCCTTTGTTGAAGGGAAGTTGGCTGACGCCGTCCGGCACAGGCACCACCTGACCGCGCGCGAGGATGCCGCCCTTGCTGAAATCGAAACGCATAATCTGGTTGACGCGCTCGAAACCGACATAAGCTATCGACCCGTCGAACGCGAGCGACTCGGTATCGAACCAGCCGCGCTTGGTGACACGCTTGCCGTCACTGTCCAGCATCGGAGCGGACTTCACATCGGCCAGACCTGCGAGACGTTTGCCCTGATAGACAATGCGTCCCGTGAACCAGTTGCCCTTGTCGCTCAGCGCAATGAACTGCTCGCCTTTTTTGTCGAGATGCAACGCAGACAGGCCGCCGAAGCCACGAAACGAAGACGTGAGAACGAGGCCGCTGCGGAATTCCAGCGAGCCATACCGCACGTGTGACGCATCGCGCGGATCGAAGGCCTCGATCCTGCGAGCTTTCACCTCCAGCGACGCAGGCGCGGTTTGCGCCGATGCGAGCTCAGCTTCGAAGCCGAGTACGCCCGCGGGAATCGCCGCTGCGGCATTTCTCAAAAACCGCCTGCGGCTGAAGTGACCCATCATGTGTTGAAGATTCAGGAGTGAAGTCTGCGCCGCCGCGTGGGCGAGGTTGCCTCGACCTGCGTCTCGCTGAAAAGTTCGGCGAGCTTTTCAGTGATCGCGCCACCGAGTTCTTCCGCATCCACAATAGTCACGGCGCGTCGATAATAGCGCGTCACGTCATGACCGATACCGATGGCGATCAGTTCGACCGGCGAACGCGTCTCGATCTCTTCGATGATATAACGCAGATGCCGCTCGAGATAATTGCCGGCATTCACCGACAGCGTGGAATCATCAACCGGCGCTCCGTCGGAAATCATCATCAGGATCTTGCGTTGCTCGGAGCGCCCGAGCAGCCGCTTGTGCGCCCAGTCGAGCGCTTCGCCGTCGATATTTTCTTTCAGCAGGCCTTCGCGCATCATCAGGCCAAGATTTTTCCGGGCACGCCGCCACGGTGCATCCGCCGACTTGTAGATGATGTGACGCAGATCGTTGAGACGGCCGGGATTGGCGGGCTTGCCCGCCGCCA
>Ga0209023_10003610_pt1 | contig 18338 bp, 17 predicted proteins | sample LakOneMetagenome_FD_187468 | JGI IMG/M metagenome (GOLD analysis project Ga0209023, IMG submission 187468) | Freshwater and sediment microbial communities from Lake Erie, Canada (SPAdes) (version 2) | ecosystem: Environmental > Aquatic > Freshwater > Lentic | place: Lake Erie, Canada... | reverse complement strand
ACCGCTGCTCCGAGGCCGAGCAGTGCCATGAACCGGCGCCGGCCGCGGCTCACGTCTGCCACATCTGCTTGCAGCAGCGGCTGACGCAACGCGGCCCACGAGATCGCCCACCCGCCCGCCGTCGCGAGAAGGGCCAGCGCGGTGACGATGTTCAGCATCAGCGTCGACCGCTCGGCGCACGCGGCTGGTGCCAGGGCGTTGTTGACCGACAGGTTGACCAGCCAGGCGACCGGGCCCGCGACGATACCCGTCCACAACCAGAGAGGTCCGAAGCCACGTTCGTCGACGTGTGTCACAGCCACCTCGGTGCCCAGTAGATGACTCCGTACACGGGCAACCAGGCCAGCACGACGAAATACCAATACACAGCGTTCTCTTCAACATCGACAAAGCGTTGCTCTTCGACTGGACCAATGAACATCAGCGCAGCCAGCACGGTACTGTCGAGGAAGTCAGTCACGATGTGCGTGGTATGGAGTCCGAGGAGCACCCACACAATCGAGCCATAGGCATCGTGGTCCCATCTCACGTTGAGATGCCTGAACTCCTGCACGCGGACGATGTTGAACGCGAGCGCGCAGGCGAGCGCCATGATCATCCACAGGCGGACACTGCGAAGATCCACGCGCTCGGCCGCGCGCCTCGCGAGTTCGTTCGGCAGCAGACTCGCCACCAGCAACGCGGTGTTCACTGCGCCCCAGAGCAGATCCGGAGGTGCGATGCCGTACGGCGGGAACGCCGGCTCTCTGGTGGCGAGATAGAAGTAGGACGAGATGGCCAGTGCGAACACCGTGCTCTCGATCAGCACGATGCCGAGCGTGCCCCAGAACGACAGGCTGCGCGAGCCAAACGCGCCCGACGGCAACGAGCCCACGTCGAGTGCCGGCCGCACGGTAGTCATGCGGCGTCTCCAAAGACCGATTCCTCATCCGGCTTCGGCAATGTGCGTCGCTCGATCGGCCAGAGCGGTGTGCCGGTTTCACCCGCGCGCTTGGGCCAGAACCACCCGACCAGCGTGATGCTCAGCGGAACCGCCCCGTAGACCACCGCCCACGGCGTGAAGATGGACGCGACGAAGAGCGCCGCCGTGGCAAGCGCGGCAAGCAGCGGCCAGATTGAGGGGCCGGGAAAGATGCTTCGATGGTCCGGCTCGGCATCGAGCACATACGTCACGAGCACCTCCCGCGCATCCGAGCGCAGCCCGACGACCACTGGTTGATCGGGAGGGTTGTTCCACACCGGCTCGCGATCGCTGACCGTCGGCATTTCGAGGAAGTTGGCGCTCGGCGGCGGCGAACTGGTCGCCCACTCCAGCGTGCCCGCGTTCCACGGGTTCGCCGGCGCATTCGCTGGTGACCTGAGCGCCCGAACGATATCGACGAGCCACACGACAACCGCCATCACCATCAACACCGCGCCGAGGCTCGCGAGCAGGTTCAGTGCACCCCAGCCTGTCGCAGCCGGATACGTGTAGACACGCCGAGGCATGCCGTGCAGTCCGAGCACATGCATCGGAAAGAACGTCAGGTTGAAACCCGTGAAGAAGAGGCCGAAGACCCAGGCGCCTGCTCGTTCACTCAACAGGCGTCCGGTCAGCTTCGGAAACCAGTAGTGAATGGCGCCAAACAGCGGCAGCACGGCTCCGCCAATCAGCACGTAGTGAAAGTGCGCCACCACGAAGAACGTGTCGTGCACCTGAGTGTTGAGGGGAACCGCCGCGAGCATCACCCCCGTGAGTCCGCCGGCAACGAACACCGCGAAGAACCCGAACATCCAGAGCATGGGCGTGCGGACGACCAGGCGCCCCGAGGCAATCGTGGCGATCCAGCAGAAGATCTGCACGCCGGTCGGAACGGCAATCATGATGCTCGCTGCCGTGAAGAAGCTCTCGCCAAGTTGCGGCAAGCCGGTCGCGAACATGTGATGCACCCACAGGCCGAAGCCCATGAATGCGGTGGATACCAGTGACAGCACGATCGGCAGATAGCCAAAGATCGAGCGTCGCGAGAACGTCGAGATCAGGGTCGAGACCAGCCCCGTTCCGGGGATGAAGATGATGTACACCTCGGGGTGTCCGAAGAACCAGAACAGGTGCTGCCAGAGCAACGCGTCGCCGGCGTGTTCCACGTCGAAGAAGTGCGTGCCGACCAGGCGATCGAGAATCAGCTCGGTGCTCGCCAGCATGACGGCCGGCATGGCGAAGAGCACCATGAACGACGTGACGACCTGCGCCCACACGAAAATCGGCACTCTGTTGAGCGTCATCCCCGGCGCCCGTAACTTCAGGAAGGTGGTGATGAGCGCCACGGCGACCGCCAGCGAGGCGACTTCGGTGAACGTGATGAGCTGCGCCCACACATCGGCACGCTTACTTGGTGTGTAGAGCGCCTCCGCCAGCGGTGGATAGGAGAACCAGCCCACGTCGGGTCCGGCGTTGAGCAGGAACGAGATGTAGAGGAACAGTCCACCGAACAGAAACATCCAGTAGCTGAATGCGACGAGCCGCGGAAAGGCAATGCTTCGGGCTCCCACCATCAAGGGCACGAAGTAGATGCCCAGGCCCTGCATCACCGGCACGGCGAACAGAAACATCATCGTCGAGCCGTGTGTCGTGAACAGCTGGTTGTAGAAGTCCGGGCCGATCAGCGCGTTGTCGGCGCGAGACAACTGAAGGCGCATCAAGAGGGCCAGCACACCGCCCGTCAGGAAGAATAGAAACGCCGTAGCGATGTAGCGGCGTCCCACCGTCTTGTGGTCAACCTGCGAGAGCCAGCCCGTCCAGCCGTCGGCCCCAGACCAGCTTGTCTCGAGCCGGACGAACTCGTCGTGGGTAGCCGCAGCCCCGCTCACTGCAGTGTCTCCAGATACGAAGTCAGCGCGCGCAGTTCGTCGGGCGTGATTGAACTGGCAGGCATCTGGGTGCCTGGCTTGAACATCTGCGGGTCGCGAATCCACGCTTCCAAAGCCGCGTGGGAATTCGGGATGGTGCCGGCGCCGAGGGTGATTCGTGTTGCGATGTGCGTCAGGTCTGGCCCGACCAGTCCCGCCGCCTCGTGGCCGCGAATGGTGTGGCACCCGGCACACCGTGAACGCTGGAACACCGCACGTCCTTGCCGAGCCTCAACGTCAGTCGTCTCGGGAGCCGGACGGAGGCGCCTGGCCCGCCACTGCTCGAATGCATCCTCGGATTCGGCCACGACCGTCAGCGCCATGTGCGCATGTTGCAGTCCGCAGAACTCCGCGCACTGACCACGAACAGTGCCGGCCGCATCAGCCTGCATCCACACCGCAGTCTCACGGCCAGGTATCAGGTCGCGCTTGCCCTGAAGCGTGGGGATCCACAGGCTGTGAATCACATCGCGCGACGTCACTTTCATCACGACTGGCCGATGCACAGGCAGGTGAATTTCGTTCGCGGTCGTGACTTGGTCTGCCGGTTCGTCGCCGTCGTAGTGGACTTCCCACCACCACTGGTGTCCCACCAGTTCAATGACCAGTGCGTTCTGCGCGTGGAGAGCGCCGGTGGCTCGGCCGGTGAGCAGGCTCGCCACGAGCCATCCGAACAACGTAACGATGGTGATGGCGACAGAGGTCGTCACCAGGCGGGTCAGCGTTCTGTCAGAAACGGGTGGCAGGCCCGATGTGCCGTTCCGTCGCGCCAGAACTGCAGCGACCGCAAGGCCCAGCATGACGAGGGCAAACACGACGGTCGCGACAATCAGCAGACCCCACCAGAGCCCTGCGATTTTCGCCGCCTGAACACCGAGCGGATCCAGAACAGACTGATTCACCTGTGGTCCGGCGGAGCAGGAAGCAAGCACACTGCCACGGCAGGCCAGCGCAAAATCGCTTGGCTCCGAATAACTGCCTGCTAATCGTGAGAAAATGGCTTCACAGCAACGATGGGCGACACATATGGTTGGTAATGCAACGACCTCTGCGTGTCACCCTTTCGACACGCGGCGGGGTGGTGCGGCGAAGTCCGCACGCCGATCCGACTGAGGCGACTGCCACTGGTTGTTTGTGGCGACTGCGCGGTCCGACAGCCGGGTGACTGGGGACGGTGCAAGGCGAGAGGTGCTCTGCCATCCGGAGTGTGCCGCCCTGCCGTTCTTCGCCGATGCGCCCGGAAGCAGCCGATTGGCAATCGACAGCGATGTCGCGACGACACCGGGAACCAGCGCAGCCGCCTTCGCGAGCGCGCGAGCCGCCGAGGTCAACACAAGTTGGCTGTCGCCGTGCCGGCAGGCGTCGAGAATACGCTCAGCGGCCCGGTCCGCGTCCATGCTGAGCACAGGAATCGCGCTCGCCGTGTGAAACCAGGCAAACTCCCGTCGGTGCTGTCCCTTGAACTTCGCCTGATATGTCGAGCCAGTGCGCATCAGGCCTGGAAACACCGAGGTCACAGCGAATCCATCGGAGGCAAGTTCAGCCTGAAGCCCCTGGGACAGACCCGCCAGTGCGAACTTGCTCGCGCAGTACGGCATCAGATGCGGAACGGCGACCTTGCCTCCTATCGAGACGATGTTGACGATGCGCTTCGCTCCACGCCGACGCATGTACGGCAGCGCAGCGCGTATCGTCGAGAGCGGCCCCCAGAAGTGCGTGGCCATCGCGTCTTCGAAATCGGCGAGCGTCATGTGTTCGAAGGGGCCGACTTCGATGATTCCGGCATCGTTCACGAGAACATCGATGGTTCCGTACTCATCGGCCAGACGGCTGATGGTGCTATTCACCTGCTGCCGATTGCGCACGTCGCACGCCCGCACCGCAGCAGCGCCTCCGTGGGCGCGCAGTGCGTCGGCCGCCCGCTCGAGTTCAGCACCGTCGCGCGCCACGAGCACGACGCGCGCACCCTCCGTTGCGAACAGTCGCGCCATGGCGAGTCCAAGGCCGCGTGAGCCCCCGACGATCACCACCACCTTGTCAGTGAAGCTGATGGCACGTTGCTTTCGCAGAGCGAACCTGGCGAGCAGCACGCAACTCGCGCCAGCCAGAGCGAGTGCGAGAGCCATGCGCGACGTTCCTTTGACCGCTGACTCCTGAGACGAACCCGGTGTGCGCATCATCTCCATACCGTCAACTTCCATGTGCAGCGTGCTCGATTCAGCGTTCAGACGATTGAGAGGCGCCAACTCGGCGCCTCTCCTTGGCGAGGCCGCAGTAGCGGTGTGTTGCTCTCGCTAGTTCCCACTCGAACAGGTCGCCGAGATCATCTGAACGGATGAAATCGTCAAGGTCTGCGGCATCGGATTCGACCCCATCGTGCTGTTCGGTGACGACTGCGATCCCGGTGTGCCAGGCGTACCCGTCGCGCCAGACGTGCGCCCGCTCGTTCCGCTCGCACCGGTCGTCCCCGTGGAACCCGCCCCTGGCGTGCCCGCTCCTGTCGAACCGCTGGTGCCCGTCGTGCCCGTCGACGGCGAACCGGCCGACGAACTGCCAGGCATCGTGTTCGACATGCTGCCGGACGAATCGCTCACCATTCCGGTGATCGCGACCTTGTGGTTAACGTGCTGACTCAGGTTGACGGACGAATCCGTGCTGTGCAGCAGATACGTGCTCTGCATGGCACCGCTCATCGCTCCAGGTGACGTGCTGCCCGGAGAGGTGCTTGACGTTGAGCCCGCTGAGCCCGTCGCGCTCGCGCTGCTCCGTTCCACGTCAGTCAATGCGTACATCGGGCCGCCCATGGACGAACGGCTGCTCGTGCTGCTGCCTCCGGGCATCGTTGTCGCCCCGTCCCATGGCTTGACGCAACCCGTCAACGTCACACTCGAGCCACGAGCCTGTGAGCTGCCACTCTGCGTTGCCGGGTTCTGAGCTGCTGCCATCGAAAGGCCTGCCAATGTGAGCCCGACGCAGACAGCAGGAATGGTTCGTGTCATTGCATCTACCTCCTTGGCGAACGACGTGTCGCTCGCGTGTAAGACCATGCTGGCTGCAGGATGCGCGCCATGCATTTCACAGGAGCACGCCCTCATCAGTGGTCCTGCGGTTGAGGCATCCAGACTCTTTCTGTGTCGCGCGACGCTTGCTATCGGTGGACGCGCGCACACCACTCAGCCGACGCGTACGCATGCTCGAGTCAGCGCTGCTGATCGGGAGCGGCCCTTGCACCCGCCTGCAATGGAAGGAGTCCACATGAAAACGGAGTTGCAGCGCTTCTACGAGATCATCGATGACAGCAAACTCGCGATGATGACGACACGACGGCCCGACGGGCATCTGCGTTCCAGACCCATGGCCAACCAGAAAGCGTCAGACGGCGCAGACCTGTGGTTTGTCACGATGGACGGCACCGCGAAGATCTCGGACCTTCGCTATGACCCGCACGTGCACTTGAGCTATTTCCAGAACGGCTATGACTGGGTGTCGGCGTCAGGCGTCGCGGAAGTCAGTCTGGATCGCGCCAAGATCCACGAACTCTACGCGCCAGACTGGAAAGTCTGGTTTCCGAAGTCGGGTGACCCTCGCGACGGCACTCCTGACGACCCACGGATGGTGCTCATCGGTGTGACGATCCACGCGGCCGAGTTCTTCGAGCGGACCGCATCGCGACCGGTGGTGCTCTATGAAATTGTGAAGGGGTGGCTGACCGGAGAAATGCCGGAGATTGGTTCGACGCTGTCGCTCGAAGACCCGCATCGCCCGCTGCAGGAACGCTAGCAGGGCCAGGCGAAGGGAACGGCCGGGACGCGAGCGGAGCCTCGCGCCCGGCTGCCCACTGCCGCGTTACGAACCCGACGTGGCCTTGTTCCGGCCCATGGTCGATGACCCACTCGTTCCGGACGTCGAGTCCGACATCCCCGAGAGACCCGAAGACCCCTGCGAACCCGTCGCACTCGCGGCGCCAGACGGCGAGCCGCCGTTCATGTCCGACTTCGTTACGCGAATGTTGTTGGTGACGTCGCTCACGCCCTTCACTCGCTCGGCGATGTCTTCCGCGCGGCGCTTCTGCTCGCGGTCTCTCACGCTGCCAGAGAGCGTCACTTCCCCGCCCTTCACGTCAACCGTCAACTCTGATGCGTCGACCGAGTGATCGAAGGTGAGTTGATCTGACACCTCCTCTCGAATCCGTTCGTCCGAACGCTGATACCCCTTCGGCCCTTTGCCGAAGTGGCTCTCGGCGCGTTCCGAACTGCCGCCGAACGAATCGCGGGACGTCCACTCGTACGCAGGCTGGGAGCCGCCACCTGTGTACGCACCAGCACCGCCGCCTCTTTCGGTCTGCCAATCCTCTCCGCGGTCGAACTGGGCAGAGGCGCCGAAGTTCAGACTGTTGCGACCTGTGGACCCAGTGCGATAGTCGCCGCCCATTCCGCCGCCAGGCTCACCGCCGCGATACTGTCGCTCACTGTCGTCGCGATACGGCTGGTTGCCGGAACCGCGCGACGTATCGAACCGATTCGGTCCATATTCACGGCCGCCGTACGGCCGGCCCTCTGCCTGGCGCCCCGAACCCTGGTTGCGCCCGCTCTCCTGACGATGCCAGTTGTCATCCCAGCCTCCCGGACGGCTGCCTGCCGAGCGGCTCGAGTTGGAACCCGAGCGATACCACTCGCGCTCATCTTCCCAGCCTCGGGCCTGGCGGCTCTCCTGCCCCTGGCGCTCGTCATCGCGCTCTCGTCGCTGCCTCGCCTCGTCGTCTCCAAGCCACGACCGCACTTCATCGCCAGCGCGGTTGGTCCAGGGGCGATCGGGACTGCCGCGGTACATGTCGCTCTCTTTCCGATACTGATCCGCCATGAGTAACTCTCCATCTGGTTGTGATTTCGGATATCGGAGCACGGAAGGAAGACCACCCATGCAGGCACCCGCGGAGTGCCGCGGCATGCGATCACATGGCGTGACGCCAGCCTTCACATCAGCGGACGCTTCGCACTCGCACGAAGCGTCCGCACTGCACGTCAGAGTCGACCTGCGAGCAGCAGGATAACGACGATCAGCGCAATCAACCCCAGGCCTGAACTCGGCCCGTAGCCCCAGCTGGAACTGTAGGACCATGTCGGCAACGCGCCGAGCAACGCAAGGACGAGGATGACGATCAGCAGACCATACACGCTGCACCTCCGTTGACGAGTTCGCGTTACGAGCAGCGCATCCGCGGGATGCGCGCACACTCCCGAGCACGGCTGACCATGGCTCGCCAGCTAGCGGCGCAGGTCGTGCCCCGTGCCCTTCTCGCGCAGCTGTTTCAGCGCGAGCGTCCGCCGGCGCTCACAGAGCGCCAGATGAGTGAACTCGAGAAACCGACACTCCACCTCGAGCCAGTCGTCCAGTCCACACCGTTGGCACCAATCGCTGTCTCCATGCAGACTGTCGTGTCCACCGGAGAGTTCCCCCGGCAACTTCGTGCTCATGGGACGCTCCTTCTGATCGCCTCACGCGACATGCATCCAGACTGCAAATGCCACGCCTGACTCACCACGGCGAGTGACTCCGTCCGACGATGAAGAGAGCGAGGCACACGAAAGCTCGCTTGCCTCTGCGGTCTATGACGAACGTGAGGGTGACGAAGCCTTGCGACCGGAGGCCGCTTTCTTCTTAGGGACCTTGCCGCCCTTCTCACGAGCTTCGCTGAGACCGATCGCGATCGCCTGCTTTCGGCTCGTCACCTTCGCGCCACTGCTGCTCTTCAACGTTCCTGTCTTTCGCCGATGCATTGCGGACTTGACGCGTTTCTGGGCGGACTTGCCGTACTTCGCCACGTTGCCTCCACAAATGGGTGGCGCCGATGCAGCACCGGCGCGATGGAGCCCGACGATACGTTCATCGACAGCCACGCCACGCTACTTGCGACGCCTGGCACCTGTTGCAGGCGCGGCGCTCGCGCTCGCACCGCGGCGGGCCGCGGACGGTGCCGGTGACGCCATCTCTTCCGACTCCTCGTCGTCGTCGGATTCGTCCTCGTCGTTCTCCATCGAGCCCGCATCAGCCGCCGACTGATTGATACCGCTCTCAGCGAGACTGGTGAGCTTCTCGTCGGCATTCTTCTCTTCGTCGAGGTTCTGTTGAAGCAGCTCCACTGCGTCATCGTGGCCGAGCACTTTGGCCCAGGCGATCAACGTGCCGTAGGCAGCCATCTCGTAGTGTTCAGCGCGCTGACCTGACGCGATGAGACAGGCATCCATCGTCTCGTCGTCGAAGTCTTCGCCGGTGACTTCGGAGCCTTCCTCGACGATGCCCGCCATGCCCGCGCAGTGCTTGCCTCGCGGACGCTCTTCGAGCGCTTCGAACACCTGCGTGAGACGGTCAACATGGGAGCGCGTTTCTTCGAGATGCGTCGTGAAGGCATCCCGCAGCTCTTCAGACGTGGCCGCCTTTGCCAGCTTCGGCAAGGCTTTCACCAGCTGACGTTCGGCATCGTAGGCGTCTCGCAATTCATCGAGAAAGGCATCCTGCAAGGTCTGTGATTTGGCCATCTGAACACGTCTCCATTGGTGGGGGTTGTTGAGTAGCGAACGAAGTCCATATTGCCAAGGGCATGCCAGCCGCTATCGCGCGCGTCGCGCGAAGCGAGCGCCGTGAGCATTTGATGTGTGAGCAAGATCGGTCACGCCCGCTGCTGCGAAATAGGCAGCGGCAAACCACAAAGTGGTGAAGCCTGAGGACTGGGTCGAGACGAATGTGAAGGCGCGTATGCGGGCGACTCAACCAGCGCGCTGGCTGTGTTCGACGGAAGGAATGGCCACGTGGAAGGTGGCGCCACCTCCGGGTGTGTCCGAGATCCACAGTCGGTAGCCGTGCCGCTGAACCAGGCCGTGCACGATGTAGAGGCCAAGGCCGAGCCCCTGCGAATGGCCGTGCGTGCTCTTCGACTGATAGTAGCGATCGAAAATCTGCTCGCGTTCATCAACGCGGATGCCCGGCCCGTGATCGATGACGGAAATCACCACGTCCGCCTCGCAAGTGGTCACCTGAAGCTGCACCGGACAGTGCTGCGGCGAGTACTTGAGCGCGTTCTCGACAAGGTTCGTGACGATACGACGGACGATCTCAGGTTCGCCAATCACGATGCCCGCACCGCCACTGAACGTGAGCCGCGGTCCGTCACCAGACACGACGAAGGTGTCGCGCAGGGATTCCAGCCACGGCGTGATGCCCACGGCGTCGCGACGGGCCGACACCGACTGATGGCTCTCAAGGCGTGCCGCCTCGACGAGATTCTCCACGAGCTGGTGCATGTGCCTGGCATTCGTATCGATGATGCGAGCCGCTCGACGCACCATCGACACGCTGTCTGCCCGCTGCTTCAGCAGGGCTGCCGCGTTGATGATCCCCGAGAGCGGGCTCCTCAGATCGTGGCTGACGGCACCGAACCGGTCGTCGCGCTCGAGCAGGTCATGCTGGAGGCGTGAGATCTCAGTGAGGTGCGCACTCACCGCCCCAGCGATCTCGTCCAGTTCCGCGACGACCTGGTCCGAGCGTGGTCGAGCGCTATCGACGGCCAGCGCACTGCGGAGCGCCTGCTCGACGCGGGTCGACAGCATTGTGCCCGCCACGCAGGCGAACGCGATCGTCGCGATGAACGCCCAGAACGACAGGACGCGCGGCCACTCGACGCTATTCACAACCGGCTCACTCTCTGGCAGCAACAGCATGGCGACCATTGGCGTCAGCCCGGCGAGCGCCGCAACGGTTACGCTGACGATGATCAGCCGAACGCGAAGCGCCTGGGACGGCAGACTGCCCACAACCGACTCCCACCGGGGCACGATGGCCGTGACCACCGCGCGGAACAGCCCCGCGGCGAGCGTCGATACGACCAGCTGTCCCGTTCGCGCGATGAGGAACATCTGGATGGCCATCGTCACGCCGGCCAGACCGTGAGCCAGGTAGCGCAGGTTACGGTTCACCGGCCGGCGAATGCTGACGTACAGGATCGCGACGCCGGTCAATGCGTACAGCCAGCCCAAGAAGTGACCGTGCACACCGAGTTGGGGAAATTGTGGATTGACGTCACCGCGAACCACGCCGTCGAGACCGACGCACGTGTTCATGGCGCCGAGCGCCGCTCCCAGCAGACTGATGCCACGTGAGTCCTCCGCTGCGGGGTGTCGAACTGCCACGAACCACACAACGGCCCCGGCGAGGAGGTGACCGCTGCCTCCACCGATGGAGCCGCGATTCAGCAAATCAACTGCGGTGGCCATCAGTAGCCCGCCACCGACGCCGTAGGCCGCTCGTCGCGGCACGGGTCCGATCGCATCGGTCGCCGCCCACAAGAGCCACACGCCAACAAAGATGTAGAGGAGACCCCAGGTTTCTTTGAGACCGGGTCCGACGTTTGGAATAGCGAGGAAGGCGTACGTCGAGCCAAGGACGATGAGGTACAGGGCGGCAAAGAGACCGAGACTGCTCACGCCTGAGCGCGCACGATTGGTCATGAGGAGGCTGCACGCAACGTCGTTGACGAAACGCGAACTGCGCCCGAAACACAAGTGCTGACCCAGTGGCAGCGCCGCCTGGATCGTCGGCGTGACGAAGCGTCCGAATCGAGTTCGTACCGGCCGTCACAAGGCAGGTCCCGATGCACTGTGAGGCCGACGAACAGGCCGCTGCGCGACTCGCAGCGGCCGGAGAAGGGCCCACTATACGCGCGGTTGCGCCAGCTGGCTACGACAGGAAATTATCAGGGACGGTTCCGGCGAGCCGACGCTGTTCTGGGGGACTGCGGCGTCCGTTGGTGGGGTACGCCGAGGGCGTCAGTGTGTGTGCAGGTTGGGCGTGCGGGTCTCCGCCCTGTCTATTCCACGTTGGGGAGCGGTGACTCAGCTGGACCGGCGATCACTTCCCCTGTTGGCCGGAACCGCGAGCCGTGGCACGGGCAATCCCACGTCTGGTCCGCCGCATTCCATCCCACGGTGCATCCCATATGCGTGCAGATGGCTGAGCGCGTCACCACGGCTCCCGACGCGTCTCGAAAGGCCGCGAGCTTCTTTCCGTCGCGCTCGATAACCACGCCCTCGCCACGCCTGACCTCGCGTAGCGTTCGACTCTCCGCGCCGGCAAAGCGGTCGCGAATCATGTAGTAGGGATAGTCGGCGTTCTCTTTGAGATAGTCCCAGAGTCCGCGGGTGAGTGCCTTGCGGCCGGGGTGGAACAGCTCGGCCCACGGGTTGGTTCGTCCGCGAACGGCGTCGGCGATCATCAGACCGGCCAGCGTGCCGAACGTCATGCCGTTGCCACCAAATCCCGTCGCCGTGAACTGGCGCTCCGCACTCTCGCCGATGTACGGCAGTCCATCCGGGGTTTCAATCACCTGACCAGACCAACGGTGTGACACCACCGCATCAGGGACGAGGATGGCCAGGCGTTCGGTAAGACGGCGAAACGGCACCTGTGTGTCTTCCTGCTGACCGGTCTTGTGATCCTCGCCACCGATGATCACGAGGTCGTGCTCGCCCTGCGGCTCGAGGCGGATGTAGGTGTAGGGATCGGCCGTATCCCACCACAACGCATCAGGGACCGTTCCACGCGGCACCCGCGCTGCCACAACGTAGCTCGTGTACGGGGCGAGCTTCGTCTGAAACAATGCCGCACCGCCCGTGCGCTCCAGGCCGACCAGCGGATTGTGTGTCGCGATGACCACGTGATCGAACGCCACCGTGTGGCCGTTTACCGTCACCGAACGTGAGTCGTCGCGGAACACCTGCGTTGGCGAGCGTTCGTAGATTCGGCCACCCATCTGCTCGATGGCGGATGCGACACCAGCAAGATACTTGCGAGGGTGAACGCGGGCCTGGCCCGTGAAGCGGATACCGTACTGACCCACCAGCGGCGTCGACGTCACGAACTCGGCGTCAAACCCCAGTTCAGATGCCAGCCGCGCGTCCTTCATCAACGATGCCTGTTCGTCATCTGACTGCTCGCCTCGCGGAGCATGCAGATAGCCGTCGACCCACCCGAATGCAGCGTCCAGCTCATTCGTGCGGACGATGTCGTCAATCGTGGCGACGGCGGCCAGACCCGCATCCCAGACCGCCTGCGCGTGGCTTCGGCCGAAGCTCGAGACCAGCGTCTGCAGCCGCGTGTCGGTCACCATCGTCACATGCGCGGTGGTGTGTCCAGTGTCTGCACTCGCGCACTGGTCGCGTTCGACCACAACCACCTGCATACCCTCACGCGCCAGCAAGTACGCCGTCGTCAATCCCGTGATGCCCGCGCCAACGACGAGGACATCGGCGCGCGTGTCGTGGTCGAGCGGCGGACGCGCCGGGAAGTCGACCTCTGACCAGTAGGGTGCGGGGTGACGACGGGTGGTCGTGGTCATAGCGCCTGCGTCACTCCTTGGCAGCCGACCCGGGCTCGGCCATCTTGCGGTGCTGCTCGGCGAGCACGCCAGCGGGCGTGATGTTGGCAATTGCGGATTGCAGCTTGTTCTTCCAGCCGGCCACCACGTCGCCGTCGCCGCGCATCATGGCGTCGAAACCGGTGCGGGCCACGTCCGCGGGATTGTCCTTCTTCGATTGACCAACCTTCGTGTCAAGCATGTCTGCCCGTTCGAAGAAGTCGGTCTCCGTGGCGCCCGGCATGAGGCAGGTCACCGTGACCCCGGTGTCCTTCAGTTCCGCGCGCAGCGCGAACGAGAAGGAATCGACGAAGGCCTTCGTGCCGTTGTAGACGGCCTGATAGGTTCCCGGTGTGAATCCGGCAATCGATCCGGTGAACAGAATGCGACCCTTACCTGTGCGCCGCATTGCTCGCCCGGCGAGTTGCGCCAGATAGATGGTGCCAGTGATGTTCGTGTTGATGACGTGACGCACATCGTCGAAGCCCTGATCGAGGAAGGCGTGGCCCAGTCCGTGGCCGGCATTGGCGAGCAGCGCATCGACCTGACGGCCCTCGGCCGCAGCCCACAAGCGGTCCACACCGTCTCCGGTCGACAGGTCCACTTCGAGCGCCGTCACCTGGGCGCCCAACTCACGGAAGCTCTGCGCCGCCGTCTGAATCTCCGGCCGGTCCGCGGCAACAAGCAGGTCGAACCCTTCTTGCGCGCAGATCTTCGCGAGTTCGAATCCAATGCCAGACGAGGCGCCCGTCACGATGGCGAATGGTTTGTTCATGGTGTACTCCTGGCCGCTATCGGTTGTGCATGCCGGACGTGGACGAATGGCCGTCGTGTCGAACGGCTCCGTTCGCCCCGTTAGAACCATGCTGTTTCGCGGGTGCCTGACCTGGCTTCATCACCACTTTGATGCAGGCGTCCTGCTTGTCGCGGAACGTGCGGTACATAGCTGGCGCGTCTTCCAGAGCAATTCGGTGCGTGATGATGAAAGACGGATCGATCTCTCCCCGCTCGATCCGCTCGAGCAGCGGACCCATGTACTTGTGCATGTGCGTCTGCCCCATCTTGAGCGTCAGGCCCTTGGCGAACGCCGCCCCGAGCGGGAACTTGTCGAGCCACCCACCATAGACACCCGGTATGGACACAGTCCCGCCCTTCCGGCACGCGTTGATCGTCTGCCGCAAGGCGTGCGTGCGGTCCGTCGCCATGAACATCGACGTCTTCGCGAGGTCGTACCAGGCGTCGAGCGTGTGGCCGTGCGCTTCGAGTCCCACGGCGTCGATGCATGAGTCAGGTCCCTGGCCGCCTGTCATCTGGCGCAACGCCTCGAGCACGTCGACGTCCTCGTAGTTCAGCGTCTCGGCTCCGCCCTGCGTCGATGCGAGCTGCAATCGCTCGGAAAACCGATCGATCGCAATGACGCGCTCCGCACCGAGCAGAAACGCGCTCTTGATGGCGAACTGGCCGACGGGTCCGCATCCCCACACCGCCACGGTGTCACCAGGTTTGATCTGACAGTTCTCGGCGGCCATGTACCCGGTCGGAAAGATGTCGGACAGGAACAGCACCTGCTCGTCAGTCAATGAATCTGGAACCTTGAGCGGACCTACGTCGGCGAACGGCACGCGGACATACTCGGCCTGGCCGCCGGGATACCCGCCGTACATGTGCGAGTAGCCAAACAGTCCCGATGCGGAATAGCCGTACAGCTTCTCCGCCATCCAGGCATTCGGATTGGAGTTGTCGCACAAGGACCACAACTGCTGCTTGCAGAAGAAGCAGCGTCCACAGGCAATCGTGAACGGGACGACCACCCGGTCGCCCACCTTCAGACGGGTGTTCTGCGCGCCGACCTCGACAACCTCACCCATGAACTCATGTCCGAGCACGTCACCTTTGTGCATCGTGGGTATAAAGCCGTCGTAGAGGTGCAGATCCGAGCCGCAGATCGCAGACGTCGTGACCTTGATGATGGCGTCACGAGGATTAAGCAGTACCGGATCTGGCACGTGCTCGACGCGCACCTTTTCGGTGCCTTCCCAGCAGACCGCACGCATCACGCCTCCTTGCTCACGGGAGCCACCCTCGGACTCTCACCAGCTTCGAGCACCTGCTTGAACCGTCGAAGATCTTCACGAATCGTGTGACCCGGGTCGCGACCGAAGAGCGATGCCAGCCACGCGCCGGCCTTGCCGGCAGGTGGTGCGTACTGCAGGTGAACGTTGAGTTGCGCGCTCTCGCCGCCACGCACCGGTGCGAAGGTGACCGAGCCGGCGGTCACGATGTCTGCGCCAGGCAGCGAGCGCCACGACAAGCGTTTGTTCGGCTCGTCTTCGATCACCTCGGCGTCCCACTCGACCAGCAGGTCACCCGGCCCCCGCGCCACCCAGTGCGAACGGCCGTTGCCGTTCTCAGTGACGCGCTCGAGATGGGTCATGAACGTCGGCAGATGATCGAGCTGGCGCCAGAATCGATAGACCTCGTCCACGGGATACTCGAGCCTGATCGCCTCACGGACGTGAACACCTCGACTGCCGCCAAGCGCACGTCTGGTCGATCCATTCGTCGCCTGATCCAGACTCGGCCAATGGCCAGTGACGCCGCGGTACAGCAGCGGAACCGCGGAGACCGCAAGACAGGTTCCCATGGCTGAACGTCGCGATGTACCCGCGAGAAGCAAGGCACAGCCGGCGCCGAGGGCGAGCCAGTCTTCGGTATCACGGAGAGAGAGCTGTTGAGACTGCGTTTCGGAAGGCATGCGTAAAGGCATGCGTGCCGGTCAGCATCATGTGTACCAGCCGGCACGATTCGGTGAGACAGTCGAGGCGCGTGCGAACGATGCGGCCGCTCGGTCGGCGGAGGCCCCACAGAGGTGTCGCACGCCGTAGATCGGAGGAGGAGGCAGACGACGCTTCGCCGTCCGCTCCTCCACGTCGCTAGCGCTGGAAGTTGACGCTCACCGTCATCACCACTGGGACGGCTTTCCCATTTTGGGTAGCCGGCTCGTAGTGCCACTGCTGCACCGCGTCGAGTGCCGCCTGATCAAGCATCGGTACCGACTGCACCACATGGGCGTCGACGACATCTCCATTCGGCCCGACCGTCGCTTCAATCCGGACGACCCCGTCGATACGCGCATCGCGTGCGATGGCGGGATAGACGGGCTTCACGTCCTTGATCTTCTTCGGCGCGCGCACGGGTCCGGCAACGCGCACCGCTGAGGCGCGGATGCGTGCACGTTCCGCCGTGGCTCGCTGACGCTGCAACTGCTCGGCATCAAGGCGTGTCCGCGCAGCAGCCGCGTTGGCCTTTGCGCTCTCCGCGCTCGTGCGCGTGTCGTTTGCCAGTGCATCCGCACGCTCGTAGTGCTTCACCCAGCGTGTGGACTGCACGTCGAGCTCGTGTTGCAGCTGATCCCAGGAGTTCTGCGCCGACTGCATGGCGTCAGGTGCATAGCGTGCGGCGTCCGACCCCCGGGCGTCCTCGAGCGCGGCACGCGCCGCCTCGATGTTCCCATCTGGTGGCTTTGTACATCCCGCGACCGCGATGCTCATGAACAACGACAGAGAGCCGGTGATTGCAGCTTGCCGTATGCGCACATATCCCTCGCTTTCCCAGCGGAGGCTGGTGCCTCTACCGCTCTGCAACCGTTGTGCCTGTGACCGCTCGCGTATCGGGCCCGCAGGACACCAGTCTGTGTTGGCGTTGTTCTTGATACTGCGTCAACCGTTCACACGGCGTGCGAAGACACGCCGCTGGCAACGTCGAACACCAGAGGTGGAGAGCAGTATGAAATACGCGCTTGCGTGGGTTGTCGGCATTCCGCTGCCGCTCATCGCCTTGTGGTTCCTCGTGACACATTCAGGGTGCGGCTGAACACACGTATCTCGTCACTCTCGACAGATGCGATCACGAGGAACGTCGAGGCAGGAGGAGATGAGGATGCGCGGAGTTCGCCTCAGATGCGCGCCGCAGTTGGCCGCCGCCGACGACGAGTGGGTTGAAGGGCGTTGATATCGATGGGTACGCGCTCATCGTAGTAGTTGCCGTCTTCGTGATGAAGTCGGTTCGTCCACATCGTGTCGGGTACGGCTTCGTACACACGGCGAGGCTGTGGTACGACGTGATCGTGCACCGGCTTCGCCGGTTCTCCCTTGCGCGCCGCCAGTGCACGCAAGGCACGCTCGATCTCCAGAGGGTCACTCAACTCGCGAGCGGTGGCGCGGGCATAGACGCCACGCCCTGATTGATCAGGGCCTGTCGAGTCGAAGATCGCGAGAAAGACCGCTGCATTCGCGGCGATGTTGAGCGAGTGCATGGCGTCAACCAAAGAAGACCAATAGAACGCCCTGCCGTCAAAGGCGGCATACACGGGAGAGTTCCACGGTTGCCCTGTCGCGGATGCTGTCGCCAGCGCCACCGTCGCGACCCGCTGCAGGGTGCGCTGCGCAAGGACGACTGGTTCATCAGGATGCTGGCCGTTTGAATGACTCATGGTGTCCGGTCCTGTGGAGACCACGGTGAACGTCGTCTGCAATGGCGGGATCGTCTGGCGTGAGACCGTGCCGCGCCACCGCCGGCGTCGCCCGACCCCTTCCCGCTGCCGCATCACGCGTTGACGGAAAAGGAGCCGGGCACGCGGCATGTGGCGGTCGTCGGTGCAACGTCAGCACACCGTCCGACGCGACTCTGTTCTTCAGACCAGTGCAACAATCCAGCCGCACGTCACATCCGTCATCGGTCGTGGTGTCGGCTCGTCGAGAGCCAGACGCGACCGACACGGAGTCCGCTCCGCTCATCGCGACCGTCCGCTCTTCTGAGTCGGCGCACTCTCCGCCCAAAGCCGAGTCGGTGTGGATCCGCCCGCGGCGCGATGGTCTGCTGGTCCCGCGTCATCCTGTGCGGCGGACGGATCCATGTGTTGACTCTGCGAACGACGTTGGCGGCCGCGTTCCTCCCTGACCGGGTCGCGCGGCATCTCCGCGAGTCGAGAGACTGTTCGCATCCCGGTTTGCGACGCCTCGTCTCGCGCTCGTCGTTCGCCCGC
>Ga0209023_10003609_pt1 | contig 18339 bp, 18 predicted proteins | sample LakOneMetagenome_FD_187468 | JGI IMG/M metagenome (GOLD analysis project Ga0209023, IMG submission 187468) | Freshwater and sediment microbial communities from Lake Erie, Canada (SPAdes) (version 2) | ecosystem: Environmental > Aquatic > Freshwater > Lentic | place: Lake Erie, Canada... | reverse complement strand
GACGTCAGCGTCGCTTCTCGCAGCACAAAACCCCTGACGCGGCTGACCGTTCAGTCCTTGGCGTCGGCCCAGCACCCGATGACGCTCAGGTCGGTGAGGAAGCGCACGGGCGGCGCACCGGCCACCGGGCGCGGCGCCCAACGGTGCGCCGCCTCCTGGAGGCACTCGTCGACCAACCGGGCGGTCGCCTCCGCCGACTCCAGCGGAGTGTGCACGAGCAGCTCGTCGTGGAGGCACAAGACGATGCGCGCCCCCAACGGAGCGACCCGGGCGCGGACCGTGACGGCCCACAACTTGAAGAACTCCGCCGCCGCGCCCTGGACCATCGCGTTTCGGCCGTAGCGCCCCCGCGCCGCAGCGTGGCTGCGGAGGTCGCGCTCGCTCACGTCGTTGGCGTTGGCCGTGCCCATCCGCACCAGCCGGCCGCCGTAGGTCCGCAGATCGGTCCCGACCTGCGCCGTTCGCGACGCCGCCTCCAGGTACTCGATGGCCACGGGGTAGTTCTGCTGCAGCCCCCGCAACGCCTGGGCGCCGTGCCCCGTTGTCTGCCCGTACATCGCGCCGAGCACCGCCACCTTCGCCGTCGCCCGGTCGACGCCGAGTTGGCGGGCCACCGGGGTGTACATGTCGTCGTCGGCGCTGGCCCGGGCGAGGGCGACGTCGCCCGACACCGCGGCGAGGACCCGCGGTTCGATCTGCCCCAGGTCGGCGCGCACGAACACCCAGCCGTCGTCGGCGACGACCGCGCCGCGCATGTCCCCCGGAAGGTTGTGCAGGCCCGCCGACGCCGTCATCCGCCCGGCGGCGCCGTCGCTTCCCGACCATTCGCCACGGAGCCGCCCCGCGCCCGTGTCCGGATCGTCGCCCACGTACTCGTCGAGCCACGCGTACCCGTACGTCGTGGCCACACGTTCGGCCTTCCGCCAGGCCAGAAGGGCCTCGACCAGCGGGTGTTCGTCGCGTAGCGACTCCAACCGCCACGCCCGCGTGTCGGTGACCTCGATCCCGATCCGCCGCAGCAGCGACTTCACCTGGCCCGGGCTCCGCAGGTCGAACCGGCTGTCGGGCGGGGCGTGGCGAAGCACCAGCTCGTCACGCTCGGCACGCAACACCGCCGCGTCGGCGTCCGACCGCGGTCGACGGCCCACGAACGACTCGATGATCGCCTCGGCGCGCTCACGGTCGAGTGGGAGCCCGTCGTGGGCGAGCTCGGCGCAGAGCAGCTCCGCTGCCGACTCCGAGCGAGCGGTGGCAGTCATGCGGGCGGGATCCGACGACGCGTCGAGCCATCCCTGCTGCAGCTGTGCGGTTCGCCAGGCGAGACGCGCCCACGCCGCGGCGCGCTCGGGCGACTCCGCCCACGCTCCGGCGGCCCACTCGGCGCGTACGTAGCCGTCGTCGTCGATCGGGTCGTTCCCCGCCGCCGCGGGATCGACCTGGTTGAACAGGTCGGGCGGACGAACCTGCGGGAGGTTCGCGGTCGACAGGCCGTTCAATCGCGCCCAGATTCGCCCCGGGTCGGACGACCAGCCGCCGTACAACAGACGGTGGACCGCGACCAGGTCCCACGCTCGTGCCACGCGGATCCCCGCGGCCACGAGCGCCCCGGTGGTGGCCTGCGACCAGACCACCCATCGTGGTCCGTGCTCGGCCTCCATCGTCGCGACCTCGTCGAGGGTGACACTCGCCGTTGCCGTGCCGGTGGCCACGGCGGCGGTCGCGCCCGCACCGCCCGCACCGCCCGCACCGCCCGGACCGATCACCAGACCGACGAGATCTCCCTTCGACACATCGAACACACCTGTCACCCTGCCATCCCAACGCCGTCGGGAGTGGCACCGCCGGTACGCTCGGGCCCCATGGCAGAGAAGGTGAAGGGCCCAGCGTCGTACTTCCCGTCGATCGAGGCCAAGTACGGCCGGCCGATCGCGGAGTGGAAGGCGCTAATCCGGTCGAGCGACATCGAGGGGCACATGAAGTTGGTCGCATGGCTGAAGGCGGAGCACGGCCTCGGCCACGGCCACGCGAACGCCCTCGTCGCGGACACCCTGGCCGAGGACCGCGACAGCTGATTGGATGGACGCATGCCCGTCGAGGTCGCCCACGCCCCTGAACGTTCCGAGTTCGTCGCCCTCGACGAGACCGGCCAGGTCGGTGTGCTGGTGTACTCCCTCGCCGAGGGGGTGATCGACCTCCAGCACACGGTGGTGCAACCCGCCGCCGGAGGTCGTGGTATCGGGTCGGATCTCGTGGTCGCCGCGCTCGAGTTCGCCCGCGCCGAGGGCCTCGGGGTGATCCCGACGTGCCCATTCGTTCCGGCCGTCATCGCCCGCCACCCCGACTACGCCGACCTGGTCCGACCGACGCCCCGCTGACCCTCCGGTCCCCCGGTTGCTGCCATCATGGGCGGATGCCGCCACTCCCCCTCCGGTTCGTGACGTCGGCGTCGACGTACGAGACGCTGCCCGCCACCCCGGCCGAGCTGGCGTTCATCGGGCGGTCCAACGTCGGCAAGTCGTCCCTCATCAATGCGCTGGCGAACCAGAAGCAGTTGGCCAAGGTGTCGAAGACACCGGGCCGGACCCAGCTCCTCAACCTGTTCGAACTCCGTGACGGCCGCACCCTCGTCGACCTGCCCGGCTACGGCTTCGCCAACGCCCCCAAAGCGGCCCGCGCCAACTGGGGGCGCATGACCGAGCGCTACCTGCTCGAACGTGAGGGGCTCGAACGCATCCTCGTGCTCGTCGACGGCGAGATCGGGCCGACCAAGCTCGACGTCAACATGTTGGAGTGGTTGCGCGACTGCGACCTGCCGTTTGCGGTGATCGCCACCAAGCACGACAAGGTGAAGTCGTCGGTCCGTCAGAAGCGCAAGCGGGAACTCGCGGCGGGCTGTGGCCTCGAAGAGCGCGACATCACGTGGGTCAGCGCATCGAAGGGTGTGAACCTCGACCAGCTCCGCGACAAGATCCACCGTTGGTTGTCACCGGAACCGGAGCCCGACGAGGACTGGTAGCAGGCCGTCCCCGGCCGACTCAGCGCGGAGCGTCGCCGACGAGCAGCGCGAATCCCCGCCAGCGCCAGACACAGTCGGCGTCGACGAGGCCGGCCTCCGACATCCATCGCACCTGCTCCTCGACGGAGACGAGGCGATCCTCGGGGTCGTCGGCCGTCCGACCGATCGCGGTGAGGAAGTCCGCGTGGCGGCGCTCCGAGCCGCTCGCCACGACCTCGAGGTTCAGGAACGTGCCCCCGGGCTCGAGCTGCGCCGCGATCTCGGCGAAGAGCGCCTGCTTCCGCGCGTCGTCGAGGTGGTGGATCGCGAATCCCGAGACGACGACGTCGAACGTACCGAGCGGGCCGATGGGGTCATCGAGGTCCCATGTCCGCAGGTCGACGCGGCGATCGTCGCCGAACCGCTCCCGAGCGTGGGCGAGCATCGCCTCCGAGCGATCGACCGCCACCGCGGGCCTCGACGCTCGGCCGGACGTCGAGCACCAGCGCAGCGAGCCGGCCGTCCCCACAACCCAGATCGAGCACCCGCCGGGGCGCCGGCGGTAACAGGTCCACGAGCATCGACTCGCCGGAGCGGCGGGCGTCGAGGCGGCCGATGCGCTCGAGGTACCACGCGACCTGCTCGCCGTCGTTCCAGCCGCCGACCGGCGAGGGGGTCACCGCATTCGTTCCCATCGGGCGAGTGTGGTCGCATGGCATCATCGGTGTCCATGATCGAGATCACCGATGACACCGGCCGCTCCGAGTACGTCGCCACCCTCGACGGGGTCGAGGCGGGCGTCATCGTCTACGAACGCCGTGACGGAGTGATCGACCTGCAGCACACCATCGTGCGCCCCGAGGCCGAAGGTCACGGGGTCGGTTCGACGCTCATCCGGTTCGCGCTCGACGCCGCCCGTACGTCGGGCGAGCCGGTGATCCCGTCGTGCCCGTTCGTGCAGGCGTTCCTCGAGAAGCATCCCGAGTACCTCGACGTCGTGCGCCCCTGAGGGCATCCGCCAGCCGCTGACCCTCAGACACTCCGACCGGCTTCCGCCGGTGGCACGAGCGAGGCCCGACGAGCGACGCCCAGCGACACCGCCAGCGCGAGCACCACCGACACCACGCCGACCGCGACGATCGACCCCCACGGCACCACCACGCTCGCCACGAGATCGGACGGCGCCGAGTTCGCGGCAACCCAGCCGAGACCGACGCCGACGCCGAGTCCGACGACCGACGCGACGAGGCCGACGAGCATCGCCTCGATCCGCACCATCGACCTGACCTGCGCCCGCGCCGCGCCGATGGCCCGCAGCATGACCAGCTCGTTGCGCCGCTCCAGCGTCGCGAGGCCGAGTGTGGCCACGAGCCCCAGATAGCCGATGCCGATCATGCCGGCGAGCACCACGGCGATGATCCGCAGGACCGTGTCAGTCACCGAGGCGTTGAGCGCACCGAACTCGGCGGGCGTGTGCACCCGCACCTTCGGGAATCGTCCCGCCGCCCGCTCGACGGCGCGGACCGACCGATCGCCGTGCCGGCCCTCGAACCGGAGCACGCCGAGCTCGAATGTTCCCAGCGTGCCGGGGTCGAGGCCGGTCACATCAACGACCGCGTCGCCGGCGATCGCCGTGTTCGAGTAGGTCGCTGCGACCACGAGCGTCCGCTCTGAACCCGAGATCGTGCGGAGCCGCGCCTCGTCGCCGACCGCAAGGCCGAGCTCGGCGGCCGCCGAGTCCGACAGCATGACCGACACAGGTTCGGCCGCGGGGTCGTCGGCGAACCCGGGGACCGCCCCGTCGGTGATGCCGAGGTCGACGAGCTCGGCGAGTTCGGGGAGGAACGACGCCGACAACGGTGTCGTCGCGCCCGCACGGCCGAGGACGACCCCGTCGACGGTCGTGATCGACGCGTAGCGGAAGGGGCGTCGAGCCCGTCCCGCGAGCTCGACGTCGAGGGCCTGGGTCGACACACGAACCACACCGCGCCGTTCCAGGTACAGATCGGCGCTGCCGGCCGTGTCGAACTGCGACTCGACCGTCGACCGAATCGACGCGCCGATGGTGGCCACGAGCCCGACGAGCGCGAGGCCCACCATGAGCGTCGACGCCGCTCCGGCCGTCCGCCCGGGCGAACGGCGCGCATTCGCGACGCCGAGACGGCCGGCGCGCCCGCTGACCGGTCCGAGCACGGCGCCGACAGTCGCCAACAACGGGCCGACCAACCACCGCGACAGTCCTGCGACCCCGACGAACGCCGACAGCACGCCGAGACCGGCCACCACGATCCACGCACCGTCGGGACCGCCCGGCCGGGTCACGGCGGCCCCCGCCATCGCACACCCCACGGCGAACGCGACGAGTGGCACCCACGCGCCGCCCCGGCGGTCGGCTCCGGCGCGGGTGTCGGACAGCGCTGCGAGTGGCGTCACCCGACCGGCGCGCAGCGCGGGCACGATGCCGCCGACGCCGGTCACGAGCACCCCGACGCCGACGGCGACGAGCACCATCGTCGAGGTCAGTTCGAAGCCGACGGGCACGGTGCTGTCGCGCACGACGAGCGCCGCCGCGTACGCGAGCACGACGCCGAGCCCAAGGCCGAGGACCGCACCGACGAGGCCGACGCCGAGCGACTCCCCCATCACAGTCCGCAACACCTGCGCCCGCGACGCTCCGACCAGTCGCAACAACCCGAACTCCCGGGTGCGTTGCGCCACGAGCACGCCCAGGGTGTTGGTCACGACCAGCGCGCTGATGAGGACCGTCAGGCCGGCGAAGACCGTCACCGCCTGCTGGACCCCCTCGTCGATCCGCTCGACGGTCTGCTGGGTCACCGCCGATCGCGACAGGGCCGAGCTGACCCGAACACCGGGCGGCACCGCGGCCCGAATCCGCCGCTCCAGCGCTCCGGGATCGACGCCCGGTTGTGGGGTCACGGTGATGCGGTCGACGCGCCCGGCAGCGTCGAGGAGGATCGGGGCGACGCCGGGATCGAGGATCGCATGCCCCGCCGCCAACGCGATCGACGACGCATCGTCGGGGCGGGCCGACGGGAGCGGCGTGGTGTCGCCGACCGGCGCGAGCAGACCCACGACCGCCACGTCGCGGGCGCCGGTCGGGAACTCGATCGTCGCAACCGCACCGACCGACGTCTGGCCGACGACGAGGCCGGCGAGGTCGACGGCCACCTCGTCGGGTCCGCTGGGCGCCCGTCCCACCTGGATCGCCCAGCGCTGGTCGGAGTAGGTCGACGACAGGACGACGCCGCGCAGGATCACCGGGCGCTCCGGTTGTGATCCGGCCGGCAGGCGGAACCCGATCGGCTGGTCGTAGGAGCCCTCGACGAGCGCCACGCCGGCAATCGCCTCGACGGTGGCCGACAACCGCTCGTCGAGCGCTGTCGCCGTGGTCACCGCCTTCGTGTCGGCCGTGAGCACGACCGCACCCCGTGGAAGCGCGTCCAAGCCGTCGGCGCCGGTCGCCGACGGGTCGAGCAACTTCGTCAGCTGCGTCGAGAACCCGAACGCCCCGACGGTGAACCCCACCGCGACGGTCACGGCCACGATCAGCCAGGCGAACCTTCCCGGGCGGGACCGGATCTCCCGACGAGCGAGCGCTGCCGACATCGGGCGCACGCTACGGCAGGACACCCCGAGCCCCAGCGCGGGGGTAGGTTGGCCCGATGCGAGAACGTGTGGTGGTGTGGGGAACCGGCAACATGGGTGGCGCAGCCATCCGCTCGGCGACGGGCTTCCCCGGTCTCGATCTCGTCGGTGTCGTCACCGGCACCGACTCCAAGGCCGGACAGGACGCCGCTGCGTTCGCCGGTCTCGACGAACCGACCGGGGTGCTGCTGACGACCGACGTCGAAGCCGCCCTCGCCGCGTGCGACGCGGTCGCCTACATGGCGTCGGGCGACACCCGCCCCGACGAGGCCCTCGCCGACATCGAGCGGTGCCTCCGCGCCGGCGCCAACGTCGTGACGCCATCGCTCTACTCGCTCTACGACCCGTCGTCCGCGCCCGCCGAGCTCCGGGAACGCCTCAAGGACGCCTGTGAGGCCGGCGGCGCATCGCTGCTCGTGAGCGGCGTCGACCCCGGCTGGGCGAACGATGCGATGGCCGTCCTCGCGGCCGGTCTCTGCACCCGCATCGAGGAGATCCGTTGCCAGGAGATCTTCGACTACTCGACCTACGACCAGCCGCACGCCGTGCGAGTCCTGTGCGGCTTCGGGCAACCCATGGAGGAGGTTCCGATGATGCTGCTGCCGTCGGTGCCGACGATGGTGTGGGGCGGCAACATCCGACTCATCGGCCGTGGGCTCGGGATCGAGATCGACGAGATCTCCGAGGTCGTCGAACGTCGCCCGCTCGAAGCGTCGCTCGACACCGAGATGGGCCGGTTCGACGCCGGCACCCAGGGGGCGTTCCGCCTCCAGATCATCGGCAAGGTCGCCGGTAGGTCCCGAGTCGTGATCGACCACATCACCCGTGTCGACCCGGCGTGCGCACCGGAATGGCCACAGCCCGACGAGGGCGTCGGCGACCATCGCATCATCGTGGACGGCGACCCGAAGCTCACGATCGTCGTGCGCGCCGACGTCGCCGGCGGCACACGCGCCGACGGCGGCAACGCCACAGCGGCCAACCGGCTGCTCGGCGCCATCTCGTGGCTCGCCACTGCGGCCCCCGGCCTGTACGACGGCCTCGACGTGCCTCTCAACTCGCCCCTCGAACCCTCCATCGCCGCTGAAAGGTGGTCCTCGTGATGTTCCTCGAGATCCCCGAGGGTCAACACCCGATCTTCCACGTGTGGGGCGACATGGTGCCCGGCATCGGCCCGGCAGCGTCCCGCTTCTCCCAGAAGGTCTACGAGGACACGACACTCGAGCTCGAGACGTTCGAGGCCGCCCGTTTGCGGATGGCCCAGATCAACGGGTGCCTGTTCTGCAAGGACTGGCGCACCGAGCGCGACGGGCAGACCGTCGGCGACGACTTCCCCGGATTCGTCGAGGACTGGGCCGGCGACGGTGGCGCTCACCTGTCGGCGCGCGCCCGCATCGCCGCAGAGTACGCCGAACGGTTCGCCCTCGACCACCACGGAATCGACGACGCTGCGTGGGCCCGCTTCCGTGCCGAGTTCGCTGATGCCGAACTCGTCGAGCTGACCATGTGTCTCGGTTCCTGGTTGGCGTTCGGTCGCCTCAACCACCTGTTCGGCCTCGACTCGGCGTGCCAGCTCCCCACGATGGAGGAACGCGAGGCCGTCACCAAGGCGCCCGGCGCCTGACGTCACCGATCGGAGCGGGTCCGACCGGGGTACCCAACTCAGCCGTCGACCTCGGTCTCGTAGACCCAGCGGCCCTCGTGCCGGCCGAACGAGCTGTTCTCGCGCAGCTCGCCCGGACGCGGGCCCGCACCCCGGTCGATCTCGAACGCGGCCACGAACTCGACGGTCCCGGCGGTGTCGTCGGGGGCACCGCCGGACGTCGCGATGATCGTCAGTCCCGTCCACCGGTGCCGTGGATCGAGCTCGATCGTCGCCGGACGGTGGGCGGGATCCCACGAGTGCAGCAGATACGCGTCGAGACCCTTGGCATACGCGCTGTAGCGGGACCGCATCAGCTGCTCGGCGGTCGGCGGCTCCGCCAACCGCAGGTGGAACGGCCGACAGCACCGCGAGTACGGCTCGCCGCTCCCGCACGGGCACGCTGCGGCAGTCGTTCGCTGATTCGGCTTGGCCATGGCGGCCGTCACGCTAGCGGCGCCATCGGCGACGCAATTCGTGCCAGAAGTGACGCGACGCGGCACATCGGGCACGGATTGCGTGGCGCCACCGGTCTCAGGCGTCGACCTCGCCCGCCACCGCCGCGGCCAGGTGTTCGGCCGTCAGCGGGTGGCCCGTCGCTCGTTCGACGAGGTGGTCCCAACGGATCGAGGCCCCCGGGCCGAACACCTCGTCGGCGAGGAACCGACCGACTCCGGGGTGATCGATCAGGCCGCCGAACCGGGTCGTGAGCGTGTCGGCCAACTGCAGGGCCACCAATTGACCGAGCAGGTAGTTCTGGTAGTACACGGGCGCCGACGCGATGTGGATCTTCGCGGCCCAGTCCGGCGCCGATCGCCCCTCCGGACGACGCAGCAGCTGGTAGCGCTCGACGAGGTCCCACCAACGGGTGTTGTGGTCAGCGTCGGGGTCGGCGTAGAGCCCCCGTTCGAAGTTCGTCATGACGAGAACCCAGCGGCAGAACGTGAGGAGACCACCCCGCAAGCCCTCGACGAGCTGGGGGCGGACGGCGTCGACGACGGGAGCGTCGATCCTGACGATCCCGGTGAGCCATGTCGGCTCCTTCGACAGCTGCTCGAACATCATGGCAACGCCCTCGGTGACCAGGGAGTGCATGGTGCGGAGGCTCCACGGGAGCTGCGGATCGGTCCCCGCCGAGTACACGGCGTGGCCGAACTCGTGCAGCATGACCTCGGCCCACTCCTCGGTCGGCACGTTGTTGCACAGGACCCGCACGTCGCCCGAACGATCGATGTCCACACAGAACGCGTGCTGGTTCTTCCCGTCTCGGGGTTCGAGGTCGCTGCGAGCGAGGATCGGCGCGATGTCGAGACCGATGCCGGCGTAGGTCCGAGCGGTGAGGTCGACGAGGTCCCGGCCTCGATACCAGCCATCGAGGTCGGCACCGGAGCCGGCGGGCGACGACTGGAAGAACACGTTGTCGTAGTGCCAGGGCCGCAGGTCGCCGAGACCACAGCCGAACCGCTCGGCCAAGCGCGTGTCCACGCCGGACTTCCACCGGGCGAACGGCTCGGCCGAGACGCGGTCCACGTCGTCCAACACCGAGAACACAACGTCCTCGTCGAGTTCGGTGAGGGCCAACGACATGGCGAAGTGGTCGCGGTAGCCGAGACCGACGGCGATCTCGTTTCGGAGGCGCACGAGCTCGAGCACCCGGTCGGCGACCTCGGCACCGACCTGCTTGGACGCATCCCACGCCTGGCGGCGCTCGCCTGAGTCGTCGGAGTCGCGCAGGATCCCGTTGATCTCGTTGTCGTTGAGATTCCGGTCGCCGACCGTGCCACGAAAGGCGCTGAACGCCGAGTCGACCTCGGCGCCGAGTTGGATGAGCCGCTCCATGAGGGCGGGATCGACCTGGTTGCCGACGAACTCGTTGTGGAGGAGCACGAGGCGACGATGGAGTTCGGGCTCGACGGTCGGGTCGACCGCTGCAAGCACGTTACGGAGCGTCGCGAACGTGTCGGGATCGGCGAGCGCATCGGCGTAGGCGATCTCGGCGGCGACACGACGCTCGTCGTGGTGGGGCGAGGCGTCGACACTGGCGTCCCACCACGCTCTGCCGGCCTCGGTCGCCAGGGGCGCCAACCGCGCCTCGATGGCGTCGGCGAGCTCGCTGGGCGTGGTCATGTCCACATTCAAGCCGGGGCAGTGAGCCGGAGCACCGATGACAGGTAGATGCCCACGGCCGCTCCCAACTGGGCGATCTCGACGTACTCGTTCGTCGTGTGCGCCTCCTCGAGGCGGCCCGGGCCGCACACGACGGCCGGGATGCCGAGGTTGGGGGCGTCGGTGGCGGCGGGGAACGCCGTCGCCGAGCGGCCGCCGACCGCGTCGAGCAGGGCGACGACCACCGGGGCGTCGACCGGCGTATCGAGTGGGTCGCACACGAGCGTCGGCCCCACCAGCTCGTATCGGAACCCGGGATCAGCGGCGACCAGCGGGTCGAGGAGCGCCGCCAGCTCGGTCAGCACCTGCTCGGGCGTCTCGCCGGGCAAGGTGCGCCGGTCGATCTCGAGCTCACAGCGGTCGGGCACGGTCGACGCGATGGTGCCGCCGCTGATGACCGCTGCAGTGACCCGGGCATGACCGCACAGCGGGTGCGGCTCGCGTGCGGACAGCTCGGCGGCGTAGGAATCGAGCCGACCGATCACGGTCGCCATGTCGACGATGGCGTTGCGGCCGAGTTCGGGGCGCGACGAGTGCACCGCCCGGCCGTGGGTGCGCACGATGACGCAGACCTGCCCCTTGTGCGCCGGACACACGTCGAGGTTGCTCGGCTCGCCGATGATCGCGGCGTCGGCGAGTGGCGTGCCATCGCCGAGACGGCGCGAGCCGATCATCGTGTGCTCCTCGTCGCACAGCCCGGCGATCACGAGGTCGCCGGCGAGGCGAGTACCCGACCGAGCCAGGACCCGCGCCACCTCGAGGTACGCGGCGAGCGCCGCCTTCATGTCGCACGATCCGCGACCGTGCACCCGGCCGTCGGCCACGGTCGCGTCGAACGCCGTGTCGTAGTCGTGGACCCCGACGGTGTCGAGGTGCCCGGCGAGCAGGACCGACGCGCCGCCGCCGGTGCCGCGGAGCCGGCCGACCACATTGGGGCGACCGGGCACGACCTCGTCGACGTGCACGTCGAAGCCGAGTTCGGTGAGCGCCGCGGCGTACCAGGCGGCGAGCTCGTGTTCGCGCGCCGTGGGCGATGCCGGGCCGGCGAACGGGTTGACGCTCGGGATGCCGACCATCGTGACGAGGTCGGCGACGACCCGGTCGACGTCCATCAGCCCGACCACGTCGATCCTGGGCGCCCCGTCGGCCGGTCCGGTGCGGGTGGGGTCGGTCATCGGGTGCTCCTCGGAGGGGACGGTCGCGCACGGGCGCCGACACGTACGATCCTGCCATGGGCGACCGGACCGACGTGGCAGCCATCGAACGACTCAAGGCCCGGTACTTCCGTACGCTCGACACCAAGGACTGGGACGGGTTGGTGCGGGTGTTCACCGACGAGGTGACCGTCGACGTGGCCGGCTCGGGCGGTCCGACGACAACGAGCGCCGTCGCGTTCGTGGAGCGGGTGCGGCGATCGCTCGGCGACGCGATCACCGTGCACCACGGTCACATGCCGGAGATCGACATCACGTCGGAGACGACCGCCACCGGTATCTGGGCGATGGAGGACAAGATCTGGTGGCCGGACGGTTCGGCAGTCCACTTCATGCACGGGTACGGCCACTACCACGAGACCTACGTGCGGCTCGCCAGTGGGTGGCGCATCGCGACGATGCAGCTCACTCGGCTGCACCGGGAGTTCGAGCCCTGACCACCGCGTCCTAGGCTGACCGACCATGCCCGAGCCCACCATGCCCGAGATTGCCGAGCCCGAGACCGCTGGATCCGACCGTTCCGTGTCCCCGCCCGACATCCCGCTGCACACGTTGCTCGACCTGCAGGTGCTGCCAGAGGTCGAGGGGTCGACGGTCTCGGAGGTGCTCATGCCGGTGGCGCCGGGGGCCTTCGGGTTCACCCGCAACCTGCACGGCGGTGCGATCGCCACGCTCGTCGACCTGGCGTGTGCGATCGCGGCGGTTCGGGCGACGGGGTTCGATCCGTCGAGGGAGTCCCTCGTCACGTCCGACATGCACCTGCGCTATGTGGGGCGGCCGGGGACGGGCAACGTGATCGCCCGTTCCGAGGTGGTGCGGGCCGGGAGCCAGTTGATCGTCATCGATTGCCGGGTCGTCGACGAGGACGACCATCTCGTGGCCGTCGCGGACCTGTCGATGATGCGGGTGTCGGTGCGCCGGCCGCTCGACGGGCCCGACGCTGGCGCCGCGCCCGACGCGGTCGGGGCCTCCTCGGGGTCGGAGACCGCCGACCGCACGGTCGACTGAGCGCGTCGGGTCGAGCGCTCGGTCAGGCGTTGTCCGCTGCGAGCAGGTCGTCGATCTGGCCCAAGGCGAGGGCCATGCCCTCGGCCATGCCCATGGAGATCATCTGATCCATGGCCTCGGCGGACGGGAACGTTGTTGCGATGGTCATGGTCGTGCCGGAGCCGGAGTCGGACTCGGAGCCGGAGTCGGAGTCGGCCAAGTCGACGGCGATGGACGAGACGGGCATGTCGGGGATGGGCGCACCGGTCTCGTCGCCGAACCCGTCCTCGAACCGGAGCGACGTGGGAGCGTCGACGGCCTTGAACTCCCACCAGCCGAAGTGGCGGTCACCCTCGGGGCTCGTCATGAAGTAGACGACCCGGCCGCCGGTGGTGAGGTTGTGCTCGGTCACGGTGGCGGGGAACGTGGGCGGCCCCCACCAGCGCTCGAGCTTCCGCGGATCGGCCCACATCTGCCACACCCGGTCGATGGGTGAGGTGTACTCCGACCGAATGGTCAGGGTCAGGGTGGTCGGGTCCTGCTGGACGTCGGTCACGGTCATGTGGGCTCCTTGGTGGTGATCTGATTGGGTTCCGGGGCCCCGCGCCTCGGATGGGCGTCAGGACTCGGCGAGTACCGATCCGAACCGACCGAGACGGTCGCGCCACACCTGTTCGAGCTGGTCGAGTAGGCGTTGGGCCGTGTGAACGGTCGCGATGTCGCAGCGAACGATCTGCTCGCGCCCTCGGGCCTCCTTGGTGACGAGACCCGCCCGTGTGAGCACGACGACGTGCTTCTGCACGGCGGCGAAGCTCATCGGGTACATCCGGGCCAGCGCCGACACCGAGTGCTCCGACACCATCGTGCGACGGACGATGTCGCGCCGAGTGGCGTCGGCCAACGCGTGGAACAGCTCGTCGGCGACGTCATCGTCGGATCGCTGCGGTGGCGTCTCGGTGGGGATTTCTACAACCATTCGGTTGTAGGTTGTCGAGCGACTCCCCGGGCGCACAAGCGTGTCCGCTCCGAGGCCGTCGACAACAGGGTCCGGCCCCTGGCACACCGACCCCGCTCAGTCCGCAGCGAGCTCGGCGAGTTCCTGACCGATTGCCGTCGACCGTGACTGGCTCCGTCGTCAGCGCTCCCTCGGCCCGAGTCACCACAGGCCGGCTTGACCCGGGCTGCGGGCGGCACGGCGTGCCGCGGCGTGGCGGGCGCGGAGGTCGGGCGTCGCCGGTGTTGATGTTGGCGTTGGTGTTGGTCTCCGTGGCTTGGTGGTCGGCGGCGGCGAGGCGGCCGGTGGTGGTGGTGGTGCCGCTCGTGTCGGTGGGTCAGGTGGGTCGGTGGTGTTGCCACCGGTGTGGTGGGGGTGGCGGGGATCGTCGGGGTCGACGAAGGCGCGTCGGCCGGTGCCGGCGACGAGTTGCCAGTTCTCGAGGGTTTTGAGTTGGTGGTGGAACGTGCACATGTGTTCGGACTCGACCAGCACGGTGTGCTGGGTTCTCGCGTAGTCCTCGCGATGCTCGTACTCGAGGTCGACGGTCCGGTTGCACCCGGCCACGCAGCATTTCGGGTCGGTCCAGAGCTTGGCGATGCGTTGTGCTTCGGTGGGCTTGCGTGCGGGGTTCACGACGTCGATGACCGCGGTGCCGTTGGTGGTGACCAGCCGCAGGATCGAGTCGCCGAACATCGAGCGGGCTTGTTCGACCGAGACCGGCCCGATGCCGGGGAGTTCACACACTTCACCGTCACCGACCGTCCCGTTGATGAGGGCGGCGAGGTCGACCCGGACCAGCATCAGCCGGCGCACCGACTCGCGTCGCTGTCGGCGGCCGCCCGAACCCGGGCCACCGTTGCGGGTGCTGGCGGCCCCGTCGGTGTCGGTGCTGTCGCTGGTGGTGCCGCAGGTGAGGTCGATCAGCGCGTCGTACGCGTACTGTTCGCGGCCTTCACGCTGCCCGTGACGGCGGTCGCGGTGGATTTCCCCGATCCGGTTCTCCAGGGCTTGTTGCAACGCGGCGCCCTCGGTCAACGGTCCTTCGGCGTAGAGGCACCAGCGTCCACCTTTGGACCACCAGTACGCCTTGCGTCCGGCCCGAACCTTGCGTTCGCGTTCGACCTTCGATTCCTCCGCCTCGACCTCCGCGCGCCGCCGTGCAGCTTCTTCTTTGGTGTGACGGAGCGAATCGGATTTGGCGGTCTCGAGCAGATCGTTCTCCGCCGCTGGGTTGGCTGACGCCCCATCAGCGACAGCGCCGGCTTGTTGTGGTGACAGTTCGCCGTTGCGTACGGCGTCCGCGGTGTCGGGCAGTGCACCGAGTTGCTCCGACGTTGCCAGATCAGCGCGGGCACGGCCGGTGTCGGTGCCTTGGCGTAACGCCAGCCACGCTGCTGGCGATGGGCAGCCGTCGCGGCGCCACGCGTCGGATTCCGCAGCGCGGGCTGCGATGAGGACCCGTCCGGAGGCGGCGAGGCGTTCGAGTTCGATGAACGCGTCCAAGATGTCGACGGCGTACGGCAACGGCACATCAGCCGGGGACAGATCGCCGAGCAGGGTGCGTACGGGTGCGGCGGCGTCTCGGAGTTGGCCAGCGAGTTGGGATCGGTACGAACTGGTGTTCGTCATGGGTTCAGTATCGCAGAGGGTCCTGACAGTGAGATCCAGACGAGCCGAATCGGGCAGATTCACCCAACTCAGGGGTGACCCGAAGTTCTTCCTTCGCATCCGGAGAACCCCGTTGTACGGTCCACCGGTCCCGCACCCGGGACGAGATGTCGAGGGAGCGGTGCTGCAGTGACACGACGACGGCAGGTCATGGTGGTGGCCCTCCTGGCGACCGTGCTCGCGTCGGGCTGTTCCCTCAAGGAGGTGCAGACCTGGTTTGCGTTGCGGGGCCACTCGATCACGGCCCAGCAGGCGAAGGACATCGCCGACAAGGTGAACGCCCAGAGCTCCGCCGGCTGCGATGCCAACTACGCCGACTTCTGCGTCCCCAACAACCAGACGTCGGTGCGCTGCGCCGGCACCGACGGCGCCGGGCCCGAGATCGGACCGGTCCGCATCGTGGGCTGGGACCACTTCGGCCTCGATCCCGACGGCGACAAGCGGGCCTGCGAATCTCCGCCCTCAGCGACACCGACGCCGGTCGTCAGCGCACCGACGGCGCCCCCGACCGCTCCCCCACCGCTCCCGACGACTCCGGCGCCGACGACCACGGCCCCGCCGGGCCCGATCCCCGGCACCGGCACCTCGTTCATGTACGTCGCAGCGAGCGACGCAGACGTCATCCGCAAGATCGACACCGTCACACTCGACATCGTCGCGACCTACGACGTGGGCGGTCCCCTCGGCGACGGTCTCGCGATGATCGGAACCCGCCTCTTCTACGGCGCCGGCGACCGACAGTTCATGACGATCGGCATGTACGACATCGCCACCGGCGAGAACAACCGGTCGTACATCGGCGGGGTCTACGAGCCACTCCTGCGCACGTCGCCGGCGCTCCCCGGTCGTCTGGTCGTCGCCACGACCCACACCAGCCCGTCGACGTTGTACCTCTACGACGTCACCGGCGACTCGGGCGTTCGCCTCCGTCAGTCGAGCCCACACGGAGCGATCGGCGGCAACCTGAAGGAGGTCGAGATCTCCGCGGACGGCACGCGGATCTGGACAGCGGCGGGCGCACCGTACGTGATCTCCGAGGTGCGCACGTCCGACCTGACGCTGTCGGGCGGGAGCTTCGAGACCGGGGCCTACCCGACGGCGACGGCGTCGGCGATCATCGGCGGCACCGAGCTGGTCGCCGCCGGGACGGCGTACAACCGGACGGCGTTCGTGTTCAACGCTGCCAGCCGGGAGCTCCTCACGAACACCCCGATCCCCGGCGAGACCGCGGACCGTGGGCTCCAGTTCTCCCGCGACGGTTCGAAGCTGTACGCCGCCGTCGAGGCGGGGGCGAGTGCCGACCTCGTCACGATCGACCGTGCGACCTCACGGGTCGCAACGGCCCCGATGTTCGGGAGGACCCTGTCCGACCTGTACTTCGACATGGGTGAGCTCGCCGTCGACCCCGGCACCGGCCGGGTGTTCGTCACGGCGCACGACGCGATCTCGGTGTACAACCCCGACGGCACCTACGGGCGAACGCTCAGTCAGCGGGGGCCGCGCTCGATGGCCTTCTCCGCCACGCGGCCGACCTCCACACCTCCCACGCTCGTTCCGACCTCGCTGCCCAACGCCGGGCCGCCGGTGATCTCGAGATTCGACGCGTCGCACTCGAGTGGGCCGGCTCCGCTGACGACCGCGTGGCAGTGGACGATCTCCGATCCCGACGGGAGTCCCCTGATCTGCAGCCTGGACCTCGACGGCAACGGGGTCGTCGAGTCGACGATCAGTCCCTGCACCAGCGCGGCGATGCGCACCATCACGTACACCACGGCGGGGGAACGCACCGCTCGGCTGTATGTGTCCGACGGTGAACTCACGACGTCGGACGGCACGCTCGTCCGTGTCTTCGAGCCGTCTGCGGACCCGTTCGACATCACGATTCGACCCAACGGGTCCATGACGTCGTCGCAGCTCGCGGCGTTCACAGCCGCCGCCCAGCGATGGGCCCGCGTGATCCGGACGGGGCTTCCCGACGGCACGGTCGCCGTCGAGGCGGACGAGTGCGACGACGGCGCTCCCGCCTACACCGGGCCGGTCGACGACCTCGTGATCGAGGCGATCATCACCCCGATCGACGGCCCCGAGGGCATCCTCGGCGCGGCCGGACCGTGCCTCGTACGCAGCTCGGGCGGGCTCCCCGCCTACGGCATCATGCAGTTCGACTCGGCCGATGTCGCCATGCTCGAAGCCGACGGCTCCTTCACGACCGTGGTCCTGCACGAGATGGCGCACGTGCTGGGGTTCGGGAGCGTTGCCGGCTGGCGGGCGATCCTCGACGGGGCCGGTACAGCGAATCCGACGTTCGACGGCGCGGTGGCGAGGGCGGCGTGGAGCATGATCGGCGGCGGTTCCGCCTCGGTGCCGGTGGAGGGGCTGGGAGGTCCGGGCACCGCCGGCGGGCACTGGCGTGAGAGTGTGCTCGACAACGAGCTGATGACCGGCTGGCTGAACGAGGGACCGAACCCGTTGAGCACCGTCACGGTCGGAGCGATGGCCGACCTCGGGTACGGGGTGGACCTCGCTGGTGCGGACTCGTACGGCAGCGCCGTGAGCGCGTTCCGCGCACTGTTCACCCCGTCGCGGAAGATCGACGTGGAGCTCCTGTCGCCGCTCGATCGGACGATCTGAGCAAGCAACGGCCGGCGGTCTCGGCCGGTCCCACGTCACTGTCAGCGGCCGTTGCCACAATGGCCGGCATGGAGATCATCAAACTGCAACCTGCCGGCCTCGTCGTGAGTCCGGCGTTCAGCCACGTCGCCATCGTGCCGCCCGGGGCGACCACCATCTACGTCGGAGGCCAGAACGGCGTCGACGAGACCGGCGCCGTCGTCTCCGACGACGTCGGGGCGCAGGCGAGTCGGGCCATCGACAACGCCGAGGTCGCGCTCCGTGCCGCCGGTGCGTCGCTGGGCGACGTCGTCCAGTGGAGCGTCGTGATCCAACAGGATGCCGATCTGGGGGCGGCCTACGGCGCCATCGCGCCGCGGTTGGCCACCGGCGG
>Ga0209023_10003608_pt1 | contig 18341 bp, 15 predicted proteins | sample LakOneMetagenome_FD_187468 | JGI IMG/M metagenome (GOLD analysis project Ga0209023, IMG submission 187468) | Freshwater and sediment microbial communities from Lake Erie, Canada (SPAdes) (version 2) | ecosystem: Environmental > Aquatic > Freshwater > Lentic | place: Lake Erie, Canada... | reverse complement strand
TAAAAATTATGAGCTGAATAAGCAATTCGAAAAAAAATATTTTGGTGTGGAACTCAGTTCTGCCAGTAAACAGGCTTACGAACGGGACAGCCTTTTCTGGCAGACAAGCCGTACCGAACCGCTCACGGAAAAAGAAGTTCGGTTCATTAATTATAAGGATAGTATTTACCGGGCTACACATACAGAAGCCTATCTGGATTCGGTGGACAGGGCAACCAATAAAATCACCTGGCAGAATGTTTTATATAAAGGACAGAATTTTACCCGTCATGAAAAAAAAAGGACCTGGCACCTGGCATCTTTACTGGAATTATACCAGCCTCTTCAGTTTGGCGGAGCCCGGATAGAACCTTCTTTCAGTTATTTTAAAACCTATGAATCAAGAAAGAATTTGGATATCTATGCCGATATAAGCTATGGCATCCGGAATAAAGATGTCAATGGCGAAATAGAGCTGAAAAGGATGTACAATCCTTTCAACCGGGGTTCTTATTCGGTACACCTGGTAAAAGATTTTGAATATATCTTCAGCGGCGATGCCTGGATCAACATGCTCAAGCGAAGCAATATTTACCTGAAGCAGTCTGTTGGTCTTGGCCACAGCCTCGAGTTGCTGAATGGATTATTTCTTTATTCGGATGTGGACATGGCTTTTCGCCGCTCGGTAAGTGATTACAAAACCAATGACCGGGTGGATAGTCTGTTTGGCGATATTCTGGATAATAACCAGGCACTGGCCTTCAGATCGTACAATGCTTTTTACGGAACCTTAACGCTGGAATATACACCCCGGCAGCGTTACATACGGGAGCCGAAAGAAAAAATAATACTCGGTTCAGCCTGGCCAACCTTTTATACCACCTGGAAGAAAGGAATTCCCGGTGTGTTCAACAGTGCCGTAAATTTTGATTACCTGGAGTTCGGCGTAAAACAATCTTTTAAACTTGGATTGCTGGGCAATTCATCCTATACATTAAAGACCGGCTCATATCTTAATCAAAAGGACCTGCGATTAGTTGATTATAAGTACCAGCGCCGCGGTGACCCCATCTTGTTTTCAAACCCCAATGAAGCATTTCAATCGCTTGATTCCACCTTCCCGGTGTTTAAACGTTTTTATGAAGGACATTACCTGCATGAGTTCAACGGCGCTTTGATCAACAAGATCCCATTCATAAAAAAACTTGGCCTTCGTGAGATCGCTGGAGCCGGTATCTTATTTGCACCCGAAAGAAATAACCTGCGTTATGCAGAAGTGTTCGGCGGAGTTGAACGGGTATTCAAATATCCTTTTAATCAGCTGGGAAAATTTAAAGTAGGGGTGTACGTAGTGGGATCAACAGCAAACCAGTTCCGGAATCCTGTTCAGTTCAAGATCGGTATCACTACCTGGGACAGAAGGAAAGGAAAATGGTTGTAGCATTTTATTTTACTGCTCCCTGCTTTTCAATAATGAACTGCATAATGGTTTCCAGTTCCATGCCCGCACGTTGCATGGCATCCATTATCTCATCCCGGTTCACATTGGCAGCAAAAGCTTTTTCTTTGAAACGTTTTTTAATGCCTTTCAGTTCCATGCCTGCATACCCTTCGGGACGCATTAAACTGTAGGCATGTGTTAGCCCACTCAACTCATCAAAAGCATACAGCATTTTGTCCATCCTTGTTTCGGGCTCTATGCCAAAATGGTTAGGCCCGTGGCTTGCAATCGCACGAATTATTTCAGGATCAATGTTCCTTGCTTCCAGTTCTTCGATAATTTTTTTACAATGCTGGTCAGGCCACTGGTCCCAGTCGGCATCGTGCAGCAGGCCTGCCATTTCCCAACGCCATTGATCGGCTTCATTCATTCCTTCTTTTTCTGCCGCCCAGCACTTCATTAAAAAAGCCACCTGTTTCATGTGCAGCTGAAGCCGTTCATTTTTTACCCAGTCGCTTAATAGTTGATAGGCATCTTCCCGGCTTAATACATTACCGGCATTGGCCGGGTCTCCAAAAACAGAACGGTTTAATAATAATGACATGGCGTTGGTCGAATAAGTGTCAGCGAAAATAAAAATTATCTGCTAACTTCAGCCACATAATAAACTAATCACCGGTGAACAGCCTTCCTGCAGAATTGATCCAATCGTTACGCAAGCTGGATAGCTTTGATGAAGATGCTTTTAAAGCCGTGCATGCGCAGGGTGGGCAAATTACTTCGGTAAGATTGAACCCGGATAAAATATTCAATATTCAACATTCAATATTCAGTGCTCAACTTGAAAGAGTTCCCTGGGCCAGCAACGGGTATTATTTACAAGAACGTCCTTCCTTCACTTCCGATCCGCTCTTTCATGCAGGTGCTTATTATGTGCAGGAAGCAAGCAGTATGTTCCTGGAAGAAGCATTGAAGCAATCGGTCGATTTATCAAAGCCCATAAAAGTACTGGACCTCTGTGCAGCACCGGGTGGCAAATCAACGTTGATAAAGTCGCTCATTTCAAAGGACAGTTTGCTGCTGAGTAACGAAGTGATCAGGACAAGGGTGAATATCCTCTCCGAAAATATTACCAAGTGGGGTGCTGCAAATGTTATTGTAACCAACAACGACCCTAAGGACCTTCAGCGGCTGGAAAATTATTTTGATGTGATCGTTGTGGATGCGCCCTGCAGCGGCAGCGGTTTATTCCGCAAAGATCCCGAAGCCATTTCAGAATGGAGTGAGAACAATGTACAACTCTGTGCCCGTCGCCAGCAACGGATATTGGCTGATGTAATGCCTTCTTTGAAAGAAGGAGGTGTGCTTATATATTCAACCTGTTCTTATTCGCAGCAGGAAGACGAGGAGATCGCAGACTGGCTTGTGGGTGAGTTGAAAATGGAAAGTATAAGGCTGAAAGTAGATGAAGCATGGGGGATCGTGGAAGCAGTTTCTGCGAAGGCGAAAGCGTATGGCTATCGTTTTTATCCTGATAAAGTAAAAGGAGAAGGTTTTTTTATTGCCGTGTTTAGGAATGGCCAGGCAGGGGAAAATGCTCATGAGATCAAAAAACATCCTTCGGCTTCGCCCAGGACAAAAAAGAATGCGGATAAAGTCACCGCAAAAGAAATAGCTGTCATGGGATCATTTCTAATCAGTGCAGATGATTTTGTATTCATCAAACAACAGGATGATATCCTTGCCCTTCCCGCAAACATGGCTGATGATCTCGCTTTATTACAATCAACACTATACATAAAAAAAGCAGGCATAAAAATTGGTAGCATCATCCGGGATGAGCTGATACCGGCGCATGAACTGGCGGTCAGTAATTTTATCAGGCCTTCGGTTATCCGTTTTGACGTAGAAAAAGAAACGGCCCTGCAATACCTGCGGCGGGAAGAAATAAAGATAGATACGGGATTTAAAGGCTGGGCATTGCTCACTTATCAGCAACTTACCCTTGGATGGATAAAGCTGCTTGGAAACCGGATCAATAATTATTACCCGGCTGCGTGGCGTATTCTTAACAAGTAAGAAACCGGTTAACCAACTAATTTTTGCATATTTGCACTACAACTCCTTTGAAAGATGAAAAAAATTCTGTTCGTACTTTTTTTATTACCGCTGTTTTCCGCTGCGCAAAAAGGCAAGGAAATAAAACCGGTGAAGATGCATACGGTGGGCCCCAAGGAAAGCCTCAGCAGTATTGGCCGCCTGTATGAAGTGAATGGCCGGGTGCTCGCAAATTACAACAACATCGATTACGATAAAGGTATCAGCATTGGCCAGGTTTTAAAGATCCCGCCAAAGGGAACCACCATTGACCAGGTAACAGTTCCTGCCAGACAAATAACACAAAAACCAAAAAAAGAAGAGCAAAACGTTCAGCCGCCTGCAGCTAAGACTGAGACTAAAGTGGCGACAAAAGAAGAAACAGGAACACCTGTGTATCATAAGGTCGGTAAAAAAGAAACCTTATTTCATATCAGCACCCTATACCCGGGTGTTACAATAGAACAACTGAAGAAATGGAATGGCCTTGCCACAGATGGCGTAAATGAAGGCGCCAACCTGATCGTTGGCTACAATAAAACAGCAGCTGATGACAAAAAGGCGGCAGTTGAAAAAGCAGAAAAAGAAAAACCGGTTGTTGTTACTGAGCCGGTGAAGAAAGAACCCGTAAAGCCGGTGAAGGAAGTTGAAAAAACAAATCCGTCAGGGACAGAGCCAACCAAGGCCGATGTAGCAGGGAAAAGTATTAAAGGCGGCGCTTTTAAAGCAATATTTGAATCGCAAAACGGCAATGGCACACCGGTTACTGAAGAAGGATCATTGGGCGTGTTCAAAAGCACCAGCGGCTGGAATGATGGAAAATATTATTGCCTGTATAACAATGCAAGCCCCGGAACGATCATCAGGATAAGCATTCCTGCTACCGGTAAATTTGTATATGCAAAAGTGCTGGATATGATTCCCGACCTGAAACAGAATGCCGGACTGCTTATCCTTATCAGTAACGCAGCGGCTGATGAATTGGGTGCAGCAGATAATAATACCAGCTGCAGCATCAGTTATTCAAAATAAATTTTTCTGAAAAATAGCGGGTTAATGCGACAGCATATAATCTACAACGGCCCGTATGCCTTTGGCTACATCTGTATAAGCTACGTCTTCATCGTCAAAACTGCTGATGGGTTTTGCCCCTGTTGGCAGCGCCTGTAGTTTTGCATACGGCATATCGGTCCAGTCGCAGGTGCGTAAAATAACAGGGATCACCCGGGCTGTTTTGTTTGCATGTCTTTCCAGCGCAACGGTTAATTCGTTTTCCCAGATGTATTTCGAATTATTAAAATCTACACTGATCAGCAGCAGTATGATGTCGGCAGTGGCAATGGCATTCTTGATCTCATCATCCCACACATCTCCGGCCTTGATCATCCTGTCCTGCCATACGTCGATCTTTCCCCCCTGCCTTAAGCCCACCAGATTTTTGTCGAGCTTTATTTTCATCGGTTCGTCCTCGTGCGAATAGGAAAGGAATATTTTTAGTTTGCCGGGCATGTTGCAGATATTTATTTTTCTGATGAAGTTGGTTTAATGCCGTTGATCCATATCTCGATGGTTGGTTTGGTCACCGATGGGTTGGATGAAATATGCGCCAGGCCAATGTCTTTTGGTGTGAGGCCGAATATTTTACTGATGATCTCCTTCAGCTTCATTTCCTCCCCCTCGTCCTTGGGGCAATTGTATATCTTGATCAGATTCGGATATTTATCATCAACCAGTTCCACCGGGGCCACAAAATAATTTTCATTCTTTTTCAGGTAACCGCTCAATGCATTTACCTGGTCAGTATTTTCCTTGTTATTGTACTGAATGAAAAAACGGACCCTGTCTTTTTTGATGTCTGTTTTTATCTGCTGGATTTTAGTATTCAGTTCTTTGATGGAATTGTTCACCACTTCGAAATTCGCTTTTTGCGTAGCCATTTCCGAACTGGTATTCGTGCCGGGGGTGGCAGCCTCTTTTTCAATTTTTTTGATATTGGTATTGAGGGCGGTTATATCATTTGTAATACTCTCTACTTTTTTGTCCACTTCCTTTTGAATGATCTCTTTCAGTGAGTCGATGACCTTGCTTTTGTAATCGGCATTTAAACTTAAACTGGCAATGGTTCTTTTCTGCCTGGCATTTACGATTGCCATGATAATTACGGCAGATGCAAGCAGGCATAGGGCAATGGCCCAGAATGCCGTCCACGACTGGGCCTTTTTATTATTGGTGATCAGCTTGTCGAACATGTCGTAGTTGGAGTAGTTGCTGTCCATAGCCTAATTTTTTAATCTTACTTTATTGGGAAAGAGTACATTCTTCAGTGCGATGAGCCCTATGCAGGCAAACATTAAAAAACAAAGCGCCGTGAACAAAATCTGTTCGGTGCTTTCCAGGTCGTTTGTTTCTTTATATACAATTACCGAAGCAATAATGCCGATAACGAATACCAGGGAAGAGATGATGTAATAAAAGGTATGGGGTGTTTTCTGAAACTCCATGCCGCTTATTTCGGGTAAGATCATTGCTTTCACACTCTGTGCGATTTCTTTGAATATGGTATCGTCGTTATTATCGGCGCTGATGTGATTCTCCACCGGGCTGAGATCACCCGGCAGCATCTGTTTTTTATATTGAGTGATCTTCTGGAAAGCCTGCCAGTCAAAATCCCTGAGCAGAACGGGAATGATCTTTACCTGGTTGGTAGCGGCGCTGTCCAGTTGCTGGAGGCACTCTTCATCATTTACATAATCAATGCTCAGGAGAGGAATGGTGGCATCTGCGCTTTTTAGAAGTTCCAGCGCCTGTACTTTATCTGCAGTAATGCGAAACATTTCTTTTTTATCAATGATACCGAGCAGCCCTATGCTTGAATACGCTGCAAAGTGTTTATTGATCTTATCATAAAGCTCCAGGTCTTCGTTGTGATTGGAATAGGAGAAGAATATTTTTTTAGGGGTGGGCATAGCTTACATGAAAGCTAAATATAATGGCAATTATCAAGAAAACAAATACCTAAAAGTGGTAGCCCCGTAGAAAATCTTCTACATTCATCTTTTTCTTTCCTTCCAGTTGCAGCTCTTTTACCTGTATGTATCCATCTGTACAGGCAAATTTTAAAAATGTCTTCCTGTCTGTTTCAAAATTGCCGGGCGATGACGTTGTTGGACCTGTTTCTTTTTCGGTCCGGAATATCTTGAGTGTTTTGCCATTGAAACTGGTGAAAGCACCGGGGAAAGGAGAAAGGCCGCGGATGAGGTTATGAACTTCGGCAGTTGGTTTGTAAAAATCTATCCGGCAGGTTTCGGTGAAGATCTTGGGGGCATGATGTATTTCCTGATCCCGGATCCCGGATCCCGGATCTTGTGGAATCTCCAATAATGTTCCTTCTGCTAAACCCTTAACTGTTTTTAATAAGATCTGTGCGCCGATCTCTTTCATCCGGTCGTGTACTTCACCGGCGGTCTCATTTTCGCCGATCGGAAAACTTTGTTGCAGGAGGATGTCGCCGGTATCGATCTCCTGTTTCAGCTTGAACGTGGTTACCCCTGTTTCTTTTTCGCCATTGATAACAGCCCAGTTGATGGGTGCGGCGCCCCGGTATTGCGGCAGTAAAGAACCGTGCAGGTTTACCGAACCCATCGGCGGCATATTCCAGACCACTTCGGGCAGCATGCGGAAGGCCACTACGATCTGCAGGTCGGCATTCAATGATCTGAGTTGCTGTAAAAATTCCGGGTTCTTCAGTTTCTCGGGTTGCAGAATTTTCAAACCGTTTTCAACCGCATATTTTTTTACAGCGCTTTGCTGCAGTTGCATACCTCTTCCGGCGGCTTTATCGGGAGCAGTTATCACCCCTACGATATGGCATCCTGCCTTCACCAATGCATCCAGTGATGCAACGGCAAACTCGGGCGTACCCATAAAAACGATTCGCAGCGATTGAAGATCTTTCATCGCTGCGAAGGTAAATAAATTGTGCCCGTATTTCTATGCAACTATTCTTTTATGAACTGCCTGGTCCAACTTTGTTTTTCTCCAACAACTTTTATGAAATAAGAACCGGCCGGCAATTTCTTTAGCGCAATTTCCTGCTGGTTTGTTGTACCGGATAAAATAACTTGTTTAACGATCTGCCCATTTGAATTGATGATGTTAAGTGTTTTAATATTATCCGTTGAGGAAACAGTAATGTGGTCTTGTGCCGGGTTAGGAACAATGCTTACAGATAAGCCTGCTGCAGGTTTTATCGTTTCAATACCGGAATAAGTCACTTTTCCGTCTTTGTCTGCCACTTGCAACCTGAAATAGATCCGGGGAACTGTAAGACGACTTATTGTATTATCAGTATAACTATAGTTTTTTGTAGCAGTTGAATTGCCCGTTGAATTAATGAAACCGATTGTAGTGAAAGAATTTCCATCAAGGCTTCTTTGGATATTATACTTTGCCACATTCAGTTCATCCGCGGTTTGCCATTGCAATAAAGCATTTTTGTTTTGCAGTGTTGCTGTAAATGAGATCAGTTTTACAGGTAATGTGCCATCGCTGAATAGTTTCGAGGAATAGATATCGTAGTCAAGTGTAGTTCTTAGATCCTGCCAGGCAATGATGGCGCCATCTCCTCCATCAGTTATAAATTGTGCGGCACTTTGTGAATGCGTTTCATTAGCCACAGGATTACCGTTGGCAGTCCAAAGTACAGAACCAGCTAACGTAATGGCCTGCGCATAAATATCTTCCTGGGAACTGTTCCTCAGGTCTGTCCATAAAATGGTAGCACCGCCTGAGATCCTGGTAACCAATTGGGGATCTGTTTGCGTACCGGTAGTATTGCAAATGCTGATGCCGTTGGCAGCCCATTGAGCTGTACCGGAATTATTTAAACGTTGCGCATATATATCCCGTTCGGTCCTGCGGTCTTCCCATATAATTATTGCACCACCTGCACCATCCGAAATCATTTGCTGGGCAGTTTGTAAAGCATTTGCAGTACAAATGGCAACTCCATTACTTACCCATTGCACTAAGCCGGAGGCATTTACTTTTTGTGCATAGATATCCTGGCCCGATCCGAAATTTCTTTGATCCAACCAGCAAATGATCGCTCCGTTGGCTCCATCAGAAACTATTTTTGTACTGTATTGATTTGCAAAATTTGGTTCAGAACAAATGAGAACTCCATTAAAGTTCCAGCTTGCAAATCCATTAAATGAAATACGCTGGGTATAAATATCAGGTTGACTGAAATTTCTCCAGTCTTCCCAGGTAATGATGGCCCCGCCGGCACCATCACTTACCAGGCCCGGACTGTTTTGAAGAGAAGTAGCATTACAAATTGATGCACCCTGGGGTGTCCACAACGCAGCACCGGAAGCATCAATGCGTTGGGCAAGAATATCTGCATTGGGCCCTCCAACCCTCCCATCACTCCATACAATGATTGCGCCTCCGGATCCATCTGCGATCAATTGATGCGCATTTTGATTTCCTGTTGCTGTGCACACAGGCACACCATCAGTAGCCCATAGAACCAGGCCTCCTGCATTGATACGTTGAGCATAAATGTCGTAATTGCCGGCCCTGTTATCATACCAGGCAATGATGGCACCACCTGCTGCATCGGAAATCAGCCTGGGCGAATACTGATCAGATACCGCATTGCAGATCGCTATGCCATCAACATTCCATAGCAAAGAACCGTTCGAATTCATGCGCTGTGCATAAATATCCTGTGCACCGTTTCTTGTATCAACCCATGTGCAAATAGCCCCACCTGCACCATCACTTACTACCTGCACATTGGTCTGGCTGCCGGCAAAATTGCATACTGCATTATTTATCGACGGGTTACTGTTCCATTGCGCATAAGTAACCAGTTTGGCGAATACCAGGATAAAGACCAAAGTTGCTTTCATAATTTGTATTTAGAAAGTAAAAGTAACCGGTTGGATAAATGACAGCCATCCTTTAAAAACAGGATATTTCAAGAATTGGAAAAAATCATGGAAAAAGGGGAGTAGCTTTAGAAGTGCTATTGGGTTTATTTGTAAAATAAATGTAATGGGCCACTTTCCCGTATGAAAAAAATAGTATTCATATTTATACTTCTGCTCTTTTTTAAAACAGCGGCGGCGCAGCAACATCTTGTCGACAGCATCACAAAGGAGTTACAGCAGTCAATGGCTGACAGCAACAGGGCTATTAGTATGATGCGGCTGGCTATTGATTATGAAGTCGTAGATACCGCCAAAGCATACAAGGCTTACCGGGATGCCATAAAATTTGCCAGTGAAAAGGACCTGTATTATTGCCTGGGACGTATATATCAAAATCAATCTTTTCTGTTCAGTACGGCTGGCAACTATGTACGGACAAAGAGCAGCCTTGATACTGCGATCTTTTATTATCAAAAATCTGATAATCCAAAAGCAAGAAAATTTGAAGCGGGCGCCTATGGCGATATTGCGAATGCATTAAAAAACCAGAATGAATTACAGCAGTCTGTACAATATCATTTAAAGAGTGTTTCTTTGTTTGAGAAACTGGGGCTGGAGGGAGAGTTGGTTACCCGCTATTGCAATGTATCAACACTTTTCGGTGACATCAATGAGTACGACAAACAAAAAGAATATGCTTATAAAGCACTCGCTTCGGCAAAAAGATCCGGTACCGGCCAAAACCTCTTCATGGCTTACTTTATTCTTGCAAATGCATACAGCACACAGGAGGATAATATAGCTGCAAAAAAATACATTGATAGTGCGACGCTGTATTTTGCTGAAAATTCAAATATCGATATTGCCTTTAGTTATTACCTGATCACCGCCCAGGTTTTTAAAAAGATCAACCAGCTTGATTCATCATTTTATTATTTTAAAAAGTGTTTTGATGAATCAGTAAAATACAACTACAGTTATGGGAAAGCCGAATCGCAGGTACAAATGGGTGCCATTGCGATCCTCCAAAAAAAATATGCAGATGCTGAAAAATATTTAACAGATGGGATAGCAGCGGCCAAAGTGATCAATTATCACAATATCCTGGATGAGGGATATAAATACCTGTCGGATGTTTATGCAGCCACCGGCCGGTACAAACAGGCCTATGAATCTTTTCAAAAGTATAAGGAGTTCAATGATTCTGCAGTTAACCTGGCATCAAAAAAAAATATAACAGAGCTTGAAAAAAAATATGAATCAGACAAAAAAGACAAACAAATAATACTTCAGCAGTCGCTGTTGGAAAAAAGAAAGATCCTGAATTATGTTCTTATCGGTTCGGCTGCTGCCTTACTCATACTTTCTTTGCTGGCCTACCGGAATTATAATCAAAAGAAAAAGATACAGCAACAGCGTATTGCCGAATTGGAAACCCAACAACAGCTGACCGCTACTGAAGCTGTGTTACAGGGGGAAGAACAGGAGCGTACACGACTGGCAAAAGACCTGCATGATGGCCTGGGCGGTATGTTATCAGGGATAAAATATTCATTTAATACTATGAAAGGAAATCTGATCATGACGCCTGAAAACAGCCAGGCCTTTGAACGCAGTATGGATATGCTGGACAGTTCCATTAAAGAAATGCGCCGGGTAGCACATAATATGATGCCGGAGGCGCTGGTTAAATTTGGCCTGGATACGGCCCTTAAAGATTTTTGTAATGATGTTAACCAATCCGGGGCATTACAGGTTTCTTACCAGTCAATTGGATTGGAAAATGAAGTTATCGTGCAGACAACCGCAATCACCATTTATCGCATTGTACAGGAACTGATTAACAATACCATGAAGCATGCTGCTGCAAAGACCGCTATTGTCCAGGTTTCAAAATCAGGTAGCCAATTGGCCATAACAGTTGAAGATGATGGGATCGGTTTTAACACAGCCCTCCTGAAAGAATCGAAAGCCCGCCCGGATGACCAGGTCGGACGGGGAATTGGCTGGAGCAATATTCAAAACAGGGTTGATTTTTTAAAGGGTACATTAGATGTGCGGTCAGAAAAAGAAAAAGGAACTTCTGTTCATATTGAGCTGAATGTTTAACAGCATGAACCATGGCCATTAAATTATTTATTGTTGACGATCACTTTATGGTGATAGAAGGTATTCATTCTTTATTGCAAAACGAAAAAGATATTGAATGGATGGGGCATGCGGGCAATGCTGCATCCTGCCTGGCATTTTTACGACAGCGAAAACCTGATGTGATCTTAATGGATATCAACTTACCGGATAAAAGCGGGATTGACTTGTGTAAAGAAGTAAAGGAAAGATATCCTTCCATATTCATCGTAGGCCTGAGCACCTATGACCAGCAAAGCTTTATCGAAAAAATGATGAGTAACGGCGCTTCGGGATATGTAATAAAAAATGCTACCCAACAGGAACTGATGGAAGCCATTCATACCGCGGCAAAAGGGAAACAGTTTTTAAGTTTTGATGCCGCACTGGCCTTAAGAAAGCCGGATACCCGGCAAGACATGCCCGTTATCACCCGCAGGGAAAAGGAAGTGCTGGAACTTATTGCAGATGGAATGACGAATAATGAAATTGCCGGGAAACTTTTTATCAGCTCTACCACCGTGGATACACACCGCAAAAACCTGTTGACAAAATTTGAAGCAAAAAACACGGCTTCTTTGATCCGGATCGCAGCACAATTAAAAATTATCTGATCCTTTCTTTTCTCCCCTTCAGGGGTTGGGAGCAAAATCATCATACAACAGGTATTTCTTCCTTATTGCCTTAAACGCAGTCAACCCGGGCTGCCAGCTTTCTCTTATTTCTTCCTCAGGCCTGCCTTGTTTGATCTGCTGCATAAAAACATCGTTGCCGGCCAGCTTGTTTATAAAATTGTTCTTTAAAAAGAAAGTATCCTTGCCCGGGAATAATTTATAGGCTTCAATAAAATATTTCAACTGAATACGGCCGTTGAGGTTTCTCAATACTTCTTCATTTGTTCCGCTCAAATTCCATCCATAACATTGCTGGTAGAAACATTTGCTGCTCTTGGCTCCTGCATTTGGTTTGGGAGTAAAAGCATACAGCGTATTTGGTAAAGAAGGATGGCCAAATACCTGGAAAGGTTTATCTGTACCTCTTCCTTCACTCATCACCGTGCCTTCAAAAAAACAGGTGGAAGGATAGAGATAGATACTCTGCATTTCTTTCAAATTCGGCGATGGGTTTACGGGGAGTATATATTTTGTCTTGTGATCATAATTCTTGCATTTGATCACGGTTACATGAAACGGGGTATCCGCCGTTGGTTCGGTAGTTACATTATAGGCATTGATCGCATTGGCTTTTGCCGATAACCAGTTTTCTCCCGTCAGCATCAGCGCATATTCGCCCATGGTCATTCCATACACAATGGGAATGGGCTGCATGCCCACAAAGCTTTTAAAATTGGTATCCAGCACCGGGCCATCCACATAAAAACCGTTGGGGTTGGGCCGGTCGAGGATCATCAGTGGTTTATGATTCTCCAATGCGGCTTCCAGATAATATTGCAGCGAAGAAATGAATGTATAAAAACGTACTCCCACATCCTGTATATCAAACAGCAGCACATCCACGTTTTTGAGGTCATCGGCTGTTGGTTTTTTATGAGCGCCATACAAACTGATAACAGGCAGTCCTGTTTTTTCATCCTTTGCATCATTCACTTTTTCGCCGGCATCGGCATCTCCCCTAAACCCATGTTCGGGTCCGAAAATCTTCACCACATTGATACCGCTTTTGATGAGGGTATCCACCAGGTGGGTGCCATTTACCAGGCTGGTCTGGTTGGCGAAAATAGCTACCGACTTCCCTTTCAGCAGGGGCAGGTAAACATGCATCCGGTCGGCACCTGTTATAACGGATTGATTATTTGATGCCTGGCCACAAGCGGCGCCATAGATGAACAGCAGAAAAATGAGAGCAGGCAATGATCTTTTCATGAAGTAAAGTTGGGTAAAATATTTTAATACAGGCTTCCATTTATATATTAATTTGCACCCTATTTATAATCTTTCCCCCCCGCTGCAAGCGGGGGATCAAAACAAAAATTTTATGCAACAGGTTAAAGAAGGAGATGTAGTAAAAGTTCACTACACAGGTAAATTGGTAAGCGGTGAGCAATTTGATTCTTCAGCAGGCAGAGAGCCACTGGAATTTACAGTAGGCGCCGGCCAAATGATAAAGGGGTTTGATGCAGCCATGCCGGGAATGAGCCTGGGCGAAAAGAAAACCATTAATATTTCACCCGAAGAAGGTTATGGCCCAAGACTGGAAGAAGCCATCATTAATTTCCCTAAAGAAAATGTTCCGGCAGATATGCAACTGGAACCAGGCATGCAGCTTACATTAAGCAACCAGGCCGGACAACCTTTCCCGGTGATCGTTACAGAAGTTAAAGAAGATATGATCGTGCTGGACGCCAATCATTTCCTGGCCGGACAGGAACTGGTGTTTGATATTGAACTGGTGGAGATAGTATAAGTTGTAAGTTATAAGTCATAAGTAAAACAGCCTGTAATTGCAGGCTGTTTTTTATACGGCATTTTCTAATTTTACTTATAACTTACAACCTTTAACTTATTACTTAAAAGTTATGATACAAATAAGCCCGGATAGTATTGCCGAACGTTTTATGCGCTATGTGCGGATTGATACACAAAGTGATCCCACCAGTGCTGCACATCCCACTACCGAAAAACAAAAAGACCTGGGTAAACTTTTGCTGAAGGAACTTTTTGGTATGGGCATTACCAATGCTTCTGCAGATGAGTTTGGCTATGTGTATGCAACCATTCCTTCCAACAGTGAAAAGAAGAACATACCGGCCATTTGTTTCTGTGCACACGTGGATACAGCGCCCGACTGCAGCGGCACCAATGTTAAACCAATACTGCACCGGTATTACGACGGCAAGGATATCATCTTACCCGATGATACCACGCAGGTATTGCGCATGAGTGATTCTCCCTACTTAAAAAATCATCTGAACAGTGGCATAATTACAACCAGCGGAACCACTTTGCTTGGGGCCGATGATAAAAGCGGTATAGCAGCCATTATGGAAGCCGCCTTGTATTTTATACAGAACCCTGCCGTTAAACATGGCGATATAAAGATTTTATTCACGCCCGATGAAGAAGTGGGGCAGGGAACTGTAAAAGTGGATATGCAGAAACTGGGGGCACAATTTGGGTATACATTGGATGGCGGGGAGGCCGGAAGCCTGGAAGACGAAACATTCAGTGCGGATGGTGCGTTGATAACCGTACATGGTGTAATTGTTCATCCGGGCTATGCAAAAGATAAATTGGTGAATGCATTAAAGGTTGCCGCAGCTATCTTAGATGCATTGCCCAAAAATGAATGGAGTCCTGAAACTACAGAGAAGCGGGAAGGATTTGTACATCCCACGGCGGTGAATGGCATTGCAGAAAAAGCAACGATCCAATTCATTGTACGGGATTTTACAGTGGCCGGTTTACAGCAACATCACGAAAGGTTGAAAAAAATTGCAACGGAGGTGGTTAATAAATTCCCCGGCGCAGTAATGGAATATACAGCACAGGAGCAATACCGAAACATGAAGGAAGTGCTGGATAAACATCCTGAAGTTGCAGCTTATGCCGGAGAAGCCATCCAGAGGGCGGGCTTACCGGTAAAGAAGGAAAGCATCCGCGGCGGTACCGACGGCAGCCGCTTCAGTTATATCGGAATGCCATGCCCCAATATATTTACCGGTATGCAGAATATACACAGTAAGCTGGAGTGGATCGGAACAAAAGATTTGGCCAAGGCAGCAGAAACCATTGTACACCTGGCGATGATATGGGAAGAGAAAACCCAGATTATTTAACTTCGGCCTGCAACTTATTCTCCTGCATTTCCTGCAGATGTATCTCTCTTATGTATTGGTCTTTGAGATGGTCATAAAATGAATGCCTGCTGATGAGATTGGCCACTAAATTAGCGAGCAAGGCAGTAAGCATTATGTAAAAAATGATATTATGGCTGTTGGTCATTTCCAATACCAGTATGGAAGACGTAAATGGACTTTTGGTGATGCCTGTAAGAAAACCTGTCATTCCGCACAGGATGATGAGGTTAGTGGCCGGACCTGCTAAATGAAACCATCCTGCAACTACCGCCCCGATGCTTGCACCTGCACTGAGTGATGGAGCGAAGATCCCTCCGGCAGCACCGGTAGAAAACGATACGATGGGCCCCACGATCCGTAGAACAGGAATGTACCATTCCAGTTGTTTGTTACCGGTAAACAAGGTAGTGACCATTATCTCCTTTCCCGAGCCGAAAGTTCTGTGGTCAATAAAGATGGCAAGGGCGGCAATGATCAATCCGCAGATGATAACATAGATATATTGCTGGTATTTTTTTCTGAGGGCAGATTTTTTTTTTAAGATGTACAGGATCACTCTTCCCATTCCGCTTCCGCCTACGCCGGTCATCACAGCAACAGGAATAATAGCCAAGATCACCCAGCCCGGAATGTCATTCAGCAATGGGTAACCCAGGTAGAGATAAGGGCCCAGGAAATGCAGGGCAGTAAGCCCGGCAATGATCACCCCGGTAAGCAATGCCGATTTGAAAAAACTAAAGTGGATCTTCGTAAGCTCTTCGATGGCAAAAACGATTCCGCCAAGTGGTGTATTAAATGCGGAAGCCAGCCCGGCTGCAGCACCTGTTACGATCATGTTCCGCCTGGATATTTTGGGATACCAGGCCGGCAGGAAATCATTTATTTTTTTAAAAATGGTGGCCGATATCTGTATGGTAGGGCCCTCCCGGCCAACCACGCCTCCCCCAAACACCATTACAAGGCTGGAAAGGATCTTTATAAAAAGAACTTTAAGATTCAGCAGCTTGTTTACTTTATAATTATGTTTTGGATTGGTCAGCTCAATGGCTGCTGTCACCTGGGGAATGCCGCTGCCCCTGGCATACTCCGCAAAATGCTTAATCAGCCAGAGTGCCAGGAGAAAGCAAAGAGGGGTAATGATAAAGAATGACCAGGGAGCCCGCAGGTACAGGTAATGTGTGCCCTCTTCCGCCCACGAAAAAAGATTTGCATAAAGAACCGCAGTTACCCCGGTAATGAATGCGCCCGACCAGAAGGGTACGGCATTGAGAAAATTATTTTTTATCCTTGGGTTGCTGTGTAAGGAGTCGTATTTGGTTTTTAGTAACTGCTTTGTTTTACTTATTAAGTTCATACACAAAAATTGTAAGGCAGGCGGTAGTAATAAAGAATATGATCAAGCAGTGTGAGCCAAAGGTACAACAGATAAAAGAATTTACCATAATTACACACATCTTAATCCGTATATGTATGATGACTAGGATAAATGCTGCAGCAATTACTTTTTATCGGAATACATGGTTTAATTTGCTGTAACAATTTTTTTATGAACCGCATCGACCGGATCACTGCCATTCTAATACAGCTGCAATCCAAAAGAGTGGTGAGGGCGCAGGAAATTGCCCAGCGGTTTTCCATCAGCCTGCGTACGGTGTACCGGGACGTGAAGACACTGGAAGAAGCCGGTATTCCCATATCCGGGGAAGCCGGCGTGGGATACAGCATCATGGAAGGATACCGCCTGCCACCGGTGATGTTCACTAAAGAAGAAGCCATCGCCTTTTTGACCGCTGAAAAAATGGTGGAGAAACTGACAGATCCTTCCTCCCGCAAATATTACCAGGAAGCCATGTATAAAATTAAGTCGGTACTGCGTTATGCCGATAAAGACCTGCTGGAAGATATGTCGTCTTATATTGAAGTGGTGGAAAATCCTTACCTGCCTGCAAAAGAAAACAGTCCCATACATCTTCAAACCATTCTGAAAAGTATTGCTGATAAAGAAATTCTTGACATTGGCTACTTCGCCAATCATTCGCAACAATACAGTAACCGGGATGTGGAACCGATAGGTATATTTTACCAGGGAAATTACTGGTACCTGATCGCTTATTGCCGGTTGCGGAAGGACTATCGGAATTTCCGCACAGACCGGATCAGCTACGTCAACCGCACGGGCCGGCATTTTGAAAAACAACACCCTTCGCTGCAATCTTTTCTTGCTAAGATGAGTAAGGAGAAAGAGATGTTCAATATTGTGATACGGGTTGATAGATCAGTTTTGAAATATTTAGGTGATCAGAAATATTACAATGGCTTTGTTTCACAAAAAGAAGCAGGCGATAAAATGGAGATGACCTTTGTAACCGCTTCTCTGATCGGCTTTGCAAAATTTTATCTCTTATTTGGTGAACATGCCGAGATCATCAGTCCGCCCGGACTGAAAGAACTGGTGAAGAAGAATCTGGAAGAAATATTAAAAAAACTGGGAAGCTGAAGAGCTTAAAGAATAAGTTTTGCCGCGAAGGCACAAAGGCGAAAAGTGAAAACATTTTTTTCACTGTTGACATAGGGCTGTCACTACCCGGTATTTTCTTTGTGTCATAACTAAAACAAAAAATTATGACACGCATTTCCCTGTTTCAGAAAGAACTTGAAAAAGAAGCCATTGCCACCCGAAAAATGCTGGCCGCTGTGCCGGAAGGTAAGTGGGACTGGAAACCTCATCCAAAAAGCATGAACATGCTTCAACTCACAACACATGTTGCAGAATTGCCCACCTGGATCGGTATGGCGCTCAACACCAGTGAGCTTGACTTTGCCGGCATGGATTTTAAACCAACCCCGGTAAAAGATACGGCGGCGCTGGTACAGATATTTGAGAACAGCTTAGCCGATGCCCGTGAACAACTGGCCAACGGAAAAGAAGCAACACTGGATG
>Ga0209023_10003607_pt1 | contig 18341 bp, 17 predicted proteins | sample LakOneMetagenome_FD_187468 | JGI IMG/M metagenome (GOLD analysis project Ga0209023, IMG submission 187468) | Freshwater and sediment microbial communities from Lake Erie, Canada (SPAdes) (version 2) | ecosystem: Environmental > Aquatic > Freshwater > Lentic | place: Lake Erie, Canada... | reverse complement strand
CTGATTGCGCCACGAGTTCGCGATACTGCTGCTCCTGCCGCGCATGCTCACCCGCCAGTCTCTCGGACAGCGCTTGAAGCCGCTCGAGAACGTCCTGGCCTTCGCCTTCCAGGCGCTTCGTCTCCCTGCGGTAGGTGTCGATGAAGGCCCCCATCAGACCTTCGAGCTCCTCGAACAGGCCGGCATTAGGACCTTCCCGGAACTCGGCAATGAGCGGCGCCGAACACGCTTCTGCGATCTGCTCGCCTTGGCGCCGCATGGCGGCCTTGGCATCGTTGATCGCAAGGCGCAGATCACCCAGGGCTGCTGTTTCGCGGCCGCGCAGCGCCTTGTGGGAATGAGCCTCGCTGATGAGGCTCGCGTCGCCGCCATCGGCGACCTGCAATTCCTGCAGCCGCTTGCCGACGACATCGATCTCCGGCACCACATCCTCGGTTTCCCGGATGCGACCTTCGATCATGCGCAATTCCGCGGCACTGTCCTGGACCTGGCGTTTCGCACGCGCGATTTCGGCTTCGACCTCGCGGATTGCCTCCTCGGCAAACCGGTCGATTAGCGACAACTGGAAGCGTGGCGTTGTCGCGATCTCCTCGATCTCGTTCTGGCTGTAAATGTCGGCCTTGAACACGAGATCCCGGTCGAGCGACACAGGCACAGGCTCGCCATCGTGGTCGAGCACCTGCACATCATCGCCCCACGGGCGCTCCGCCCGGTAGCGCGTGCCATGCTTGGTCTCGACTTCGAGATAGATCGTGCCGCTGCCAAGATTGCCCTTCACGTGGGCCTCGATCGCCTTGGCGCGCGGCCGGCTGTCGGAGAAATCCGGCATCATGCCGAGAATGTAGCGGATGAACTCGAGCACCGTCGTCTTGCCGGTGCCGCGGCCCCCGATGATGCAGTTCAGGCCATCGCTGAAGTCGAGCCTTGTGCCGTCGAGGAATCCGCCGGCGACCTCGATGCTCAGGATACGGTGGTGTGGATGGTGATCACCTGCCGGGCGCTTCGTCGCAGCACGTTTACCGACCGGAGCCTTGTCCATCGCACGCCTCCCAAACCGCCGGGACCGCCTGCCGCGGCCACCCGGGAACCTGTTGAGTTCTTGTTTTGTTCTATCGTACACAGAGAGTCAATCCCCGGCCCACCCGCTATCCACATGCGGAGCTCCGGCTTTCTGAGGAAAGGAATACAAGCCGATGATTCAGCAGACTGTTTTTGAGCCAAATATTTTTCTTGGGATGTTGATGGAGCCGGCAGACGCGGCGGCTGAAGGCGGGTGCTTCACATGCACTACCGATTTGAACCGGACATTTTTTCTGGCCAGCCGATGCACCTCACGCGGAGTGCCGATGACGACTATCGTGTCACCATTGCCGGCCATACGGCCGGACGCATCTTCAGGACGATGCGCGGCAGCCATCGCTGCATCTGGTTCTGGACCGTGACAGGCCCGTATCTGCCAGGCGCCAGATTGACCGGCAGCGGTGACGCGGACGATCTGCAGGGTGCGAAGATCGCGTTTCGCGCCACCTTTGATTCATGGCTCGCATGGGCGATTCGTCGGAATGCGCCTGTCACATGGTACGAGTGAGCGCACACGTTCGCCGCTTATCAACACGCCAGATTTACGCACGGGTTTACAGCTGTTCCAAGGCCTCTAGCAGTCTCTGAAATCGCTTGTTTTTGGGCTTTTTCGGGCGATTCTCATGCTTGTCGACATTCATTCGAACGGTCTCCATGAGCAGAAATTCGGCCCAGAACTGGAAGGCTCCGGAGCGCATGACGCCCGCCCAGCGCCTTGATGAGTTGGCGCAGATCCTGAGTGCCGGTCTCATCCGCATGTTCGCGGCACAGTCCAGTCCTTTATCTGCGCCGCAGTCTCAGACAGTTGTCGACTTAGCGCCCGCCAAGAGCGGTGGTCACCGTCGCAAACCGCACAACCGAGTTGGAGGGTGATGATGCGAACCGCGACGAAACCGAAACCACAGGGGCTGCCGCGACCCGGAGAGAATGCCGCCACCACAGACGGGGCCGTCTTGGGCCAGCTGGCGGCCATGCAGAAGCTGTCGGTCAACGAGCTCAAGGCGAAATGGGAGGCGCTGTTCGGCACCCCAGCCCCCAACAACGCCAGGGCGTTACTGGAGCTTCGGATCGGCTACCGTATCCAGGAGCTGACCTACGGCGGCCTTACCAGAGAGACCCGCCGGGTGCTTGATCTGCTGGCCGACGAGGTCGAGGGGAAGATCTCGCGCAAGAGCATGGTGGCCGACCCCCGCAATCCCGTGGTCGGCACGCGCCTGGTGCGGGAGTGGGACGGGGCCGAGCATACCGTCACGGTACTGCGGGACGGGTACGAATGGCAGGGCCGGAAACTCCGCTCCCTCTCAGCGGTGGCGAAGGCCATTACAGGTACCAACTGGAACGGCTTCCGGTTCTTCGGGATGCGCGAGAAGAAGAGGGAGAGCCGGGCATGAGCAAATCGTCTGTGGTCCAGATGCCGAAGCGTTCCCGCTGCGCGATCTACACCCGCAAGTCCTCCGAGGAAGGCCTCGACATGGAGTTCAACTCCCTCGACGCCCAGCGGGAGGCATGCGAGGCCTATGTCGCCAGCCAGCGGTCCGAGGGGTGGGCGGCCATCCGCGAGCGCTATGACGACGGTGGGTTCTCGGGCGGCACGCTGGAACGCCCTGCCCTGAAGCAGCTGATCACCGACATCGAGGCGGGGCTTATCGATGTCATCGTCGTTTATAAGATCGACCGTCTGTCGCGCTCACTGATGGACTTCGCGAAACTGGTCGAGGTGTTCGACCGCAACAACGTCACCTTTGTGTCGGTCACGCAGTCCTTCAACACCACGACGTCCATGGGGCGCCTCACGCTGAACATCCTACTTTCCTTCGCCCAATTCGAACGTGAGATGATTGGCGAACGGATCCGCGACAAGTTTGCGGCCTCTCGCAAGCGCGGCATGTGGATGGGTGGCTTCGTGCCGATGGGCTACGACGTCAAGGACCGCAAGCTGGTGGTCAACGCGGCCGAGGTCACAACGGTGCGGATGATCTTCGAGCGCTTCGCCGCTCTCGGCTCCGCATCCACCTTGGCGCGGGCCCTGCAAGCTGAGGACATTCGCAACAAGCGCGGCAAGCGCATCGACAAGGGCTTCATCTACAAGCTCATCAACAACCGGGTCTATCTCGGCGAGGCCGTCCACAAGGGCATTTCCTATCCCGGTGAGCATAAGGCCATCATCACGCAAGAGCTCTGGGACCGCGTTCACGCCATTCTGAAGGAAAGCCCGCACGACCGCCGCGCCAAGAACCGCAATAGCTCCGAGGCGCTGCTCAAGGGTATCATCTTCACAGACACCGGCGCTGCCATGACCCCGACCTACACGCGAAAGGGCGAGAAGCTCTACCATTACTACACGTCGATGGATCTGATCCGCAACCGTGACACAAGGGACAGCACTGGCCCGATGCGGCTTGCCGCTGCCATGGTTGATAGTGCCGTCATCGCCGAGATGCGGCGCATCATTGGCACACCCGAAGTGGCGGGGCGCGTGATCGAGGCACAAGGCCGCGATGCCCCGACCATCGATGAGCGCGCGATTGTCTCGGCCCTAAGACGTTTCAATGACCTTTGGGAGGCGCTCTTCCCAGCAGAGCAGGCCCGCATCGTGCGGCTGCTCGTAGACAGGGTTACGGTCGGTTCGAGCGGCATGGCTGTTGATCTTCGTCACAACGGTATCGCTGCCCTCATCCGGGATCTGAATGCCAGCACCAACACGGAGGCCGCCCTATGAGCAGACCCGCCGACACCCTTCGGGTCGTGATCCCACTCACGATCCGCCGCCGCAATGGGCGTCCCAAGATCCTGCCGCCGGAGAGCATGACCGCGCGGGAGGCGCGAGCGCAGGATCCACACATCCTCAAGGCGCTGGGGCGCGCGTGGGCGTGGCGGCGGCGGCTTGAAAGCGGTGAAATTACTACGGCAGCTGACTTGGCGAAGCTAGAAGGGGTGACGGACCGCTTTATCAGCCGGACCATGCGACTGTCCTATCTGTCACCGAAGGTCCTCGAGCGGCTGGTGGTCGGAAGGGAACCGCCCGCAGTGACGTAGAATGATCTTGTCAAAGCGGCATCTACGCCGTGGAACCAACAACAGGAGTCGATATTCGGCAACTGATGGCAATCTATTGAGCTGCAGCAATTTCCTCGCCTGATGAATGCGGTGTCAGGCCGAATGCACGAATTGCATGTGGCAGTACCCGCGGCGCTGTTTCACGTCGTTCAAGGTCCAACAGCTGCCGCTCGATCGACGCCGCAAACTCCTCGGGATTTAGCATCTTAAGATCAGGCCACGGTCCGTTGCCGACTGATGACACGGGGAACGGACGGTACCCGTCAGCTATGAAAGGTACCCGGCGCTGAGTAGCGAGCCTGCAGAGCCCGGCCACCACGTTCCCATATGCCGCCTCAGAGTCATAATCTCGCTGATCGACGAGTTCCTCCAGCCAGTCGAGATAAAACTCGACAACACACTTGGCGGTGAACCCGGAGAAGCACTTCGTGACCGTGGTGATCTGCTCCGCGTTCAGTCCGCTACGATAAGGCCGAATGAGCTCACATACGCGAGGATCGCCCAATGCCAGGAGCCCCCCGAGCACTGCCGCCAGATTCTCGGGGATGCCCTTCTCAATCATCATGACCACATCCCTGGGACGCGTCATGGGATCATTATCGAGCAGCGAGCCGACGCTCGTGTAGTCGACTGTTGCCGTTGAAACGACCCCCAGATCCGTGTCCAGCAGCATGAATGGCGTCAGCGCGCCAGCTGTCCATCCGCCAATCTGCTCCACGATCATGGCCACATGCCCATAGACTTCCCTTCGCCGCTCGACAGGAGCCTCGAGAAAATACCTGCGATAGAATTCAGCAAGTTCGGGAAGTTTGGAAGGGTCATTGTAGATGCCATGGCGAAGCGCCTCACATGCCATCATGTCATCGAGGGTATTGAGGCCCTTCACGCGCGCTTCGGCATCATGGTTCTGGACGATTTCCATGAAGCGCGGCGGATCGGTGAGAAGAAGAGGTTTGTGTTCGGATGCCATGTTTATCCTCTTTCGTGGAGGCACTGTCCTGATCGGTACAACTTCATAATGCTATATCTGAACGCGGAGAAAGGCGTACAGCAACGGATCGAACCGGAAATCCGTAGTGCGCAACGGACGAGTCAACGACAAACCATCAAGAGTTCTCACTCGCGACAGAGCAACATACACCTGCCCGGGCGCAAAAGCGCCTGCGCCGAAATCGATCCGAACATCATCCAGTGTGAGCCCTTGAGCCTTGTGTATTGTGATCGCCCACGCAGGCGTGAGCGGAAGTTGCTCGTAGGTACCGATGACCTGATTTTCGATCTTGCCTTCCGCATCGTTCCAGACTTGCCGGATCTTCTCCCACTTCACCGGCTCAACGTGATACTCCTCATCCGATCGATCAAACCTCACATACACTTCTTCGCCAGAGATCTTCGAAACAGTCCCAAGCGATCCGTTTATCCAACGGCGCTCACTATCATTCCTCGTTGCCATGACGCGAGCACCTGGCTTCAACTCCAGATGCTGCGGGATTTGAAGGCCCTCCGGCTTGCCCTTGGCCTCGGCAGCAAAGATTGATGGCTCTCCCATAAGCTTTTCCAAGCCTTGCCGATTATAGCGGTCTGCGGCCGCAAGAGTTGAAGTCAGGAGCAGCGGCACTGTTCCGTCGCGGTGAGCCCGAAAGCAGCGCTCGTTGATAATACCGACGGTGTTCTCAAGATCGGTGCCGGATCTCACCTTTCCCAGGATCTCGATGAACTCCTGTTCATTCTGACGGAACACCTGATCGAGTGAGATCTTGGTGACCCGCAAATTCTGAAATACCTTCGCGCTGAAGGCAAAGGGCGTTTTATACCCGAGTTGGGTGAGGATCTCACGATCATGATCCTGCACGACTGGTGGTAGTTGCAGGAAGTCACCAACCATCAAAACTTGTACGCCGCCAAACGGTGCCCTGTTTTCCCGTATTGTCTGCAGCCGAACGTCGATGGCATCAAGCAGATCCGCCCTGACCATGGATATCTCATCAATCACCAGGCGTGACAACTTCCTGTACAATGGCCCGAAATACTTGCCCTCCGGAAGTTGGGCCGAGTTCAGGATGGCCGGAGGCAGATGGAAGAAGGAATGGATGGTCTGGGCGGTTGCGTTCTGAGCAGCGATGCCGGTGGGGGCAACGATTGCCTGTGCATCTCCGCCGGGCCTCTGACGAAGATATCGAATGAGCGTCGTCTTTCCCGTGCCGGCGCGTCCGAGCACAAGGACTGCCGGGTCACGCCCGTCAATGGCGCGCAATACCTCCTGGACACCCGGCAAGCTCTCATAGCTCTTATCGGGAATGAACTCAGGCCGAGAAGCTGCCCGGCGGGCTCCTTGGCTACCCCTGCTCGACGACCCCCGCTGGCTTATTTCGTCAGTGCGGCGCGGGCTATTCTCTGCTGCAACCGGCGTGGATTTCAGGAGCGCCAGAATGTGTCTGGCCGACTTCTTCTGCTCATCGCTTCCCTGTTTCAACATCCGTTCGCAGTTGGCCCGTAGGTTTTGACGCTCCGCAGAGTTCATCCCAGGGACACGGGCAGCGAGCCGGTCGATTGTATTGTGGGCCGTCACATCTTTCTCCTGTGCGCTGCCATCTTCTGAAATGAGCCCCAGTTTCTTCAGCCGGCTCCTGATAGCTCCGGGCGTTCGCTGATGGGCAACAGCCAGGGTACGGGTGGGCTCACCGGATAAGAACGCCGCCCTGAGGTCCTCATCCTCTTTTGAAGCCCATGCCTGTCCCTGTCGCTCCGGCAATTTGCTGGGCATCCTGCCTCCCGAGCTAGGTTTCCTGCCAATCTCCACGGCCTGCCCCTCCGGCAATTTCCAAATGCAGTTGACTACTGTTACCCAACGTCATACGTTCTTGCAATGTTCTATTGAGCGGCGCTTTTGGATGACTCGGTCACTCCTCAGTTTGGAAGAAACGGCCGCACGGCTCTCAGTGAGCTGCGCCACGTTGAACCGTCGGCACCACGCGAAGTGGGCATGCCAGCCGAGATACTGACGGTTGCCGAGGCGGCGAACTTGCTTAAGGTTGGGGGAAAACCGTCTACACCAAGGCTCAGAAACCGCGGCTGCCGGGGTTACCCGCTTTATCTGATTCAGTCTGTTGCCCGATACACGATGAAGCAGTGTCCCACTGCTTGCAGGCGAACAAAACATAGTCTATGTTCTTGTATTGTTCTAGATATGGACGAAGTCATATTGCCTGCACGTGCATTAGTAGTGTGGTTTTCAAGGGGCTGCCGTCTACGTGGACTAGATGAGTTCGAGCTGCGCGGTCCATAATTGCACAGAATGTCGGGCAGGGCGCCGAAATGCTAGGTTAAGATTTCAGTAATCGAGTGAACCAATGCGCTCGATAGCGTAGCGTGTTGTCCGAAGTGACCTAAGGGTGGTTGATAACAGATGGGAAAATGTGAATGAGAACTCAAGAGATCTTTCTAGCATTTCCCACTTCCGATCGGTGAAGGCATTTAGGCAATGACCTTTAGGTACATTGGTTCAAAGTCAAGACTGGTAGATCAAATCTCCACACATATCGGTGCCCATACGAAAGGGGTCTTCGTCGACGCTTTCTGCGGAACGGGAGCAGTAGCGGAAGTTGCGAGCAATCTCGGTTGGCCCGTTCGCATCAACGATCACCTGATATCAGCGACTATCGCTACACAAGCCAGGCTTGTTTCGACCCGACAAGCTTACTTTTTAGAACTCGGTGGCTATGAGAATGCCATACGAAAACTAAATGAATGCCCGTCTCGAAAGGGCTTCATATGGAGAGAGTACAGCCCGGCGTCCGCTGCGTATTGTGGAATTGAACGGAGGTACTTCACCGAGGCAAACGCAGAGCGCATTGATGGGATACGAAAGATGATCGACGACTGGCGCCTTCAGTCGAAGATTTCGACGACCGAAGAGCGGCTGCTAATTGGCGATCTTTTCAGCGCCCTCAACCGCGTGGCCAACATAGCCGGAACATTTGGTTGCTTCTTGGCGAAATGGACGCCTCAATCCCAAGAACACCTGACCATGCGTTCGAGAGAGCTGAAGCCACTCAGCGCCCCTGTGGAGGTTTCTACGACGGATGTATTTTCCGTCCACACATCTCCAGAGGACCTCGTTTACTACGATCCTCCATATACAAAGCGTCAATATGCTAGTTACTACCATATTCTTGAAACTGTTGCGTTGTACGATGAGCCTGTCGTTGAAGGGGTTGCAGGCCTCCGCCCATGGCGGCATAACGCTTCAGATTTTTGCTACAAGGTTCGCGCCCTCAAGGCACTCACCCGTCTAATAGGGAACTGCGCTGCAAACAGAATTTTACTGTCGTATAGCAGCGAGGGTCATATCAGAATAGATGAATTGGAAGGTGCGCTTGAAGGTCACGGGCAAGTACGAATGCATCCCCTTGGGACCATAGGTCGTTACAGACCTAACAAGGTCGCCAGCGACGGCGGATCAAAAGTCTCAGAATTCTTGGTAGAGATTAATCGTCTGGAGACTGCGACTACTAAGAGGCAAATTGAATTTGCATGAGTACCCCCAGAACTGTCGAACTCACCCTCCTAGCATCTGCCGAAGATGAACTCTCTCGGTGGGCAGCGGTTTTCTCGAAATTCAGCGCCTATGAAGCTCGCTTACAAATCCTTGAGGCCTGCGCCTCTCGGCTGGGAGGCTTTGCACTGAAGGACTACTATGACGCTTTTCGCGTACAGCCTTGTGTCGCAGTATCTGAGTTGGAAGGCGCCGCAAAGTCTATAGTAGCGTCCCTCAAAACAACAGGCATTCATCCTGCAATTGCACTTAGCGCTCTTTCCAGAGAGCCATTGAATGACTCAGAACGGCGTAACAAGGGAGTGTACAACACTGATTTCAGACTGGCTTCGCGCCTTTCTGAGTTAGCAGCCCCATCCCTGTCTTACAAGTCAGTCGTAATCGATCCGGCTTGCGGCTCAGGCATACTGCTCGTCGCACTCTCAATAGCTGTTTGCGGTGAAAGCCGCCGCAAGTTGGCTCACTGGCTAACGAATGGCGTTTACGCTGCAGATCAGTCGGCAAGTGCTCTTCGTGGTACGCTCCTGTCCCTCGCGTCCCTAACTGACAACGTCGCATCATTGGTCGAAATGCGTGCCAAGTGGCTATGTGGAGATAGCCTTCTGGCCGAAGACAAGACTTGGCAGATGATTGCACCTTCTGGCTTCGATGCCGTCATTGCCAATCCACCATGGGAGAAAGTTAAGCTTTCACTTCATGAATTTGTAAAGTCATCGGGGCACGAACGACACTATGGCGCAGAGCACGGTGAGTTTGAGAGCTCACGATTTAGTTCGAAAAAGGTGGAGGTGACCACCTACGCACGTCAACTCATCTCACGTTATCCAGACCTTAAGAATGGTGAGCCCGACTTGTACGTGGCATTCACCGAACTTTTCATTCGGTTGTGCCGCCCGGGAGGAATGGTCGCTGCCTTGCTGCCTGGTGGCCTGATAAGATCACAAGGTACAGCAGCTATACGAAAGCGAATTTTCGAACAGTCAGAGAGCGTATCTCTGTCCATCATCGATAACCGCATGCGCTTCTTCGAGATCGATACAAGATTTAAGTTTTTGGCTCTGGCATTTCAGAAAGCGCAATCGCCTAAAGCGTCCTCATGCCGCATATCCCTGTTACATGAGCGCGGTACAGACAGAGGAACTATCCAGACTGGATCCGTCTCCATCTCTTTGCCGCAGGTTCGCAAATATCGAGCTGACTTGAGCATTCCAGAAGTCCGTAACAATCGAGAGTGGGAGCTTTTCAAGAAAATTCAGGACACTGGACGCCGTTCAGACGACAGCAGGTCGGAATGGAGGCCTGTTTATTGCCGAGAAGTCGACATGACAAAGGAGCGCCCGAAGTTTCAGCGAAGGCCAGGCACAGGTCTGTTACCGGTTGTTGAAGGCAGAATGGTCCAGCATTTCCGGTTTGGGGCGAAAAGCTACTCTTCGGGGAGTGGGCGGGCGGCGGTGTGGAACTCCAATGGAATTGGCGCCAGCGAACTGAAACCACAGTTTTGGATCTCTCCTCAGAACATTTCAAAGTCTAATGTTGGAAGAACAACCCAGCCTCGCGTCGGATTTTGCGACATCGCTGGCCAGACAAATGAACGATCTCTAATGGCTGCGCTCATTCCGCCGGGGGTCGTATGCGGAAACAAAGTCCCGACAATCGTGTTCCCAGATGACCCATCTGAAGATCGCCTTTACGTGTGGATTGCCATTGCAAACAGTATCCCGATAGACTGGCAACTTCGCAGAGTAATAACAACAACCGTGAATTACTTTATGTTAGATAGTCTGGCCATGCCACAGATTGCTCGATCTAGCTTGCCGTGGGCGCGGCTCGAAACCGCCTCTCGGCGCTTACACCAACTAGACACAGCGGGAAGCACTATAGATGTTAAGCGATCAATTGCAGCAATTCGTGCTGAAATTGATGCCGAAGTAGCGGTCGCTTTTGGATTGGATGTGAAAGACCTCCTTCTCATTCTCGACGACTTCCCCAACGTAGACGGAAAGCAACACCCTATTCGCGGTGAGAGCAGATCGACCATTACACGCGACCTTTTGATTGCAACCCTTTGTAGACGTCTCCGCATAGAAGATAGAGAGTGGCAGGGGAGAGTGGCAGAAGCTTACGCAGAAGGAGCGGAAGCTTATATTCCCTCCGAAATGGTAGATGAAATCGACGACTCTCCCACACGCAAGCTGAGGGCGATAAATGACTAATGCATCGGGCGGCCTTACAGGAGCTCAGGTAGCGCGAATATTGTACAAGCAGATCGTCGAAGGCGACCTGCGCAAAATTCAGGCTCAGTCCAATGACAGCGATACAGGAGGAGGAGCTCGAGACTTTCGCTTTGGCTCTTACAAGCGTCTTCTCCCGATCATACGTCAGATGTTCCCGCGGTCGGTAAAGGAAACACGCAAGAGAGGCGGAATGGACACACTGATCGACGTGTACGAAGGTGATTTCTATTGGCAGCCTCCGAACTCGAAAGTCCTCTCTCGGCGCTCCTATTTCGAACCAGCAACCGACGTAAGACCAAACGAGGGGCGCATTGTTCGGGTCCACGAGTATCCGTGCTTCGATCTATCTCTGATACCAGCCCTACAAGTCGGCAACCGCATACTCCTGCTGTTGGTACAACGGGGAGATGGAACTGTTTGGCCTCACTTCGTTGAGGAGAGTTCATTGAGAACGCCCGGAGTTTGGGAACCAGCGGTAGCCGAAGAAATATGCAAATGCCTGGATGCTCAACGACGCACGGGACTTGCGGTTATCGGCTCTAAAGATTTCGTATCGGGGGAGCACTACTGCAATGGCAACTGAGCTTTCCTCTGATTGTCGAGAGGCTCTTAGATTACTCACGCAGTCACGAAACGTACTTGTTTCAGGTCCTCCAGGAACAGGCAAGTCTAGGCTGCTTTCAGAAGTCGCCCTCGCCTTCCAGAACGGAGTAACCCCCGCAGCCGCAGGAGGCGCGCCCGTCCACAACCCGGGAGCAAAGATACCTATCCCCCCAGCTCCGATAGCGGCTCCTGGCATACCCGATTTTCCTGCGCCCGGAAAAACCAATAGAGCAGTTTTCCGGACCGTTTTTCATCAGAACTCGAAAAACCGAGATTTCATAACAGGAATGGCGCCGGCGACCGCAAAAAAAGCTGGTGAACCCGACTTTCGTATCGTCGAGGGAACACTGTATCGCGCTAGCGAACACGCCAAGAAGTCCGACGGCGCTTCATTGCTGATAATTGATGAAATCAATCGTGGGCCAGCGGTGCAGATTTTTGGAGGAGCAATTGTTGCAATAGAAGCCGATAAGCGACTTGCTATGAACGGCAGTGAGCAATCAGCTACCCAGAAATTTGAATTGCTAGACCCGACAACGGGAGACATTAAAGAATATGCTTTGCCCCATGATCTTTACATCATCGCGGCAATGAATCAGGCCGATGCATCGGTGGAACCGTTAGATGTTGCATTTCTTAGACGTTGGGAGCCGCTGCGACTCGCTCCCGACTCGAAAGTACTAGAAGCTTACTTTGGAGTGATAGACAAGGCAGACCCCCTGCCCGACACTCCCACTGAACCCAAACACCTTTACCAGGCCGCTTGTCGTGCGTTCACAGCATTGAACCGGCAAATTACCCTTGGGCGTGGGCCAGAGTTTCAGATCGGCCACGGCATACTTATGCCCGGACAGGACCCTAAGAGGTTTTCTCTCGATGAGGCAAAGGCATTCCTTGCTTCGGCTTGGTCAAAGGTACTCGCTCATGTCGAGGAAGTCTTTTTCGGTGACATGCGGGGCGTCGCGGCAGCAATTAATGCATTGGATGGACCTGCGTACAATCCATACAAACTGACCGAGACGACCTTCGCCGACGAACTGCGATTTGTACTTGACGGTCCTCGAACGATCACAAGTGACACTCTGTACCCTATGTTGAGGGCAATCGGCCTGCCGCGCGGTCCGTAATGACAGGTCAGCGAACGAGGATATCGCTGGTTGAGTATAGTACGTCGGATGATGTGGCGTTACACATCTCAAAGGCGACTGGTATGCAACGCGAACAGGCAAAACTCCTGCTGATTGAGGCAGGATGGCGAGTAGCTGCTGTTCTCGGATACAACACCAATCCCATCGTCGTTGATAGTAAGGGGGTCAGAGCAGTCGATGTGTCGGGGCTCATTAGAATTGGCCCGTCTCTCGAGCTGGAGATCGCGCCAAAGTTCTTAGGGCTTGATAAATCGGACCCGAGATGGCGCGAGGATTTTTTCTATCTGGCCGCACTCTCACGACATGGTCGGCTCCTAAATCGAGAATCCCTCTCTTCTTCAACTTCTTCCTCTCGCGATCTGTCTACATTGGTGGCCCGCTCGTTGACGGGAATGTTCGAAACGCGAAAACGCAGGCCTTTGAGATCCTATCGTCGTCTGCGAGAAAGAGACTTCTACATCGACGGGGACCCAGATCCAATTGAGTTGATGTTTCCTGATCCAGACGGATTTGAACAGGAGTTCATTCGATACGACAGGAAGAACAATTGGAACGCTATTGTTCTGGCTGCGGCAAGAGAATTGCTTCCTGAAGTCTCTGACGCTGCCGCAGCAGCAAAACTATTGAGAATGATCGAGGGTCTTACACCACAAGTTAGGAGGCCGGCAGGCCGAGGTACACAACTTCCGAGCCGCCATAGGTCATGGCAGCCAGTCCTAGACCTTTCCCAGGACGTACTCAATGGCATGGGCATAACTCTTATGTCTGGCTACGCTCACTCACCAGGATTTGTCTTGTCCACCTGGCGAGTGTGGGAGGACCTTTTGACTTTGTCAGCCTACCTGGGATTTGGGAGGGCTAACGTTCGTTCACAGAGCAAGTTCGGCCTAGGGACTCGGACGTTGTCTGAAGCTGGTGGGAGAGAAGAGCCAGTCAACGTCGTGCCAGATTGTTTCATTGGCACGAGCAAGGCCGGAATTTCGTTTATTCTAGATGCGAAATACAAAGGGCGCACCGAACGAACCATCACTCGCATAGGTGAAGCCGACATATACGAAGCCCTCGCCTTTGCAAAGGCTACTAGGGTCTCCAACGTAGTCCTATGTTATCCTGCCACGCCTGACGTCGGCCTAACTGACCTTGGAGAGAGCAAGTCCATTGAAAAGGTGAATGTTGATGGCGTGACTATTTCAGGTCTGCAGTTTGATGTGAGAGGTGTCTCGCGTGTAAATGGGGTCAGGCACTTCTCCAAGAAGCTAGTGAGTTCTGTAGAAGCTGAGTTGGGCTCAAGTTCAATGTAAGCGACGGGGTGGATGCTCCTGGATCGTGTTGATCTGCTAATCGGTAAAACGGCTCCTTTCCTTTTGCCCGTGCTTCGATCCTCTCCACGACATAGTGTCAACAGTGATGCATCATCCCATACAAGGCGGCCGGGACCGGATGGTTACATCTAGGATGAACGGTGTGGAAATTGATCACAGGCGCCTAAACCGCAACGCGCAGGGAAGCCTCACGCTGTGCATCAGTCACATTGCCGAACGCCAATCTGAGAGCATACGCTTGGCGCTTTCTTCTGTTGGCCACTCTCTGCCGAGGACGGATCAGCTCCTCTAGCTCCATAAGATTGACTGGCCGCATCACAATCTCTGCGCACCGGTGTCCATAAATGGGATCCTTGAGCAGAACCACTTGGTCTACCGCATTGGACGCCAACGTGGGATACAGAATCGTCGACCGAGAGATGCCAGTATTCTTGCTCAATGCATACACCGCTAGTTGATACAGCATGTCTCTGGGAAGTTTTGTCTCCCACAAGTCTCTGTACTTGGCATCAAGAAGTTCTATGACCTTACCGCCGACCATAACTGCAAAATCCGGGCGCGGCACTACCGCACGCCGCCGCAAGGGATTGTTGGCTTGATCGTATTCAAACACATCCTTCAGGCGGTGCTCATCCTGTATGTAGAATTCAGGCAGTTCGTCGCGCAGAAAGCGGGATATCAGCGATTGAAAAAACGCGTTCATGTCAAAGAGGAAGCCAGATAGCTGAATCCACTCGTTTGATTCAGCCAAGGATATGCCCATCCCGTTAACGAGCATTTCTATCAATGTGAGGGCCGAGCCGTAGGCCGAGCTTCGCCGGTCAATGATGTGACGAGCACTATCAATATCCGCCTTGCGCAAGTGTACTGTCGGAATGCTTGGCTCCAGGATCTGCGCCAGCCGATTAACACGATCGCTCAACAGATTGTCTGTGCTGACCCGCCCCGCAAGACGAAGCCCAGCCAGGAGCACTTGGTTCAAAAGAACCGCGTCACTGCGGTTATAGTAGGTGCAGAGGATAGCTGACTTAGCGGATGCGTAATTGTGAGCGAACCGGCCGAAATGTATACGGCCTGCAGGGCTTGCCAGTTCACTATCAAATCTCAGGTAGTCTCGATGCAGTCCACGGGAGATCAGTTCTGTTGCTTCATTGGCGAGTTGTTCGATGATCAAATCCTGGAATGTTTCCCCCGAAGCTCCGTAGCCAGTCGGCGTGAATACCTCGAGGTCGCGAAGTGAATACGCGTAGCGCAGAAGGTTGATCAGCGGCAGACCGGAAATCTTCGGACGTACCGTTATCGTCAGTTCCCCGACAGTGACCCTTCCCACCCAGGAAGTGGCTCGCACCTCGAGGCCGCTCCGCAACTCGAGGATTTCAAGCTTGTCACTCAGCTTAGTGATGATCTCTTCAGTCCGCTTGTCGAACTTGGGGATCAGATCGTCCCGGCGATCATCCTCTGCAGACTTCAGTGTTTGCCACTCGTCCAAACTAATATTGTTCAATGTCAGGCGCTTTCCTCCGGACCCTCCGAATCTACCTCCGGCTCGGACTCACCCGTTACAGCGGCTATGGACGTAACTATGTCAGGGAACGGTGCGAGTAGTGCCTGAATCAGATCCTCGCGACGATCTGGCTCGAAGAGATCATCCCGAATTCGTTGATTTTCCTCGTCGACAAGCGCTTGTCCGAGTATTTCACGGAGCATGCTGTAGTTCTCGTAGCAGTATTCCTCCAGCAAAGGAACGATGTCTTCCGCAAGAACACGGGTGAAGCGGGCAAAGTCCGTAATTGGTCGGCCCGATTCCATAAGGTACGCGTGTCCAACTTGAAGGTTTCGTGCATCACGCCTGACGTTGTTGCGAATTTGTCCATTCAGTGCCGCCAACCATGGTCCGAGCGGAATACTATTCGCAACCTTGGCAGTTCCAAGTGCATCTGAGTCTGGCATGAGTTCTATGAAGCCAAATCGTCGACGAAGAGCCGTGTCAAGAAGTGCTATGGATCGATCCGCCGTGTTCATAGTCCCAATTATGCGGATGTTCTTCGGCACAGCGAAAGACACGCCGGACACAGGCAATCGGGTCCTAGTACCCCGCTTGTCCATCTCGAGTAGAGTAATCAATTCACCAAAAATGCGGGGTATATCGCCGCGGTTGATCTCATCGATCAAAAGAAAGAAGAATCTATTCGGTTCTTTTTCTGCATCCTTGCAGAGTTTCTTGAATATGCCCTCGCGCAAGTCGAAGGAAAGTTGACCCGCCGCATTTGTCCGCGGCCGATAGCCTTCGATAAAGTCCTCATAACCATATGCAGGATGGAATGTACACATTCGCACAATTCCCTCCGCAGACTCAGTTCCAGTTACTTCCAATTGGTTTGCCGAATCTAGGTCTTCGAATCTCTTGCCAAAAGCTGCTTGAGCCGCCAATTGGCGGGCGGCCAGACTAGCCCAGTAGGTTTTTCCTGTGCCTGGTGGCCCATAAAGGATTACCTGACCCTTCCGTTCCAAAGCTCCCTGAATCTTCGCGGGAATGCTTTCCAGATCACGAAGAATGCTTACATTGGCCGTCACAGCTTGGGAGGCTGGCTCCGTAACTGCGTCAAGCAATCGTCGTTCGATCTCGACCAGATTTATAGGAAATTTGTTGATCTGACGGACTGTAGATCGCAGTCCTTCTGACTCTGGCAACGTCCACGTTCTGGTATCAAGCCATTTGACGGGGCGCCGATGGGGCGCATCATTACTATCTGCAGCTTTGAACTCGTATGGTCCCGTCACTTTCCCGATGCCGATTATTTCTTCGCCGTCTGCCGCGAGAACCAAATCCCCCTCGGCTATACGGGTAACGAAGCTGGAGATTTGATTTGCACTACCAGATGCAATATTTGCCCGGCTTCCCTCAGCTTCGAGTTGTTTACGGATTTTGTCCTTCCCTTCGGGATCATCCGCTAGTCCTGACAAGTCTCCGACGGTATGCCAGCCGATAGCGGCACAACCGCCGTTCTTCATGACCGGCCAGATGTCGTCTGTGCCGCCAAGCTTGGTTCCGATGCGCCACACCTTGTAGGGCCGACCATTGCTACGGTTCAGCGTCGTAGTGAGATGGTTGATGGGTATTTTGAGTTCGGTAGCAGCGCTTACGTACCGTCCTGCTGCAGCATACCTACCGTTGTGTTCGGGAGGCACCTGCAGCATCTTTCTGATATAGAACCGTTGAAATTCTTCAGCGTGAAAGTCATCAAGTTTGTCGGGGTACAGCAGGCTGAAGTACTTATGTCCCCATGCTGAATTGCTTACATCCGGAGCAACCGAATCCATTCCGGCCTGAAGGTTGGCATAGTTGTCATCAGAGGGATCATTGGAGAGGCTCTCAAGCAGCTTTTCTCCAGCTACAAGTTGGTCTCGATGGCTGCGGGCAATTTTGATCGCATCCTCTACGGAAATTTCTTTCTGGTCCGTGGGAGAACCCGTCGTCCATACGCCGGTTTCTTTCCGGCGATAGATGCCGAACTTGAGCGCACTTCCACCTGCAATGCTCCCAAATCCCTCTGGAAACTCCTCGTCATTCTTAAATTCAAGCCAATAAACGAGACTGTCGCGATTGCCGTGTGCGTGAATGGTGTTCAACAGCTCCTCACCCTCGAGCTTGAGCAGCCTTTCTGGCGCAAAGCGGCTTCGAAAAGTGGCATAGTATTCACTCAGTTTCTCCCGCGTTGGTAGTTGCCCCCTTTCCAACAACAGTGCGTACTGGTGTTTCAGATGATTTCTGACGATTTCTTCCAACATGATGTGGGCGACGTTCACCGGAGGATGCGCAGCTGAGTTGGAGATTTGCCCAAACCAGCAGCTTTCGCAAGGTTAGGCCGAGGCAATGTCATTAGAGGCTTCCGATCATCGCAAGGTGAAAATGGGCTAAGAGTATCTAATAGAGCCAGAACAATTGCTCGTCCCACCAATGCTGTTGTGGACCAGGGCAACACAACATCTGCGAGAAAATGCCTATGGGTATTGGTGCCCCCTCAGAATCTCGCTCTACCACGTCCACCACGGGTTTTAAGTAGACCGGGGGCGAGAGGAACATTTCAAACTCTACGCTTCCGCAGAAATCTTAAGTTGCAGATATGAAATGGCATTTCCTGACCGTACTGATCTTGCCGGGGTTCGGTCTGAATGAGACTGCGGGCCTTCTGAGACCGATTTTCGGCGTGGGCGCAGTCTCAGAAGTACGGTCGCCTCTGCCAATCCCTTTTGAAACCAAAAGAAATTTCCACGCTCATCGGGTTTATGTGGGAGTTTGCACTGGTAAAGTGGCGGAGGATAGACTCAAATGGTCTTAATC
>Ga0209023_10003606_pt1 | contig 18343 bp, 12 predicted proteins | sample LakOneMetagenome_FD_187468 | JGI IMG/M metagenome (GOLD analysis project Ga0209023, IMG submission 187468) | Freshwater and sediment microbial communities from Lake Erie, Canada (SPAdes) (version 2) | ecosystem: Environmental > Aquatic > Freshwater > Lentic | place: Lake Erie, Canada... | reverse complement strand
GCCGAGGCCGCCGGCGATCATGATCGGCTTGTGATAGCCGCGGCGCTGGCCAGCGACCGACTGCTCGTAGACGCGGAAGTAGCCCGCAAGGTTCGGCCGGCCGAATTCGTTGTTGAACGCCGCGCCGCCGAGCGGCCCGTCGATCATGATCTGCAGCGGGCTGGCGATGTGCTCGGGCTTGCCGTAGGGCGCCTGCTCCCACGGCTCGTTCGTTCCCGGCAGATGCAGGTTGGAGACACTGAACCCGGTGAGTCCCGCCTTGGGCTTGGAGCCGCGCCCGGTCGCGCCCTCGTCGCGGATCTCGCCGCCGGCGCCCGTCGAGGCTCCCGGAAACGGCGAGATCGCGGTCGGATGGTTGTGCGTCTCGACCTTCATCAGCACATGCACCGGCTCGACGCGCGCGCCGTACACCGGCGCATTCGTGTACCCCTGCGGCAGCCAGCGTTCGATCGTGCCGCCCTCCATCACCGAGGCGTTGTCGCTGTAGGCGACGATCGTGTGCTGCGGATTCGTCGCCTCGGTGTGACGGATCATCTGGAACATCGAGCGTTCCTGCGGCACGCCGTCGATCACGAACTGCGCATTGAAGATCTTGTGACGGCAGTGCTCGCTGTTGGCCTGCGCGAACATCATCAGCTCGACATCGGTCGGGTTGCGTCGCAGCTCGGTGAACGAGCTCACGAGGTAGTCGATCTCGTCGTCGGACAGCGCCAGCCCGAACTCGGTGTTCGCCTGCGCCAGCGCGGCCCGGCCGCGGCCGAGCACGTCGACGTGCTGCATCGGCGGCGTCGGCTGCACGTCGAACAGGTGCACCGCGTCCTCGCGGCTCGTCAGCGCGCTCTCGGTCATGCGGTCGTGCAGCACGGCGGCGCAGGCCTGCCATTCGTCGGCCGTCAAGGCCTTGATGCCGCCGAGCAGTCCGCCCTTCAGCGTCAAGCGGTACTCGCTCACCCGCTCGACCCGCCGGATGCCGGCGCCGCAGTTGTGCGCAATGTCGGTCGCCTTCGACGCCCACGGCGAGACGGTGCCCAGGCGCGGCGCGACCACGATCACCGTGCCGTCGAGCGGGCCGGCGTACGGATCGCCATAGCGCAGCAGGCCGGCCATCTTGTCGTGGTCCGCGCGCGTGAGCGGCCCGTCGCTGGCGACCCAGTGCACGTGGCGGGCGGCCACGCCGGTGATGCGCGGCTGCACCGCCTGCAGCTTCGGCAGCAGCGCCTGCGCGCGGAAGGCGGACAGCGCGTTGCCGCCCTCGAAGGAGGTCAGGGAGAGAGGGGTGGAAGTCACGCGGCGGGCTCGTCGGTGGAAGGTGACCGGGGCGCTGATGGGGCCGACCCGTGGAAACCCGCGATTTTACGAGGTCGATGGGATAATGCCGCCCCATGACGATCACGATCAAGACTGCAAGCGATGTCGAGGGCATGCGCATCGCCGGGCGCCTTGCCTCCGAAGTGCTGGACATGCTGACGCCGCACGTGAAGCCCGGCGTCTCCACCGACGAGCTCGATCGCCTCGCGCACGACCACATCGTCAACGTCCAGCACGGCATTCCGGCGCCGCTGAACTACGCGCCGCCGGGCTACACGCCCTACCCGAAGTCGATCTGCACGTCGATCAATCACCAGGTCTGCCACGGCATCCCGAACGATCGCCCGCTGAAGAACGGCGACATCGTCAACATCGACGTGACCGTGATCAAGGACGGCTGGCACGGTGACACAAGCCGGATGTACATCGTCGGCGAAGGCTCGATCGCGGCCAAGCGCTTGTGCCAGATGACGTACGAGGCGATGTGGAAAGGAATCGCCAAGGTCAAGCCCGGGGCTCGCCTGGGCGATATCGGCCACGTGATCCAGACCTACGCCGAGAACAACGGCTACTCGATCGTGCGCGAGTTCTGCGGCCACGGCATCGGCCAGAAGTTCCACGAGGAGCCGCAGGTGCTGCACTACGGCCGCCCGGGCACGCTCGAAGAGCTGGTGCCGGGGATGATGTTCACGATCGAGCCGATGATCAACGCGGGCCGGCGCGAGATCCGCGAGATGGGCGACGGCTGGACCATCGTCACGAAGGATCGGTCGCTGTCGGCGCAATGGGAGCACACCGTGCTCGTGACCGACACCGGCTACGAGGTGATGACGCTGTCCGCGGGCAGCCCGCCGCCGCCGGCCTTCGTGACCGCTGCCTGAGGCGGGCGCGTTGACCGCGGACAACGTCACGCTCGCCGAGCAGCGCCAGCGCTTTCGCGACGGCAAGTCCGAACTGCTGCAGCACTTCGCCGAGTCGCGCCCGACGGCGCCGGCGGCCATCAAGCTGATCCGCGCGCTGTGCAAGCATGTCGACCGGACCTTGCTGGCGCTGTGGGCGCATGCGGCGATGCCGCCGGGGGCAGCGCTCCTCGCAGTCGGCGGCTACGGGCGCGGCGAGCTGTTCCCGCACTCCGATGTCGATGTGCTGATCCTGCTGCCGCCGGCGATGACGGCGCCCGCTGGGCCGTTGCAGAACGCGATCGAGAACTTCATCACCGCGTGCTGGGACATCGGCCTGGAGATCGGCTCCAGCGTGCGCACGGTCAGCGAGTGCATCGCGATCGCGACCAGCGACGTGACGGTACAGACCGCGCTGCTCGAGTCGCGCTACCTGTGCGGTTCGCGCCGCGTGTTCGCGGCGTTTCGCACCTCGAACACGCGGGCGATGGACGCGAAGGCGTTCCTGCGCGCGAAGACGCTGGAGATGGAGCAGCGCCACCGCAAGTTCGAGGACACGCCGTACTCGCTGGAGCCGAACTGCAAGGAAAGCCCCGGCGGGCTGCGCGATCTGCAGGTCGTGATCTGGGTGGCGCGCGCCGCGGGGCTGGGCAAGACCTGGGCCTCGCTGGCCGCGAAAGGCCTGATCACGCCGTTCGAGGTCAAGCAGCTCAACCGCAACGAAGGGTTGCTGAAGCTGATCCGGGCCCGGCTGCACATGATCGCCAAGCGCCGCGAAGACCGGCTGGTGTTCGACCTGCAGACGGCCGTGGCGGAGAGCTTCGGCTACGCGCCCAGCCGCGGTCAGCGTGCCTCCGAGAAGCTGATGCGCCGCTACTACTGGGCGGCCAAGGCGGTGACGCAGCTGAACCAGATCCTGATGCTCAACATCCAGGAGCGCATCGAAGGGCTGCAGGACGCGCCGATGCGCCGCATCAACGCCAAGTTCCTCGAGCGCGGCGGCATGCTGGAGGTCGCGAGCGACGATCTGTACCAACGCGATCCGCACGCCATCCTCGAGACCTTCCTGGCCTATCAGCACACCGTCGGGCCGAAGGGCTTGTCGGCACGGACGCTGCGCGCGCTCTACAACGCGCGCGACCTGATGGACTCGACGTTTCGCCACGATCCGGTGAATCGCGCGACCTTCATGAAGATCCTGAAGGCGCCCGAGGGCCAGACCCACGCCTTCCGGCTGATGAACCAGACCAGCGTGCTGGGCCGCTACCTGTGGGTGTTCCGGCGCATCGTCGGCCAGATGCAGCACGACCTGTTCCACGTCTACACCGTGGACCAGCACATCATCATGGTGGTGCGCAACGTGCGGCGCTTCTTCATCCCCGAGCATGCGCACGAGTACGCGTTCTGCTCGCAGCTCGCGTCGACGTTCGACCGGCCCTGGGTGCTGTACATCGCGGCGCTGTTCCACGATGTCGCGAAGGGCCGCGGCGGCGATCACTCCGAGCTCGGCGGCCGCGAGGCGCGCCGCTTCTGCCGCGATCACGGCGTCGGTGCGAAGGACACCGAGCTGATCGTGTTCCTCGTCGAGCGGCATCTGACGATGTCGCGCATCGCGCAGAAGGAAGACCTCTCCGATCCGGACGTGATCGAGGCGTTCTCGATCCTGGTCGGCAACGAACGCACGTTGACCGCGCTGTACCTCCTGACGGTGGCCGACATCCGCGGCACCAGCCCGAAGGTCTGGAACGCGTGGAAAGGCAAGCTGCTCGAAGACCTGTACCGCCTGACGCTGCGCGCGCTCGGCGGCGCACGCCCGAACATGGACGCCGAGGTCGAGGCGCGCAAGGTCGAAGCGCGCCAGATGCTCAACCTCGGCTCATTGCCACCGGGCATCCAGACGCCGCTCTGGGACACGCTCGAACTCAGCTACTTCGCGCGGCACGACGCCGGCGACATCGCCTGGCACACGCGCGCGCTGCACGAACACGTGCGGACGACCCGGCCGATCGTGCAGGCGCGCCTGTCGCCGCTCGGCGAGGGCCTGCAGGTGCTGGTCTACGCGCCCGACCAGCCCGACCTGTTCGCGCGCATCTGCGGCTACTTCGACGGCGCGGGCTTCAACATCCTCGACGCCAAGGTGCACACGACGCGCAGCGGCTACGCGCTCGACACCTTTCAGGTCAACAGCCCCGACCTGGACGAACAGGCCGCGGGTGTGAACTACCGCGACCTGATCCTGTACGTCGAGACGCAGCTCACGCAGGCGCTGGTGGCGATGGGGCCGCTGCCGACGCCGGCGCGCGGCCGCATCTCGCGTCGCGTCAAGTCGTTCCCAATCTCGCCACGCGTCACGCTGCGGCCGGATGAACGCGCGCAACGCTGGCTGCTCGGCGTGTCGGCAAGCGACCGTTCCGGGCTACTCTACTCGATCGCCCGCGTGCTCGCGCGCCACCACGTCAACCTGCAACTGGCAAAGATCACGACGCTGGGCGAGCGCGTCGAGGACACCTTCCTGGTCGATGGCCCCGCGCTGCAGCAGAACAAGGTGCAATTGCAGATCGAGAGCGAACTGCTCGACGCGCTGGCAGCCTGAGGGCGGCGTGCGCCCTCCCGGGGCTCACCCCATGTGCAGGCCGCCGTTGACCGAGAAGTCCGCCCCGGTGGCAAACCCCGACTCGCCCGAGGCGACCCACGAGACGATCGACGCGATGTCGTCCGGCGTGCCCAGACGCTTCACCGGGATGCCCGCGATGATCTTGTCGAGCACGTCCTGGCGGATCGCCTTGACCATGTCGGTCGCGATGTAGCCGGGGCTGACGGTATTGACCGTCACGCCCTTGTTCGCGACTTCCTGCGCCAGCGCCATCGTGAAGCCGTGCATGCCGGCCTTGGCGGCCGAGTAGTTGGTCTGGCCGAACTGGCCCTTCTCGCCGTTGACGGAGCTGATGTTGATGATGCGGCCCCAGCCGCGATCCACCATGTCGTCGATCACCTGCTTGGTGACATTGAACAGGCTCGTCAGGTTGGTCTCGATCACCGCGTCCCAGTCGGCGCGCGTCATCTTGCGGAACATCCCGTCGCGCGTGATGCCGGCGTTGTTGACCAGCACGTCGATCGGCCCGTGCTCGGCCTTGACCTTCTGGAACGCGGCGACGGTCGAGTCCCAGTCCCCGACGTTGCCCACGGAGGCGTGAAACGTGTAGCCGAGCGCGGTCTGCTCGCCCAGCCACTTCGCATGGTCGCGGCTCGGGCCGCAGCCGGCGATGACCTTGAAGCCGTCCTTGTGCAGGCGCTGGCACATCGTCGTGCCGATGCCGCCCATGCCGCCGGTGATGTACGCGATCTTCTGAGTCGTCATTGTGTGGTCCTCCCTGGGTGACCCAGGATCATCGTTCGACGGTCAACGCAACGCCCATGCCACCCCCGATGCACAAGGAGGCGATCCCCTTCTTGGCGTTGCGGCGCTGCATTTCGTGCAGCAGCGTCACCAGGATGCGGCAGCCGGACGCACCAATCGGGTGACCGATCGCGATCGCGCCACCGTTGACGTTGACCTTGCTGGTGTCCCAGCCCATCTCGTTGTTGACCGCGCAGGCCTGCGCGGCGAACGCCTCGTTGATCTCGAGCAGGTCCAGGTCCTGCGGCTTCCAGCCCGCGCGTTGCAGCGCCTTCTGCGACGCCGGCACCGGGCCCATCCCCATGATCGACGGATCGAGCGCGACGGTGGCGTAGCTGGCGATGCGCGCCAGCGGCGTCAGGCCGAGCTGCGCGGCCTTCTGCGCCGTCATCAGCACGACGCCCGCGGCGCCGTCGTTCAGGCCGGAGGCGTTGCCGGCGGTCACCGTGCCGGCCTTGTCGAAGGCCGGGCGCAACCCGGCGAGCGCATCCGCGTTGGTCTTCTTGTTGATGAACTCGTCGCTCGCGAAGATGATCGGGTCGCCCTTCTTCTGCGCGATGCTGAACGGCACGATCTCGTCCTTGAACTTGCCCGCTTCCTGCGCCGCCGCGGCCTTTTGCTGCGAGCCGAGCGCGAGCGCGTCCTGCTTCTCGCGCGTGATGTCGTACTTCTTCGCGACGTTCTCGGCGGTGATGCCCATGTGGTACTTGTTGTACACGTCGAACAGGCCATCGACGATCATCGAGTCGACCAGCTTCCAGTCGCCCATGCGTTGGCCGTCACGCGAACCCGGCAGCACGTGCGGCGCCAGGCTCATGCTCTCCTGGCCGCCGGCGATGACGATCTCGGAGTCGCCGTCGCGGATCGCCTGCGCGCCCAGCATCACGGCCTTCAGGCCGGAGCCGCAGACGGCGTTGATCGTCAGCGCCGGCACCGATTGCGGGAGCCCGCTCTTGATCACCGTCTGGCGTGCCGGGTTCTGGCCCGAGCCGGCGGTCAGCACCTGGCCGAAGATCAGCTCGCCCACCTGGTCGCCGGAGAGCTTCGCGCGCTTGAGCAGCTCGGCGACGACGGCGGCGCCGAGTTCGGGCGCCGGCGTCTTCGCGAGCGTGCCGCCGAACTTGCCGACGGCGGTACGGGTGGCGGCGACGATGACGATATCAGTGGTCATGATGAGTTCTCCGTTGAATGAATGGAACGCGATTGATGAACGCGACGAATGAATCGAATCAGGTCGCCTTGGCCTTGACGTAGCGACCGGGCGCCGGTTCGATCGACTTGTAGGTCTTGTTGCCGTAGCCCTTCGGCGCGGCGATCTGCTTGCCGGCGTGGCTCGCGAGCCAGCGCTGCCAGTCCGGCCACCAGCTGCCGGGGTGCTCCTTGGCGTGATCGAACCAGTCCTGGGCTTGCTTCGGCAGCGACGCCGTCGCACCGATCCAGTGGCTGCGCTTGCCCTTGGCCGGCGGGTTGATCACGCCGGCGATGTGTCCGGAAGCGCCGAGCACGAAGCGCAGCTTGCCGCCGAGCACCTGCGTGTTGCGGTACGCCCCCTCCCACGGGACGATGTGATCCTCGCGCGACGCGTAGATGTAGGCCGGCGCGTCGATGCGGCGCAGGTCGATCTTCTCGCCGCAGACCGTCACCTTGTTCGGCACGACAAGGTTGTTCTCGAGGTAGGTGTTGCGCAGGTACCAGCAGTACATCGGACCGGGCAGGTTCGTGCTGTCGCTGTTCCAGTACAGCAGATCGAACGGCGGCGGCGTCTCGCCCTTGAGGTAGTTGCCGACGACGTAGTTCCACACCAGGTCGTTCGGGCGCAGGAAGCTGAACGTCGTCGCCAGCTCTTGGCCCTTCAGGAGGTTGCCGCCACCCGGGCTGTGCGGGCCGAGTGTCATCTCGCGCATCTTCACCATGTTCTCGTCGATGAAGAGATCGAGCACGCCCGTCGACGTGAAATCGAGGAAGGTCGTCAGCAGCGTCACGCTCGCCGCCGGCTTCTCGCCGCGCGCCGCGAGCACCGCGAGCGCGGTCGACAGGATCGTGCCGCCGACGCAGAAGCCGAGCGTGTTCAAGGTTTTCGCGCCGGTGATCTCCTGCGTGACCTGGATCGCACGGATCGCGGCGTTCTCGATGTAGTCGTCCCAGGTCAGGCGCTTGATGCTGTCGTCCGCATTGCGCCAGCTCACGACGAACACGCGGTGACCCTGCTCCACCGTGTGGCGGATCAGCGAGTTCTCCGGCTGCAGGTCGAGGATGTAGTACTTGTTGATGCACGGCGGCACGAACAGCATTGGCCGCTCGTAGACCTTCGCGGTCAGCGGCTTGTACTCGATCAGCTGGAACAGCTCGTTCTCGAACACCACCGCGCCTTCGGTGGTCGCGACGTTGCGGCCGACCTCGAACACCGTCTCGTCGGTCTGCGACACATGGCCCTGCTGCACGTCATGCAGCAGTTGCTTGATGCCGTGCGCGATGCTTTCCCCCTTGGAGTCCAGCGCCTTGCGCTGTGCTTCGGGATTCAACGCGAGGTAGTTGCTCGGCGCGGTCGCATCGACCCACTGCTGCACCGCAAAGCGGATGCGCGCCTTGGTCTTCGCGTCCCCCTGGACCTGGTCGGCCATCTGCATCAGCGTGCGCGCGTTCAGCAGGTACATCTGCGCCAGGTACGCGTTGGCGGGGTTTGCGCTCCACTCCTTCGCGGCGAAGCGGCGATCGGATGCGGCCGCGGGCTGCGCCTGCAGCGTCTGGTTCCAAAGCGCCGTGGCCTGCTTCAGATAATCGCTTTGCAGCGTGGCCACCGCCGGCATCGGCACGCTCATGCCGGACAAGGTCTTCCAGGTGTCGCTCAGCGAAGTGCCCATGGCCTGTGCGTTCGCCATGATTTCGGGCAGCGAGGGAATCGAGCCGAGGGCTCCGGCGGGAGACGCAGAATCGGATTTGGCCTTCATAAGTCTCCTCTGTCGTTGTCCCGGCTCCAACATGCCGATCCGAACGGTTTTACGTGAGTCTGGCGGGTTTGTATATTGGAAGTCTAACCCCAATTTACCGTATTATGACATTCAATTTCATAATAAGGCAATCTTTTGGAAGGGCGACAACGTGCTGATGATCGGGATGGCGTGGATCTATGTCGTCGGCATGGTGGCGATCGTGGAGGCCACCAGCAGCACCGGGACGTTGCTCGGCGCGGTGTTCACGCTGCTGCTCTACGGCGTGCTGCCGCTGGCGATCGTCGCCTACCTGTACTTCACACCGGCCCGGCGCCGCCTGCGACGCGCCGCGGACGCGGCGCAGGACTCAGCACGGGTCGATCGCGATCAGCGCGGCCATCCGGCCGGTGACGCGGTCGCGCCGGAACGAGAAGAACCGTGACGGCTCGCTGACGGTGCACCAGGTGCCGCCGCCGATGTCGCCCACGCCGGCGGCGCGCAGGCGGTCGCGCGCGAGGCCGGGCAGATTGGCGAGCCACTTGCCCGGAAGGTGAGCGCGAAAGCGGGCCGAATCCGGCGCCGCACCGAATGCCGCGAGCACGTCGGCGCCGACCTCGAATGCGCTCGGGCCGATGCAGGCGCCCAGCCAGGTGCGCACGTCGCGCGGCTCGCAGGCCGCGGCCTCGCAGATCGCCTGCAGGGTCGCCTCGAGCACCCCACCCGCCAGACCGCGCCAACCGGCGTGGGCGGCGCCAACCGCGCGCGCTTGCGGCGCGACGTAAAGCACCGGCAGGCAATCCGCGACTTGCGCGGCGCAGGCGATGCCGGGCTCGGTGGTGATGCTCGCGTCCGCGGTGTGAACCGTTGCACCTGGCCGCAGATCCTCGCGCGTCAAGCGCACGACGCTGCAGCCATGCACCTGGTTCAGGTACACCGGCGTGGCACCGATCGCCGCCGCGACGATCTGCCGATTGCGCGCCGTGATGTGCGCGTCGTCGCCGAGTCCGTCGCGCAGATTCAGGCTGTCGAACGGTGCGACGCCGACACCGCCGGCCCGCGTCGTCATCAGCGCCGTCACGCCGGGCAGCGTCCACCCGGGCGCGAGCCAGTCCGGGTGGCGCGCCATCACGCCGGCTCGGGATACGCCGCGGGCTGGGTCGTCGCGAAGGCGTCGAGCGCCATGCAGGCGTCGAACACGCGCATCACCGTCGGCACCTGGTCGAGTCGGCAGTTCAGGCGTTGCGCGTTGATGATCTGCGGCACCAGCACGCAGTCGGCGAGCGTGGGCGTATCGCCGTGGCAGTAGCGCCCGGTCGCCGGCGACGCGAGCCGCTTCTCGACCGTCTCCAATCCGGTCTCGACCCAGTGGCGGTACCAGCGGTCCTTGTCGTCGTCGCTGAGCTTGAGATCTCGCACCAAATAGCGCAGCACGCGCAGGTTGTTCAGCGGATGGATCTCGCATGCGACGTCCTGCGCCAGCGCGCGGATGCGCGCGCGCGCGACCGCGTCGCCCGGCAGCAGGCTCGGACTCGGGTGGGTTTCATCGAGGTACTCGATGATCGCCATCGACTGCGCGAGCACCTCGTCGCCGTCGACCAGCAACGGCACCAGCCGCGCCGGCGCGATCGCGGCGTACGCCTCGCCGAGCTGCTCGTTGCGCAACAGGTGCACCGGCAGCAACTCGCAATCGAGCCCCTTCAGCGCGAGCGCGATCCGGACCCGGTACGAGGCCGACGAACGAAAGTAGTTGTAGAGCTGCATGGTGCGGGCTCAGATGATCTTGACCTCGAGGGTGCCGACGCCGTCGACCCGGCCGACCAGCGTGTCGCCCACCTCGACCGCCGCGACGCCCTCGGGCGTGCCGCTGAAGATCAGGTCGCCGGGCGCGAGTGCCCATGCCTTGGACAGGTGCTCGATGACCTCGGCGACGTTCCAGATCAGCTTGCCCAGCGTGCTCTTCTGCCGCGGCTGGCCGTTGACCTCGAGGGCGATCACGCTGTCGCTCGTCAGCGCGCAATCCTGGGCGCGACGGATCGGGCCGATCGGTGCCGATTCGTCGAAGCCCTTGGCGATGCACCACGGGCGACCGAGCTTCTTCGCGTCGGACTGCAGGTCGCGGCGCGTCATGTCCAGGCCGACCGCGTAACCCCAGACGTGCTCGAGTGCGTGTGCCGCCGGGATGTCGCGCCCGCCCTTGCCGATCGCAACGACGAGCTCGAGTTCGTGATGCAGGCTCTTGCTCAGCGTCGGGTAGTGCATCTGCCCGACCGACCCTTGCGCGACGGGCAGCACCGCGTCGGCCGGCTTCATGAAGAAGAACGGCGCCTCGCGACCGCTGTGGCCCATCTCGATCGCGTGTTCGACGTAGTTGCGGCCGACGCAGTAGATGCGGTGGACCGCAAACTCGCCGCCCCCCTGAACCGGGACAGATGGCGTGACGGGTGGCGTAAGGACGTAGTTCATGGCGTGCGCAATCCCGGGTGGTTGGGCTCGCTTCAATGATGCCACGGCTACACTCGCGCCCTATGTTCACCCCGCGCAGCATCAAGCACTGCAGGACCTGCGGCGGCGCGACCGTCTACACGGTGCCGGCCGACGACAACCGCGAGCGCGCGACCTGCACGGTCTGCCACACGATCCACTACGAGAACCCGCTCAACGTGGTCGGCACGGTGCCGGTGTGGGGCGATCGGGTGCTCCTGTGCCGTCGCAACATCGAGCCGCGCTACGGTCTGTGGACCTTGCCGGCCGGATTCATGGAACTCGGCGAGACCGTCGCACAGGGTGCGGCGCGCGAGACCGACGAAGAAGCCGGCGCGCATTTCGAGCTCGAAGGCCTGTTCACCGTGCTCAGCGTCGTGCGCGTCGGGCAGGTCCACATGTACTTTCGTGCGCGGCTGCTCGACACCGAGTTCGCCCCCGGCCCCGAGACGATCGAGGCGCAGCTCTTCACCGAGAGCCAGATCCCCTGGGACGAGCTGGCGTTTCGCACCGTGCGGGAGACCCTGAAGTACTACTTTGCAGATCGGCGCGAGGGTCAATTCGGCGTCCATTGCGCCGATATCGCCTGAGCCACACCTGCCCATGACCTTGCCCGTGCCCGATTTGAGCCCCGTCACGCCCGCGAAAGCCGCTCCCGCCACGCGCCTGCGCGAAGACCTGATCCACCCCGACCCGCTGCTCGATTGCCTGGTCGAGGTCTGCCGCCTGTTCGGCCAGGCCGCGTCGCGCGCGACGCTGTCGTCGGGGCTGCCGCTGGTCGACGGGCGCATGACGCTCGAACTCGCCGAGCGTGCCGTCGCGCGCGCCGGGATGTCGACCAAGTTGCAGCGCCAGGGCCTGGACGAGATCGACCTCGCCGCCCTGCCCGTCACGCTGATCCTGAAGGACAACCGCGCCTGCGTGCTGCTCGGCTGGAGCGCCGAGCGCCGCGAGGCCAGCGTGCTGCTGCCCGAGACCGGCCAGGGCGCCGTCACGCTCGCGCGCGACGACCTGGACCAGCGCTACACCGGCGTGGCGCTGTTCGTGCGGCCGCACTTCCGTTTCGATTCACGCACCGAGGACCCGAGGCTGCCGCCGAGCGCCGCACTGCGATCGCGTCATTGGTTCTGGGGCGCGGTGCTGCAGCAACGCTTCGTCTACCGCGACGTGCTGTGGGCCGCGCTGCTGATCAACCTGTTCGCGCTCGCGTTCCCGATGTTCTCGATGAACGTCTACGACCGCGTCGTGCCGAACAACGCGGTCGAGACGCTGTGGGCGCTGGCGATCGGCGTGGCGCTGATCCTCGGCGCGGACTTGTTCATGCGCCTGCTGCGCAGCCACTTCGTCGACGAGGCCAGCGCGCGCATCGACGTGCAGATCTCCGCGTCGCTGATGGAGAAGGTGCTGGGCATGCGCCTCGAGCAGCGCCCCGAGTCGGTCGGCTCGTTCGCGTCGAACCTGCGCGGCTTCGAGCAGGTGCGCGACTTCATCGCCTCGAGCACCGTGACCGCGCTGATCGATCTGCCGTTCGCGCTGATCTTCATCCTCGTGATGTTCTGGATCTCGCCGTGGCTCGCGCTGCCGGTGATCGTGATGGGTACGCTGATCTTCCTGCTCGGGATGGTCCAGCAGCAGCGGCTGCACGAGCTCTCGGAGACCACCTACAAGGCCAGCGCCCAGCGCAACGCCACGCTGATCGAGAGCCTCACCGGCATCGAGACGATCAAGGCGCAGGCCGCCGAGAGCGTGGTGCAGTCCAAGTGGGAGCGCGCCAACATCTTCCTCGCGCGCACCAACGTGAAGATGCGCGCGCTGTCGTCGCGCGCGATGTACACGACGAGCACGCTGATGCAGCTCGTCACCGTCGTCATCATCCTGATCGGCGTGTACCTGATCAGCCAGCGCGAGCTGACGATGGGCGCACTGATCGCGTCGAGCATGCTGGCCTCGCGCGCGCTCGCGCCGGCCGGCCAGATCGTCGGGCTGATGATGCAGTACCAGGGCGCGCGCACCGCGCTGGACAACCTGAACCGCGTGATGGACAAACCGGTCGAGCGCCCGCTCGGCCAGAACTTCGTCGAGCGGCCGCAGTTGCGCGGCGAGATCGAGTTCCGCAACGTCAAGTTCGCCTACCCCGGCCGCGGCGATGCCGCGCTGGATGGCCTGAGTTTCAGGATCGCCCCGGGCGAGCGCGTCGCGCTGATCGGCCGCGTCGGCTCGGGCAAGTCGACGATCCAGCGCCTGATCATGGGCCTGTACCAGCCGACCGACGGCGCGGTGCTGCTCGACGGCATCGACCTTCGCCAGCTCGACCCGGCCGACGTGCGCCGCAACGTCGGCTGCGTCTCGCAGGACGTGACGCTCTTCTACGGCACGCTGCGCGAGAACATCGCGCTCGGTCTGCCGTATGCGGACGACTCGGCGATCCTGGCTGCGGCCGAGGTCGCGGGCCTGAACGAGCTCGTGAACCGACATCCGCGCGGCTTCGACATGCCGGTCGGCGAGCGCGGCGAGTCGCTCTCGGGCGGACAGCGACAAAGCGTCGGCCTCGCGCGGGCGGTGCTGCACCAGGCGCCGCTGCTGCTGCTGGACGAGCCGACCAGCGCGATGGACTTCTCGACCGAGGCGCAGATCACGCAGCGCATCAGCGCCTTCGCGCAAGACAAGACGGTGGTGCTCGTGACACACCGCACCTCGATGCTCGCGATGGTCACCCGTGTGATCGTGATCGACGGCGGCAAGATCGTGGCCGACGGGCCGCGTGACCGCATCATGGAAGCGCTGGCGAGCGGCCGCGTGGCGAAGGCGGCCTGAGCATGAACAGCGCGACTCCCCAACCCCTCGATCCGTCGGCGGCCCCCGAGGCCGCGCCCGCGCCGGCGCCAGCGCCGTCTGCACCGGCGATGACGCTGCCGGCCGCGCCGGCTCGCACCAGCCTGCTCGATCACGCCAGGACCGCGCTCGCGTCGGTTCCGGGCGAGGCCGAGTCGGCCGGGTTCCGCTCGTTCGAGCTCGAAGCCGGCGAGGTGATGTCGCGCGCGCGCACGCAGCGCGCACAGAAGATCGTCCGCACCGCGCTGGTGGTGATCGCGCTGCTGATCGTCTGGGCGTGCCTGGCGCACGTCGACGAGATCACCAAGGGCGACGGGCGCGTGATCTCGTCGCGCCAGTTGCAGCTCGTGCAATCGCTCGACGGCGGCGTGGTCTCGGAGATCCTCGTGAAGGAAGGCCAGGTCGTCGAGAAGGATCAGCTGCTGCTGAAGATCGACGAGACCCGCGCGACCTCCGGCGTGCGCGAGAGCGAGGCCCAGGGCTTCGCCCTGCGTGCGCGCCAGGCACGGCTGCGCGCACTCGCCGAAGGGTCGAGCTTTCAGCCGCCGAATGGCGCGACCGCCGACGAGAAGCACATCGTCGATGAGGAACGACGCCTGTACGAGCAGCGCGTGTCCGAGCTCTCGACGCTGCTCGCGATCAACCAGCAGCAGCTCCAGCAGCGTCAGCAGGAGCTGAGCGAGATGCGGGCGCGCAAGACGTCGGCCGATCGCACGCTGGACCTGAACCAGCAGGAGCTCGTCAAGACCAAGCCGCTGCTGGCCAGCGGCGCGGTCTCGGAGGTCGACATCCTGCGCCTCGAAGGCGCGGTCTCCAAGGCGCGCGGCGATGCCGAACAGGCCAGCGCACAGATCTCGCGCGTGCAGGCCGCCATCGGCGAGGCCACGCGCAAGATTCAGGAGACGGAGCTGACCTTTCGCAACGAGGCGCGCAAGGACCTGGCCGAGACGATGGGCAAGCTCAATGCGCTGACCCAGGGCGCGGTCGCGCTCAGCGACAAGGTCGACAAGTCGCAGATCAAGGCTCCGCTGCGCGGCCGCGTCCAGCGTTTGCTGGCCAACACCGTCGGCGGCGTCGTGCAGCCGGGCAAGGACATCGTCGAGATCGTGCCGCTGGACGACGCGTTGCTGCTCGAAGCCAAGGTGCAGCCGAAAGACATCGCGTTCATCCATCCGGGCCAGGCCGCGACCGTCAAGTTCACCGCCTACGATTTCTCGATCTACGGCGGCATGGCCGCCGAGGTCGACAACATCAGCCCCGATACCGTCGTCGACGAAAAGGGCAACGCCTTCTACCTCGTGCGCGTGCGCACGAAGGAAGTGAAGTTCGACGAGAAGCTGCCCATCATCCCCGGGATGACGGCCGAAGTCGACATCCTGACCGGCAACAAATCGGTCATGTCGTACCTGCTCAAGCCGGTCCTCAAGGGCAAGGCGTACGCGCTGCGAGAGCGCTGACCTCCCCTCTTTCGGGGGTGCGCTATGCGCACAGGAACCCGGTCCTTCGGTGACCCAGTTCACGCGAACACGGGTCTAACGCACACCCAATGCAACGCAGGCGCGACCCCGCGCGGTACGCTCACGCACCTCAGATTTCAGCTGTAGACAGGCCCTACCGTGCCCACAATCATGCAAACAACCCTCGGCAGAGTCACTGGCATCTGGGGCACCGCGATGATTCGCGGCATCGACGGCAAGCTGCGTCCGCTGAAGCTGGGGGAACTCGTGCATCGGGGCGATGTGCTGCTGACGAGCCAGAACGGCCTGGTCCAGCTCAGCCCGGAAGGTTCGGCGACCGCGGAAGCGGTGCTGGCCAAGCAGCCCAAGCCGGAGACGCCGGACATCGACCGCGTCATCGGCGCGTTGAACGATCCCAATTCGCAAGCGGCCACGGCGGCAGGCGTCACCGGCGGCGACGACGGCGATCTCGCCCCGATGCTGCGCGTCGGCCGCATCGCCGAGGGCGTGACGCCGGCGAGCCTGGCATTGCCGACGTTCGACGGCGGCCCGCGCCAAGAGCCCGTGGCCGGCGGCCAGATCATCCCGCCGCAGGAGCAGACGACACCGCACGACATCACCGCCGACTCCGAGACGATCACCGCGATCGAGCGGGGCCCGGCTGTCAACCTCGGGCTGACGCCGCCGAGCGGGTTGTCCAGCGCCGCCTCGATCACCGTCACCCAAGTTCCGACCGTCGGCCAGCTGCAGAAGGCGGACGGCACCGTCGTGACCGCGGGCACCGCGCTCACGGCGAGCGAGCTGGCGGGACTGAAGTACGTGCCGCCGACCGACTACAACGGCCACGACCCCGTGGGCGGATTCACCTACCAGGTCAGCGACCAGGGCGGCACCGCCACCGGCAGCGTCGACATCGTGCTGGCGGCGGTGAACGACGCCCCGAGCGCGAATGCCGACACCGGCAGCGGCGCCGAAGACACGCCGCTCACCGGCAACGTCCTGGCCAACGACACCGACCCGGACGGCCCGACGCTGACCGTCACGCACTACACGATCGCCGGCGTCACCCACCCGGCCGGCGCGACGACGACGCTGGTCGGCATCGGCGACATCGTCATCAACGCCGACGGCAGCTACGTCTTCACGCCGACGCCCGATTACAACGGCCCGGTGCCGGCGATCGGCTACACGACAAGCGATGGCCAGCTCAGCAGCTCGTCGACGCTGACGCTGACCGTCACACCGGTGAACGACGCGCCCGACGCCGCGAGCGACCTCGCGTCGACGCCGGTGAACGCGCCCATCACGGTGTCGGTGCTTGCCAACGACCATGACCGCGACGGCGACCCGTTGACCGTCACGACCGCGACACTGGCCGATCCGAGCCAGGGCACGGTCGTCGTCAACGCGAACGGCACCGTCACGCTCACGCCCGCGACCAACGTCAGCGGTCCCGTCACGATCAGCTACACCGTCAGCGACGGCCACGGCGGCAGCGACACCGCGACGATCACCGTCAACGTCGGCAACAACACACCGCCGAACGGCGCGGACGCGGCGACGACGATCGCCGAGGACACGAGCAAGACCTTCGCCGCCTCGGACTTCGGCTTCAGCGACGCCGACGCCGGCCAGACGCTGGCCAACGTGCGCATCGACACGCTGCCAGGCGGCGGCACGCTGACGCTCGGCGGCCATCCGGTCGCCCCCGGCGAGGTGATCGCCGCGGGCGATCTCGCGACGCTCGTCTACACGCCGACAGCCAACGCCAACGGCAGCCCCTACGCGACCTTCACGTTCAGCGTGCAGGACAGCGCCGGCGCGTTCGATGCGACGCCGAACACGATCACGATCAACGTCACGCCGGTGCCCGACGCGGCCGTGATCAGCGGCAACGGCAACGGCGCGACCGTCGAAGACACCACGCTGAGCGCCGCCGGACAGCTCACCGTGGTCGATCCCGACGCGGGCGAAGCCGCGTTCCAGGCGCAGACCAGCGTCGCCGGCACGCACGGCACGTTCAGCATCGACTCTGCCGGCCACTGGACCTACACGCTCAACAACGTCGACCCCGCCGTGCAGGCACTCGGCGCCGGACAGACGCTGCCGAACGAGACGTTCACGGTCCGCAGCATCGATGGCACGACCGCGCAGGTCACGGTGAGCATCACCGGTACCGACGATGCGCCGGTGATCTCGTCCGGCACCGGGCTCGTCACCGAGAACACGCAGCCGAGCGCGACCGGCACGCTGACGGCGAGCGATGTCGACAACGCGGCGCTCGCCTTCGTTCCCGCGACGATCGGCGGCAGCTACGGTTCGCTGGTGCTGCAAGCCGACGGCCAGTGGACCTACACGCTGGACGCACGCGCCGAGCCGCTCGCGCAAGGCCAGGTCGTCTCCGAGCCGATCACCGTCCACCTGAACGACGGGTCGACCACGACCGTCACGATCACGATCACCGGCACGAACGATGCCGCGGTGATCGCCGGGCCGGTCAGCGGCAGCGTGACCGAAGACGCCGCGCTCGCGACCGGCGGCCAGCTCGCTGCGACCGACGTCGACAGCCCGACCACATTCACGCCGGACTCGCGCGCGCTGACCTACGGCGACTTCTCGATCGATGCCGCGGGCCACTGGAGCTATACGCTGCGCAATGGCGACGCCAACGTGCAGGCGCAGACGAGCAGCCAGCATCCGACCGAGACCGTCACGGTGACCACCGCGGACGGCACGCCGCAGCAAATCACGATCACCGTCAACGGCGCGAATGAAGCGCCGAGCGCGGTCGTCACGCCGGCCAGCGGCCTCGAGGATGCCGCGAGCATTCCGATCACGCTCGGCGGCACAGACGTCGACGGCACCGTCGCCAGCTTCACCGTCACCACGCTGCCGCTGAACGGCACGCTGTACTACGCCGGTACGCCCGTCACCGCGGGCGCGGTGATCCCTGCCAGCGCCAACGGCGCGACGCTGAGCTTCGTGCCCGCCGCGAACTGGAACGGCAGCACCAGCCTCGTCTACGCCGCCACCGACAAC
>Ga0209023_10003605_pt1 | contig 18350 bp, 11 predicted proteins | sample LakOneMetagenome_FD_187468 | JGI IMG/M metagenome (GOLD analysis project Ga0209023, IMG submission 187468) | Freshwater and sediment microbial communities from Lake Erie, Canada (SPAdes) (version 2) | ecosystem: Environmental > Aquatic > Freshwater > Lentic | place: Lake Erie, Canada... | reverse complement strand
TACGACCCCGAGTCGGTCGCCAACATGAAGCGCCTGCTCCACAAGTGGGACGACATCGAAGGCCGCTCGGCCGACGAAGGCCGCGGCCAGGTCGAGGCCCAGCGCACGGGCAAGGGCCTTCACTAGTAAACGCAAGACTGCGGCACGTCCTTGACGCTCTGCAGGTGTCGGGATAGCGTGACGTAATGGTCCCGGGGGTCCGATCAGCAGGGTTTGTCTGCGCCGTCGTTTCTACATTTATCGCGGCGACGATTTGTGCGACGCCGGTCCCGGCAGCGCCACAGGGTCCCTGGGTGCAGCCTGCCGTCAACGTTTCGGCTGCCGGTCACGACTCCTTCGACCCTCAGATCACCACCGCCCCTGACGGTACTTCCACTGCGGTGTGGACGAGCTACAACGGAAGCAAGAACATCATCCAGGCGGCGACTCGCCCGGTGGGAGGCAACTTCAGCGCACCAGTTGATCTCTCGGCGGCCGGCCAGAACGCCCAGGCTCCACAGATCGACTCGGCCCCCGACGGCACCGTCACCGCCGTCTGGGAACGCACCAACGGCAGCAATTTCATCATCCAGGCCGCGATACGCCCACCGGGTGGGAGCTTCGGTGCCCCCGTGGACCTTTCGGCAACCGGGCGGGACGCCAACAACGCGCAGATAACAATGGCACCCGATGGCACTGCCACAGCCATCTGGTCGCGCTTCAACGGCAGCAACAACATCATCCAGTCCGCGACACGCCCGCCGGGTGGGAGCTTCGGCTCCGCCATCGATCTCTCGGCAACCGGCGCGAACGCGCTGCAACCTCAGATCGACACGGCCCCGGATGGAACCACGATTGCGATCTGGCGGCGCTCCAACGGCGCCAAGACCATCATCCAGGCGTCATCCCGTCCACCAGGCGGAGCCTTCGGAATCCCGGCTGATCTTTCGGCTGCCGGCCAGAATGCATCCGGCCCCCAGATCGCCATTGCCCTTGACGGGAGCGCAACCGCGGTATGGGAACGCTCCAACGGAACCAACTACGTCATCCAGGCAGCGACTCGACCTTCCGGAGGCAGCTTCGGCACCCCGGTGGGTCTTTCGGCGATCGGCCAGGACGCCAGTTCCGCGCAGGTTGCCACTGCCCTGGATGGCACCACGACGGTGGATTGGTATCGCTTCAACGGCATCAATTACATCGTTCAGGCTGCGACTCGGCCGTCCGGCGGCAGTTTCGGTGCCCCAGTGGATCTTTCGGCCACGGGTCAGAATGTCGGGGGTCCGCAGGTCAACACCGCTCCAGATGGCACAACCAACGCCGTCTGGTACCGCTTGGACGGCAGCAAGAACATCATCCAGGTTTCGACCCGGCCTCCTGGCGGGAGCTTCGGCGCCCCGGTTGACCTCTCGGCCACTGGTCAGAACGCGTTCGACCCACAGATCACCAGCGCCCTCGATGGCAGGGCCACCGTCGTGTGGTACCGATCAGACGGCACCGACGAATACATCCAGGCGATATCGACAGCCTCGCCGACGATTCTGGTCCAGGTGCAGAGAACCGGGAAAGGCGTCGGCGCTGTGACCTCGACCCCGGCAGGGATCAGCTGTGGGGCAGATTGCGCGGAGAATTACCCTTCCTTCACCAAAGTCACCTTGACCGCCGAGCCCGACCCCGGCAGCACCTTCGAAGGATGGGGAGGCCCCTGCAAGGGCGCGCAGGGCTCTACCTGCGAACTGAACCTGCTCAACGGAGCTGACGTCACTGCCAGCTTCGGCAAGGCCAGCCTCAGGATCACGGGGGTCAGCCCGAAAAAGCCCAGCGTCAAGCGCGGGGGGACGGTCAGGCTGAAGGTGACAGCCAGGAACGCCGGCGATGCATCCGTCCAGGCCTCGACTCTTTGCCTGAAACTGAGCAAGAACATCAAGAAGAAGCTGAAGCCAAAAGGCAAGGTTTGTCAGAAGACCGGATCGATCGCGCCGGGCAAGGCAAAGTCCAAAGTTTTCAAGCTGAAGGCGACCGGAAAGGCCAGAAAGGGCAAGAAGTACCCGGTCAAGTTCAAGCTCTCGGCCAAAGGGGCGAAGACCTTCACTTCGACGGTCAAGGTCAAGGTCAAATAGGCCTATTGCCTCGCGTAGCGATTCAGGGCCGGCTGCATCCCGAGCCCGCGGGCCGCGCGCTTTCCTTCGTCATGCAGCTCGGCGGCACGGTCGGCATCGGCCGGATCACCCTGGCTGACCAGCGCCTCCGCGAGGGCCAGACGGGTCCGGGCCAGGAACGGGGCTGACGACATCTCTTCGCAGGTGATCAGGGCCCGCTCCAGGGCCTCGGCCGCTCCCGCGGGATCACCGGTCATCAGGAGGAGCTCTCCCAGGTGGAGGTCCACCGGTCCGAGGGTCGAGCCGATCCGGCCGATCATCACCCATTCGCCGCTGAACGGCGCGATCAGGCCGGCCAGCTTCTTCGCGCTGCCGGCATCGCCGATCTCCACGGCGAGCAGGCTGCCGACACCACAGAAGGCGAGGAAGGTCGCGTTCGGTTCGCCGACGTCCTCGAGGCTGCGCCCGACCTCGACCATTTCCTCCCGCACCGCGTCGACCTCCCCGTTCTGGGCGCGGGCGAAGAGCAGCCCGAGGCGCCAGGCGGGCCAGGTCTCCCAGGCGGCCGACCCCGGGGCCATCAGCTTCAGGCGGTCGATGTGTTCGTAGAGCAACCCCTGCTGGGCCTTGACAATGAAGCCGAAGGCATCCTGCAGAAGCAGGCCTGCCGCCATCGGGATACCGATGTCGAGCAACTCGTGGGTGATCCTCTCGCCCTCGGTCCAGTCACCGGAGATGAAGCAGTCGACGGCCCTGAGCGCGCCCGCAGTCACCCGGATCTGCGGCAGCGTGAGGCTCATCTCCGCGTGCAGGTCGCGGTCGGCCTGGGCCTCGGCGCGATGGCCCAGGTTCAGCTGCGCCAGTGACCGTGAGGCGAGTGCGTGGGCCAGCAGCTCCTTTTCACCGACCTCTTCGGCCAGCTCCACCAGCCGCTCGGCGGTAGGCAGCCGTTCAGCCCGGAAGTAAGGTTCCCAGCGCAGGAAGGCGGTGTCGCTCAGAACCATCAGTTCGCCGCGCGGATCATCGAACTTGCCCACCATTTCCAGCGCCGTGCGGGCGAGCCGGTGCGCCTCGGTTGCCTTGCCGGCCCCGTAGAAGAGCAGCTGGCCGAGACCGGACATGACCCTTGCCTTGAGGACACTCTCACCATCACCGAGCGCTTCGAGCACCTCCGTGAAGAGATTGATCTGGCCGACGAGATCCGTATTGAAGGCGTCCCAGCCTCCCCAGAGGGTGCCGAGCGCCGCGCGTGCCATCAGATCCGGCAATCCCGATAGCTGCGCTGCTTCGGCCGCCGCAAAGAACGTGTCGCCGGCGTCCTGGAGCATCCCGTTCTTCCACTTGGCCTCGGCCTGGCTGAGAAGGAGGCGGGCGAGCAGGCCCTGGTCGAGCGGCTCGTCCGCCCGGCAGGCGGCGATCGCGCCTTCGTAGAAGTCGACCGCTTCGTCGAAAGCCAGGCGCTCTTCGGCCTGCTCGGCGGCGCGGGTCGAGTAGAGCACCGCACGGTCCGCCTCGGACGGTCCGGCGTTGCCGAAGTGCCAGGCCATTTCACCCAGGTACCGGTCGGGCCGGCGCTGGTTCTGCTTCTCGAGTGCCTCACCGATGTTGCGATGGACGGTCGTCCGGCGGGTCAGGCTGAGACCCTGCTCCAGGGTACTTCTGAGCAGGGCGTGGCTGAACGAGTACCGGCCCGGCACGGTCGGTGACTCGACCAGAAGCCCCGCCGAGGTGGCCGAGTCGAGGAGGTCAATGACTTCGTCTTCCGTGTGGCTGGTGGTGGCCTCCAGTACAGGGAGGTCGAAGTCCTGGCCGATCAGGGTTGCCCGCGACAGCAGTTCGGTGCCGCCTTCGGGCAGGCGCGCCACGCGCTGGTAGATGACGTCGCGCACCCCGCTCGGAACGGTGTTGACGGTCTGGTCCCCGCTTTCTTCCATGTGCTGGACGACCTGGCCGATGAAGAACGGATTGCCACCCGTGTTGTCGTAGAGGCTGGCCGCCACGTCGGCGTCGATCCGGTCCCCGACCAGCTCCTTGATCTCGTCCGTATCGAGGGCCTCGAGCGCGATCCGGGTGGACGGACGGTTTCGCTGGAGTTCGGCCACCGTCTCCAGCAGTGGGCTGCCGGGATCGACTTCGGTGTCGCGGTACATCCCGAGTGCGAGCACCCCCTTGGGCGGGTTGTCACCGGCGAGCTGGCGGAGCAGTCGGAGGGTCGAGCGATCGGCCCACTGGAGGTCGTCGAGGATGATCAGCATCGGCCTCGCCGTCGACAGTCGGCCGATCAGCCTCAGTACCGCCCCGAACAGCGCGTGCCGCTCGGACTCGACGTCGGTTGCCGGCTCCGGGCCCGAGATGTCAAGACGCTTGGCCAGCTCGGGCAGCAGACGGACCAGGGTGGGCCCGTCCGGTCCGATCACTTCCGAAAGATCGTCCCTGGGGATCTGGCGGAGGGCCGATCGGAGCAGGCCGATCCAGATGCCGAACGGCCTCACGTCTTCGGGCTCGCAACGGCCATAAAGGACAGTCGTGTTCTCCAGGCTCCGGGCGAACTCGGCGGCGAGGCGTGTCTTGCCCAGTCCGCCCTCGCCGGTCAGCAGCGCGATCCTGAGCTCGCCGGTCGAAGCCTTTTCGAGTTCTTCGGTCAGCTGGTCGATCACTGCCTGGCGACCGACCATCCGACCCTGGTCCACAGCGGGGTCGATGCGTTCGGCGATCGAAACGGCCGGCATCGCGACGGAGCCGGAATCCGAGCGGGAACCGGACCCGGTGCCCCCGCCCCCGTTGCCGGACCCGCTCGAAGCCGGCGTCGCCTCACTTCCGCCGGCGGACTCGTGGGCATTGAGCAGCTGTTCGTGGAGCGCCGTGAGTTCCGGGGAAGGGAAGGTGCCGAGTTCGTCGCGGAGGAGCACGCGCAGGTCCTCATATGCCCGCAGGGCCTCGGCGATGTTCCCCTGCGAGCGCATCACCTCGATCAGGGCGACGCGCGAGGATTCACGGAAGGGGGCCGAGTCAACGGCCGCGCGGGCGGCCCTCGCGGCACGTTCCTTCTCGGCGTTGCCCAGGTGCGTGCCGGAGCGGGCCATCGCCTCGAGTGCGTTCAGCCGGTGCTCTTCCAGCATCGAGCGGTGCTCCTCGATCCAACGGGCCTCGAGACCGGGGAGGAGGCCGCCGCTGAGGATCTTCTCCGCCTCCTCGGCCTTGTGCCACGCCGACTGAAAGTCGCCAGCGGCGATCTCCTTCTGGGCCTCGTCGATTCCCTCCTGCGCGGCTTCCCAGTCGATCCAGAAGTCGTCGCCGAACGTGAGCTCGAGTTCGGAGCGCCCTTCCAGGCGGCCTGGGCCGAGACCTTTCCTCAGCCTCGACAGCGGGGGTGCCAGAAGCGTCTCCCCGGTGTTCGGCAGCCCGTCATCGGCCCAGAGCGCTTCGACCAGCTCGTCCCTGCGGACCGGACGGGAGTGGTTCAGGGCCAGATAGGCAAACAGCAGCCTGCCCTGCCGCCCCGGCAGTGAAGGAGCGAGTTCTTCGCCGTCCCAGACCACTGAAAGCCGCCCGCATAGCGCTATCCGAGGGTTTGCCATGACCGCAAGGTACCGATCAGGACTTCGCAATGCCACCGCAACATGCCTTTCCAATACTGCCGGCCATGACAACTTTCATTGACAGCAAACAGATTCCCGCGGCAGCGCAGTCCAGGCCGGAAACCCCCGAACAGGTGAGAGAAGCAATCGAGCACGCGCAGGCTCGTGGGCTTCGTCTCGCAGTGGTCACCACGGGCCACGGCATGAAGCCCCTCGGATCGCTCGTCGATTCGATGGTCCTCGACATGTCGGGCTTCGACTCGATTGGTATCGACGTTGAAAACCGGGTCGCAAAAGTCGGCGCCGGAGTGCGCTGGCAGCAGCTGGTCGAGGCGGCCGCGCCCCATGGCCTCACGGCACCCTTCGGCAGCGCCCGTTCGGTTGGCGTGGTCGGATACTCGACTGGTGGCGGCATCGGTCCTCTGGGCCGTGCCCTCGGCCTCGGCGCTTCAGCCATCGTCGGTGCCGACCTGGTGACCGCCGGCGGCGAGATCGTCCACGTCGACGAGGACTCCGATCCCGAACTGCTGTGGGCCCTCAGGGGTGGCGGCGGTGGCTTCGGTGTCATCACCAGCATCGAGATCCAGCTGTCCGAGGTCGAGAAGATCACCGGTGGCAACCTGGTGTTCCCGTTCGAGCGTGCCTCGGAGGTCCTCGAGGCCTGGGCCGGCTGGCTGGAGACCGTCCCGGCTCACCTGACCTCGTCGGTCCGGCTGATCCAGCCCGCTCCCGGGCAGGGCATCGTCATCGTCGCGGCCTCGTCTCCTGCCCCCGAGGCCGAGGTCCTGAAGGCGATCCAGCCCATGCTCGATCTCGGTCCGGTTGCGAATGCCGTCAAGTCCGTTGACCCGGCCACTTTCATCAACGAAAACACCGACCCCGATGACGGCCCGCCGGTCCACATCGAGCACACCCTGATCGACACGCTCGATCCGGCTGCGATCGATGCGGCGATCGCTTCGGCCGACCCGGCCGCCCAGTCGCCGCTGATGATGAGTGAGTTCCGCCATCTCGGTGGTGCGCTGGGCGAGCCCGGCAGGCCCGGAGCGCAGAGCTATGTCGACGGCAAGTTCATCTACTTCGTCATGGGCCCGCCCGAGACGAAGGCATCGCTGTCCCACGCGGTGGACCAGGTCTGCGACTTCGGTCACGGCCGCGCCTACTTCAACTTCGCGGTCGAGCCGCAGAAGCGTGAAGCGATGTTCCAGGACGAGGCCGTGGACAGGCTCAACCGGGTGTTCGACAGGGTCGATCCGATCCGGTTCTTCCACCACGCCCATCCGGTCGAACCGGTCCGGGAAGGAGCCGTCTGACCCCGGTCGCCGGCTGGATCGAACGAAAGACCCCCGGAGCGGATCCGGGGGTCTTTTTCGTCGAAGTTCCCGGTGACATAAGATCGCTGGTCGGTTGTCACTTCGCTCAATTCTCGATCCGGTACTCGAAAACACCCAGGTCCAAGGGCTTTCGGGGCGGGTTTCCGATGCCGCAAACGGGGGCAATGGGGCCCGCGCGGGAGTCTCGACTGCGCTCAGGCCGGCCGTCCTTGCCGCACTCCTCGAGGATCCCGAAGGCCTTCAGGACCGCCCGGTTCTGCTTGTCACGCCGGATGACCGGTCGGCCCGGGACCTGACCACCGCCCTTCGGGCCTGGCTCGGAGACCGCAAGGTCCGTTCCTATCCGTCGCGGGGCACCGGTTACGCGTCGCAGGTGACCCCGCCACCGCACTTGATCGGCTTGCGCATCGACGCGCTTGATTCGTTCACCCGGGAGGAAGCGACGCCTCCGGTTGTCGTGGCCAGTGCGATCGCCCTGGCAGAGTCGGTCCCGGACGCATCTCTCCGACCGGCCGGGTTCCACCTTGCCACCGGCGAAGAGCATGACCTCGGCACGATCTCGACCGACCTGGATGCCGCCGGTTACGAGCGGGTCGACCAGGTGACCGAACGCGGCCAGTTCGCGATCCGGGGAGGCATCCTCGACATCTTTGCCGCCACCGAGGACCGCGCGACCAGGATCGAGTTCTTCGGCGACGAGATCGAATCGATGCGCTGGTTCTCGACCTACACCCAGCGCTCGCTCGGACCGGTGGAAAGGATCGAACTGGCACCGGCCGCGGAGCTCGACATCGAGCACCGTGAACTGGCCGAGCTGGCAATCGCCGAGGCCCTGGAGGAAGGCACCACTCCCGACATCGCCGAGATCCTGCCGATCTCGAAGTTCCAGGCCCCCCTTGACGTGATCCCCGAGAACGCCGTGATCATCCTGACGTCGGCCGAAGAGATCGAGCCGGCGCTTCGTGATCACTGGCAGGACGTCACCACGGCGATGCACGCCGATGATGCGAAACACCTCTACGAGGATGTGTCTGAACCGCTGAACGCCCGGGCCGCGCTCACCATCACGCGCCCGAGCGACGGCGACGTGACCGACGAGACCACGGGCACCGAGGTCCTGCGCGCCGCGGCAGCCGAATCACCGGCCCGCAACATGTCGGAGGCCGAGACCGAGCTGAACAAGCTGGTCCGTTCCGGATATCGCGTGGTCGTCGCCTTCGAGTCGCTTGGCGAGGCCGAGCGCACCCGTTACGCGATGGACCGGGTGGAGGCTTCGATCCTGGACGGCGGCCGCCTGGCTCTCGAACCGGCCGTCACTTTCGTCGAGGCCCGCCTGACCGAGGGTTTCCAGTCCCCGTCCATGAAACTTGCCGTATTCCCGTTCCGCCGCCTGCTCCACCGCCGCCGTCGTGCGGAAGAGCGGGCACCGGAAGCGGTCCGGGCCAGACTCACTTTCTCCGAGCTCGGCGTCGGCGACTACGTCGTCCACGAAGACCATGGAGTCGCCCGCTTCGCCGGATTCGAGACCCGGGAGGTCGGCGGCATCACCCGCGATTACCTCTACCTCGAATACAAGGGCGAGGACCGGGTGTACGTGCCCACCGACCAGTTCGCGAAGCTCTCGCGTTACGCAGGGGCGGCGGGCTCACCGACCCTTTCGGCCCTGGGCGGCAAGAAGTGGCTGAACATGAAGGCGCGTGCCCAGCGTGCGGCCGCGGAGATCGCGGGCGAGCTGGTCAACCTCTACGCCGAGCGCCGCACCCGCAAGGGTCACGCCTTTTCGGCCGACTCGGAGTGGCAGCGAGACCTGGAGGCCGCGTTCCCGTACCGCGAGACGGCCGACCAGATGGAGGCGATCGAGGCCGTCAAGGCTGACATGGAGTCGGAAAGGCCCATGGACCGACTCGTCTGCGGCGACGTCGGCTACGGCAAGACCGAAGTTGCGATCCGCGCGGCCGTCAAGGCCGCCTCGGACGGCAAGCAGGTCATGTTCCTCGCACCGACGACGATCCTCGCCCAGCAGCACCTCGGCACCTTCCGGGAACGCCTGGCGGACCTTCCCTTCCGCATCGACGGTGTCAGTCGCCTGCGCAAGCCTGCCGAGGTCAAGCAGGTCATCGCCGACTACGCCGAAGGTTCGGTCGACATCCTCATCGGCACCCACCGGCTGCTCTCCCGGGACGTCCGGGCCAAGGACGTCGGCCTGATCATCGTCGACGAGGAACAGCGCTTCGGTGTCAAGCAGAAGGAGCTGCTCCGCCAGATGAAGCTCAAGGTCGACGTGCTTTCGATGTCGGCAACGCCGATTCCCCGCACCCTGCAGATGTCGATGGCCGGCATCCGCGACATCTCGGTCATCGAGACGCCGCCCGAAGGCCGCCGCCCGGTTCGCACCTACGTCGGCGCCTGGGACGAGCAGCTGGTCGAGCGGGCGATCAAGCGTGAGATCGAGCGCAAGGGCCAGGTCTTCTTCCTCCACAACCGGGTCGAGTCACTGGACGAAGCGGCCGAAAGGCTGCGTGCCCTGGTCCCGGGACTTCGTGCCGTCACCGCCCACGGCCAGATGGACGAAGGGGCGCTCGAGGCGGCGATGCTCACCTTCATGCGGGGCGAAGCCGACTGCCTGGTGGCCACGACCATCATCGAGTCCGGCATCGACATCCCCGCCGCTAACACCCTGATCGTCGAGCGTGCCGACCACCTCGGGCTTGCCCAGGCCTACCAGATCCGCGGCCGGGTGGGACGATCCCGCGAGCGTGCCTTTGCCTACCTCCTGTACCCCTCGGAGGCGGCGATGACAAACGAGGCATCGACCCGCCTCGCGACCCTCGCCGACCACACCGAGCTCGGCTCCGGATTCAAGATCGCCATGCGTGATCTCGACATCCGCGGCGCCGGCAACCTGCTGGGTGACGAGCAGTCGGGCCACGTGGCCGCAGTCGGGTTCGAGCTCTACTGCCAGCTGATCGACGAGGCGGTTGCCGAAATGCAGGCCAGCGAGGATGCCGGCGAGCGGGACAACGAGCCGGATCCCGTCCGCCTCGACGTCGGGGTCGACGCCTACCTTCCCGCCAGCTACGTGCCCTTCGAGGCCGCCAAGATCGAGATGCACCGCCGCATCGCATCCGCTCGCCGTCCGGGCGAGCTCCGCCGGATCGGCGATGAACTGGTCGACCGCTTCGGCGCGATGCCGGTCGAGGTCCAGAACCTGATCGACCTCCAGCGGGCCCGGGTCGCCCTGGGTGCCGCGGGCGCCACTTCGGTCCAGTTCCGTGGCGGCAAACTTTCAGTGTCCGGCATCGAGCTGGACTCCGAGGAGGCGACCGAGCTCGGGAACCTGGTCAAGGGCGTCCTTTACGAGTGGCGAAGCCATGAAGTGTCGGTCCGGGTGGACGGAGACGCCGACGACCGGCTCGTCGCCGTCAGGACCCTGGCGGACGCCCTGAGTGCTTTGCCAGAAGCCGTTCAAAGCTAAAGATTGTCTCAATACTCTGAGGCAGCGCGGTAGATATGCTCTCTGATTCGTAAGTGAAGGAAATCTAGTCTCACTTCTGGAGGGAATAACTGCATGAACCGGGCACACAAAACAGGACTGCTGCTGTTTGGAGCACTCCTGATAATTCTTTTCGTGGGAATCGCCATCGCGCAGGGCGTGACGAAGCCCGGTGTCCCGTCAGGTGACGTTATTTATGTCTCGGATGTTCCCGATGGAAAGGGCGACATCACGAAGGACATGTACGACGAAGCAATCCTCCAGACCATCTCCAGGTCCGGCCTCAAGACTCCCCCCAAGGAGGGCGACCCTCAGTTCAAGGACGTCCATGACGCCGCGATCAACGACCTGCTCGACCAGGCATGGCTCACCGGCGAGGCCGACGAACTCGGCATCACCACGACGCCCCGCGAGGTCGCAGCCGAGCTCAAGACCGTCAAGAGCCAGCAGTTCAAGACCGACGCCGAGTTCCAGGCTTACCTGAAGCAGGCCCACTTCACACTCGAGCAGGTCACCGACCGCGTTCGTCTCCAGCTCCTGAGCCAGAAGATCCAGGACAAGATCACGAAGTCAGTGACTTCCGTGCCCGACTCGGACATCCAGGATTACTACGACGCCTCGAAGACCCAGTTCACGACTCCGGCTTCACGCGACATCCTCCTGGTAGTCAACAAGGACAAGACCAAGATCGACGAGGCCAAGGCGGCCCTCGAGAAGAATTCGGACGCCAAGAACTTCGCGGCTGTCGCCAAGAAGTACTCGACTGACCCGACCGCAAGCGCGGGCGGAGTCAAGACCGGCGTAACCGAGGGTGTCATCACCGACCCCGCCGGCTCCGAGGTCTTCGACGCAGAAAAGGACCAGCTTGTCGGTCCGATCAAGAACGACGACGGCTACTACCTCTTCAAGGTCACCAAGGTCACCGATGAGGACACGCAGCCGCTCGACAGCGTCAAGGACCAGATCAGCCAGCAGCTCGTCCAGCAGGCTCAGACGGCCAAGATGAACAACTTCGTCAAGAACTACAACATCAAGTGGACCTCGCGCACTTTCTGTGACGCGGACTACACGACCAGTCGCTGCTCGAACTTCGAGGGTGACGGCCGCACCACCGCTGACGCCGACCCGGCCTGTTACAAGCCCGGTGCCGGCAAGAAGACCCAGGCTGACAGCAAGAAGCCGCTGACCTGCCCGGCCGTGGTCTTCCCGACCAAGCCGGCAGCTCCGGGCACGAGCACCGTGCTCGTACCCAACGGCATCCAGCTCCCGCAGGGTCCGATCGTCTCTGGCGATTCGACCAAGCCCGCGGCGGCAGCAGCCGGCGCGAGTGCGCTCGGTGCGGCCGGGGCAGCCGGAGCGACTGGCGGCACCGCCGCAGCAGCCGCTCAGGCACAGGCAGCCGCAGCCGCTCAGGCCGCAGCCGCCGGCGGCCAGTAGCCGAAAACTGAAATGGCCGGCAGCAACTCGATATCCGAGGCGCTGAACCGGCTTGACGAGGTCACACGGACACTCCGCAGGGAGTGTCCGTGGGATCGCGAACAGGATGAAGTCTCGATCGTCCCTCACACCGTCGAGGAGGCCTACGAGCTGGCCGAGGCCGCCCGTGCCGGCGATGACAGCGCCATGCGGGACGAGCTCGGCGACGTCCTCTTCCAGGTCGTCTTCCTTTCACTCCTGCTCGAGGAACGTGGTGAGGGTGATCTCGCCTCGATCACTACCCAGCTGACCGAGAAGCTGATCAGGCGCCATCCGCATGTGTATCCACCGGAGGTAAAGACCGGGGCGGAGGAGGACGAGGTCGAGTCGGCCGCGGACGTCAGGCGCCAGTGGGACCGCATCAAGGAAGACGTCGAAGGCCGGACCTCCGAGCAGGATTACCGCAAGCCCGGTCTGCCGGCGCTCATCTACGCGAGCAAGGTCCAGTGGAAGCTCGACCCGGCCGACCGGCCCGCCAACGCCGGTGCTCTGAGCGCCAATCGTGAGCGTGACGAGGCCGAAGTGGCGGAGCTTCTCTGGCAGGCCGTGGACGCGGCCCGCACCCGTGGGCTCGACGCCGAGCTCGTCCTGAGGGCAGAAGCCGAAAGGCGCGCCTCGGAGATCCCGCGCGGCTAGAGGGCAGGCGCGCCTCAGATCTGTAGCGCGCCGAATAAACTCGGCCACAATGAGCACCATCGAGAGCGTCCACGCCCGTCAGATCCTCGACTCCCGAGGCAACCCCACCGTAGAGGTGGAAGTCCACCTCGCCGAAGGCCAGATCGGCAGGGCAGCAGTGCCTTCCGGCGCCTCCACCGGCGAGTTCGAAGCGGTCGAACTCCGGGACGGCGGCACCGAGTGGCTCGGCAAGGGCGTGACCCAGGCGGTCAGCAACGTCAACGGTGAGATCAACGACGCCGTCATCGGCTTCGACGTCACCGACCAGAAGGGCCTCGACCAGCTGATGATCGAGCTCGACGGCACCGACAACAAGGGCCGACTCGGCGCCAACGCCATCCTCGGAGTTTCCCTGGCCGCAGCAAGGGCCGGCGCGCTGCTGGAACAGCGTCCGCTCTACGCGTACCTCGCCAGCATGTATGGCGAGTCCGATCCATCGCTCCTGCCGCTGCCGATGATGAACGTCCTGAACGGCGGCTCGCATGCCGACAACTCGGTCGACTTCCAGGAATTCATGGTCATGCCGGCCGGTGCCGCGACCTTCTCCGAGTGCCTCCGGATCGGGACCGAGGTCTTCCACTCGCTCAAGAAGATCCTCTCCGGACACGGTCTCGCCGCCGCCGTCGGTGACGAGGGCGGGTTCGCCCCCAACCTTTCATCCAACGAAGCCGCGCTGGAGATGCTGATGGAAGGCATCCAGGCCGCGGGTTACACCCCGGGCGAAGACGTCTTCATCGCTCTCGACCCGGCCACCAGCGAGATCTACAACGACGGTTCCTACCGCCTCGAGCATGAAGACCGTTCGCTCACCTCCGAGGAGATGGCCGACTACTGGGTCAGCGCCGCCGACCGTTTCCCGATCGTCTCGATCGAGGACGGGATGGATGAAGAGGACTGGGCCGGCTGGAAGGACCTGACTGAGAAGCTCGGCGAAAAGGTCCAGCTCGTCGGCGACGACCTGTTCGTCACCAACCCCGCCCGGCTGCACCGCGGCATCGAGATGGGGGTCGGCAACTCGATCCTCGTCAAGGTCAACCAGATCGGCACCCTCAGCGAGACTTTCGAGGCCATCCGGATGGCGACAGATGCCGGTTACACGGCCGTGATCTCCCACCGTTCCGGCGAGACCGAGGACACGACGATCGCCGACATCGCCGTCGCCACGAACGCCGGCCAGATCAAGACGGGAGCACCTTCCAGGTCTGACCGTGTCGCCAAGTACAACCGTCTTCTGAGGATCGAAGAGGAACTGGGAAGTTCCGCCCGATTCGGGGGCAAGTCGGTTCTTCAGCGAGGCTCTTGAAGGGTTTGACCGTCCGGCCAAGAAAGGCTGGACGTGTCAACACGCGCGCAAACTGCCCGAGGCTTCGATGGTGGAGCCGGCCGGCAGGGGAGTCGTCCCGCTGCCAGGCGTCGTCCGGCAGCCCGTCGCAACCCCGGAAGTGCCAGCAGCCGCATCAAGTGGGACAAGCTGGGACGCATCGTTCTGGTCGTCGTGATCCTCGGCCTGATGGCGTCTTACGCCGCACCGCTCATGAACCTCGCCAAGACATACCGGCAGGCCGGCGCGAGCAAGGTCCAGCTCCACGCGGTCCAGGCCGAACACGCCCAGCTCCTTCGCCGCGTCAAGCATGTTCAAAGCGACGCGGTCCTGAGGCGCGAGGCCAGGCGCCAGGGAATGGTCCTGCCCGACGAGCAGGCCTACGTCGTCAACGGCATAAGCCACAAGTAGCCCGCCAGGCGGGCGGTCAGGCCAGGCGGCCGTGAGCGCAGCTTCGTTCTATCTCGGAATCATCGGACTGGCGGCCTTCGTCGCAGCGGTCGCGTTCGTCAGCCACAGGCTCCGCCAGAGGCTCCTGCCCGGCTGGGACGGCGCCCTCGCGAGACTCGCGGAGGCCATCATCGGCCTGGGCCTCGCGATCGCTTCATCCGAGCTCCTCGGCCTGTTCGGCCTGCTCGAATGGTGGACCCTCCTTCCCGTCGCCCTCGTCGCCGCGGCCTTTGCCTGGTTCCGCCTCGCGCCCCCGAGCAGCACAGCTGAGACCGGGGAGGACGGGGAGGACAGCGAATTCCCGGCACCGCCGATCCCGGCCTGGGGCAAATGGGCCGCTCTCATCGTCACGGCGATCGTGGTCGGGGTCTGGGCGTCCTTCACCTCCTACAGCCTCGATTACGGCATCACCAACTTCGATTCCCTCTGGTACCACCTGCCTTTCTCGGCGGCGATGGCCCAGTCCGGCTCGGTGACCGAGTTCCAGCGTCCCGAGACGATCTTCCTCAACTGGTTCTATCCGCAAAACTCCGAGCTTCTCCACGCAATCGCGATGATCTTCACCGGCCGCGACTTCGTCTCCGTCTTCATCAACCTCGGCTGGATGGGCCTGACCCTGCTGGCCGGATGGACCATCGGCAGGCCGTACGGGCGCTCCCACCTGACCCTGCTCGCAGTCGCCGTGCTCCTGGTCGCTCACGCGCTTGTCGCCAGGGAGCCGGGGAGCGGCAAGAACGACATCGTGGCGATCGCAATGGTCATGACTTCACTGGCCGCGGTGATCAATCTCGCGGCCGCCCGCGACGGCGGTATCGGAAGGATCAAGCCCGGCTGGGGACTGGCCATCGCCGGGCTGGCCGCCGGACTCGCGGCCGGCACCAAGGTCACGGCCCTGGCGCCCGTCGCACTGATCACGATCTCGGTGGTCGTTGCCGCCACCAATGGAACCCGGCTGCGGGTACTGGGCACCTGGCTCGGAGTCGGCCTGGTCGGTGGGGGCTACTGGTACCTCAAGAACCTGATCGCGTCAGGCAATCCCCTGCCGCAGGTGGAGAACTTCGGCCCGGTGAACCTGCCGGGACCCGAGCGCCTCCAGGTCGGACGTCCCGACTTCACCGTCTTCCACTACATCGGGGACGGAAGCGTCTGGTCCGACTGGTTCCTGCCCGGCCTCCACCACGGCTTCGGCGATCTTTGGCCCCTGCTGGTCGCCGCCGCAGTCACGGGAGCGCTCCTGACGTGCTGGAAGGGCGAGGGACGCCTGCTCCGGGTTCTGGGTGCCGCTGCGATCTTCGCGATGCTCGCCTACCTCGTGACCCCGCTCACGGCCGCCGGGCCCGAAGGCTCTCCGACCGGCTTCGCCATCAACCTCCGGTTCCTGATCCCTGCCCTGACCATGGGTCTCGTCCTCCTGCCGCTCCTGCCCGTGTTCAGGAAGACCTGGGCGCAGATCAGCCTCGCGGCAGGACTGGTGCTGCTCGTGCTCGCGGACGGTCGCCTCGACGCGATCACAACTCAGTCGGGGCGCAAGTTCGGCGTCGCCGTCGCGTTTGTCGCCGTGATCGTGCCGGCCGCGATTCACGTACTGCGCCCGCGGATCGCGGGCTGGAAGCTCGGTCGGCCGCTGCTGGTCACCGGCATGATCGGCATCGGGCTGGTTGTGGCTGCCGTACTGATGCCGCTCCAGAAGCACTATTTCGACTCCCGCTACAGCGACTTCGAGCCCGAGAACGGCATGGCTGCCCCGTACCGCCTGGCGAGCGATCTGTCCGGCAACAGCATCGTCCTCGCCGGCAGCACCGCGGGCTTCAAGCAGTACGGATTCTTCGGGGTCGACCTCGACAACCACGTCAGTTACGCGGGCGAGAAGGTCGCGGGCGGGGGCTTCCGCGCGATCCCCGACTGCGTGGCCTTCAAGGCAATCGTCAACGCCAGGAACCCCGATTACATCGTCAGCTCGCCCTACCTCAACTTCAACGACCCGGCGAGACCGATCGACTCACCCGAAGGGGCCTGGCTCGGCAACGATCCCGGCGTCCGGAAGATCGAGTCCAGCCACGGGGTCACGGTCTGGAAGTCAGTTGGCCCCCTCACGCCGGGGCTGTGTTCGAAGCTGCCCGGCGAATACGACTTCACTCCCGGTCTGGAGTAGATCTCAGGGCTTGGGGTAGAGGCGCGAGACCCTGAGCTTGTCGTAACGCTTCTGGTTGCGGGACTTGTGCCCCTTGTAGACCTTGATCCGGCGCTTCAGGACGCTCGGAGGCAGGTTGGCAGCTTCGCCCGCTCGCGCCTTTTCCAGGACACGCTTGGTCTTCGAGAGACGACCGTTGGCGACTTCGATCCTCTTGCCGAGGTCCCGCAGGCGCCTCATCAGGGAGTTGTAGCGCCTGGCCCTCGGTGCCCGGAGGTTGGCGCCTTCGTTGGGACTGTGGCACTGGACAGGCTGTTCGCTTGAATCCAGGACTTTGCCGTTCAGGTCCTTGAACTGCCAGCCGTAGCTGTTGTCTTCGAAGTCGAAGAAGGTCGCGCCCATCTTTCGTTGATGGGTCTCGGAGTTTTCCGCATAGTTGCCGTCGTCATCGGCCACATGGAAGGTCGAAGCGCCGCCGGTACCGAGGATGAACTCCCGGATGCCGGTCGGGTCGGCCTTGCCGTCCGGGTTCTGAGGCGCGTAACGCTCGTAGAAGTGCTGGTGGCCGTTCAGCACCAAGTCCGTCCGGTATCGGTACAGGAGCTCCCACGCGTTGACCAGCAGCGTGCTCGCGCCGGTTCTTCCCAGGCTGGCGCCTGCCGAGAAGAGCGGGTGATGGAAGTAGGCAGCGATGCATTTGGTCTTCGGGTTCTCACGGTTGGCCGAGAGGTCGGCTTTGAGCCACTCCATCTGTTTGTCGGTGAAAGCGCAGCCCGCCTGCCGGCAATTCGAGTTGAGGTCGATCATGTGCCAGGTACCCATGTCCCAGCTGGTCCAGCCGTCACCTGTGTCGCCGATCTTCCACCGGGGCGCATCCTTGGAATCCCAGTAGTTGAAGTAACCGCGGTTGGTCACGACCCCGTTTTCGTTCGTGTAATAGTCGTGGTTGCCGACGGTCGGGAAGACGATCGGGGTCAGCGGACCCCACTCCCGGTCAAAGTCTTCATATGCCTTCGGCAGCGAATGCTGCTCCTGGACGAGGTCCCCGAGGGCCAGCACGGCATACGGATTGTTGTCGGCGATCATCCTGGCGACCCGGGTTCCCTGGCAATGTGGCCTGGCAACGTTTGGATACGGACCACCGGGATTGAGGTCGTACTGAAGGTCGAGGGCTTCGGGGCAGCTGATGTCACCCGCAGCGGCAACAGTCGTGGCTGAAGCGCTCGTGGCGCCTGAAAGCAGCACGAAGAACGCCGCAAGAGCGGCGACTGTTGCAGACAGCCATTGAGATTTGAGGGTGGGCTTCCTCATAGAACGCTTAAATGATTGGAACAAGGCTAAGACGCATCCGATTCGGTGATCACGGCGAATGCCATAATCACTTCCACCCCTCATGAGCTATCCCTTTGAAAACGCGATGTTCAACTGGGAAGCCGGTATCGAGAAACTCCGTGATCTCGAGCGGAGCGGTGCCCTCCGTGGCGATCAGGTCACGGTACCGGTCCGGCTCGAATTGCGTCGCCGTCTGGGAGCCACGTTCACATCCGCCCAGCTGGCCGACGTCTACGGCTCCGGAACCGACTGGGCGACCCAGCTGCCCGGGGTGGACCCAGGGGCAGCCGACCTGCAGGACCTGGTCGACGCAGCCTTCTGGCTCCACCTCCAGAACGCCTCCGACTTCGCCGGAGGACGCAAAGTCATCGGCTGATACCCGGGGCCTCGGGCTGGTCCCTGGGGCCTCCTATGCACGCCTGACCTTCGTCGACGCTCGCAGGGTTCGCTCACGGACCAAAGTCCTATCGCTTCACCCGCTCGCT